>Ga0182738_1006021_pt1 | contig 12744 bp, 9 predicted proteins | sample eDN5th30CBELigMG_FD_128876 | JGI IMG/M metagenome (GOLD analysis project Ga0182738, IMG submission 128876) | Enriched Miracle-Growth compost microbial communities from Emeryville, California, USA - eDNA 5th pass 30_C BE-Lig MG (version 2)... ...
ATCATTCTTTTTTATGGCTTCGTGAGCACGGATTCTTTGAATAGGAGTAGCACTTTCGGTAACGAGAGGATGAGTGCTTTTTACAGGATCCAGTTTCCCGTTGGCAACAGGAGCAGAACAACCGCAGCCCATAGTTTACTATCAGATTTTAAAAATAGAAAGAGTTGAATGTTTATGAGGTAATTAAGCAAAATGACCTGTTACCTTTTTATAATTAATTTCGAGCTGAGCTGGAGAGGTATTTTGAAGAGTTGAAAAAAGCAGGATATGACGACTTTTCCTTGAGTTGAAAATTGAAAGAATGCATCACTCAGGAGGTCCTGAAAGGAAAGGACGACTGAAGAAGGGATTTTGAGGACCAAAAAGCCATAAAATTCTGGGCAAAAATTGATGCTGACAAAAAGTTAGGGTCCCAATTTATAAATAGATGATGCGATTAAAATAACTAAATTAAGGGTCGTGAGGAGAAATTGGAATTGGTCTCTGGAAAAATGTCTGAAAGTCAATAAAGTTTGAGATTAGGAGCTTGAAAACATCCTTCTTATGTTTGTTAAAATGTTTTGGAATCAAGAGATATTATATCGTATAGAAGAATGTGTTAAAAAAACCTCTCTTCAATCAATCATTCCTCCATTTTTCTGTTGAATTTGTCCCTAATTATCCGTCGCCATTGTGAAGGAGATGGCTCAAATAATGGGCCTTTTAAAATATCAATTCTCCCTTTTTTGCCAAAATAAAAGTCTGATTCACTCTGAACTCCTCAAAGAAGAAGGATTTAAACAAAACAAGCTCATTATAAAATAAATCCTCGTCAATTCTCTCTTCAATTTTCACAAACAACAATGATTGTATTATCCTCGCAAATTTTTAAATTGGGCCTTGAATTCTATCAGATGCAAAAGAAGGAAATTTTACTTGATGAGCGCGATCAGATTGTAATTACGGGGGCTATCGAATATGCGCAGCGAGCACTTGAAGCTGACCAAAAGAACAAATCTATTGAGGCGGTTGAACTTTATCAGAGAGCCATTTATCTTCTTGAAAACGAATCCCGCACTGCCGCCTCTTCGAAGCTTGCAGCCTATTCCCTTTACATAGAAACATACAAGGCACGAATCCATGCTATCCAGTTTCAATTAGAGCATAGGCTCCCCGTGGTTCCTCAACAATTGAATGTCGAAGATGATATGAATGAAATTAGTGCTGAGATTTCAAGGTATTCTCTTGAGCCTGTTCATGAACACGAGGAAAAGGCTCTCACAAGCTTAATTGAAGACCTCGATTCTTACAAGACAATATTGCAAGTTCTCAAGTCTTTTCTTTTGGTGTTGACAGAAGGGGGTAAATTAACGAGAAATTTATATGCACCGCATTTATTATGGGCGTATGCTTTTGAAGACACTAGTGAGGTGTTTTACAAGCCAGCTTTGCAGTTTTTTGAACATATGAATAAGATTTTATCAGTGATTGTAAAAGAAGAAAATGGGGCAAGCAAAATTAACATGGAGATGAATACTGATGATTTGAAAAAAGAAATGATTGAGGTTTACAAGGAATATGGGGTGGGACTGTTGGATATTATTGAAGGCTCTCCGATCTACTTTGGGAAGGAAATAAAGTGGAAGAACACAACAAAAATCGAAGAGTATACAAATCTCTTGAAAAAGAATTTGGAGAAATTAAAGCCAACAGATGACAAACAGCCCAAGAAAATGAGTTATGCAGAGAATATAAGAAAGGCTGTCACGTATTTGGTTGATTTGTTGGAATATCTCGAAACTCAAAATAAATACCATTCTCGAAATATGGGCTTTAAGGATTTTGTCTATTCATTTAGCCGAGACTTGATTTTAAGGATTCTCATGTATGACACCAAATTGAAATTGAATCTTTATCTCCAAAAAACGAGAGAAAGAATTCAGTCATAGCAGAGAGAGATGCATTTTTGAATATCTGTTTTTACTGTATTTATAAGAGAATTTCTAGGACTTCAAAATGATTTCGCTGAGAAAGTGCTGATTATTTTTGAATTCCTCTTATTACTTTAGAAACGTAAATCTATGATCCGTTTTTGATAAAAACTAATTTTGGAAATGGAAAATAAACTAGATGGGTTTGCGTAAAATTTTGTTTTCTTGTTTTTGCAATTCCTCCTCTTTTCTTCAGGTTTATTCTTGAATAGAACTCAAATTTTGAGTTCCAAGGAAATGCCATTTGTCAGAATCCTCCAAAATGAATTCAGAAATGATGAAATTTTTTCAAAGAACATATTAGCGAGATTAGTTGAAAATGAGGGTTATTTCATCAGTTTTCGGTAAAATTTCATCAAGCTTTAAGTTTATCTTCAAGACTCTGCGAGAAAATCAAGTTTCCATGTTTCCTCGTCGATTTTCATATTCTTGAAAATTCAAGTCAAAGAGAAGACAATCTCAAAAAACTTGGCTCCGAAAAATGAACAAAAGTTTCTTTTGTTTTATGAGGTCACTTGTTCTCAAACAAAAGCCAGATCATTGTTTCCCATATAAATTTGGCTTTTTTGAGCAACCAAAAAAATTGGATTATTAATTTTTATTCACTCAAATTTAAGGTCACATTAAAACCACTAAACCTTGAGAATTTTTCTTCCTTTACTTTTCTCTAAAAAGCTTAAAGAATGACTCTTGAAACCTTCGAGCTTCATGAAATCTCAAACTTTTTCTTACTAAAGTTCTCATTCTGGGCCGAAAGGGAAAGGTTTTTCCATGAAATTGGAATTTTAAAATCACTTGAATTAAAAAGCTTTGTTGTTGATTCAATCCACGTTTTGATGATATTACATCCAAATCACCAAGATTTGAGGTTCAAAAATCGACGGTTTAATCCAGCGTTATCAATCACCTTATTTGTCTATTTTTTAATGATAAAATTTAAGGAGTTTTCTACAGTTTTCATATAATACAAAAAATAAATTTGCGCTAACCTCCTAGCAAGTATCATGGGTAACGTCCTTGAGAAATTCTTCCCCACTCCCACCGAGGAATTCCCTCCCACTGGTGTCCGTGCTGTTGATGACATCACCAATAACGTAAAGCTCGTTATTGAAACTGCCAAGAAACCTCAACAAATGATCCAGGAATATAAGGACATGAAACTAACTCCCCCTGCAGAGGCGACGGAGGTATACAAGGATGCCAACGAGCTTTACAGAGCACCCCAGACTATTCTTTCTGAAAATGCCAGAATAGTTTCTGAAATTCCAAAGGTTTTGGAAAATCCCTCAAAGATATTGGCAGACCCTGCCAATTTTGCCCAGAGATTGAAGGAATTGATTGGTGACCCAGAAAAACTGGTTGCCGAATATAAAACTTTGATCGAGAAATTTAAGCAACTCGCTGAGAATTCTCAAGGATTGGTTGGGAATGCCAACAAATACATTGAAGAGTACAAGAATTTGATCGAAGGGGAATATCAAAAGATTTTGAATTACTTGAAGGATCTTCCTGAAATGGTTCCCGTGATCCAAGAATGCATTGAAAAGCTCGGAACTTTCGAAGAAAGTTTAAAAGCTGAACTTGCCAAATTCTCTGGAGGCTTGTGCAGTGCTGCAAGATCCATGCAATTGATCAAGCACAACTTGAACTCTGTCCAAAAGTACAAGAAGCAATATGAAAGTGAACTTGGAGTTGCCCAAGAAGTTGTTGCCAAGGCTGTTGAAAAGAGAAAGGAGGTTGAAGAAATGGTTGAAAAAGCCAAGACCATGCAGCAAGAAGCTGAAAATACTATCCAAAAGGTTCAAGATACTCAGCAAACATTTGAACATTATCAAACTCAAGCCAACGACTGGATTGCTAAGGTTCGTGACCTTCAAAATAAACAAGATCAACTCAAAAATATGCCTTCAAATCTCAACGAAGCTAAAGAGTTTGCTTCCAATGTATATGGTCAATTCAAAAATTACATTTAATCAGGATATTAAAAAGACTGGTTTTATGATTATAATTGTTGAAGATTGCATAAAATATTTTCATATGACATCAATTTTGAGATGATTTGGATTGATAATTGATTCCAAAGATAAAAAACTCTCTCCTTTTTCTCAATGATTTGTCGTTGAGTCGTAAACAATTAATTTGAAATATCGGAGAGAAAACCTCTCTCTCTCGAATGAAAAAAAGTCCAAGAGACCTTTGTTGAGAACAGAAAATTATTTCCTTTTTCTCGAAAATGTTGGAGAATTCTTTTTTTTGTTCGAAAAAAAAAATTTTCGAGATAATTCAGAATCATCCTTTCATGGAAATTCAAATCTTTCTCTCTTTGAGAAAATTCAAATCATGAGAGACTTGTCAATCTGATTGGCCAATTTTTACTATTTCACTTGGAATTTTTTCCCCTAGGAAATTCAGATTTTGGCAAGAAATTTTTACGATGATTTTTTTTTTTGCATTTTCAGTTTTGGGATTTTTCCTTTGCCTGAAGTTCCATCAATTAGATCATTAAAAAGGAATTTTTTGAGGATCCTCAGATTTCAATTTTTTGGGGTTTCAGTTTTGTGAGGTTCTCCAAAAGATACACAATTTGCGCTGAGTAAATTTGTTAGTTTCTGTAGAGCTCGCCAGCCAGTTCTCAAATTTGACACGAGTTTCTAAAAAATTATGACTGGCATTGGGAAAAATCCTCCAAAAAATACTTATTGAGGTAAAGGTTTGAAATTGGGAGATCTCCTTGATGAAAGGAGCGAGTGTTCACAAACTCTAGAAAGACCTCTCACCTAACTCGAACATTTTGGTCTCAAAGTACGATTTTTTGAGGGGGCGAAGAATGAATTTATCTTTTTAAAACCGTCGTTTTTGCCCCATTTGATCCTTGAAATATGAACAATAGAGTCGACAAGAGGATGATATTTTATCGATTTTATTATCGAAAGATGTAAATTTTAAAATTATGACGTTAACAATGTCGTTGTCGCATGAATTAAATTCTCATGAAAAGGTAAATTTAAATTCGAGCTTTTGACTTCCTTCTCAATTTCTCAATCTCAAAATACGTACATGACAGGCCTAAAAGGTGCTTTCCAAAGGTAGCATAGAATTCCCCTCTTTTAAATAAAAAAAGAAGCCAGATTTGTGATTGGTTTTATGACTCCATAGTGTTGTAGTTCATTTTAACTTGAGCAAATGCTATCAAATCATTAATATAACTAGAGAGTTTTCATCCAAATTAAAAAAAGAAAAAGACACTTTAAACAGTTAAATATATCTCTTCTTATCAAACCTCACTTTGCCAACAAATGAATAAAGTTGCAAACTATATCATCCGACGTACTTTCTTGACATCTATTTCAGTCCTGCTAACCTCTATTGTAGCTGAAAGACGAGTATACAAACCTGAAAAAGATCTTGGGGCCACCTTGTTTACCATTGACCACAAATTTTACGGAAGTCGCACAGACTTTGAGGTTCCTTTTTGATTTGATGAATTCACATTAAAGCTCTTATTCTAGGTCAGGAATCGAAGAAAGAAGCTTATCAAGTGCAGTTTATTCCACCATAATTTATACCATGGAGAGGTAAGAATTCCTTCTGACAATTGAACATTATTGGTTAGCGTCACCCATTAATCGTTTATTGCCATGGAAACTCGGGGAACAGAACCTACAGCTATGAGATCGTGTACAGAATGCTGAAAGCACATGTTTCGGTGCTGACTTTTGATTTTGCAGGGTAGGATTTAAATTATTCAGACATGGCATTAAATTATATGGTAGATGTGGAGTTTCTGAGGGCAAATACGTTTTTCTGGGGTATTTTGAGCAATATGATATTGACGACGTATTGGAATATGCTTTGGATCGCTTCAAATTTATTGACCCTGAAAGGTTTTTCCTATTAATCGATTTCCAAATCTCAATTTTTTCAGAATCGGCATCTGGGGAAGGAGTATGGGAGCAGTTTCAGCTTTATTATTTGCTTCGCGAAACACATCCATATCTTTGATTGTCCTTGACTCTCCTTTCAAAGACTTTGCTCAATTGCTCAAAGAGTATATCAATAGATTCAAGGTTGTTGGAGTGGCGTTTCCTTATTCTCAATTTGCATAGATTATTTCGGTTCTATTTGGTGGCTACATTTATAAGAGGCTTCGAAGACTCGTCTTGCAAAAAGCTGGCTTTGATTTTGAGTAAGTCATCACTTGAGTGTGATCTCAATATTGATTTTTTAGGGATTTGAAACCAATAAGATCGATTGGATCTTGCAAAGTTCCTGCTTTCTTCTACACAGCAATAAAAGACAAAGTCGTCCCAAGACACCATTCCAAAGAACTCTACGATGTAGAATTTTTCGACCTTGAAAAGGATTATTGAAAATAATTTAGGCTTACCCAACTGAAAAAGAATATATGGAAACTAAAGGAGGCCATAATACTAAAAGACAACCCGAAGTCTATGATGCTGTATCGAATATTTTTTGACCACAACAATCTTTAACTTGACTTAGATCACGAAATTTATTGAAAAGATATTTGAAAGAAAAGTTGGAATAAGTAGTATTGTTGAGCAACCTGAGAGTATAGATAATATTCAATATGCTCATTCATTCTTTGAAGAGAACCAAAGGTCAACAGCAGAACCATTAAGCATTCCCAAAATAGCAGTTAGTAGGACTGAGCTTTCGACTGGAAAAGAGAAAACAGTGAAAGTCGGTGACAACAAGAATAAGATGTTTTTGGATGTCGAAGCCAAGGGTCCTAAACCAAATAATGGAGACGAAGTGCCTGATTTAAGTGACGGATTGATTGATGAGAAAAGCGAGGCTGAAGATACTGCAGGAATTCCTTTGTGTGAGGAACTGAAACAAGAAGTAAAAGGATTTTTATCTCCAGAAACCAACGAACTCAGTGCGTATGCTGAAACTGAAACAAATCAATCTTAATTCTGGAATACATCATTTTTGTTTGTTTGTTGTAATTTTTAAACACTTTTTTGAGCATCATAAAGAAACAAATATTTTTATTTATCAGTGGAAGAGAAGAAAAGAACATCAGTAATTTTTATTTTGTAAAACTTGAGTCTTTTCATGTATTTCCGTACCGATTTCCTTCTTTGAATAAAATACGATATCAATCAATGTTAAAAAAAGCCTTTCTCTGGATTCAAATAATTGACCACGATGACAATTCATTCTTTCTTTTGAGGCGATATTTCGATGACTTGACTCATCCTGAAGGATATCATGAACTTCACAAACAAAGCGTTGGGTCGCCAATTATGTAACATTTCTATCTTTAAATTCTCGTCTAAAGAAGGTTGAAACGCAAATTTAGTTATTTTAAAACTGATTCTCTTTTTGAAAACACCCAAAAATTATATTCGTTCTCTCCCAATAGAGGCTCTTTTATGGATTTGAACTTCCACAAGGAGAGAGAGAGAGAGAGAGTGTAAAATTATATGCATAGGTCTCAAATTCTCGTTCTCGTTTTCTGAGGACAAATATTAAGGGTAATTTTCTAGGAAGATGGAAGGAACGAAAAAAACCTGGAATAAACCCAGGGAGCTAATAATTGCCAGGAGATATTCTTAGTAGAGAAATTCCAGGGTTTGAGCGGTAAAACAACTGCAGGGTTGTAAATTAAATTTTATGAGGCAAAAGATTTTCGAATTATCCATTAAAATCGAAATTGCGTGGGATGGAGGGAAGTCTTTGATATGAAAAAAGACTTTTGTCAACCGGTCTTTCGAATTAATAGCAGCTTATGCGAACTTTGGTTTAATTTTTGCATCTTTAAATAGTAGTCTATGAAGACTTGATTAATATTTCTTATTATAGTACTAAGAGCTCTGGAATGTAATCACATACTATCACAACAAAATTCAACTAGTCTCCCCTTAATTTTATGGGATCTGGAATCAAAGGGAATTAATTGTCTTCAAAAAAACGAGAATTCAGGAAAGGAGAGGGTTAAATTGTAAATCTAAAGACCAAAATATTCCCAAGGAGTCAAAAGAAGCGAGTGGTGGCTTTGTGTTTCGTTTTCTAATTATTGAAACCCTTGAATTTTCAAGAAAAGAAAAGATTATGTTGTATTTGTTCCATTCACTGAATTTTCTGTTATATATAGAGAAATAAAATACCTGATCCCTGGTTAATAAACATTTATTATCTTTTACGTCAAGATGCAACAAAATCCCTCGGACGCTCAAAACCTCCCCAACATCCCGGTCTATGATGAGCTCAATATCAGTCAGGTCAAGACCCTCCATACCACGTTCGACACCGACGAAATCATCTACTTTTCAGGACGTCTGAAAAAGTTTGACGCTGAAGGCCACACTAAAGACAGAATTTTAATCATCACCAATAAGGCTGTCTACAACATCCACCCGAAAGACAGCTTCTCCACAAAGATCCTCTACAAGATCCTTCCTCGAGTGGCAATCAAGAGAAAGATCCAAGGTCAATCCATCAGAGCTGTCAACATTAGCACCAATTCCGACGAATTTATTATTCAAGTTAAAAATGGCTACGATTACCGTTTCTTGGCTGACGGCAATCGCGAGAAGATCATCAAGGCTCTCGCAATGGTCTACTTCCAGTTCAACAAAAAGCTCTTTAAAATGTACCTGAAAGATGATTCCAGTTTGAAAAATTACCACACAACTCAAAAAGATTTCAAAGCAGGCGTCAACAAAAGACCTTCTGATGGCAAGATTGAAGTCTCTCTCGACATGCTCGGGCCTTGTCTGGACCCTCTTGAGCTCAAAAAGAAGCCTTCTTCTAACCAGAATCTCGAGTCGAATGACACTGCCATGATTAACACCCAGCCTCAATCAGCTTTTGATGTGAAAATCAGTCAGCATAGATACTATGAGAATTTTGAGAAAGTGGATAGTCAGAAATACTTTACTTATATTGACAGAACAGAGACAGTCTATTTCCATAGAGATGTAACTCAGGATTTCCAACAACCTCAACCTCACAGTAGCCAAGAAATAAAAGAAGAAAGTGAAGATGTTGTTGACAGCTTGAAGAGTAATACCAAGGAAAGAACTGTTGAGATCAATGACAATCCTTTCAATAGAAATAAAACTATCAAGCGACTTGGCGACATCCCAGAAACCGTCAGTGTCGTCATCCCCCGCAACCAAGTCGAAAAAACCAATTGATGATATTCTTTAATTTAAATGGTGAATCATGTTTCTATAGTCGTTCAATTTTATTTGTATTTTTTCATTTTATCTTTAGTTAGTTTGGAAAGAAGGGAAGTGAAGGCATCATCCCGGCTTTACAATAAGATTTCTGTAAAATCTATGCCTTTACAATTTTTGTTGAATATTCTCGATAATAAATTGAATAAACTGTCTTAATTTTTATTAATCATTATCACATACATTTCTACTACCTCTTGGAAAATTACTACCTCCTTGTTAATTTTTTTCGTTCAATTTCAAAGAAAGAGGACCTTCAATTAATTTTTGGATTATACATATATAATAGCTTATTCTTTCGATTTAAACTTTTCTATTCAAGAAAATTTTCTGAGTTAGAAATTTGAAGTTATAATGAGAGTGAAATGGATTCAAGTTTCCTCCCATCGTGTGGGTTTGAAAGATTCATGGTGAGAAATGTTTTCACCTATTTTTCGAGATCAATTATTTATAATCAGGCGACAGATGGCTGATTCTTTGAATAATAGAATTTTATTTTGATAACATCAATAAAGTTTTGGGTTATCAGGGATTTTGGTTCAAGAAAAGCAGATTTCGACTTCAAAAAAAGCTTTATAATCTTCGAAGCTTGAATGATGAAATTAATTCGTTTATTACCAATAAAAAAAAAAAATTAACTGCAAAGTTTATTTAGTTTCAAAAATATCTCGACATTGATCCTGGAGTAACTTTGCAAAAAATTGCAGCCAAAATAGGTTTTGAGGAAACAAAGAGAGAGACTTGATTGGGAGAAGAATGTCAATTTTGCATTTTCTAATTTTTTTTTATCAACTTTATAAGATTTACTCATCGAATATTTTCAAGCAAATGAAGAGTTCGAGGATCAAGAAATCTCATCCAATAATCTTCTGAGTCGCTCGATCTATTTGCAGGCTCAAGTCAACTATTTATACCTTTTCTTTTTAAGATAAATAATAAATTAAATAATTAAAACAAAAAAAACTTCCTCAAAAAAGATGTCCAATAATGTCTTATCATACGAACTCAGTGGAAATAAAAATTCTAATTCCATCCTCGTCTTTTTCCATGGATGGCCTGATACCTCTGCAATCTGGGATAAAGTTATTCCTTCGCTTGAAAAAAATAATTATATCCTGAATATTACTTATCCCAATTACAGCCAGAAGGAGAAGAATCCAAAAGGACAGGGCTTTGAAGTGCTTGCTGATCGCGCTAAACTGACTATTGACCATGTGAATGATACCAAGAGAAAAGTGGTTGTGGTCAGTCATGACTGGGGTTGCTTTGTTGGATACTTCCTGGATCACAGACACCCAGGATATATCTCAGAAATGATAGCCCTCGATGTTGGAGGGAAATTCGATTTAATAAAGCCCATGTTTCTGTTTTATCAATTAGCAGTTCTTTTTGCTTTTATTATTGGAGGATTTATTGGAAGATTTCTCACGCAGGCCATTCTGAAATATTTCAATTATTGGCCAGCCTGGGCTTATAGGATACTCATACTATTATTTATGGAAAAAGGTCGTCTTGGGCGGCTTTAGTAGTGACAGGGGATTTTTACCTGATTACAAGCCCAGCTGTCCCATCGCTTTTGTTTAGGGAAACAAGAAATCAGATCAATATTTCAAGCAGAGCTGGCTCGATTTATTGGCTCAGAATCCCAAGAGTGAAGTGCATTCTATGAATGCGCATCATTGGATCCAAACTGAGCAACCCGAATTCCTGATTGATCTCATCCAACGCAAACTAAGTTAAGAATATATTATTGATATGTTTCGTATGAATCTATATCGTCTTCTCATTTCCAAGGTGAGAAGCTCGGTTTCCTTTTTATAAACAAACTTCTATGATCATCCAAAAAATTCATTTTACTTTGAATTGATTTTCATAATGAAATTGGTAATTCGAAACTTCTCTCGAATTTGTGGATTTGCAAATCTTTTCGCTTGAAAAAAATTCTCAAAGAATAACTTGGGTGAAAATTTAATTTTATTCAAGTTTAAAATAATTTTATCTGAAAATTAGTTTTCAGCAAGCGGATGCAGACATAAGGATCTCAGATGCTGAGAAATTTTCTCAAAATATATCTTTCTCACTCAGAGATAGGCTCGTGTAAATTAATAAAAACTCCTGGACTCAAAAGTGAAAATTCTGTCCAAAATCAGCAGGAATCATCTCTGCTTTCAAAAAATAATAAACTTTTCCTTGTCAAAGGAATTATGAAAAAAATTCATTGAGTCCCTTCATGAATCCTTTCACCTCAAATATCCAAACCTTTTGATCTGCCAGACTCTTTATGAATGGAACTATTGGCATTTTCAATTTTAAATTCAAGCTAAAATAGTTTGTTTTGAATCTAAAATTTCTAAAGAAATTCTGTAAAAAGTCTTTACTGAGGCAGGCTATCATTCACAGTCTTGTGAGCTCTCATAATTTCGTAAACTTTTTGATCTCGTCTTCCTTCTATCCAAATTTGCTTGGCAGATAAAATTTTGAGTGAAAGTTGAAAGGACTCTTTTTTCTATTCTAATTCTAATTTGCGAGTGAATAAATTCGGAATGTTCTGATTTCCTTCACATCTCGAAACATCGAATAAAATGAAAAAAAAAATCCAAATAGAAATGAATTCATTTGTTCTAAGATTTACTTGACAAAGTTCTGATTCTTGATGTTCTGATTTGGTCGATTGATTATTTTTGACCTTTTGAAAAGTTTTATAATAAATGAAGTAATTATTTAACAAAAAATGTCATCAAACGTATTGCCGTACGAACTCAGTGGAAACAGAAGCTCAGACCAAATCATTGTGTTTCTTCATGGTTGGCCTGACACTTCTGCAGTATGGAGCAAAGTGATTCCATCATTGGAAAGAAATTATTGTGTCCTCAACATTACTTATCCCAATTATCCCCCGAAAGAAAAGATCCCAAAAGGACAAGATTATGAGGTGCTTGCTGATCGGGCTAAAGAGACTATTGATCACATGAATGAGACCAAAAGAAGGGTCACCCTCGTCAGCCATGACTGGGGATGTTGGGTTGGGTACTATTTAGATCAAAGAAATCCAGGATACATCTCGGAAATGATCGCTTTGGATGTAGGCGCAAAATTCAACTTTTTCTTGCCTTCGATTTTATTTTATCAAATGACACTTTTGATTGCTTTTATAATTGGAAGGTCTATTGGAAGATATCTCACACATTTTATTATGAAAAAATATTTCAACTATTGGCCAGCTTGGGGCGAGAAAATGAAGAGTTCTGAAAACTATGATTACCGTTATCTATGGAAGAAGATTGTCATGGGCGGCTTGAGTAGCGACAGAGGCTTTTTGCCCAATTACAGACCAAGCTGCCCCGTCACTTTTGTTTATGGAACCGTAAAGCCGCATCAATATTTCAAGCAAGAGTGGCTCGATTTACTGACGACTAATCCCAAAAATGAAGTCCATGCTGTCAATGCTCAACACTGGATCCAAACTGAACAACCAGATTTTCTCATCAGTCTCATCAAACGTAAACTATCATCAGAATAATTTGGTCATGCTTGTTTTTCTATGTGTTTGATGATAATTTATG
>Ga0182738_1006022_pt1 | contig 12740 bp, 10 predicted proteins | sample eDN5th30CBELigMG_FD_128876 | JGI IMG/M metagenome (GOLD analysis project Ga0182738, IMG submission 128876) | Enriched Miracle-Growth compost microbial communities from Emeryville, California, USA - eDNA 5th pass 30_C BE-Lig MG (version 2)... ...
AAAATTTTTTAATAAATTTTATTTCCAAAAAAATTTAAAAGAATTTTTTTAAAAAAAATTTTTTTAAAAAAATTTTATTTTTTTTAAAAAAAAAATCTCAATTTTTTTTTTTTTTTACTTCTGAGATAACTGATCTATTAGGAACTCACAAACGATTTGATCTTGACAAAAAATATTATTTTATAAAATCCCTTTTTTCCATGTCAAGGGTCCATTTAATTCGTAGATTAAGTTGTTTTATAAACTCATGATAAGGACTCGTTTTTGAAACAAACGCCCTTTGCTCTTGACAAATCTTCAAAGAATTTACAGTATCCCGAGTTAAACAATCTGAATCAAATCAAGTTTTCCGACAACAAAAATGATCTCTGTGAAAAGGAAATCTAACGGAATGATATTTTTTAAAAATCAAAAACTTCTTCGAGGATCCAAATAACTAAAGACTCCCTTTTTTTACAAATGACCATTTCTTTTCATCATCTCATCTATTTCCTTCGGCAAAGACCAGTATCCCAAACCATATCATATCCAAAATTCAACAAAAAAATCCAACTCACAATTGTTATTTTAGAGAATTTCTGTTTTATTACTGTTTATCAATTGAAGAAGTTGCTTTCAATTCAAACTCATTAAAATTTAATCTAACATTCGTTTTTTGGCAATGAAAGCCCATATTGATGTTTTTGGTAGAATCAGACCCAACACCAAGTAAATTACACTCAATACCATCATCTCACAATGATCTAGTCGTGTTCCTGAAATGAACTATAAAGTTAAAGAGGATAAAAGAACCGTAATGATCCAGATCCCCAAAAATGTTCGTCTCGGATATGTGAATAACACCAAGGTACTCTTTGCCATTGCATTAACTTACATATTAGGAAAATATGGAATTCAGATTCACTGAAATTTTTAACCAAAATGCTAGCCAAGAAGATATTTTCGACAGAGTTGCGAAGCCAGTTGTTAACAAGTAATTTCCCGGCCAATTATCTTTTCATCTCCAAATAGCTGTCTTGATGGATATAATGGTACTATTTTCGCATATGGGCAAACAGGAAGTGGTAAAACTTACACAATGAGTGGAGCAGGTATTAAATACATTTTAAATTATTTCTAAATATCACTAGAAACTTGGCAACTTAGAGGTGTTATCCCTCGTGTCCTCTCGGTAAATCTTTGCATAGCATTATTTTGCTAATTTCTCCCAGTTTTTATTTGATGAGTTTGAAAGAAGATCAAATATCGAATATAACATGTATATATCCTTCATGGAAATCTACAACGAAGTCGCCTATGATCTCCTCGATAGACGCCATATCGAAATGTCCCTTGAAAGTTGGAATAAAGTAGGATTTTTTTGAATCTTCAAATATTTATGAATGAAAAGGTTATGTTGATGGAAGATGATTATGGAAATATTCACCTTAAAAACCTTTCAGTGCATCAGTGTTATAGTGAGCAAGATGGTATTGATTTGTTGATGATGGGTAACTTCATCAGACAGGTAATTTGCTTTTTAAATTAATCTCTCAGCCCCCAATTAGGTGAGTTCAACACCTTTAAATCAATCGTCTTCTCGTTCTCATGCTATTTTCACCATTACTCTTGAAGGCAAAAATCTCGATTCTGAAACCTATTTTGTCTCCAAATTACATTTGGTCGATCTGGCTGGTTCAGAAAGAATTAGCAAAAGTAATGTCGAAGGAAGTTTGTTGACTGAAGCCAAACATATCAATCTTTCATTGACCTATCTTGAACAAGTTATTATCGCCTTGCATGAAAAGACCTTGGGAAATAGACAGCATATTCCATACAGAAATTCGCTCATGACGACAATTTTAAGAGACAGTCTGGGTGGTAATTGTAAAACCGTCATGATTGCCAATTTATCGCCTGATGTTGATAATCTTGAAGAAACAATTTCCACTTCAAGATTTGCTCAAAGATGCTCTTTACTCGTCAACGAGGTAAATTTGGGTCGAAGAAAAATTGTCTTATAAAGTGAATAGATCAAAAAGAATGAAAGAATCGATCTTAATGTTCTTGTCAAAAGATTAGAATTCGAAAACATACAACTCAGAGAGTAAAAAACAATTTACCAAAGAAATTATCTAACCCTTTCTCAAAGAGAATTGGAATATTATAAATTACATATGGGAGGAAAAGGAGGCAAAGGAGGCAAACCTGAGCTTGATAATAAGCCAGCTCAAAGTGGAAAGAAGAATGGAGCTTCTGCTGCTCCTGAAGAAGAACCTGAAGAACATAAGCTTACACAATTTGAATACTTTGAGATTTCAGCTAATGTCGAGGCTTATTTGAATGACAAGATGGACAATATTCAACTCAAGAATTTGACAGAAGCTCATGCGTACATTAAATCCATGAAAGATTTCTACTGTTCCAGAATGAGGGAATATATTGGAGAACTCAACATTATTTCCCATAAACTCAAGAAATACGAAGAAATTCTGGCCAAAAGGTAACATAAAACTTTATGATCCTCCTCATCTCATCCCATAATCTCTATAGACGAAGCCAAGCAAACTCCAAGAATCAAAGCAATAATTCCATAGATTATTATGCAGAAGAAGAGGTGTTGAATTACGATGCATATGCTCATGAAAATGTCATAAAGGATTCGACTAATAATTACGGATATGATATGAAGGACCCTATGCAAGGAGCAAACGGATACCAAGGTGGATACAATTACGATAGAAATGCCAAAGAGAATGGGTATAATTATCAAGGACCCAACCAAAGCCAAAATCAAAAGAGACCTCCCAATAATGTAGAGAAAAAGATAGGATTCTACAATTTCCCAAAAACTTATCAAACAGAGGCCATCATTGAAGCCCCAGATGAAAGTGATTAATTGATTGACTAGAATTTTGCTACTAGGGAATGATAATGATGATGGTTAAAAATTATTTTTATTTTTCGTTCTTGTATTCACTTTGTATCTTTGTTTTTTATACAAATCGTTTTAAAAATCCCCTTTATTATATATGATCAACTCATCATCCAATACATTTATTCATTCTAAATTTTTTTTTCATATCGACTAATTTATTTTACTGTTTTATTTTTATCTGTAGTTCAAGTTAAGTCGTCGTTGAAAAAAAATCCCAGAATTAAACAATAAATTTATTCGATAGATTCACTTTATCGATCGTTTTCCTCCAGTTTTATTTCCTTACATCCTACATCATCCACACTCAACTCACAATGGGAAACCAATGTTGCTCAAATAAAGAAAATGATTTTGGCCAACTTGTCGTTAGAAACAAGGACAGTTTTGCTTACACTCAGAATATGGACCAATTAGAACAAGCCGCTGTTAAAATCCAAGCCAACTATAAAGGCCATAAGGCTCGTCAAGAACTCATTGATGATAAAACTGATCATGGTGAAGCTCCTAAGCAAGGACAGACAGCTGGTTCTCACATGAGACAAAGTCAAGAAATTAGAAAGTCTAATGTGAATCCAATCAATTCACTTTCGCTTGACGATAATCCCCGTAGCTCCTTTGCAATTCCTATTGATCTTTTCCCTAATTATAATAATCCACTTGTGACAACAACTGTCGAAAGAATCAAAGAGTTTGAGTATGATAATGGAAAAACGCTCGATGGCTGCAATCCTTATCAACTTCAAAACTCGGCAATCTATATTGGTGAATGGAAAAATGGAAAGAGACATGGTATAGGAAAACAAATTTCTAAAGATGGATCGATTTATGAAGGAAATTGGATCGATAATAAAGCCTGCGGAAGAGGAAGATTTATCTATGCTAACGGAGATGTTTATGAAGGAAGCTGGAACGATGATAAGCCTGAAGGACAAGGTACTTTTACTCATGTTGACGGCACTGTATACACTGGAGGCTGGTCTGGAGACAAGCAAAATGGACATGGTGTTGAAGTTTGGGCCGATGGCGTTAGATATGAAGGGCAATATCGTGACGGAAAGAAAGAAGGCAGAGGAAAGTTTACATGGAATGATGGTGCAGAATATGTTGGTGAATTTTTGAATAATAATATTCATGGAAGAGGCTTGTATAAATGGGCTGATGGAAGGCAGTTTGAAGGAGATTGGAAGAATAATAAAATGGAAGGAAGAGGTGTGTTTACCTGGGCTGATGGTAAGAAATATGAAGGAGAATATTTGAATGATAAGAAACATGGATATGGGGTATTTTCATGGCCTGATGGAGTCAGATATGAGGGTAACTGGGTGAACGGAAAACAACATGGAAAAGGTGTTATCATAGATTCAAATAATGAAAGAAGAGAAGGTGAATGGCGTGATGGTAAAAGAGTCAAATGGTTCGATGAAGCTCAAAAGTAATTAGTTTCAAAAATATTCTTTGTAAAAAATAATTTATATTCACTATTCTCAAACAATCAGTCAAGCACATAATAATTTCGAATCGAAAATTTTGTTTTCATGAATGAATGAATTTCGAACTAAATCACAACGAACGTTAAAAATTATTTTCCTAAAATTCCTTTTTGATGAAGGAGATTTATCGAGATTTTCTCTCAATAAAATATTTTTCATTATTTCAATAACTCAATAATGACTCAATATCATAATAATAATTGGGGGATTTAATTACGCAAAAAATCAGTTTATGAGCGCTTGATTAGTCATAAATTTAAATTTATTATGAGCGAAGACTGGAGCCAAAAATATCAGCCTGAAACAGAGGTAAGATATTCCACCCATCTTTTCCATTAACTCCAACCAGAAAGACATCTTAATTTCCAAAACAGTCTATGACAAAATCAAGCAATTCTTCAATCTAAACTTTGGCAACCCTTCAACTTTTAAAAGCCTTTCCAATTCACAGTCTGTCATGTTCCTTTTCGGACCTTCTGGCTGTGGTAAGAGATCTACCATCCGTTATCTCTGTGAACAATACGGTGTTGCTGAAGCTTCTCCTGATCAGCTTCAGATTGAAGATAATAATGACGAATTTGCCAAAGACTTGAATTATGCCAAGGATTTAATGAAAATTTTCACTGTTGCTTCCATGTGGTACAATCCCAGGTAAATTCTAATGAATTTAGTATCGTTTTAACGTCGTGTGAATAGCAAAAAGGTTGTTCTTCTTATCAGTGACCTTCCTGAAATTCCTCATTTCACTCACAAGAAAAAATTTGATGACCTTGTCAGTATCTACATGTCCAAAAAACAAAGAATGCCAATCATTTTCATCTTGAATTCTCACTTCTATAATGAAAACAAAGTCAAAAAATATTTCTCAGAAGAATTCTTTAATACCCAAACAACAGTTATTAAGTATCTAATAATTCGAATTCTCGCATTTTTTGAATAATTTCAAATAGACTCAAGTCTTATACTGATGCTGCCATGAAAAAGGCTATCAAGGAAGTCTGCAGCAAGGAACCTAGACTTCAAAGATGCAATTCTGACACTTTAAAGGAAGATTTGACCTTAAGATGTAATGGAGATTTGAAACAAGCCTTGAATCAGCTCTATTTACACAGCTTGAAATATAAAAATTTGGCTTATAGAGATAGAAAAATCAGAAAACTCAAAAGTTCGACCAGCACTCAAAGTTCAGACAGAAATTTCTCTGAAAATAGCGGAGATGGTGAAAATTCACAATTTGCTCAAGTGAAGGATCGTGAATTCAACCTATTCCACACCCTCGGAAAATTCCTGTATAACAAGAGTATAATTCTTTTTATCTGGTGAGCAATCATACTGAGAAATAATTAATTAGGAGTGGATCCAGTGACTAAACAACATCGAACAATGACATCCAAAGAATTGATAGAATTGCGACCTAAATTCTATTTTGAACCATCTCACCTGATAAATCAAGTTGGGGTCGATCTCAGCCTCTTCAATCTGTTTCTACATGAGAATTACCTGGACTTTTATGGTGATATTGAAGATGTTGTTAATATGAGTGAAGTCTTCCAAGAAAGCGATATCATCCATACTTCCAATTTCAGAAAAGAAGGAGTAATATTTTTTTCTTTTTGACCCAACTCTTATCCACCCCTTATAGCATGCGATTCAAAAATATGAAAATGAATTTTTAAATACTCTGATTACAGCAACAGGCCTTATGGTCCATAATCTTACTGGAGCTGAAAGACTGGCGCAAGAGAAAACACAAGAAAAGGGATTTAAAGGATTTAAGCCATTGAATAAACCAAAATTGTTGAGTTTAAAAAGTGACATGAGAACTCAAGCTCAGCAAATCAAAACCATGAATAAAGACACTACTATCCCTTTCTTCCTTATGGCTACAGAGTATTCAGATTTCTTGAAAAATGAAGAAAATAAAGAAAATATCAATCCCAGTATTTTATATCATTGGTTCTCACAATAAACTTTGACCGATAGATAAAAAGAAATTTATGAATTTTGGGTCAAGATCAGGAATTCTTGATGAAGATGATAACTTTGTAGAAGCTGACAAAGAGGACACAGTCAACTTTGAGGGCAATTCGTTCAGTCAGGTTGAGTTCTTTGAAAGAACTGCTCTGCTTAAAAAACGATCTGCTCCTCTCCAGTAATTCCTTTGTCAACTATGTTCTTTTTCTGATCTCTTCTAGATATATTGAGGATGATATTGAAGATGTTGAGGATTTGTTCTAAACCAACCAACAAACAAACAAATATTACTTATTCCCTAATATCCTAATAATTTACTGTAGATTTATTATTCATTCGTTTCCCAGATAAATATACTTTATTGATTGAGGTCATATTTCTGTATCCTGATCTTGTGTGTTATTTCAATAACAATAAAAGTGCCGCTTTTGGGCACTTTTAGATACTTAAATAATAAATGTCGTGTTTTTATATTTGCGTGTATGGTATTTTTAAGAGATCCGGTACAAGGCCTAATAAAAAATCTGTCACAAGTAGAATAAGAAGAATTTAAAAATCGAGCTTTATCGAAACCAAGATGCTTCGAAAAATCAATTGGCTCAAAGTCTTTGGCAATATCTTTATCATCATCATCCTCACGGCTGTCTCTTTTCTCTACTATGTCTTTGTTTTCGTCGTAAACAAGCAATATCTTGAAGGTACTTCCCCTATTCAAATAGATTGACTCATTCCCCTTTTTATATAGAGCTTGAAACAGTGTCATATGTGAGAGTCTTTTACCTCATTTTCTTCCATCTCTTCTTCTTCATGTTTGCCTGGTCATTCATACAAACGATGATTACGGATCCTGGAAGAGTCCCGATCCATTGGGTAAATTCTCCAAATTCATTATTTCTTATGAAATAGGGTTTCCATCTAGACGATACAGAAATAAAGAAAAAGAGATATTGCCTCATTTGTCACATCTTTAAACCTGAAAGATGCCATCATTGTTCAGTTTGTAACAGATGTGTTTTAAATATGGACCATCATTGTCCTTGGGTCAATAACTGCATCGGATTCCAGAATAGAAAATTCTTTATTCTCTTGTTGTTCTATGCCTACTTGACCTTGATCCTTGGTTATACTGGAATGATTGGAAGTGTTATACATTCAGTCAAAGAATTATGGGTAATAAATTTTTCATTTGTGAAGTACCAATAACGATAACCGTAGCGCAATTTTGAAAAGTCAGAAATTGCTGATGATATTTGTGTCTTGATTTCCTTCACTATGCTATCTACCCTCTTTGTCCTCCTCACGTTCTTCTTCAAATATCATGTCACATTGCTTTTACACAATATCACCACTATCGAAGATCTTGAAAGAAAACGTTCAAATAATATCGCCTCTGTATAAAGAGATTTTTCAAAGACTTTTATTAACGAAATTTTTTAGTATGATGCAGGCGGAAAACATAATTTTTATCAAGTTTTTGGTACTAACCCTTTCCTCTGGTTTTTCCCCACTTATGGTGAATCAGGTAATTTTTTTTTTCAAAAATTTTTTCTCAATAAAAATTTTAGGAAAACCTCTTGGAGATGGCGTTAGCTGGGATCAAAAGCTCATCCAAAAGTACAATTTTTTATTTTCAACCAACTCATCTTCTTAGTCCTGCTCCCGTATAAATTCTCTCTCAAATCTGAATATCATCATCCAACTATGACTCAAAATTTGATATTTATAAAAAAGACCAAAACAAGGGAATCTGAAATTTGTACTTATAAATGAATATTCCCTTCATACGATAATTGTTAATAATAATTTTCGTCTGATTTTTATATATTGTTTTCGTCTGGATCTGAAACTCTCTCTCATTCAAATTAATCACAAGATAAAACTTTTTTTTGTAAACAAGTCTTTTTTCTTCAGTTATTATGCTTCCTTAATAACAGTTACAACAGCAAATTATATAACAGATTCGGATGCAGCTTCATGAAAAACATTTTATTTATCGTTGACGGACTTAGCTCTGAACAATTGGGTAACGGGATCTCTGGTATTAACCTTGCGGGCTTCGAGGACGGGATCCTTATAAGTGCTGATGAACTCCTTGTCAAAGACTGGAGGTTCTCTAATATACTCAAATTCATGTCTGGGATAATTATTCCACAAGTTGTGTCTCCAACCACCTAAAGTTTTACTTTAAATTTTTCCCTGAAAATCCTCATTTACCTTGAATTGAAGGAGTTGTGCCATAGACTTTTTTGCCATTATGGGTAAGGTGCTTTCTTCCAACTATTCTCAACGTTAATCATCAATAACAAGCTCTTTATTTACAGGAATTTCTGACTCTGAAGAATTCTCCGAGAACGCCTTCGGCATCAAAGTTTCTCAAAGTCTGATCTTTGATATATCCATTTATATAAGTAGCAGAGATGAAGGGGTGAGCGCCTCTCTTCTTGTAAAACTTGAATTCAATTTGAGGGTTCTTTTCCATGAAATCTTTGACATATGCAGAATTTAAGAACTCTCTAACTCCCTTGGAACTACCTAAAGGGATCAATTATGCACAGTTAACAAGTATACCTCCGTAATCGCAGTATTGGAGGTGCAATTTTCTCAATTGGAAGACACCACGGCAAGACATTGCTTTTCGCTTTCTAAATATATAAGAATAGATTTTAAAGATTTATTTACGGAGAATGATCTTGCTTGTAAAAATTAAATCAAACCTCAAATCAGAAATTTACTCCTATTACTGAGAATGACAACGAGAGTGAAAATGAGAAAAAAAAATTTTCCAATTTTTCTCTTTCATATGATTTTGAGAGATTTTTCATTTTTTTCCAAATTTTCAAAAAAATATTCTTGAAGTTTTTCTAAATAAATACAAAAATACAACTCAAAAACTTAATTTTGTTCAGGTTCAATTGCAGCAGGAATAACAGCATTATTTTCTTCAGCTGCAGTCACAGTTGTTGTTGATTCAACCACTTGGACTGATTCAACAACAGCAGCGCCTTCTTGTGTAGTTGTAACAGTGGTCAAAGTTTCTTGAACGACTTGAGTAACCTGAGTGACTTCTTGAGGCTGTAAATTTAAAAGAATTGGTTCAAGGATATTTTCAGGATAAGCTGCTTCCCACAATTTGATGTTATTGCTTGTAATAGGATTTTCTTGATTATTTATAAAGAGACCTTTGCTATTGTTAGCTTCTTCTTTATCAGAATCGTCATCTTCAATTTCCATTTTTGTGGCTTCTAAAGAAAAGATTCTAGCTCCAGAAGTTGACAAGGCAAATGCTTTCTTTTCATCATGCACATATTGAAGAGCAACATTATTGATGGCTTCTCTACCAGCTTGGAAATAATGCTTCGTTGTGCTGTCTTTAATATCATAAACAACAATTGAACCATCCTGTGGAATGATTTAGAAAACAACTTCCTTCCAAAAAATTTACTTCATTGCCCAAATATAAATGATTTTCCAATGAGATATCAAAATTGAGTCTCTGATTAGTGAAGCCTTTTCTTTCATAATATGTCACGAAACTTGATGGGTTTCTCAAATCCCAAAGATAGACGAGATTGTCTCTACGACCTCCAGAAACAAGATAATTATTATCAACCGGTGAGAACTTCAAGCAAGTCAATCCACCAACATGAGCCTATTTTAGATAGAATGAGAGACATATTCCCTTCAAAGTCATACATCTAAATTCGTGATGATATCATCAGAGGAAGTGGCCATAAGCTTGATTGTGCGGTCGAAATTACCAATAGCAACAACACTATTGGGGTTATTTGATGGAGCTGCCATGCAGGAGATAATCTCCTTCTTCAAAATCTTTTTGCTTCTCTAAATATTGACAAGGTTATTCTCTTTTGCTTTGCATAAAATATTTTACATATCCAAGTCTGATTTTATTGAGGTCAAAACCAACCAAAGTATTCTTTCCTCCCAAAAGTAGCATATTTGTCTTTACAAAAAATTAGCTTCGAAAAGGATATTTCTCAATACATTGACATTATGATGAGAAGTCAAAAAGTCGACATATTCTTCACTATTTTGTCTGATATAAGTCAGAGTGGCAGCATGCTTGAAAGTCACATTATCATTTTCTGAACGAATTTTACAGATTTGCACCTTTCAAAAGTCAAATTTATTTTGAAGATTATCCTTTGTTTACTGGGATATTTTTTGAGGTGACTGCAATAAGATCCAAGTTATTTTGGTATTCAACATTGAGACCATTGTGAGGAATGTTGGCAATATCATAAATATAATTGCCAAACTTTTTTCTGGCGATTGAATCAATTCTATATCTATCTTCGCTTTTATTGATTCTGTTTAAGCAAACGTATTGGTTCTCAGTAATAGTTGCAAAATAGCCAGGATCTTGATGAAATGGCTGAATCTTTTTGATAAAATCATGGTTAGCAACTTTCTATCACAAAATAAGACAGAGATGATAAAGTATAAGAGACTGGGCAAGGTTCACTGTATTCATCTAATAAGGTGGGATTTTGGGAAGTTTGGATTTCCATGATATTGTATGGCAGATCTTTTTTGGTTCACAAATAAATATAAAATTACTCTGATTTCTTTACTAAATTTTCCAATAAAAAAATTTGTCCTCAAAACTCACTCCCTGGATCAACAAAGCAAAATTGAAAAAGAACACAAAGTCATTCTCCTTCTATTCTTCTCATAATAAAAAATATTCATATCGAGGTTGAAGAGAGGAGAATTTTTCTCTTTTCTTTCTCACAAATATCAGTTAATTATAAAATTATGAATTTCATCTGAAAAAGTTTTTTAATATTGTAAAAATAGAAACAGGCACATGATGAACCCCCAAAATCGACAAAATGGTAGGTAGACATTATATGATCGAAAAGAATCTTACCTTACTCAATAAAGTTGATGAGCAAAACTCTCATCTTAACATCATCTATGAACAGGAAAGAATTATAAAAGAACTCAACGTAAAAATCGCTGATCTCGAAGTCATTCCACTTTTGAATCTATTTTCTCACTCAGATTTCTTTAGACAAATATCAGTTTGTTGAAAGAGGTCAACAAAAATATGCAAGCTGATATAACAGCAGTAAAAAGAGACAGAGACGAATGTGTTAAACTTCTTCAAGCGAACTCTATGAACCCTTTATTTTATGCTTCCACTCAAGTTAGTCTTTATCTGAAATGTCAAGCTTATAGGGATAGAAAAGAGATGATTTTTGGAAGGTGATACATGAGAATATAGCATTCCTCAAAGATAAAGCAAAATTTGAACAAGATACAATCAATAAATTGTAAAGAAATTCAATGTCATAAATTCTAAAAGTGGGGATAGAGATGAAAAGGATGATGAAATTCTGAAGCAGAGGATCATGATAGAACATTTAAGGAAAGAAATTGCCAATCATCAAGTCACAAATGAAACTAATCAAGTTCTTTCTCGATAAATTATTTCAGATTCCTCAACAAATTTTGTTAGAAATTAAGGAGTGAAATTGAAAATTTGTATGATCATCTCTTGAAGGAGCAAGCCAAGAACAAAGATTTGACAATAAAAATCATGTCATTGGAAAAGCAAGCTGAACAGAGTGAGAAAAATGAAAAGGAGACTGCTAAACAGCTCGAACTTATGAATACTGCTGTTAAAAAGAAAATTGAAACTTTTACTGAAGAGCAAAAAACCATCGCCCAATCCATCAAAGCAATCAAAGATAAAGGAATCTACTTGAAAAATCAAGAGCTAGCCAGTAATTGTTCTGAAAAGGATAACTATTTAAATCCCCATAGATTATGGCAAATTTGAAACAAAATATTTCTCGGCAGACACAAACCTCGATCAATTCATCATCAGACTTAGAACTACTTCGATCCATGCTGTAATCCTCTTTATTGAAAAAATAACCATTTCACACATGTAGGATAAATTCGGTGAAGTCATTGAGCTGTTGACTGATATGTTGAGAAGCACAAAAGAAAATCAAAATGAAATTGAAACCAAAGGTCCAAAAAATTACCTCGATCAAAGACGAGCTCTAGCCAATAAGGGCTTATCGCAAAAACTTGAAGAACCTCAAAATTACAAGCTTTTCCTCAGAGGTCTTCAATCATCAAATATCAGGGTTATTGTTAGCACTGAACATCTCATCTTAGAAATTGGAGTATTCCTTTGAAAATATGATATCCTCTAAAGTCGGTTTTCCTAGAATTATACACAAAGAATACCAGATTTTATTGAATCAGGATCAATTCCTATTTTGGTCAAGAGTCTCAGATCCAATAATGATCCTTTACTCAGAACAAATTCCATCGGATTACTCAGAGGTACTCACTCAAGAAAAACTATCAGCCCTCTCATC
>Ga0182738_1006026_pt1 | contig 12736 bp, 12 predicted proteins | sample eDN5th30CBELigMG_FD_128876 | JGI IMG/M metagenome (GOLD analysis project Ga0182738, IMG submission 128876) | Enriched Miracle-Growth compost microbial communities from Emeryville, California, USA - eDNA 5th pass 30_C BE-Lig MG (version 2)... ...
TATGTATGCGAAGAGATTGTTCGATTACTTCCAAAAGAAACAAATTATGAAGAAAAAACGTCGATTTGACCGCTTTCTAAGGTGCAGTCGTCAAATCTATTGCTTTGATCCATCATAGTTTTCTGAGAAACCGCACAAAAAAATGGGCGCTTACATTAACTTCCTCTCTCACCAATACATTATTCTGGACTCTTATTAATCATCTATTTTCTCAAGAAAAATCTCATGAATTTATTTATCAGAATCTTTTTATTTTTAAGGCACGGATACTTGATTTATTTAACATACAACAAAGAGTATTGATAAGGTTCTAAATGAATTATTAAATGTTTAGGATCATAGAAAGAACTTCAATAGAAGGAATATTATCGATATTTGTACCATTTTCTTGAATTCTTCCTTTCACAACTTCAGAATATTTTTTCATTTGCTCAAAATTATTAAAGCTGTCATTCAAAGCATCAAGAGAAAGAGAATCTTTTGAAGTAGGGTCCTTGTTAAAATATGTAACAAGAGCATCATCAAGGCTTGTTTCTTGCTCCTTACCGACAATTTGTGCAAGAGATAAATTGCCTTCTCTTTCTGTTCTCTTGAGGAAATTGAATGCCAAGATTGTCTTGGGAATATTTCTGATGAATTCGTGTTGGTTTTCAATAAAGTTCTTCATAGTGGCAGGATCAATCAAGACTAACTTCTGGATATTGACTAATAAAAGTCTTTGGTTGACATCCTTTTTGTTTAAATTATCAATAACGTAGCCCATGCTTTCTACATCTTTATTCATCAGCTCAATTAAGCGATCTTTTCTTTCAGAGAAACTTGAGAAAACAATGCTGAGCAATTCTAAAAGAACAAAGATTAATTTGTTCCAATTTTCCAAGAATGATGTGCAATTCTCAAGCTTTGGGTTTGATGCGACTGAGTAATTCATTAAGAAATCATAAAGTGAGTCAAGTTGATTGTGTTGGTTAGCAACCTTTGAGTTCATTTCATGATCGTAGAAGTTGTAAATTTGTTTAATGTAGCGGTAGGAATTTTCGAATAAAGTTTGGAAAATAAGATCCAATAATTGAGTCTCATATTTTTCACAAAGAGAAAAGGTCTCATCAATTTTCTTCACTTCAAGTTCTTCATTGAATTTTTGTGCAGCAATCGTCATGATAATTTTCTTTAGTTCATACTGATACGAGAATATAGCAAATAACCTGTTCAAGCTTAATTTTGAAAGGTCTGTAGCTTCATATCTGTCGAAGATTTTTGTGAGACTTTGACGGATAAGGTCCAATGCGATCGAGCTGAACTTACGGAAGATTGCTGCAGTTTTAATGTTGTCTTTGATTTCAAAGTTGACAAACTGTCCAAATTTCGCACATTCTGAGAGCACTGAATTCGTATAATTCTTGAAATAAGCCGCATCCGAATTGAAAATAAGGTCTGCGCTGGTCTGAAGGCGCTTCTCTAATTGTGTTTGGATGAACTTGAAGTACAAATCAGAGAATGGAGCAATCGTTTCCATTAAGGATTCCTGTGTTAATGTGATATCTTTGATTTCATGAGGGTCAGGATATTTAAGCATGAACAAGCTTAAATTTTGTAAGAAATCTTCAAACAAGAAATGCATCTTGGGATAAATTCTCACAAAGAGAACTCTATTAGGATTGGTGTCGTCTTTTGTTTCTTCCTTAAAGGCTTTAAGATGATGATTAATAATGACAATTTGCTTCTTCCACACTTCATCATATAAATTCACGATTTTTCCTTCTTTCATGTACTCAAAGAAAGAGTCCAAAGAGTTGGAATCACGCTTTCTCAATATTGTGCTCACCAGCCAAATTTGTGTGTGGTAATTTAACTGCTCTTGCAACAAAGTTTTTAGACTGTTTCCAAGAACAATGAGCCCGTTGTAAGGCTTGTCGTATTCGCTTTGGACGCATTTTTTCCAGAGCTCAAAAATATTTTTCATCATGCTTGTGGCAGCGGTTTGGACTCTTTCAGTCAATATTCTCAAGTTATAAAAGTTTTGAATACAATGAGTGATCTCGACAACATTTTTCGCGGCAATGCTTTCCAAGAATTTCTTGTCATTTATAGCAATAATCTTCTCTCTAACTTCATCAATGAACTCAGCTTCTCTTTCATAAAATTCCACGCCATCCAAGTTTTGTTCTGAAATAACCTTGATGATATCTTTTATGATCAAGCAAGCTTTATTCAGATCATAGATTTCTAGCTTTGGACTCACGACAGATTTCAATTTTTTGATGTTTTGCAAGAATTTCAAGGCAGCTCTTGTTAAAGTCAGAGCGTCTGTGGTGTTTTTCAACACAGGGGCCTTCTTTTCAATATTTTCGTAATTCTGAATAAAATTCACATTTATAAGAGAAAGCATTTTTTGGATAGACTGAACACGGACTCTGCAGTCTGTGATTTCAAAATTGAGGTCTTTAATGTTTTGGAAGTCATCAATAAGACGATTATAGTTATCCTTGATGGTATTGCTGAAAGATTGCGCAATATCTTGTTTTGTGTTTGTAAGCTTTGTGAAAATCTCGGAAAGTTCAGAGGGAGTTGAACGGTTCAAGACATCAAGGACATATTTCTCATCGTCGAATTGTTTGTCAAGGATTTTGATCAGCTTGGTGTCTTTGAGTAAATGAATTTGCCACTCTTCCATGTTGATTCGCGGTAATATCTAATTATATAGTTTAATATTATTTATTCAGAGTGAGCTTTTGGAACAGAGTATTGTTAAGTGAAATATTCTGTGAAACAATGGAGTGAATAAAAAATGACTTGAAATTTTTATTATTATTATTTGAGTCCTCAGGCTCGACAATCCATACAACTTACATTATATGACACATATTAGTCTATAGGTATTTATTGAATTACCAGGAATATTGGATATGAGTCGTGAGTTATCTAATTTATATAGTTCTTGATGAATATAATGACTTGGAATAAATAAGATTTCCTTGATCTTTCATATTTTTCCGAGCTGGAATTTTTCAGAAAAAAAAACTCAGAGTTGTATGATTGTTGTTTGGGGTTGGATGGGATAACTAACTTCTTTGACTGAGAATGAACCTTGTCTTTGAAGGAATCTTGAAAATGGAGAGGAGAATTTTTAGTATTTTCTATTCTCAGAGATCCAAAAAATGTTTTTTCCCTCAAAAAAACTTTTCTCTTCACGAAAGAGCTTAAATTTTTATAAAAGGAAGAAAACCAAGCTAAAATCGCTTGAGAAAGAGAAACTAAAAACTCTGTAACCAAAAAGAGAGAATCGTCAGAAATCAATACTTGATGAGAAAAAACTTTTTTTTTAATTAAAATTGTTTTCCCAATCTCTTGTTTCAAAAACAACATTTTTTTGAAATCTGTTTCATTTGACAAATTAAATAATCATAAACTACCTTTTTCGACAGGATAGAGTTCAAGCAAAAAGAAAACTGGGCTAACACAGCCGTAGCTAAAAGCCTTTCGAGGTTTCTAAGCTACTTCCTCAAGACATACCGAAAATAACTCTATTAAAACCGATATCCACAGAAAAAATGCGATACGTAGAAAATTTGAAATGGTATGGCGTTTGAGACTTGCAATTTAAAATGAAATCCCTTTCGAAAGGGAGCACGATTCCAAAAGTGATGAGGAACAAGGTAATGTGTCAACAAAATTGATAAATCTCCAAAGAAGTTTTTTTGAAAAATGAAATCCTTCTGTGAATTCATCTCTTGAAAAATTTTTCTTGTGATTTTCTATTTCAAAGGTGAATCCTTTGTTCTTCCAAAAGAATCTTCAAACGCTGACGATTTTTCCATTATTCAACTGTATTTCGATTAAGAATGCCCATCATTATCTTGCCTTTTTTTCAACCTTAAAAAGTTCTGAGTTTTCTGATCTCTGAGACTAACTCATTCAAACTCCATTCCAACAATAGTAGTTTCTCAATTTAGTCATGCAGCTCTGCTTCCAAGAAGTTGGGATTCAGAACAAAAGAGGTCCCTTGATAAAAATTCAATTCTTAGCATTTTGAATACAAGTGAAAACACGCTCTCTTTCCTAGAAAAATTTCAAACACTCTCCGATGATTCGAGGTTTTGAGAGAAATAACTCTTTTTCGAGCGAGTTTAACTCTGAAAAAAGCCGCTTAGAGAAGAAGCAAAAATAAAGTTCAGCTTTAAACCTTAAAAGAAAAGTTCACTAAAAATCCTCCATCTGCACTCTCTGATAGCTCATTTTCTCAGAAAATGCAAGAGTCAATTGTTTTTACAAGCACTGCAAACAATTCTTGCTTCTCTGTCTGTTGCTGCAAATAGACAAGATGGTGTTAAATTTTATTGTTAAAAAGACAAATTAAGCTTCGAAGGGACAAGACTAATTTTTGGATGGAAAGATCTATTAATTTTATGTGTTCTCAAAAGAAAGAAATAGATATTGTCTAAATTTAGCTTGTAATGAATTTTTAATTAAAGTTTTGTTCGATCGAAAGATCGAAGCATCAGCTTTTAATAAAAATATTAAACGAATCAAATGAAGTTCGTATGAAAATTTAAAGCAACATCACATTGATGATGTGGAGCATTTTTCGAAAACTCTCAGTCTGAAATCAAAGAATTTGAGAAATAAATGCTCAGATCGATTCTACTTAATGTGTCTATAAGATTCTAATAAAGGCATTTGACAAATAGCGTCTAAATATCCTTTAGTCTTTCTTTTGGTTTTATGGCCATAATCAAATATTTCAAATTCTCTGTTACCAAAGCAAAGAACTTTCCATGCCTAAAAAACCAGTTTTAAGCAGAATTTTGTTCATTCCCTTGAGAATCAGAGGGATGAAGTCTTGAGAATATTGAATTCCTATCTCCCTGAAAAGATGATCAATTCTGCTTATTTCAAGAGAAAGAGAAAAAGTCACTTTTGAAAAACGCCAAGAGCTCAGTCAATAGAGAGTTTAATGAGATAATTTTAGAGATTCAACAATATTTTTGAATGATGTCTCTCTTGGGAAGTTTAAAGTTTTTCAAAGAAGATTTGCATAATATCAGCAGAAAACAATCAGCTAGGAACAGTAAACCTGAGTCCTATATTGAAGAAAGGGGTTTTGAGTGTCGAATCTGATGTTTATGAAGAAAGAGTTTCTTTTTTTTGAATTTTTTTTCTAGAATCATTTGAAAGGATTCTTCTACAGAGAAATAAACGACAGTATGACTAACTAAAGAACAAAAAGCAGAGAAGTGGTAAATCCAAACAATGCTTCTAAAAAACACCTCTCTAATAGTTAGTTGTAGCTTCTAGAACTTGCAGACTTTCTTCTAACCTGCATGTTTCTTCGGAGATCCTATTTCTAAAGTTTTTGAAAGAAATTTAGTCAAAGGGGTTTTGTTAAAAAGGAATTCTTAGGTTATTTCTGAGCACAAGTATAAACTTAATAATAAGAAGAAACATATAAAATACTTATTGTACATCAAAAACATGGAAAGAGAGAAAATTTACAAACAATTGAATTCAGGGAAAGGCAAGGTTTTTTAACAAATTTAGCCTTTTAAATAAGTAAAGAGCTCAGGGTTCTGCAATCTTCTCAACATCTTGAAGCGGTATTTCAAGTAAGTTCCCCTATGAAGGATCTTGCTGTGGAAGATCCAATTTACACTAAAGTATTTAATGAAAACTTCTCCGATCCTTTGGAAAATTTCTTTGAAAGCTGCTTCCTTTGGATTGTCTTCTTCTGTTACGAGAACCAAAGCTCTGAAAGTATCGATCCCCTGGATTTTGGTTTTTGCCTTTGTGAAGAACGCCATTGAATCTGAGTAACTAACGCCTTTTTCATTGAGTATTGGGATCAAATATGGAAGGGAGATTTCTGAGCAAGCGAATTTGGCAATAACACGGCCATAGTTTTTGACGATATTTTTGGTACATCTGATTTTTTCGGGGGTTTTTGGGGACCCCATGTATTTTGTATACTGACTTTCTTCATAGTCTCTGGGATCCGAAGAGAAGTTACTCATAGTTTCCTCATCATATTTGTGTGTAGAGGTTACGGCAGTGGCTGCAGACGAAGAGGAAGAAGAGTTCTTCCGCTCATTCTTCATCTTGAGTTGTTGTGAATAGTAAATTTTGTTTTTTAAAAACCTCATAATAAGAAAAAGAATAAAGATTATAGTTTCGGAATTCAGACACAAAATAACTCGTATGTGGGGTTTTAATACAAAATAATATCCACGAATTCCCTTTATATAAAGTTTCTATAAACAGCTTAGAAAAGTTGGACCTTTCTATATCCATTTCTAGAAACTCAAATGTTCCATGAGATTCTTAGCCATCCACTAAAATCAGAATTGGACCATGCGATTTAAAATCCACTCGGCAAACTGTCCAGAACATCAGCTGGAGAAAATTCGCCCAATTTATCGTTAACCTTTGTGGAGTTATTATCAATCGTCTTTTTCCAAATAGTCCTTCCTGGCTCTGTGAATAAAATCAAATTTAAATACACCCACTTTTGTTGGTTGGCTTTGAGGAATCACTCAAGAATTTTGAGGCAAGAAGAGAGCTTGACTCATGATTTATCATGATATAATTGAGAAACCCGAAGCTGTTGTGAGCCCTGCGAGAAGCAGTATGGTTTTCTTCAGATCCAAAAGAATATTTCAAGAGAAAAGCGGATTTGAAGACTTGGTTCTGGGGAAAAACCAGTTTCTGTTATCCCGAGATTGTTTTCGACTTACATTTACCCAAAAGAAAGGTCAGTTGAAGACGGTTTTCAACCTGGGTGAAGGATTCTGATTATGCTTTGAAATCAATAGTTGCTGATAATTTTTTCAAATGAAAAAAATGCTTCTGGAAGGGTCAATTCTATAAATTTCGAATTAAAGTTGAAATGATATTATCCACTTAATTAAATCAGAAAAGCGATCATTAAGCAATTTAAAAGACAGAACGTCTCGGGTCACATTAAAGAGCTCGAAATACTTTCGTCAATCAAGAAAATAATCAACTCCTTTCCCAATTTTTAAAGATATTTTGTCTCTCGATTTTCGATCGAATTTTCCATTCTTTTGGGATCACTCAACTCTTTATTATGGAATATTATTCCTCCTGAATGTTATGAAGGTAAAGGGCCAGATTAACGGTATTTTAGCACTTGAGAAAGGATGTCTGAAAATTTCAAGAGTAGGCAACTTCGTCTTTGGAATTTCTTCGAATAAGTTGGTTCATCTTTATGTAGTTATTAAATCAACTGATTAAGAAAAGGGATTAAAATTCGTTTGAATCAAACTTCCATTAACAACAAAGGAAGGTTCGAGAGTGTTTTAAAAAGTCTCTGCATTATCATCATAAAAATTTTAAATTGCTTTTTAAAAGGAAAGTTCGAAAATTTCAGTTCTGAGGATGCTCAATTCTTGATGTTTCTGCGAATTGCGAAGTGAATCAAGTTGATACACTCACTTATCCTTCGTAAACAGAGTCATTGGGCTTTCAAAGTTTAAATTCCTTCCTGCTCTTTGAAATCATTTTTCAAAGCTAAATTTCTGTTTGAAATAATGCTTTTACCAATTAAAGTAGTTGAATCTGATTTGTCAATGATCGAAAGAAATGCTTCTCTGAGGTCACATGCATAATTATCCAATTAAACTTCCATTTAAATTTACAAATTTAGCCATCAAGTTACAACTCAATGTGGATTCTCGAAAGGCTCTTGTCTGGTTTATTGGTTAGGAGAGAAGACTGAGGTGGCCCAAATGATAAATATTGTTCTCAGAATGTGAGCTGAGGCAAGAATTTAATTGTTTTAGAGCCTAAAAGAATTTTATTCATCAGAAGGAAAGAGGGAAGTTGTTGTTTGTCTTTATGTTTTGGTTATCGAGGACAAATTATCTGAGCTCTTTGGGAATAAATGGTGGAAGCAGTTTCTTGAGAAAAACTTATTAGGGATTGAGTATTTTGCAAAGTTTTAAGTAAGGAATTTTTAGTTTGTTTGGTCATTTGCAACTCTTTCTTTGTTTCCAATTCACCAGTGTTAAGTCTATTAAGTTCATCTAAGGCATTGAATTCCTTGAAATTCTCTTATTTATGAAGTCGATTTTGATTGTGTGAAAATGTGGTATATTAAGCCTCCCTTGGTCTTGAGCATAATATCGAGGGAAAACAAGGAGATCAAGTCAGTTCTCAAAAAAAAAAGAAACATTGGTTGTCTCTTCAAGCAGGAATTGCTTGAAATGAAACATCACATGAGGCATTGTTTAAAGAAATTCCAGCACTGAAAATTCAAAAATGTATTTCTTCTGACGGTTTTTTTTTTTTGTTTATTGCGTCTTTTCAGTCATTCTGATTTTTGGAAAAAAGGGTTCTCAAATTTTTTTGGGGGAAAAATTAGAAAAAAATTGAACAAAAGACTGTCCATTTTTTTGTAAAGAAAATGTTGTTGACAAAGATGCATTGATTTTCGAAAAGGAATACAGAAGATAGACTTTGTAAAAATTTTATACGAGTTAGACCCCTAAAAGCAGAAGAAAACCTATCAAGAATTTTAATAGATACCCAAAATATGCCTCTCTTGTTTCTTGACCTAAATTTTCAATAAAAGATTCTAGAATTCTGATGGCAAAAATAAGGCGAAATTTATAGTCTGGCGTAGTTCTTAAATCACACTTGAAATTTTAATCAATCCTGTATTGTATCTCAATAAAGAAAAATGTTTTCTGGTACTATAAAAATCCTGGATATTGATGACTACATTAAGCCATCTCAAGAATGTATTCATATTGAAGATGAACTTTTCTCACGTATTTAGGCATAAAACCTCTTATTCAAGCAACCAAATCAAGCAAGATGCAAATTGATGCGAATTCTGATGACTTTAAAATCCCTCTCAAAGCTTCATTCTCAACAGGAAAAGCTGCTGATACAAACGCTAATCTTGTCGAACTTTATGTAACTACTGCTGATAACAAACAAAAGACTTATTGTATAGAATACATCTGGAACAATCAAGCCAGATTTAATAAAGAAATCAGCCGAAAATACAGCGAAAGTGAGCTTGAATGATTGTTTAGCATGCAGTGGCTGTGTGACAACCGCTGAAACAATTTTAGTCGAACAACATAGCGTTGTAGACTTTTTCAATAAAATCAAGTCATTCCCTTGTACTGTTGTTACCATTTCCCCTCAAGCAAGAAGCTCATTGGCTCATTATTACAATATGAATGATTTGCAAGTTCATCTTTCATTGATGATTCTCTTTTATAAATTGGGTGCAAAATACTTTTTTGATCAAAGCTTGGGAGTTGATCTCACATTCCAAGCTGCTCAAAAAGAATTTGTTGAAAGATACAAAGAAGCTCAAAATGGGGATGCCAAGTATTTTATAGGAGAGATTGATGTCTTAATTTTTCTAAAAGGCAACTTCCTTTATTGTGTTCTGAATGTCCTGGATGGGTCTGCTTTGCTGAGAAGATTGTGAGAGATGCTATCATTCCTCATATGAGTACCATCAAGTCTCCTCAACAAATCATGGGGAATCTTATCAAAGATATTTTCTCTGAAAAATTAGGATTGGTAAGTGTTACAATGAGATTGAGAGAATAATATTTTTAAAAAGAAAAGAGAAGATGTTTATCATGTGAGTATTCAACCTTGTTATGATAAGAAGCTCGAGGCCAGTAGAAAGGAATTTGAAAGTAAGTATATTAGATGGCTTTGTTCTTAAATTTTCATTACAGAGGAGAATGTAAAAGAGGTTGATACAGTTTTGTCAGCTTTGGAAGTTGTGGATGTCATTAATAAAGCAATTGAAGAGAAGAATATTTTGTTTGAAAAATTCGAAGATCTGTATAAAGATCATGCCAATATGCAAAGTATTCCTGTGATTCAAGAGAGTGTTTTCTTTGAAAACTTTTTGATGGCCGAAAAAAGCAAAGTTATGGAACATGAGGTTCCTGGCCAAAATAAGGAATTCAAGCTTAAAACTAATGCCTTTGAAAAAAATAACTCTCATTCTTACCTTGAAGCAATGGTTCGAGCTGTTGCTCGTGAAGTTTATAAAGCATCAGATTCTGATGTTCAGCTCAATTATAAACAAGGAAAAAATCAAGATATTGAAGAATGCATTGTGACGATCAATGGAAATGAAGTTTTTACAGCAGCTAGAGTTTATGGCTTAAGAAACATTCAAACATTGACAAGAAATATGAAGAAAAATATGTGCAAGTATAAATATGTTGAAGTTATGGCTTGTCCCAGCGGTTGTTTAAATGGAGGTAGGATTTACTAGAATTTTCTCTTGAAATTAACTCAAAATAGGAGGACTGTTGAAACCAAGAGATAATGAAGTGAAAGCAAGAGATTTGGTGAAGATATTGTATGAAGTGATCAATGATAAGGAATGCAAAGTTCTCAAATTGCCTGAAGAGAACCAGTCTATTGATTTCATCTATAAAAACTATGGAGATAAGTTAAATGTAGAAACCTCATTTAAAGCTGTTGATGATGTTACTCTTGCTGCAAGCAAATTGAAATGGTAAATGGTAAGCTTGCTTTGGGGAAATATTTATTTGTGAAATTCTTTATCTTTGTTGTTGTTGTACATAACGAAAATCAAAAAAAAAACTGAGTATTTTCATTTTCAAAAATTCTTGAATAAAAGCTAATAACTTCCGGATTTGAAAAAGCCAGTTGAGATTTGTAATTTAAACGAAATCAAAAACATTTTAATAGCTTTAAATGATTGGCTGATTTACAAAGGGAATCTTTGCTCAATATATAAGCACCCGAATTCAAAAAATTAATATTAATAAAAATAATCCTTAACGGGTTCACTTATCCCTTCTTTATCTAACTCACAGGATTCTCTTTAGACATGTTTTTTGGCGGCGGATTTCCCGGATTCCATGGTATAGTTTTCACAACATTCTCAAAATAAAATCTTCCAGGTCATGGTCACGGTCACGATGATGATGACTCATCCAGAGGAGAAGTAGATAACAAGGAATTCTACGAGATTCTCGAAGTTCCTCAAACTGCTGGTCAAGATGAGATCAAGAAGGCCTACAGAAAGAAGGTTATTAAGGCTCATCCTGATAAAGGTGGTGACGTTGAGGAATTCAAAAAATTGCAAGCTGCCTATGAAGTCTTGAGCAATCCCGAAAAGAGAGAAATCTACGACAAATACGGTCTTGATGGCTTGAGAGAAGACGGCGGTGGCGGAATGGACCGTAATTTATTCATTTAAAGTAGTTACTTACAGTAATTTTAGCATTCGAGAGTATGTTTGGTGGTCTTTTCGGAAGAGGAAGAGGAGGCAAGCAACAACAAGCTCAAAGAAAAGTCAAGCCAATTGTTAAGGACTTAACTGTCACTTTGGAAGAAGTATATGTTGGAAAGATGAAGAAGGTCACCTTCGACAGACAAAGAAACTGTCAAGAATGTGACGGAAAGGGAGGAAAAGACGCCAAGAAGTGTACCACTTGTAAGGGTCAAGGTATGGTCGAAAAGGTCGTCCAACTTGCTCCCGGTTTCATCACCCAAACTAGAAGCCACTGCGGTACTTGTAAAGGTGAAGGAACTGTCTACGACAAAGGAAACGTCTGCAAAGGTTGCAAGGGTGAAAAAGTCAAGAGAGAAACCAAGACTATCGAAGTCCCCATCGAAACTGGCGCCCCCAACGAATGCCCCATTAGCTTCAGCGGTGAAGGAAATGAAATCGTAGGGAATTTTTAAGTGAATTTTTGCCTAATTTCAATGTATAGCCTGATGTTTTGGCTGGTGATTTCATTGTGAGACTCATCATTGAACCCCATAAAAGATTCGAAAGAAAGGGAGCTGATCTTTACTATAAGAAGAAGATTTCTCTATACGAAGCTTTGACTGGATGCGCCTTCTATATTGAACACCTTGATGGCAAAAAGATCCTCGTCACCACTCACCAAGGAGAAATCATCACTCCTGGATGCAAGAAGCAACTTAACAATCTCGGTATGCCATTCTATAAGGATGCTATGAGTCACGGTAACTTGTACATCACTTTCGAAGTCGAATTCCCCAAGCCCAACCAACTTAAGAATGCTGCTGATCTCAAGAATGTAATTCTTTGTCAATAAACTTCTCAGTATTAATGAATATGAAATAGGTTTTGCCAGTTCCCAAGGACTTACTTACCAACGTTGACAGAACTAAATCTGAACTTCTTGAAGATTTTGATGCTGAAGGAGTGAATGCTAGCGCTGAAGGCGGAAGAAATAGACGTCATGATGATGACGATGACGAAGATGGTATGCCTCAAGGCCAAAGGGTCCAATGCGCTCAACAATAAGAATGCTGCTGAATATGTATTATTGATTATTAAAACTAATCTTTATTATATTGCTTGATTAATTGTTCCTCTCTATCTATCCTGCCATGCATAATTAAGAACCCGGTCAGACATAAAAACCTTGAAAAAACAACGTTATGAGTGTTTTGTCTGATTTATGATTTTTTATCTTTAAAAGAAAACTCAACCGAAAAATCCTGATTCACTCTCCTTTTTCATTTCTAGCTAGCTTGCTGAGAAAATATTCTTTCCTTCAAAAATCTTCCCAGAAAGGTTGGGACTTTCATCATATGTAAGATTTTATTTCCCAAATCTGACAAGAATGGAATCATTATCCCAAGAAAGATGAAGAATAAATTTTTGGAGTTATACTTTATTGAGATTGGGGTGAAAAATATAGTGTTGTGTTTTGAATAAATTTATTAA
>Ga0182738_1006028_pt1 | contig 12733 bp, 10 predicted proteins | sample eDN5th30CBELigMG_FD_128876 | JGI IMG/M metagenome (GOLD analysis project Ga0182738, IMG submission 128876) | Enriched Miracle-Growth compost microbial communities from Emeryville, California, USA - eDNA 5th pass 30_C BE-Lig MG (version 2)... ...
AGGAACGCGATGCCGTAGCGCCGCTCCCGCTTGACGAGTCCCGGGGTCAGGAACGCCCAGATCTCGTAGAGCCACAGCGGCGAGGAGGCGACGATGCCGATCGTCACGGCGATCTGGAGGCGCAGGTCGAAGGAGCCGGCGATCGTGTCGAAGTTGAGTGCCGCTCCCCTGCCGGACTCGGCTGCGACGGTCGCGATGGGCGCCTGGAGGGCGATGAAGACGTAGTCGGAGAGCCACCAGCCGTAGATCGTGCCGCCGAGGATGCCGAGGAATGCGGTGAGGATGCGGCGGCGCAGCTCGCGCAGGTGCCCGCCGAGGGGCATCGTGCGCTGCGCGTCACTGCCCTGCCGCACCGGTCTGGCGGCCACGGCGCTCAGACGGTGGGCTTGGGCTCGTCCGGAGCCTCGTCGTCGGTCTTCCCCGAGTCGGGCTTGTCAGCGTCCGACTCGGCGGCCTTCTCGTCCTTCATCGTCTTGACCTCCTTGCGGAAGATCCGCATGGACTGGCCGAGGCTCTTGGCGAAGGCGGGCAGTTTGGGCGCCGCGAAGAGCAGGAGGACGAGCACGACGATCAGGATGATCAGCCATGGCTCCCTAAAGATGCCCATTCGGAGTTCCTTCCTCGCGGTGGCGCCAGTCTAGTCGGCGCTCGTTTGTTTGATCCGATGCTCAGATGCCGAGGGCGCTGACGTTTCCGCAGATGTGCACTTCGACGCCGAGCTCGGCGAATGCAGCGGCTTTCGCGATCAGCAGCCGATCCGCGGAGTCGGCGTCGTCCCCGTAGGCGACGTTGAGGTGATTCGCTCGATGCCTCGCCATGAACTGATCGCGGGTGATGCCGTGCAGCACGCAGTGCATCATGGGCCATTCGGGATTGGTGGTCTGCCAACGCAGCTGGGTCTCCTCCTCCGGCAGCTCGACGGAGGACGCCCGTCCCAGATCGACGTGGAGTCGCTGACCGATTACGTAGACACGCGACCACACGATCTCCCCCGGCTTGGAGATCCCCCTGATCGTCGATCCGCCGAGCGGGAAGTAGACGGGATTCTGCCGCCATCCCTCTGCGTCCGCGTACCCGTTCGCGAAGTGCGAAGGCGGGACGGAGCCGGAGATCTCGAGCACCCATACGAACCGGTCGTCATGATCCCGGCCCCAGCGCACATCATGCAGGGTCGTGGCGGGATCCAATCCCATCGCGAGCCAGATGCGGTTGGTGATGATCGCATCGATGGCGACGCCTTCGTCGGCCTCGTTGAAATGCGGCAGCGCGCGCCCCTCGTAGAGCACCCGTGCGCCGTCACGGGATCGCACCGGCGGGCGGTCCACGTTGTTGAGCAGCCCTTCTGCGAGGTCCGAGGCGGGCGAGAGATCCTTGAGTCCTTGCTGGTACTGGATTCCGACGGAGTCGAGCCCGAAATCGTCGGAGATCCGAAGCGCGGCGATGTACATCTTGTACTGCCAGCGCAATTGCGACTCGGTCAGCTCCGTGGCTTCATCCGTCCCGAGTCGGAAGGTCATGCCGCGCTGTCGAAGCCAGACGCCGATCGCGTCCGCTTCGGCGTCGGACACTTGCAGCATCTCGGCCCAGAGCGCGCTCTGCGAGAGTCGCTCCTTGAAGATCCCGAGCGGGTTCATGAGTTCGTCGTCGATGATCGCGTTGTACATGCCCATGCAGCCCTCGTCGAACACGCCGATGATCGCTTTGCAGCTGCGCAGCTCTTCGGCGATTTCCTCTCCCAGGGCGCGTTCTGCGGAGTCCGGCAGTTCGACCCCGTCGTGGACGTGGCTCGAGTCATGGGTGATGGTTCCCGTGCGCAGCCACTCGTCGATTCCCGCGAGGAACCACTCATCATGGAAGTCGACGCTCCAGATCGTCGAGTAGGCAACGCTCGCCTTGGCCAGACCGGCGTTGAGTCCCAGGAGACCGACGAGACCCGGCCAGGTTCCGTCGAAGTTCGCGATCGTGAGGATCGGCCCTCGGTGCGTGCGCAACCCGGGGAGGACGTGATGGCTGTACTGCCAGACCGCCTCGGCGACGATCAGAGGGGCATCGGGCGGGATCGTCCTGAAGACCTCGATACCCATGCGCTGGCTGGAGATGAACCCGTGACCGACGGTCGTGTCGACCGGGTTCGCCCTGAGGACCGACCAGCCCGATCGAGCGAGCGCCTCGGCGATGGCCGCCTCCAAGCGGGCTTGCGCGGGCCAGCCCGCCCGGTTCGCCCGCTCGCGGAGGTCGCCGCTCGCGACGAGATACGCCGTCTTCGCCGGAGCCGAGAGCGGTCCTGAGGATTGTGCTGGAACGCAGTGGATCGAGGTCATTCGAGTCGCTCCGATCGGGGTGCTGGGGTCATCCTGGCGAGCTCATGCACGAGGTCGGCTGTTGCCGGATAGAGCGCTCGGTAGATGCGGTGCATCGACTCGTACCGTGCCGAGCGATCGTGATCCGGCACTCGGCGTTCACGCACTGGGTTCCACTCGCCGATCGGTGCGACATCCGCGACTGCGCTGGCTGCGAGGTGCGCCATGCCGTACGAGGCTCCGATCGTCGTGGTCGGGATCTCCTGGACGAGCCCCGTCACGTCCGAGACGATCTGCGTCCAAAGGGCGGAGTTCGCTCCTCCGCCGACTGCGACTACTCGCTCCGGACGCGCTCCGGCGGAGGCCATGGTCTCGAGGTTGTGCCGTGCTCCATGGGCGATGGATTCCAGTGCGGCTCGAAAGAGATGTCGAGGTTGATGGGAGAGCGAGAGTCCGGCGAACACGCCTCTTGCCAGGGGGTCGAGGATCGGCGTCCGCTCTCCCGCGAAGTACGGAAGCAGAACGAGTCCATCAGCGCCGGGATCCAGTTCGAGGGCTTCGCGCTCGAGTTCGTCGATGGGTCGGCCGGTGGTTCTCGCGATCCAGCTCGTCAGCGACCCGGAGGTCGCCATTCCTCCTGCGAGACAGGACTCGTCGCGGCTGAGCCCGGCGGTGCTCCAAAGCGCCGGATGGCGCAGGCTCTGCGCCGTGTACAGGACGAGGAAGAGCGTCGAGCCGTACATCAGCATCAGGTCGCCCGGTTCGCCGACACCCACGCTGGCGGCCTCGGCCCACGCGTCGATCGTGCCGACGAGCACCGGCACACCGGGGGCAATCCCGCCGAGCGTGCCGCGGGTCGTCCCGGCGATCGCGCCGGCATCGAGCAGGCGTGGCAACTCGAGCCGCGGTGCGACGAGATCGCACCAGTCGATCGCCCAGTCTCGTGTGCGGAGATCGAACATGGGGGTGCATTGACTCGCTGACTGGAAGTCGAGGACATACTCTCCAGTGAGCTGCCTCACGAGCCAGGAACTCGGCATGTACCAGCGCCGTGCCTGATCGTGGCTCGCCGGCGCGTGGCGCGCGAACCAGCGGACCTTCGGCCCGATCGCCTGGGTCGACAGCGTCGCTCCGCATCTGTGGAGGAGGCGCTCCTCTCCGAGCATCGCGTCGAGCTCCACGATCTCCCTGGTCGCTCGTGAGTCGATGCCGTACAACACTGCCGGCGCGAGGGGTTGATCGTTCTCATCCGTGAGCAGCAGGCAGGGCCCCATCCCGCTGACACCGATCGCGAGAAGCTCGACCGGGTTGCGTGTGAGCAGCGCTCGCGCAGCGGTGTCAAACTCCCGAAGCCAAACCGCACCATCCATCTCCGCGAAGCCGGGCGCCGGGGTGCTCACTTCATGGACGAGCGTCTCGACGTCGACGACCGTTCCGTCGAGCGCGACGAGGACCGCCTTCGAGCTCGACGTGCCGACATCGAATCCGAGCACGCAACGCAAGATTCGCTCCCCCTCCTCAGTCATCCGCCTAGATTTACAGAAATCGATTACTCATGCAAGCGAGTACTACACTCGTCGGCGGAGATCGCGTTCAACAGAAGTGAGGCCGAGTGGATCGCGTCCGGATCAAGGACGTCGCGGCGGCGGCGGGCGTCTCGTCGGCGACGGTGTCGCGCGTGATGAACGATCTCGCGTCCGTGGACGAAGAGCTCGCCCGCAGGGTGCGGACTGCGGCTGACCGTCTCGGCTATCGGCCGAATGCCGTCGCGCGGAGCCTCAGGACCCAGGCCTCCAGCGTCTGGGCGCTCATCATCTCTGATATCGAGAACCCCTTCTACACCGCCGTGGCGCGGGGCGTCGAGGACATCGCCCGAGCTGCCGGCTATTCGGTACTGCTGTGCAACGCGGATGAGGACGAGTACAAGGAGCATCAGTACCTGGCGGTCGCGCAGCAGGAGCAGGCGGCGGGGATCATCATCTCGCCACATAGCTCTCGCAGCAGTCAGGAGCAACTGAGCCGACTGCGCATCCCGCTGGTGGCGATCGACCGTCCTGCGGGAGTCGAGGCCGATTCGGTGTTCGTGGACTCGCGTTCGGGCGCCTACCAGGCCACGCGGCATCTCGCCGAGTCCTGGGAGCACGTCGCCTGCATCACCGGGCCGAAGGACGCCTATACGGCGGTCGAGCGCGCCGCCGGCTACCGATCCGCGATCCGGGACGCCGGCCAGGCAAGGGCGATCGTTTCGCACGTGCGGTTCAAGGCCTCCGCCGGCCGCGAGGCCGTCGCCCGCGTGCTCGACGCAAACCCGGAGACCGACGCGCTGTTCGTCGCGAATGCGGTCCTCACCCTCGGGTGTCTCGAGGAGCTTCGCGCACGAGGTCTTGTCGTCGGACGCGACATCGGACTCGTCGGCTTCGACGACGCACCCTGGGCCCCGCTGATCGATCCGCCGATCTCGGTGGTGGCCCAGCCTGCCAACGAGATCGGCAGGGCTGCCGCCCGCCTGCTCCTCGAGCGCATCGCGGGCGACCCCGACAGACCGATCGAGAGCGTCGTGCTCAGCACTCGACTTGTGATCCGCAGCAGCTCGCTCCGCGCGTCGGCCTGACCCTCGGCGTCCGGCTGCATCGCCCTTCGGGCGGCACGCGTTGACAGTAGAACGTTCCATCGCTACCGTGTTTGAGAAATCGATTACTCAAAGAGGAGTAGCCAGTGCGGGAGTCGCGGAGTTCCGCGGGACACGTCGAGCTCGACGTCCTGATCCCGCTGCGCGACGGCACACCCACGAGAGCCGATCGTTGGAGTCCTGCGGACGGTGGGCCCACTCCTGCGGTCCTGATCCGCACGCCCTACTCGAAGTCGCGGATCGACCACTACTCCCCTGTATCGCCTGCGCTCGCGATCTCGCGCGGTTTCGGGCTCGTGATTCAGGACGTCCGAGGCCGTCATGCCTCCAAGGGGGCGTTCGACCCGTTCCGTCAGGAGCTCGAGGACGGTGAGGACACCGTCGCCTGGGTCGCGGCGCAGCCCTGGTGCGACGGCCACGTGTTCATGACGGGCTGGTCGTATGTCGGCGCGGCCAGCTGGCTCGCCGGTCGCACCGCACCTCCCGCGCTCCGTGCGATCGCACCGATCAACTCCTCTCCCTATTTCGGCGAAGGGTGGTTCTATCGCAGCGGTGCGCTCGAGATCGGCTTCCTCGCATCCTGGATCGCCGAATCGCTGCTCGATGAGACGTCGCTCTGGCGAGATCGGCCGGACACCGCGGTCGCACGGCTCGCCGATCTCATCGCGGATTTCCCCGCGGCTGCCGGGTGGGTTGCGACTCCCGGCGAAGACCCGAAGTGGGAACAGCTGCGTGCGGATCGCACGGCGGTACCCGCCATGATCGTCGGCGGCTGGTTCGACATCTTCCTGGGTGGGACGCTTCGCGCCTACCGGGAGCGATCCCGGGAGGACGATCGGCTGCTGATCGGCCCATGGGGTCACGACAATCTCCTGGGTCAGCTGAACGGGATGCGCAATCACGGGTCGGCGGGAAACGGACTCGCGCGCGGGTTGGGCTCCGCGATCCTCGACTTCTTCGACTCGGCGCATCCGGATCGTCCAAGTGCACCGGCCGCGCCGGTCGAGTTCTACGTGCTGGGTGGTCGGCGCTGGGAGCAAGGGAGGTCATGGCCTCCCCGTGCTGCGACGCGACGGCGGCTCGATCTGTCGGTCGAAGACCTCAGGCCCGCTGGTGCGGTGCTCCCCGGCACGGGGGCTCGCGGGCTGTATCTCGGAGTTCCGGGCGGGGGGTTCGGAAGCGTCGACCTGGGACACGCCCTCGAGCGCGATGACACCCTGGTGTTCGAGCTCTCGCTCGGCACCGAGCCGTGCTCGCTCGTCGGTCCGGTGAACGCGGAGCTCGAGATCGAGCCGGGAGGCGTCGAGCGGCAGCTCATCGCGCTCCTCGGCATCCGCGGTCTCGACGGCGTCTCCGCGCTCGCGGAAGGCATCGCGTTCATTGCGGCGGGCGACGAGCGGACCTCGATCGACCTCCTCGACGTGTGCATCGAAGTCGCGCCGCAGGAGTCGCTCGTGCTCGTCCTCTGCGTCGGACTGTTCCCCCGGTGGCCGACGCCAGGGCCGGACGAATGCCGGCTCAGAGCCGGCTCAGCGCTTGTCGTCACCTGCGCGATGCCGCGTGGCGATCACGACGACGAGGCGGCCGAAGCGGCCGCAGAAATCACTCAGGAGTTGATCGAAGGAGTGTCGAATGTCACGTAAAGAATCCGTCGAGGCCCAACTGTCTCGCGTGCTGCCGGCGATCGCGACGCCGCTGAACCGTCGCGCCTTGCTTCAGCTGGCTGCGGCAGCCGGGGTCACGCTGACCTTGAGCGCTTGCGCACCGGGCGCGATCGCGCCGACCGCGACCATCGCCGGGACGGCGACGACAGCCGGTCGGAAGACAGGCCAGGTCGTCAACATGGTGCCCACGCTCGCCAATATCTTCTACGCGAGCTGGGGAGACGGCTACGAGTCCGCGGCGGCCTCACTCGGCCTGACCACGAAGACGAATCTTCCCGAGTTCGAGCCGACGCGCGAACTCGAGTACGCCCGCGGACTGCGCACCTCCGGCGCCTCGATGCTTGTCGGCATCGCGGGCGATCAGTCGCAGGTGCCGAACATCGCGCGCCTATGCCAGGAGCAGGAGATCCCGTACGCTCCCGCATTCGAGAACCCGCCTTGGTTCACTCCGCAGGACGTCGGCGACTACTACGTCGCGTTCACGACGCCGAGGTCCCGGGATGCTGCCTATCAGACGGCGAAGTATCTGTTCGAGTCCATCGGCGGGAAGGGCGAGATCATCCACATCCGTGGTGCCGCGGGGCCGACCGACACGTTCCGAACCCAGGGCGTCGAGCAGGCTGCGGCCGAGTTCCCCGGCATCGAGCTCGTCGGCAAGATGTCGACCGCTTGGACGGTCGAGACCGGTCGCCAGGCGATGCTCACCGCGATCTCCGCGAACCCCAATGCGAAGGGCGTGTTCGCGCAGAACGATACGCTCGCCCAGGGTGTCATCTCCGTGCTGCGCAGCCAGGGCCTGAGCGGAGTCAAGGTCGTCGGGATGGACGCGATTCCCGAGGTACTGCCCGAGATCGAAAGCGGCGAGTACCTGATCGCGTCGTTCAACTCGCTCGGCAACTACATCGCGGGCCTGCAGACGGTGCATGTGTTCGACGCGCTCAACGGCTGGAAGCCGTCGATGCCTGAGCGCCTGCTCGAGACCGGCGGCGTCCTCGTCACCGCAGACAACGTCGCGGTGCTCCAGGAGCGCGTCTACGACGACGCGAACGCGTTCGACTGGACCCGGATCAGCCGCGTGCTTCACCCCGATGACTGGGACCTGCAGTTCGACGTGCAGCCCGCCAACCCGCTTCAGCTGTGGGACGGCTTCCCGAAGGACGTGCCGCTCAATTCCGTGTGGACCGCGAGCGGTGCGGATGCCGAGATCGAGTCGGTGCGCAAAGAGTATGTCGCGCACTACACCAGCGGCCCGCTGAAGGGGATGTAGCAGTTGAGAGTCAGGTCGGTGCCGGCGCAGCTCGAGGATCCGCGATTCAGCGGTCGCGTGCTCGAACTGCGAGGAGTGGCGAAACGCTATCCGGGCGTGGTCGCGCTCGACCGCGTCGACCTGACTCTCGACGCGGGCGAGGTGCTCGGCGTCGCCGGGGAGAACGGTGCTGGGAAGTCAACGCTCATCTCGATCGTCAATGGAACGGTGACCCCCTCGTCGGGTGAGATGTTCCTCCGCGGCCAGCCGCACCGGTTCGGGAACCCGCGCGCCAGCGGTTCCGCGGGTATCGCGACGGTCTATCAGGAGCAAGGGCTGATCCCGTCGCTGCTCGTGTTCGAGAACATGTTCCTCGGGCGTGAGGCGCGCTTCGCACGAGCAGGAACCCTCCCGGTCGCTCGCATGCGTCGGCGGGCTCAGGCGATCCTCGATGAACTCGGCTGCTCGATCGATGCAGCTGCGCACACCGGGTCGCTCGCGTTCGGCGACCGTCAGGTGGTGGAGATCGCGAAGGCGTTCGCGGCATATGAGCTCACGGGCATCAACCCGATCATCCTGCTCGACGAGCCGACCAGCGGCCTCTCCGAGGACGAGACCGATGTCCTGCTGGAGAACATCCGCAACTGGCGAACCCGTGCATCCTTTGTCTTCATCTCCCATCGGCTTACGCATCTCTTTCAGGTCGCCGGTCGGATCATGGTGCTCAAGGACGGCCGGCATGTCGGGACCGTCGATGCGGCCGCGACGGACGAGGAGCACCTCCACGAACTCATCGTGGGCCGCAAACGCGACTCCGAGTACTATCGCGAGGCGCTGCAGCTGCGGCCTGGGAGCGAGGTGGCGCTGCGTACGGATGGCCTCACGATGGCCGGCCGATTCGCCGACGTCGGAATCTCGGTGCGCGTCGGCGAGATCGTGGGCCTTGCAGGCGTCCAGGGATGCGGCAAGACCGAACTCGTCCGCGCGCTCGCAGGCATGGAGCGCTACGACTCCGGCAGGCTGGAACTGCTCGGACGTTCGCTCGGGTCGGGCCGACTTGACGCCGCGATTCGTCGTGGTGTGGCCTATATCCCCGCGGAACGGCTCCGCGAAGGGATCATCGCGGAGAACTCCGTCGAGTTCAATCTGACGCTCCCGCGGCTCAGCACGCTGCGCGCGTGGCCCGCGGGGCCACTGAGCCTGCGACGGTGCATCAGGCTCACGGCGTCGTGGATCGAACGGCTTTCGATCAAGACAGGCGGCCCGCGCTCCCCCATGCGAACGATGTCGGGCGGTAACCAGCAGAAGGTGGTGTTCGGCAAGTGGCTGAGCGGCGGGGTCAAGGTGCTGCTGCTCGACGATCCCGGGAGGGGCCTCGACGTCGGGGCGAAGGAGGACATCTACGAGCTGCTGCGCGGTCTCTGCGCGGACGGCGTCTCGATCGTGCTCGTCTCCGACAATCTGCCGGAGCTCATCGGCCTGTCCCATCGGATCTACACGATGCGGGGCGGCCGTGTCACGAATGTCATCGAAGCGCCGCGCGACGGCAAGCCCTCCGAGGCGGCGGTCGTCGCGAGCATGGTCTGAGAAGCAGAAGGAGCAGTGCAACCGATCATGACGACTACGGCAGAGGAGCGTGGCTCAGGTGTCGTGCGATTGCTGGCGCGCGCGCGGACCGGGGTGCTGTATCCATTGGTCGCGCTCGGGGCGCTCGTGCTCTGGTTCAGCCTGGCCAGCCCCTACTTCTTCAGCACGGCGAACTTCTTCAACATCGGTCGGGGGTCGGCGGTCCTGCTGCTTGTGGCACTCGCCGGCACGGTCGCGATCCTCGTCGGATCCATCGATCTCTCGGTGGCGGGGATCGTGACGCTCACGGGCGTCGTCGTCGCCTGGTTCATCGACGATCTGGGACTCGGCCTCGCCCTGCTGATCGCGCTCGTCGTCGGGGCATTCGTCGGGCTCCTCAACGGTCTGGTGGTGCAGTTGCTGCGGATTCCGAGCTTCCTCGTCACCCTGGGCATGCTGTCGATCACCATGGGCGTCGCCGCGGCGCTCAACAACAATGCGCCGGTCCACTTCCGGGATCCGAGTCTCGGCCAGCTCGTCAACGGCGATGTGCTCGGTGTCCCAAACGTGATCCTGTTCCCGTTGATCGTGATGGCCATCATGACGTTCATCGTCTTCAGGACGAAGGTCGGGCGCCATCTCTATGCGATCGGCGGGGGTGAGGCGGTCGCCAAGGCGTCCGGGGTCGCCGTCGAGCGGTACAAGGTCGGGGCGTTCGTCGCGAGCGGGCTGCTGTGCGCGCTCGCCGGGATCGTGATCACGGGCCAGATCGGCGCCGGGACCCTCGATGTCGGCGGGAGCCTGCTGCTCGACTCGGTCGCGGCGGTCGTCATGGGCGGAACGGCGCTCTCAGGCGGGATTGGAGGACCACATCGGACGCTCCTTGGTGTGCTCGTCATCGCCGTGCTCGGCAACGGGATGGGAATGCTCGGGTTCACCGACTTCGTGCAAAACATCATCAAGGGCGCCGTCATCATCGCGGCGGTCGCATTGTCGATCGACCGCCAGAAGTACGGGATCATCAAGTGAGATCCGGCACCGCGGCGACTCTTGACTTCATTGACGAATCAATCCACGATAAAGAAATCGATTACCTAGAAAGGTGCGCTAGATGAGCGAGAAGCAGTACACCGAGCAGGAGAAGGCCAACATCGAGGTTGTCCACCGCTGGCTCGAGCTCTACAACAACGATGCGGAGCAGCTCGTGCGAGAGATCTATGCACCGGACACTGTGGTCCGGACCATGGGTGCCGGCACCTACACCGGCACCGAGCATTTCCTCCAGATCGAGCGCGACGTCCTGAAGGCGGCGCCCCGCCGGAAGTTCCGGCTCAACCACGTGCACGCCGACGGCAACACGGCGATCGTCGAGGTCACGCTGCTCAACCCGGACGACAAGCGATTCGGCGAGGGCTACGAACTGCACATGGCCGCGATCATGGAGATCGAGAACGGCCAGATCAAGCGGGACCGCAGCTATCACAACATCGGCTCCGAGTACCCGCTCTGGCCCGGGCTCGAAGAAGCTGACCCCAACAAGCCGGAAGCGTAACGACGGGCCCGGTACGGGCGGTTGGTCGCGGGCGCTGTTTGCTGCGCGATCAACCGTCCGTCGTGTGCTCCACCGACTCCAGTCCCTGCTGATAGCGGCCGCGCGACTCCCCCGCCCAGATGCGGATAGCGGTGCGCGCGGTTTCGGGGGCGACGACGACCGCGCCGGGCACCTCGGCGACGATGCGCCGCAGGGCCGCGTCCGAGCCGATCGCGACGTCCATGCGGACGCGGCTCGAGGTGGGCACCCGCTTGACGGCGGTCGGACGGTAGCCGGACATGAGCGGCATGCCGGAGGCGTCGCACTCGATCGTCACGACGCCGTCGTCGGGTCCCGGGTCGAAGCCGATCTCGGCGAGCTCGAGGTCGGCTCCCCCGTGCTCGATCGGCGTGTCGAGCACCGTGAGGCCGGAGATCCGGTCGAGGCGGAAGGTGCGCAGGGCCTCTCGCAGGTGGCACCAGCCGCGCAGGTAGAGGTCCGCGTCGGTCGAGTCGAGGCGGACGGGGTCGACCTCGCGCCGCGCGCTCGTGCCGTCGGCGCCACGGTAGTCGAACGCGACGCGCCGACCGGCCGCGATCGCGGCCCGCAGCGCGGCGAAGTTCGGCGTCCGCGCGGCGGTCGATGCGACGACCGGCTCGGCGGGCGCTTCGGCCGCGCCGCGAGCGAGCTTCGCGCGCAGGCTCTCGAAGTCGGCGCCGGCGGCGATCGCGGGATCCGCGCCGAGCAGCCGCAGGCCCGCGAGGAGCCCCGCGGCCTCCCGCGCGGAGATCCGCGGTACGTCGTCGATCGCGACGCGCTGCACGAGCACGAGCTCGTCGTGCTGCTCGAGGGCCCCGAGGTCGAAGTCGAAGAGATCCTGGGCGAGGTACATGCCGGTCTCCCCCGGCACGCCCATCGTCATGATCTTGAGCACCGAGTCGCGGATGAACTGCTCCGGGTAGCCGAAATGCGCGGCCGCCTCCGCGACCGCGACCGGTCCGCGGCCCTCCAGATACGGGACGAACGCGAGGTAGAACGCGAGCTTGTCGCTGCTCTCCGCCGGCTCCGCCGCTGCGGGCCTGGACATCGCGGGCTCAGCCATGCGCCACCTCGAGCCTGCCGAGCCGGGCGACGACGAGGTCGATGAGCGCGGGCGGTGCGAGCACGGTCGCCTCCGGGTGCAGGGCGACGAGCTCGTCCGCGAGGAGCGCGAGGTCGGGGTCGCGCACCTCGATGACGCCCGAGTCGATCTCGCGGCCGCCGGGACGGTTGCGCAGTCGCAGCTCCGCCTCGGAGCCGGGTGCGACGGCGACGCGCGCCGCGTTGCGGGCCGCGACCGCATCGAGTTCTGCGAGCTCGCGCTCGACCTCGTCGGGGTCGGGTGCGATCGCCTCGGCGCTCGTGACGCGCACGTCGCCGACGATCCGGCGCACGAGGAACGTCTTGCGCGTCCCGTCGGCGTCGGCGGCGGCGAGGAGCCAGCGGCCCTGATGGTGCAGGAGGTCCAGCGGCGAGACCCGCCGGCGGCTCGGAGCCTCGTCATCCGGCTTGAGGTAGTCGAACTCGACGACGCGCCGCTCCTGGACCGCGGCGCGCAGCGGGTCGAGCGCGGGCTCCGCGGCGCGCACGAGCGGCAGGTAGCCGACGACCGGGTCGCTCGCGGCGATGCCGAGGCCGCGCAGCTTCGTCAGCGCGCGGCGCGAGTCGTCCGAGAGGGAGCCCTCCCGCCACACCTCGGCGGCGAGGCCGAGGAGCGCGAGCTCGCCCGGCGTGAACGAGACGTCCGCGGGCAGCTCG
>Ga0182738_1006030_pt1 | contig 12732 bp, 13 predicted proteins | sample eDN5th30CBELigMG_FD_128876 | JGI IMG/M metagenome (GOLD analysis project Ga0182738, IMG submission 128876) | Enriched Miracle-Growth compost microbial communities from Emeryville, California, USA - eDNA 5th pass 30_C BE-Lig MG (version 2)... ...
CCCCGATCGATGTTCTGTTTCACCGCAACCAGACCCTCCAGGACGTCCTGATTCCGATATGCCGCGATAAGCCCTTTGTGGTGCTGCTCGTAGATCTGTCTTGCCAAGGGCTCCGCCTGCGGCTCGATCAGCATCGACTGCACGACAAAATAGAGCTGTCGTAAAGGCGTCGTCGCCTCTTCCTGCTGCATGACATGCCCCTCGAGCAGAAAAACCACATCATTCAGCAACTCGATGGCGACCTTTCGATCGACCCGAAGCACAGCGCCGTTGATATAAATCCGCTCATTCGCTTTCAGGTGAAGTTTGAGCCGACCATTCACAACAACCCCTCCCTGATCGCTTTCGACACCGTGATCACGTCTGAAAACGACTGTTTCTCGCCGGAACGGATTCCCTCAATCTCACGGAGGATCCAGATCCCGATCGATATGATCTGCGCTCGGATCTCATTTGGAAGTCCGTTCGACGGTGATGCCAGATCCTCAACCAGAACCGTCCAAAGCCGGCTGGCGAACAGAACGGCGTTTGCCACATCCGCGGGAGATGTCGGTCTTCCCTCGGCCTGTTCCATCAATGCGATCGAATGATCGATAGCCAAGCGCTCCTGCTCGCGCGCCTCCGTCTGATCATCCTGCTGCAACTCTGCATATTCTGATATCAGCATCGTCTGCCGCTCCTTGTACTCGTATGCGTTCGGACGCCCCGGATCCCGTGCGCAAAGCACAGACTGCAGAGGCACTCGGGACTAGAGGTATTCGAGCAGGCTCAGCTTGAACATCCGAGCCGTCACCGCGTAGGACACCTGCAACTGTGTCGTAAGACTATTGAGCCGCGTGCTTGCCTCAGCCTGATCCACGCCTTCGAGCTCACCAACGACCGTGTTCAGGAGACCGCGTTCTATCTGCATGCGACCGTTGGCGTTCGTGAGCCGGTTTTGGACAGCTCCGAGCGAAGCTTGGCTTTGTGCAAGGTCGGCTGCGGCCGCACCCGCACTGCCCGCAACGAGGCTCGCCAGCTGACCGAATGCATCCGCATTCATACCGTTGGCGCCGGCATCGACGACGGCCACCAACGCCGAATAGAGCTTGCGAATTCCTGGATCGTTCGCACTAACCGAATAGGATGTGTATTCCTGAGGGGCGATCCGCAATTCAGTCGAAGCGTCACTCGCGCTCGAAAATGTCGATTGCCAATTCGGTGTTTCGAAGAGGGTCGCGTACGTTCCGTTCAAATAGGTCTTGACCTGATCGGCTGTGAGATCGGCCACCGCCGGATCATCGGGCGCAATGCCGAATTCACTGGTAAAAGCGGAAATCACGGCAGAACGCGCGGCGGGCGGAGGGTCTGCGAGATAATCGGATACAGGAGCACTCAAGGTGTTGGTTCCCGAAAGGAGATAGGTTCCATTGTTGGTCGCGGATATGAGGCTCGTCAGCGTTGCCAGCTTCGACCTCGCACTATCTATGAACAACTCCCGGTCCACGCCCGACTGGACCACCTGCGTCGCCTCGGTGAAAAGGCTGCGCGCCAAGTCGAGCATACCGCTCAGTGAGGACTGCATTGTCGACAGCCGCTGGCTGGCGACGCCGTTCATTGTCTCGATCGAGTCCATGTCATCGATCACGAGTCGCGCATCGATGGCGCGCGACGTATCGGTGCCGAGTGCAATTCCGACATCATAGTGTCGGCCGGTCGTCACTTCCTGGCTCGCCGCGCCGAGCTGGGACTGCGTGCGCGACATCAAAATGCGCGAGGCGTCCCATAACGCCAGCGACGAGATCGTTGAGGAGGTCATGAACTATCTCACAGCAGAGAGGAGCGCATCGAACATTGTATTGACCGAGCTGATGAGCCGTGTGGACGCCTGGAAGGATCGTTCCAGCGCCATCAACGCGGTGAGTTCATCGTCAAGATTGACGCCGACTTCGGATTGCCAGGCGCTCGTGGCCTTTTCCGCGATCACTTTGTTTTGTTCATTCACGGCGTCGCCGGATGAGCGCTGTCCTTCAAGCCAGCCCGCACTTGTCGTCGCGAGCGCGAGAACGCCACCCGTCGCAACGGAAATGGCGATCGAGGATGCGAACGGTTGGTCTGCAGAAAGATTGTCGATCAGCTCGTTGAGCCTCCCGCTGAAACCAGGGAGGGCGTCGGTGTTATACGTGTAGCTTGGATCGCCAGGATCGGAGATGCCTCCGTCGCGGATACGCTCGAGAGTACCGCCAAGCTCGGGGCGGACGTTCGCGTTCACGCTGATCATGCTCGCAAGGCCCGCCGTGACAGTATTGCTCGCTGGCAACCCTGGTCCACCCGAGTACGTGAAAAGGCCAGCCTGATCGGGGCCACTCGGTGCAGCCGATTGATCCGTTTCGCGCGACGCAACGATCAAACCTCGGGCGATTTCGTCGAGCTGGCTCCCGAGTTGCAGCGTAACCTCATCGCGCACCATGAGTAGGCCGCCGATCCTGCCTCCCAGGATTGATCCGTCGGTCTGCGGCACCCCGTCGACACGAAGCGCCGGCCCCGGTTCGCCCGGAACGAGGGCCGAGCTGGAGTCGAACGCGATTGAACGCGCCGACGTCTCGAACAGGACCGTGCCGTTCGCCAGGAAGATGGCGACGTCATTTCCGGAGCGTTCTTGCGTCTTGATCCCTACGAGATCCGAGATTTGCCTCAGAACGGCATTCCGTCGATCGATCTGATCGGTAACGTCATTGCCGAGCGCCGTTCCTGTAACGATCTCGCTATTGACCTCGGAAAAGGTATCGAGCAGCGATTGCAACTCGCCAACCGCCTGCTCGATCGAGTCCTGCGCCGCTGTGCGCGTCGATGCCGTCAATGCAGCCGCGGAATTGAGTGAGGCTGTGAGATTCTCGGCCGATGCGAGAACGCCCTGCAATGCCGTCGTATCGTGTGGGGCAGCCGCGGCGGTCTGCAGCGCGCCCCGGAACTTTCCGATCAATGCCGCCGGGCTGCCTTCGAGCTCGGGATCACCGACAATCGTCGAAAGCTGCTGCAGTGCTTTCGCCAGCTCTGTCGATTGACTGCTCGCCGAAGTGCTTTCCAGCGCCCGTTCGAGCAGCGCGCTTTCCACTTGGTTTGCGACACCTGCGATGTAGACGCCGCCAGCGGCGTCGGTGACGAGAAGCGCCGTCTTGCGCGCGGCACTGGGATTTTCCCCATTCGAGATATTCCGCGAAACAACGGACGCGGCCGTCGCGTTGCTCGCGAGAGCACCTCGGGCAATATTGTAGGCGAGCGTAAGCGACATCGCGAGGCCTGCTTCCTAACCCGCCGAATTCACCGCTTGAGATTGACGAGAACATCCATCAGCTCGGAGCCGGTCTGGAACACTCTCGAATTCGCCGTGTAGTTCCTTTGCGCCTCGACCATGTCCGTCAGCTCCGAAGCCATATCGACGGTCGACGACTCGAGGGCACCAGAAATAATTGCCCCCCTGCCCCCGCTGTTCGCGCGGCCTAATACAATGTCTCCGGACTCGCTCGACAACTGATAGACGTTTCCGGATTTCGGAAGCAGCTTGTCCGGGCTGGCGACTGTCGCGACCGGAATCTGATAAACCGAGCGCCGCGATCCGTTGCTGTAAACCTGGGATACGATTCCGTCCGGACTGATCTCGAGCCCAGACGGGGCCATTGGAGGATTGCCGTTCGCATCGACGCTCATGATCGTGAAGTCGGCAACCTGACAAGTCGTGTCCTCCAGCGAGAGCGTCATCGTCTCGCCGCCTGGAACCGCAATGGCCAGAGACGACGGACTCGTGGAGGCCAAATGACCTTTGGAGTCGAATTGCAGCGTGGCCGTCGCCAGCGGCCCCGCAGCATACGGGAGTCCGCCGCTTGCCGACCTTCCGGCGCCGTCGAAAACCGAGACTTCCCATTCTCCGGATGTTGCGGAGCGGGCGTAGTACACATCGAGGGTCACTTCCTCGCCGAGATTACCATAGGCTATCATCGACGTTCTTGCCGAGTAGAGTGCCCCCGTGCCGTTCGCCGAAGGCATGTCGCCAGACGCGACAATCTCGGCATCGGCTGGAAGGTTAACCGACAATTCACCGGCCGTCGTCGGCGTCGTCTCGAGTTTGCTGCTACTCAAGTCCACGGGTTCGAGTCCGGCAACGCCATTGGCGGGCAGAAGCGTCGTGTCTCCATCCGTGAGCGGCTTGCCAAGGAGTGTGAAACCGGCGGAGTTGACGAGACGCCCGGAGCTATCGAGCACGAATGCTCCAGCGCGCGTTAGACTCACGTTGCCACTGGCATCCTGAACGAGAAAGAATCCGTCACCCTTGATTGCCAGATCCGAGTATGACGTGGAGCTTTGGAGAACGCCTTGCTGGGAAACTTCGCGACGAACGGTCGTTTCGACACCGCCGGATGCGTAGCTTGAGCTCGACGCATCGAGAAGCAAAGATGAAAACTCGGCTTTCGACGATTTGTATCCAATGGTCGATGCGTTGGCGATATTTTCCGAAACAGCGCTTAGACGGTTGGACTGCGCTGCCATTCCAGAAACGCTTGTCCGCATTAATCCGCCGATCGACATCAATGGCTCTCCTTGCCCATCATCGCGATCACAATGCCGGTGTCACCTTGTGTGAGACTGTCCGTGGACCTCAGGCGCGGGCCTGTTGGTAAGCACGTGCGATATGCCGACGACAAGGACGACGAGCTTTCGTTCAAATCGATTGGCAACTTAACGGATTATTAACTTCAATACATGGCGACGCTTTGAATTATCCGCCTATAAACAGGTGCATCGCATGCTTCGAGACCATGATCGACGAACAAACATACGCGCTGATCGAAGAGCGAAGCCGCGAACTGGCCCTTTGGCTGGATCGCGAGTCTCCTTACGTACAGTTCGATCAACGGCACCTCGATGCGGGGTCGCCGCATCAGGCCTATTGGCATCTCGGATACCTCGCGGCACTCCGCGACGCTCTCGATCTCATCAAGGCTGAAAACGGGCGCATACCGGACATAACCAATTCGTCCCCACCGGTCGATCGGGATGAATAATATTTCCAGGCGGGCGGAATCTATGAAACAGCTCGCACTCCCGCTCGAAGGCAGATTGACGTGAGGTCGACCGAGCGAACTTGAAACGCGTGCTCGAACCGATCAACTCCTGAAGTCCTTTGCGCAAATCGTCGTCACGCCCGATCCGTTGGACGCGGAATGTTCCCGCGGGATCGACATATCCGAGCGCAAACACACCGCATGCCACCGTTGGCAACTCGCGTTCAATTGTGTCAAAGGCCAGCTCGAACGGCCCGAGCAGTGCTGTCCTCATGCCATCTTTCCCCCACTCCTCCTCTTTTCACGACAGCCAACGCCGACAATCAATTGGCGCGGCGTGCTTGCAATTCTGCCTGGCTGACGAAATTTATACTTTCGACCACCGCCTCTCGCACAACAGGCTTTCCAAACCTCTTGTTTGCGAATTCTACGATCCTCTGGCCGAGCTGCGAGATATCCACCGCCCGCATCGCCGCGAAATCGAACGATTTCTCTTCATAGATTCCGCGAAACACCGCTTCGCTCGCATAAGCGACAAGTAAATCCCTGTGCGCCTTCACATCGGGCGCCGACACGGCCACTGACATCCGCGCGATCACGTATCCGATCACCTTTCCATCGCGAATGACGGGGGCCGAAATGGGTTCGAGCTTGACGATCTCGACCTTCTCGTCCGGAGCCTGCACGGTTGACCTCGGCGCCGACACAATGCCAGCGGCATAATGGCCGCCAAGTGTCGCCGCAATGGCCAGCGTCCCGAGCAGGAGGCTCTTCATCATGGCCTCGGCCCACGCCTCGCAACGTTACCAGTATAGGTTCCATCGCTGTTCGCGTTGACGAGAATGTTGCTGATGAGACCGGCAACCTCGCTCACCGCCTCGATGTGGTGACGAAGAAGCATAGCGTTCGAGTCGAGCGCTTGTGCCGCTTCATTCAGCAACGCCCGGGTCTCCTGATCGAGCGGACTCGAGCCGATACGCCGCGCATGACGCGAAAGCTCGATTGCCAGTTGATCCTTGCGCGCGATAACCCGATCGATTCCATCGAAACGCGAAGCAGCGAGAAGTTGCTTCTCGTCTTCGACCACGGACTTTATATGGTCCACGATTCGACGCAGCGCCTCATGAGTTTCGTTCTTTGCCCCGCCCGAAAGCGACATGGTTGAACCTCGCTGATCATCCGGTGACTATTTCATTTGGCCAACGTGTGTTCCATCTTCCCCCGCCGCACGGTGGACATCCGTTTGCCAAGTTGTTGCCGAAGCGTGTTTCCGGGCTACAATCTCGGAAGGGTTCAACGTCCTATTGATCGGCGGTGCTTTGTCGACACGACCGTGCGTATTCGGAAGCCTGGTCAGAAGTCGCAAGCGGCCACTCGAAGCAAGATGGCGTGCGATATGTTCGGTCATCAGTGACTGCCAATAGCGGCCGGCCGGGCCGGACCCGAGCGACCCGCTCTTCATACCCGACATCATCGGCTGAATCAGCGCCTGCAGCGTCACGGCATCGAATTCGATCTGGGCTTGCCGCGCTCGTCTTGCCGCCGGCCCGCTCAATTCGCCGGCGCGCCCTGCAGCGTTCGCGGTTGGGTCAGCACGCAAAGAGGACGAGAAGGCTGTCGTCGCCGCTAGAAATGCGATAACTTGGAACGTCGAAGTCGTCATTATCTTATCGTTTCAGGTCTCGGAAAGCTCGGCGCCGCGTCGCTTCCCGACCCCTCCCCGCGTTTGGACTGCTCGCGCAGAATTGCAACCCACCTATTCCGATACGAAATTGCGCTTATCCCAAGCTGGCCTTCAGCGGACGAGAGATACGTTCCAGAAGTTCGTCCGACTCTCGAGTGGCAAGTTGTCTTTGCATTTCGATCGCTTGAGCATCGAGCTCGCTTTCGGCGCCTTTCTTCTTGCTCATGGCATCCTTGGCTGAGTCCAGTTGCAGATAGACCCGAGCATTTGCGTCTGCCAGGCGCTTGCGCGCGCGCGCCGCTCGTGCCAACGCCAGTTGCGAGAGGAAATCTCCGCCTTCGAGCGGCACTTCGAGACGGCGTTCTGTTTCGGCCACCACTTCGTCTGCCTCGCGCGCCTCCAATTGCGTGCGTGTCAACTCGGCAGCTTCCCGCCGATAGATGAGTTGGGCGACGCGCACCAATCGATTGAGTCGTGTACGCTTGTTCAGCGACATTCTCGATCCGCTCCTATCGTTTTGACCGGTTGCTTCGTCAAGGCAGAGCTAATTTCGAAAGAGCACCACCAAGTACCAGCACCATTTGACCAAGCACGAGCAACAGGAGCGCTAATCCGCCCAATGCAACGAATGGAACAGAGACGAAATAGGACGGCAATTGGGGAACAAGCCTGCCAAGGATCCCGAACATCACGTTTATAACGATCGAATAGACGACGAACGGAGCGCTAATCTGGGCACCAACGATGAATGCCGCCGACAGAGATCTCGAGACCATGCGCAACATGGCTGCCGTGTCGGGCATCGTTGCCAAAGGCAGATCCGAATACGAGCGCACCAGACTCCCGACCAGCTGCAAAGGGAAGTCCAGCAGAATGAGAAGAAGCACGGCCGTTGCAGAGATGAGCATCGCGACGGCAGGCTGAGGCTGCCCATCCTCGATTCCGCCTGCAATTCCGCTCAATCCAATATAGTTGGAAATGGCAGATCCGAAAAATTCCAACGCTTCCACCAGCAACCGCGCGACGGCGCCGATCACCAGGCCAATCAACGACTCGGCGACGATTATCCGGAGCAGCACCGCATCCGCCGGACGCTGCCCCTGAAAGCCGACAAGGGGCGCAATAGCGAGGGCAATGACCAGCGCGAGATACAATCTCACCCGCATGGGAACCCTGGCCGATGCCAAGCCGGGGACGATCATGAAACAGGCCCCAACGCGGCAAAAGACAAGAAATGCCTCGAGGCTGAGTTGATCGAGCCCCATTGACAGCTATCCGATACTGGCGAGCTGCTTGATTTGCACACCACGCGCAAGCTCGGCGTGCGAGAGAACGGGGAGCGTCGGAAACAGCCGCTCGATGACCATCCTCACAAACGGGCGCGCCTCGACCGACGTTACGACAGCGACCGTGTCACCTCTGTCGTGGAACGCTTGAATGACCCGCGTCGCTTCGCGGCTGAACTCCTCGATGAGGCGCGGGTCGATATCGAAGTCGATGACATCGCCTCGCTGATCACGCCGGAGACTCTCATGAAAAGCCAGGTCCCAACGGGCCCCCAGCCGCACGACGGATAGAACTCCATCTTTCATGAGGTCACCGCAGATCTGCCGGCTGAGGCGCTGCCGCACATATTCCGTAATCTGCTCGGCACGCCTGGAATTCGGCGCAATCTCGGCGATCGCCTCGAGGATGAGTTTCAAGTTGCGAATCGATACGCGCTCCGAAAGGAGATTCTTGAGCACCGCCTGGATGCCGGAATTGGAAATGTGAGCCGGGCGAATTTCCTCCAGAAGGCGCTTATATTCCGGAGCAAGACCGTCGACGATGGAATGCATGTCGCGATACGAGAACAGCGATGCAAGATTGTTACGGATCGCCTCGCTCAAGTGGGTCAACAGGATGGTCAGCGTATCGACAGGCGTAAATCCGTCGCGCTTCAACTCCTTGGCGTAGGTCTCGGGAATCCACAGAGCCCGAAGACCAAAGGCCGGCTCCCGCGTCTCGACACCCGGTATCGAGGGACGCGGCCCGTCACCGACAATCACAAGAACGTCGCCGATGGGCAGCTCATGACTGGCGATCGTGGCGCCATGAACACGAATTTCGTATCCGCGCGGCGGAAGCGTAAAGTCATCAGAAAGTTGTATTTCCGGTACGATAAATCCGTACTGACGTGCAAATTTTCTTCGCAGCTTGCCAACCCGCTGTGAAAGTTCGTCATGCCGCCGCAGAAAGAGCGTCGACAATTGTTGACCGAAAACGACCTCGACGTCGCTGACCTTCAACTCGCCTTTGATCGAATGCCGGGCTTGCTCCTGCTCACGCAGCGTCTCCTGATGTGCAGCAGCCTCCTCCGCCTCCTTGAGACGGGCCCAATGCCGCGGAATGAGCCGGCCGGCCAGGATCGCTGCGGCCGCGAACGTCGCAAATGGCAGAAACGGCAGCCCAGGCACGAGGGCGAGAATGGCCATCATGCCGCCCGTGACAACCAGCGCTTTCGGGTGATTGCCAAGCTGGCCCAATACCGCCGTCTCGACCGATCCGCGTGTTCCACCCTTGGCCACAACGAGACCCGCGGCAAGGGATACGATCAGCGCCGGAACCTGAGACACGAGACCGTCGCCAACCGAAAGTCTCGTGAACGCGTCAACTGCCTCCGACAACGGCATTCCGTGTCGGAAAACGGCAATCAGAATACCGCCGAAAACGTTGATAGCAGTGATGATAAGGCCCGCGATGGCATCGCCTCGAACGAATTTCGAAGCGCCGTCCATGGCGCCGAAAAAGGAGCTTTCTTCCTCCAGCTCCCGGCGTCGCCGCTGCGCCTCTCGCTCGTCGATCAAGCCGGATGAGAGATCGGCATCGATTGCCATTTGCTTGCCGGGAATAGCGTCCAACGCGAACCGCGCGCCGACCTCTGCGATGCGCGACGCGCCCTTGGTGATGACGATGAAATTGACGGTGAGCAGAATAAGAAAGAGCACCACGCCTATAACGAAGTCGCCGCCCATAACGAGGTTGGAGAAGCCCGCAATTACGTATCCCGCAGCCGTGTGTCCGGTTGCGCCCTCGGTCAGAATGAGGCGGGTCGTAGCAATATTGAGTGCCAGACGCAGGATCGTCACGATCAGCAGCACCGTCGGAAACGCGGAAAAATCCAACGGCCGCTGAATCCAGAGCGCGACCATGAGCACCAACACACTCGACGCGATCGACATCGCGAGCCCGAGATCGATCAAGACTGCGGGAACCGGGAGCAGCAGTACTGCGAGAATGAGGACGATGCCGACGGCAAAGCCAATGTCGGCGGTCAGCGGGAAACCGACCGACAGACCACCTTTCTGCTGCGTCACCTGTGCCTGCACGAACGCGCCTCCTGTTATGGGCGTTATTCAACAGCGGACGGTGGAGGATTACAGGTCTCCATTGTGCGAAGCTTTCGCCTCCCGAGCGCAGGGATGAGAGCACGCACGCAGGATGGCCAAACGGGTCGGCGCTGCGCACAAATATTCGCGATGTGACTTTCCAGTATCGGTTGGCGGGCAATTTCGAGAGTCCGTCGGGGTCAGACGATTTGGCAAACCCTGCGCAAGCTTCGGCAACGATTGTTACGAACTCAGAACCAACCATCCGGTCGAGATGATCAGCAAGCAGCGTTTCGAGCACATTGGCGCCGGCCTTTTGAAACTTGGCGCACGTCGGCTCACCGCCCTGGGCGTGGTCGGCCTCGTTGTCATGGCATCGGTGGGCTTGGCAGCGGCCTACCTTTCCCGTCCGTCCATGCAGCCGATCTATACGGGATTGACGGCGCAGGATGTCTCGAGAATAGCCGAAGCTCTCGCCGAGGCAGGTGTTCCATTCGATGTGAACGAGCAGCGCACCTCCGTTCTCGTGCCCTATGGCCACGCGCTGCGGGCGCGCACGCTGCTCGCCCAAAAAGGATTACCGACCAGTTCACGCGCCGGCTACGAGGTTTTCGACCAGCTGGGATCGATGGGCCTCACATCCTTCATGCAGGAAGTGACGCGTGTCAGGGCCCTCGAAGGGGAAATTGCGCGCACAATCCAGGCTTTGGATGGCGTGACCGCTGCCCGTGTTCATCTTGTGTTGCCCGATTCAGGCTCATTTCGCCGCGAGCACCGCGAACCTTCGGCCTCCGTTCTTTTACGGCTTGATGCTCAGTGGCAATCGCGCGCCGGCGAGGTTGTCCGTCATCTCGTCGCCGCCGCCGTTCCGGGCATGAAGATCGAGCAGGTCAGCGTCGCAAGCACGGATGGCCGGCTGATCGCGAGCGGCGGTGACGACAAGAGCGTCGCCACGGTCAAACTCAACGAGCTCGAACGTTCGATGGCGGCCGAGCTCGAGCAACGCGCCGGACGGACCCTCGCGTCGATCCTCGGTTCGGGAAACTTTCAGATCAGCGCCACGGTGCGCCTCGACGTGGACCGTCAGCAAACCAATGAAACGCTGTTCGATCCGAAATCGCGCGTCGAGCGCTCGGTCCGCATCGTCAAGCAGTCGGGATCGAGCGAGGATGCCGCCGCCAAGGCGGCGACCGGCGTCGAGGCAAACGTCCCGCGCGAAGAAACGTCGCAAACCGATGGAGACAAGCGTCGCCAAAGAGAGGATCGGCGCGAAGAACTGGTGAACTACGAACTGAACTCCAAGACGGTCCAGACGGTGCGCGAAGGGTACCGGGTCCGCCGAATCGCAATTGCGGTCGTTGTCAATCGCAAAGAGCTACTGTCGCAGACAGGCACCAATCCGGACCCCGCGGCGATCAGCGCTCGGCTTTCCGAGCTCAAAAAGCTGATCGTTGCCGCAACCGGCGCAAAGGATGACGACAGCATTGAAGTGTCCGCAGCGGACTTCAGCTCCGAGACAGCGCTCGCGCCTATGCCCGCCGCTTCGCTCTACGATTATCTTCTGATGAACCTCGGGACGATGATCAATTCCGCGGCAATCCTTGCGATTGTTGCAATCGTCCTTGCGTTCGGAATCCGGCCGATCATGAGCGTCATCAGCCAGTCGACCGCGTCCATACAGCAGGAGCTGCAGTCGGAGATCGCCAGCGAGGGGCGCACACCCGTTGGCCTCGAAGGGCCGGCACCCAAGGAGCTGACGCAGCAATTAGCCATGGAAAGTCTCGCGTCCGAAAGCGGGACCGCGACCGCTCCGCAAACGCGAGGCGCCGACGCGCGCGCCCATCTCGAGGCGCTGGTCGCCGCCGACGAGGCCAAAGTCGCAAAAGTTCTCAGGAACTGGATGTCTGAAGCGAGACAAAGCTAATGGGTTATCCTGTCCATAAATTTCTCGAAGAATTCGAAGCGGGCGACGCCCAACTGACGAATATTGTCCGCTCGCTTCGGCAGAGACCCGAGCCCGCTGAGCCGGAGCGGGTAACGAGCGCCCGCATGGAGGAAGCCTACGCGCGGGGCTATGAGGAGGGACGAGCTGCTGCGGAGGCAAATGCGAATGCCGAGGTGGCGTCATTGCAAGCGGATTTCGAGGCCCGCCTGGAGCGGTCCCGCACGCTTTTTTCCGAAGCGCTCGCCGATAAGCTTATTTCGGATTTGCGGGAGCAGATCGCTGACGTTCACGCTTCGATCGGCGATCAACTCGTTTCCGCGCTCCTGCCGATTCTGCGTCATGCGCTCACGGAGGCGTGCGTGCGTGACCTCGCGCATGGCTTGGACGATCTGCTGAGCGAGGATGAAGCGATCACTGTCGAGCTTCGGGGCCCGAAAGAGCTGATTGATCGCGTCGCCAATCGGCTCGATGAGACAACGCCGCCAATACCCGATCAGACCGGACCAAGGTTCAAATGTGTTGTCGACGAGGCATCGGAACTCAAAGTGATCGCCAAAGATACCATCATCGAGGCACGCCTCATGAATTGGATCCGGCGAATTGAAGCGGCGGTAGCGTGATGGCGGACGACGACGGCCGGGCTGACGAAATCGTCATCATTCGACGCAGAGGTAGCGGCGAAGACGATCACCATCA
>Ga0182738_1006031_pt1 | contig 12731 bp, 6 predicted proteins | sample eDN5th30CBELigMG_FD_128876 | JGI IMG/M metagenome (GOLD analysis project Ga0182738, IMG submission 128876) | Enriched Miracle-Growth compost microbial communities from Emeryville, California, USA - eDNA 5th pass 30_C BE-Lig MG (version 2)... ...
AGCAGTTCGGTACGCTTGGGATAAACATTTTCATTCTGAATAAAGATGCGAATAAGACTATTCTTTTTGACAAAGATACGTAAATTTCTAATTGATCCTATTTGCATAGAGATTTGAGTCTCCGCAGCGCAATTTCTCTTATTTTGAGCTTTTCCTTGAACTTCGATTCAGAAAAAGTGTTTATTGTAACCTTTTATCCATCAACTTTCATGAAAATCACTTGCTTTTTTAAAATCCTTATCGTTTTATTTTTCCTACAAAATTTTCCAAGATTTTCTCAGAGAAGGCAATCTATAAAAAAACTTTTAGAGAAGATGAAACTTGAAATTTTAGACGAACCGAAATAGCGTCTGATTCGACGGCATTAATATGTATTTATATATGAAATCAATCGCCTTTAACGATAACGCATCAATCTTAATGCCAGCACTCGGATTCCTTTAGATATGCAATCTGAATGCCAAATTTGGAAATCAATAATTTATTCGCCGTAACGCTGAGAGAATATCTGGAATAGAAATCAACTAAGAAATAACAGGTGAGATTTCGGGCTCTTTTAATTCAATGGAGAGATTAACCAATATCCTTTTGTCACAAAATATCAGCAAAGTCCACTTCTTCAATTTTATCCAATAGAAACTGAAAAAACTCTCCTTCAGAAGACCCCTATCTCTCTGTCTGAGCAAAAATAAATTTCTGTGAATCATTTTTTGTGATTTAGCGTTACCCATTTTATTGTTTCCTACTTTATGATCATGGAGTTAAATAGATCAATGATTCATCTTCTGGTCTAATAAATTTGTAATTCTCAAATTAAATCCGCCCAACAGTTTTCTTAATGAACACCACTTGGAACCTTTCTGAAGAACATGATGCTACCCCTGAAATTCAAGAGCTCGCTGATTCTGTCAGAGAACATTTAGAAGAAAAGGCTGGAAACAAATTCAAATCATATAAATTAGTCAAGTACAGTGAAATAAACATGTCATATGGCATCATGTTTGTGCTCAAGATTGAAGTCGGTAAAAATGAGTACATTCATTCCCTTGTCGAACAATGGGAAGCTTCTCTTGGAGGCCAAACCACTGGATTCTATGTTCAGAAGGGGAAGAAGCTTGAAGACCCCTTATTGCAAACTTTACATGACTATCATATGAGCAAGACTCAACCCCAACCTGAAGAAGGAAAGAAGGAATAAGTTTATAAGATGACATGTGAATAAACGTCTTATCTTGGTATATGTCAAATTTTGAAGAAATTGTATTTTGTGAATGTGGAAAAACAGTTTTTTCCTTTGCATATTTTAAAGAGCTTTTTCATTGATTGATCTTATCTTATCAAACACAAAATAAAATAAAATCTTTCATTTAAAGTAAATCTTTCAAAAATATGCTTGAGACTGGAAAACCTTTGACTCATCTTCCCTCTCGATATTTCAGTACAAAAGAATTTTTGATGAGCAAAAAATTTTTTTGAAAGAGATGAATGAGTTCTTTGTGAGTTAAGATTCAGAAGATTTTTCTAGATAAATTGTCACCCCAATTTTATATCTTCTTAAGCACTGAATATAGAAGAAGATTCTTGAAAGAAAAATTTTGGGATAAAATTAAAATTTCTCGAAAAAAATCAATCAAAAAATTTTCTCAGTCCGCAAACATGGTTGACAGACAAAAAAAAGGAGATCAAGAAACTATCCATAGAACCAAGGACAATGCCGTGATCGTAATATTGATAACCAGTCTTTCAAAGAGAATAACATTTGATTTTTTAATAGAGAGTTGTTCAAGATAAATATGATGGAAGAAGAAAATTCGAAGTTTTGCAGGCCCCAGATAACCCTGAAGAATTAGCTCAAGAAAAAGAAAGAGAAGCCCCAAGAACATTAAAGAACTTGGAAGGCCGTTCTACAACTCTCAATCTTGATGCTCAAGTCGGCAAAGTTCAAATTATTAATAAAGATGTAAGGATCAATTGAACCCAAACTTTCAATACTAATTTTTTTTTTAAAGAATACCAGTGCAACTCAAAGTGGATTTTATTGCAAACATTGTGACGCTCTTATGAAAGACTCCAATGCCTGGCTCGATCATATTAATGGTGTCAAACGTAATTATCTGAATTTTTGATTCAAGAATAAACTAACTATTCCTTAGATAATAAAGCTCTTGGTATGAATATGAAGGTCGAAAGAGTTGGAGTTGATAAAGTCAGAGAAAGACTCCAAGGTCTCAAAAAAGCAACATCACAACCAATAACAAGCATGGGTATAAATTTATCTATTTTCAAAAAATAATTTGGCGAATAGAGGATTTTGAAAAGAAGTTTGAAGAAGAACAAAAGAGAAAAGCAGAAAAGGCTTTGAAAGATAAGACACATCGTAAACAACTCAAAACTGAAAACGCTGTAATTGAAGCAAAGCTTCAGGAATTAGAATCTGAAATTCCCGAAGACTTGGGAATTCCTCTTTCTTTCGGTTCTTCCAAAAAGAGATAAGATCTGTAACCTGTCTGTGTCATTTTTTTGGTCCTTAATCACAATCATTATCATTAAAAACTTGTTGTTCTCTCATCATGTATAAATAATAAGCTTTTATATTTCGCAAACCTTTGCAAAATCAATTTTTTTCAAAATCACTTCCTGTTTCTGAGAAAATAATCAATAACATAAAGAGAGTGTTTTTTAGTGAGAGTAATATTATACGATATATTTATAGACATCTATGTATTATATAATTTCTCTTCAGGCAGGTTATCCCCAGCCAATGAGAGGATTGCTCAAGGTTTTGCCTTCAGTAACTACATCCAATGCAAGTTTCGTGCCACCTTCTCTGGCAAAGTATTCTTCAACTACCAAATGGATGTAGCTTCCTCGATCCACTTCGACTTTGATCTTGTAATTGATACCATTGTATCCTTGCTGAATGAATTTGACAGCCTTGAACTTTTTAAATTGAGTGTTCAACCTCTCTTCGACTTCTTTCTTGACCTTATTGGCTATCTCTTGAACTTGAGGAGTCGCCTTGAGTTCAGGGTCTTCGCCTTTACCAAACTTGTGCATTTTCTTGAATGCTATTTTAAAGTGTTTTGGAATTTCCTTATTTGATTAATTTTTATGACTCTCTAGAATGTCTTTTTCACACTCCTTTCTTCTAGAAAACTAGAAAACCTAAACTTCTAGTCTTTCAAGATTTGATCCAGCCATCCTCCTCTCTTAATCAACTATTTAATTCCTCACCACTCCTTCAAATAATTAATTTCCCAACATATCTTTTGCTCCATTCCACAATCTCAATATCTTGAGAACAGAAGAGAACTCTGGGGAAGATTCCAAAGCCAAAACTTTTCCATCTCGCAAGATTTCTTCAACTCAGTCGATCATTTTCTTTCACGAAAACTGAATTCAAAATTCTTTGATATCAATCTGATTGGCGTAAATATTGGTTTTACAGTCTTCTAATAATTCATATACGCTTTTTAGGAGTTTCGTTGATCAGAGTCAGATAATAGCTTAATCAAAATTGAGTGATCAATATCACTTCTATTCGCTAACTAACCCTCTCTTACTCTTCTCCGATTAATCAGCGAAAACAAACAAAGACAAGAAAACTATTCTTTTAATAATGGATCCTCAGCATCGTTAGATACACGTGCTGATTTATTTTTTAGACCTTAATTCCTTCAATATTAAAAAAAATCTTAGGCACATGACCTTGTGAGATTCATTTGCTCGCGAGGCTTTTCAAAATTTTTCCATTGTCTTCACCACACAATCTCTATTCACCTTTTGCTTTAAAAAATCCCTCTCTAACTGTTAATTCCGTTCAAAAAACTACATACTCGGCGTGATTTTAAATGCAATTCGCTTCTGAAAAGAGAAACGGCACCTCTAAACGTCCTTTTCACTTCACTACACCATAAAAATTATGAACATTTTTCTAGGGCTACAAATCTCTGAATTTCATAAAATAGCATACAAATTATGATAGCTTTTGATTTCTCTGGGTGACGGGCAATCCGCTAAACTAAGATTTATAGATTACGAGATCTCATCGTTTTTCTGCCTCTATCTCCAAATAAACTCCTCTTGTGTCAACGACCTTTCTCAATTAACCTCTAATCCATTAGACTACATCGTTCACTCATGGAATATTCTAATGATTTAAAAAATTTGAAAGTGCGGAAATTGAAAAAGGATAAACTGAACACATACAAACAAACCTCAAACAAATTTAAAATCCAAATCTTGAAATTTTGATCACGACGTTGGTCCCACTGAAAGGCCAGTTCTAGAGTTGTGTGAGGCTAAAAATTAATTTTCGATGATTCAGCAATAAAACAACCGGCCGAAAAATGATTGCTTTAAAAAATTCCTTTCCTTGGATCTACAAATTTAATTTTGGTCAATAAAATTTTATCAACAGGCCGCTTTTGTAATCCCAACTGCTTAAATACCGGACAACTCACAAATAACATTAATAAATTCTAGAAAATACAACATCCCTCATATGTACAAGATCTTATTGGTCGCCATTTCCCTCCTCTCCATTCAAGCAAAGTCCACAGATTTCAGTTTCTACGTCTTTGCTTGTGAATGGGCTGGAAGTGTATGTCAAACAAATGATTGTAATCAAGATGAGGGTGTCTCCACGGCTTTCTGGAATATTCATGGTCTTTGGCCTTCTGATGGCTCAATGGGCCCCAATTACTGCACTGAAGAAAAGTTTGATGCTTCCCAAATTAAAGACCTTAAAGAAGACCTCGCTAAATACTGGAACGGATTATATTCCTCAGCCGACGCTTTCCATTCTCACGAGTGGGAGAAACACGGTACATGCAGCAAAATGACCCAACATGAGTTCTTCAGCACAGTTTTGAAGCTTGCTGAATCTTTGGATATCTACAACACCTTTGCCAAACATGGCATTTCACCTGGTCAACCTGTTGACTGTGATAAAGTCGCCCAGGTTATCCAACAAGAGTACGGAGTTGAGTCTTACGCTCTTTCCATTGATAATAAAGGAAATTTGGCAGCTTTGGAACTTTGCATTGATTTGGACTTGAAGGTTAGGGATTGCCCTACTGCCCAAAAATGCAGTGGAAACCAAAATTATCCCAGCTTTACCGCTTCTCTCATCAGCAAATAATTGCAGAGAGAGAATTTGATGTAATCAAGACCATTTACATATACACTCGTTTACACAAGTCTGTTGTATATGTCCTTTTTTAATGATTATCATAATTATCATCACAAAAATTACACATTTTCAATAAAAAGGGAACTATCTAGGCAACCAATTTTTTATAGCTCATTGCAACAATCCTCACCTCGCCCCTTAACCAGGTCCTATGCTCCTTGCTGCGCATCTTGCTCTCGAATTTTACTCTCACTTTCCATCATTTCTTTGTGTTTTTATATGTTTATATATTTTAGTCGTTTCGTTGCCCTGACTTTATTTTCAAAACAGGCAGGCCTTTTCTATTTAAATCTCAGTAAAATGGCCTGTCATTTGTGATGTGTCTATTTAAAATAACTTGTCATTCCTTTTCAACTTGATTCATCATATAACTTAAAAATACTCTATCAATTATTTTCAATTTTATTTTTAATTTACTTATAAAAAGAACCTTAATAAAATGTTTTTCCTTCGTGAAGAAATTGCTTCTGAAAGGAGATACTTGAGAACTGCCTAAAAAAAGATTATCATCACGGGGGATTCTTTAAAATGATCGAAACGAAGTTACTGAACCAGCAAAATTCATTTGTTTTCTAAAAGAGAAAACAGCCATCGAGGTTTTCACACAATGTTGACCTGATATTTGAAGATGGAAACTAAAAGCGCAAAAATAAATAAAACAAAATAGTTTTATGCATTCCCTCCTTTTTTCAAGTTTGTTGACTTTATTGAAACTGCGCAGAAACTTTTTCAGTTCACAAAGAACTTTTCCCTCCACTTATGAATTGAAGTGTTCAATCAAGTATCTCGAGAGTCTCGATTGAGCTTCTTCCATTTAGCTATAGAGAAACATTTTGAATTTTAATAATCATGAAAAACTCTAGACTCTTTTTAAAAACTTAAGATTGTAGACTCTTGCAAAAGGCCGGTTTTCAAGTTGAGAGGATTCTAGCTTTCTTCTATCAGGATAGTAAAATCAAAATTTACTTCAAAAAGAAAGTTTTTGGCATGGATTTAGTTTGTATTTTCATTTTCTCAGTGTTTAATCAAACAAAATAGTAAATTTTACTCAAGTCTATTGAAAATATAAATTTGAATAATTTGGTAAATCTCATCTGTCTGGATAAATTTCGTTGAAAAGGAGAATTTGAAAAATAAACTTGAAGAAATAATTTTTTCTGATTTTGTTTCTCTTGCAAAGACTTTTTAGCTAGAATAAAGATTATTTTGGTTCGTGTTTTCCATTTAATTAATTCTGAATTAAATCGAAGAATTAATTGATAGTTTTTTTTAAGATTTCTTTTTTATTCTGATTTCAAATTAAACAAAATTTCTCAACAATTTTTTGATTTTGCAATATTTTTATCTTAATGGAAAGTTTTAAATCCTTTTAAAAACCTTTATTTTCTTGAAATACACACCCATTTCATTTCATTTTATAACATATACTCCATCGTAATAAATGTGGTTCTCTTAGGTCACTTCAACTTTTATTTTACTCTCATGAGAAGCTCTTCACCAAAGCTTCACTCTCTCAGATTCCCTTGTCCTCCTAAACTTCAAAGGACTTTTTAGATTATATCAATTCTTTTTTCCTTGTCATTATTTTCAACTTTTTAAAAATTAAATTTTGAATTTGAATTTTTCAAAATACAGTTGGACAATGTTTCAGTATTGCTTCATTTGAAAAATTTACGAGACGTAAAAACTTGAATTCAATTGAAACAATTTCATTATCAAGGAGATTTTTAAAAAGTTAAAAAGTAAAATATGTATCTTATCAATATGAATTTCATACTATAAAAGTCAAAACTTCTTGTGAATCTATCTGCATACAATTTTGAGGTTTATCAACAAAATCTCGTTCTTTTTATTTAAAATCTCAGCTGAGTTTCAATACGACTGCAAGCATCTTCCAACAAAGTCAAAATCTGCTCTTCAGCCACTTCTCTATTCTTCCTTTCTTTCTATTTAAATATTGTTAGAAATCTTTTCAAAACTCAAGTTTGATTACATTGATTTCACTTTGAAGCTTAGAATTAATATCTTCCAACATTCTAAACAAAACATTCTCAGTCTCTTCTCTCACCTAAAATATATTTAGTCTCCCTTTGGGAACAAAACAATTTAACAACCTTTCTTTCTGTATCCAAAGCTTCTTCGAATCTGTTTATTTCTTCTTCAAGTCTAGACACCAAAACCTCTGTATTCTCTTCTCTATTTTATTCTGATTAACAAGCCAATACTCCAAACCGATTACCTAGATCTTCTTTCAATTTCGAGATCTTGACGGAGAGCAGCAAGTTGATCAATGACTTGTTGAGTTTGCTTTTCAACGGCTTCATCGATTTTCTTTTGTTCTTTTGCAGCATCAAGCCTTAATCCATAAATCTTTTCATCGGTTTTTTGAAGGATTCTTTCTTGAATTTCTCTATGATTTTGCTTATCTGAATCAACCTCCAACATTATATTATTCTCAACGAGCTTTATCTCCTTGGTCTTTCTTTCATCCAACAACTAAAAATCATTACTCAGAAGAACTTCTCCTTCATTTTATATACTTCTCTGACAGTGATCTCAGTCATAATTCCCTCTTGAACTTTAGCGATTTGATCCTTCAAATTCTACAAAACATGATTAAGCCTTCGTTTGTTTCCCCCAAAATATACTTTCAATCTATCATCAGCAGCAAAATGATCTCTTGTGATTTGATCATCTAATTGTCTGATCACGCCTTCATATTCTTCAGCTTTATTCTACAAGAGGTTAAAATCAATTGTCTCAGACAATAAGTTACGATCTTATCAGCTTCGATGTTAGATTGGATGCTTACAAGTCTTTGACCGATTTGATTCATACGAATTCGACTGGGAGAAGCTAAAAATGTGAGATCAAAGAAGAACTTCAAGGGAGAGATTACTGGCTTTGGTGCCATTGAGTTCAGCTTGAGCAGGGCTTCTAAGAGAGTATCTAGGAGAAATTGGGGATGTTCTGCTATTCATTTCAAGATTTTTAATTTTTGAAGTTCAAAAAGTTATTTATGACAATGATATTCTAAACTAACTGTTTCAAATTAGTTGAATCATTCTTCTGAAAGATACAAAATCAAATTTCTAAAAAAGACTTTTTTTCATAAAAAGATTCTTGAAATCCATTATAAAAATAACATGAAGCGAATATGATAAAAGAATTTCATTCAATCGAAATTGGAACACTTTAAATACATAGTATCTTACTCAATTACCCATCAATTTATTCCAAAAAGACTTCACCTTCCCATCTTCTCTCCCCTCGTCATAAGATACACACCAGAAATAAGTAGGTTTGATAGTTTTGGTATTTTGTTCATATTCTGCTCCCAAGAAACCTCCATAAAATTTCATGGAAATATCCTTCTTATAATAGGCCCAAGTAAAAGGCACTTCACTGACCTGCTTAGGAATATTATTCGTGGTAATTGTGTCAGTCATGAATGGATTTCTTCCTTTGGCCAAATAAGGAAAGAAACTCGTGATCCATCCGCTGATAAACTCATTACCAGAAAATCCAGTATATTTATAAATTTCACTCCAAAACTCTCTGTCAGCATTTCTCGAAATGCCGGTCTCACAAATCTTTTCGACAACAGGCACAAGTCTATCAAGCCACCAGTTCAACTCCAAACAGTCATCCTCATTGAGCTCTTTCAGCTTGTTCACCTTGTCCAAGAGCCTCTTCCAATCTTCTGGAGTCCCATCTAGTGTTATTTGAGGAATTCCGCATTCAGTCATAACTGAATATTCAAAGAAGCTCTTCACAGCGTTCATAAGAGCTATTTCAGAGACAATACGAGTCGCTGGAGTGGCCACTGAAGTATCATCAATAATGATGCCATAAACGTTTCCCTTTACCTTCAATTGAATTTGGCCTGCAAATTCTCCAAAGACTGTTGACCAGTCATTATCTTCTCCTTTCACAAATTCATCTCTCGTGATCTTAATGTGCTCTTTTCCTTCAAACTCCACAAAATGTTTTCTCAATTTCTCAGGATTCTTGTTAACATGCTGGCCCAATCCTTGTCCAATCAAGACAATAAAATCACTGACTGAAAGTCTCAGAGCATAATGGGATTGATAAGCAGTGTGAAGAGCATTAATCATACCTGGAATTTGCCCACAAATAAAATCAAAGCTCTTGTTATTTTTGTGAGAAAAACCTTCAAGCTCCGCTTTTATTCCGACATTTTCCTTCAAAAGTTTTTCAGCAGATGTAAGATAAGGTCCTCCTTTGGCAAACTCAACTTGATCAACTTGGAAAGTGAATGAGGTTACAGAGTCGCTATTGATTAAAGTTGCTTCCATTTTGTAAAAGCTGGTAAATCGTTATTTCGATAGGATAATTAGCTAAGTTGAAATTCAAAGAATTTATCTAGAAATATTATTTTCATACCTAATTAAAAGCTATGATGATTCCGTGGGTTCTTTTATTGAAGGAGACAAAAATAGGATATGATCAGTTCCTTGTCACCCCAAAAAAAGTTTTTAATCTCTCAAGATAATCAATAGAGGAAAGTCAAGTGCTATGATTATTATTCATCTCTTCTAAGATCGAGTAGCTTTGCCAACAATTTCCTCATTTCATCCTGTTATGGAAGAGTAATTTCTTTTATTTTCATTATCTATTCAGAGTGAACAAGATGAATTTCAATATCGTATTTTCTCAAGTTTTTCCTCATTCAAATATTCGAATTGCCAGGGTAGGAGGGTAGGAGAGTGAAAAAAACAAGATGAAAATCTTTATATTGAGATGCTTTAGGGCTTGTAGGCCGTTTGTAAAAAAAACAAGTGTTCCTTCAGGATCAGAATCAAGATTATCAATCTATGTCAAATAGAGTAATTTGACAATAGTAATCTATTTAATGCTGAGAAATTGATGATTTCATTTGGTGGATTCTTTTTATAGCTTGAAATTAATTTTTCAAATAGAAAGATTGATTCATTCCTCGCCATTTAGTTTATTGTGAAATTAAAATAAAATGAATTTCAAACTTCATTTTCAAAATCTTAATCAGCAATTTTGTTAGAAGAAATCCCAGAGGTTGATTGGACGCTTTCATGATATCAGGTTCTCTTAGTTTTGCAAATTTAGACTCTTCTCTTTCTCAAGAGTTCATTCTCTTAAAAATGCACTCTCTTTATTTACACAGAAAAATTAGAGACTGAAGATGAAACGCACTGGTTTTCTTTAGTCGCCGAGTCTGCTAATTTCAATCAAATTCTGACTAAAGCTAGTAGGGTTTCCCAAAGTACCTATTTTGTCATACTTTGTCGGGTCTTCAAATTCATTTGCTGGTTTTTTTTTTTTGCAAACTTACCCGACAAATCTGTTGAATCTGACGATTTTCCTGAAAAAGAAACAAAATAAGAAAAATTGAAATTTTTTTTTGACAAAGAATTTTTCTCATTTTTTGAAAATTTTTTTGGGGAGAAATTTGGGTCAATTTTTTTTTTAGCTGTTTTCATCATTAGAAAGATTAAAAAAAATTCTGTTTGGATCTTCTCCTTTGATGGCTCAAGCTTTTAAACCTATTGAACCATAATAAAAACACTGAGGTTTCAAAAACTCTCCATAAAATAAGTTGTGTCAGACTTTTTGAGGGGAAGGTCGGGTGTTTTGGAAAAGGTACCCCGACAAAGTCTGAAATTCTGGGGAAAGATTGAGAAGCCCTGAAAGTTAGAAATTTTATCTCAAGCTTCTTTCGACTTGGGAACAGAATTTCAGCGCTTAAAACCAAATTTTTGATTTACATTTTTTTCTTTGATATAAAAATACTTTAGAACTTTTCCTTTCCTTTAGTTTGAGTGGCCTTCATAGATTCATATCAACATGAAAAATTTCTTGAAGGACAAGAGGAATTTGAAATTCTCGTTTCACCAAACAAGAATCAACTCCTTTCGAAAATAAATTTTTATCTCAAAGCTCAAATTCTTAGATGAAGAAGACTTTGTTCAAATTCCTTTATTTTCCCTCTCGAATTTTTCACTCCCAAACTCTCTCAAAAAACTCTTATCAGTATTCTTTTATAGAGATATTCTCTAGAGTGTTCGCGACTCGAAAGATCCATTCAAGGCCGCGAATTCAGAAACTCCAAGAAAACTAAATGATCATCGAAAGCAAAATCAAAATCCCCTTTGGAATGCTGACGCCTAAAACAATCCTTTTACACCAAATGCCTCTATAAGGATTTGGATTGGCCAAGTCTCTCATTCCTGACCCTATTTCAAATCATACTTTATATGAGGATCCCTCCGAGATTTGATCTTCAAAACATGATGTAATCTAATCTTTTAGCACTGAAATTTGATTGATCAAAAATTTAATATTAATTTCATGTTTCTCTTTCCTGAAAAGATTTTTCACCAATTTTGAGACTCAAACTTCTCTCTCAAACATTTCTCATTCTGATTTCCAAGTCTTCAGGTGGACACAGAACAGATAGAAAAGAGTTTTCTTTCAAAAATAAAACTTATCGCAACTAGGTTGAGATGTGAATATGTACTCATTACATTGATTATAATTTTATTGATTTTCACACGTATGATTTTTTCAAGAAAAATCGTTTTACGGCAAATCGAGTCAATTTCCTGAATGATGAACATTCCTTCAAAATTTTAAGCGCTCTTTTGGTATATTTTTATGACATTTCAACAAACCTCCAATCAGTCCATTTTTCTCCACTGACAAGAGAAACTTTTCAAGGAGTAAGATCATAAAAGGCTCTTCTCAAGTCCATATAATTGGTCTTCTTAAAATTTGGCAAATAAAAACCGCTTCCGCTTCCCGCTTTTTTCAATCGAAAACTACCACTACAATTCCTATTCAATACCTATAAAAAGAAATCACTCTAATTAATTCCAAAATTAATCCTCCCCCTATAATTCAAGAATTTCCCTCCCACCCGGTCTCATGAGTTCTGACGACCCTTGCACCTCCTCAGCTATTCAAGACTTTCTTCAGGCAGGATTTGCCACCAAGTGTGCTTATGTCCAAGCCAATTGTGCTGACCAAACCACAACGATAGACTTCTTTCGTTTCTATTATTGTGATCTCGATGAAAAACTCTACTTCTTCATCCCTCTTGCTCTCCTCATCATTTTCTTCTTGTTCTATGCCATTTCTTCTACAGCTGAAGATTATCTTGAACCTGTCCTCTCAAAAATCTCTGTTCTATTCAATTTCTCAGAATCCCTCGCTGGAGTTACACTCGTTGCCTTGGCTAATGGAGCTCCAGATGTTGTCTCAGCTTATGCAGCAGGAGCTAATGCTGACTTAGGAGTGCTTGTCCCTCTTGGGAGTCTCTTTGGAGCGGGAATGTTTACAACCTGCATTGTGTTTTGTGTATGTATTTTCGCTGCTCCTGGAAAAGCTATCCAAACTGATAAAGACGTCCTCACTAGAGACTGCTTGTTTTACTTTATTGGAGCATTTTATTTCCTTGTATTTGGGCTGCTTGGAAAAATTTATGCATGGAGTACAGTTGGCATCTTTGCTATCTATTTTGCTTTTCTTGGTGTTGCCT
>Ga0182738_1006036_pt1 | contig 12728 bp, 6 predicted proteins | sample eDN5th30CBELigMG_FD_128876 | JGI IMG/M metagenome (GOLD analysis project Ga0182738, IMG submission 128876) | Enriched Miracle-Growth compost microbial communities from Emeryville, California, USA - eDNA 5th pass 30_C BE-Lig MG (version 2)... ...
CTTCCCAAAGAAAATTTTGGAAAAAAATTTAATTCATCATATATATCATTGTTGAACTCTTCCTTAAGACTAAAAATCAACAATCTTTTCCTTTTTTCTATGAGCCTTGAGTTTAATTTCATCATTAGACAGTTGAATTTTCAATTTCAAAATCAATATTCAAAACATGAAACAGTCATCACTACCCCAATTTATTACTTATCGATCGAATCGACAGGCAAGGCCTCATTAAAGTTATTTCATGTCATCAAATTTATACAAAAAACATCTCCAAACTCCATTAGAATTCTTTCCAACGACTGAAAATACATATTTATGCAGCAAATATTCGAGAAAAATAGGGTTCCGGATTTGTCCGGATTTTTGATCTGCCCCAATTCCGATCCCTGTCAGACGATTACGTGTGAGAGTTGAGAATATCTACTTTGAGCGAGATTGGGCAAAATTTCAAGATTTAGGTAAGGACGACTTTCATATTGAATCTTAAATCGAAAATGCTTTGAATTCAGACAAGATTTAACTTTAACTGAGCTCAATTGAAATCTTGAGAAAAAGAAACTTTAATTCAAAAGAGTTTAAAGGATTTATTCTAGAAGTAAAAATGATAAGCAATTCTGAACTCAACACTTTAATAAAATCTGCATTTGAACTTCCATTCCGATGCAATATTTCCGAGGGTTTTTTGTCGCTTTGCAGTTAAAAAACAAGACAAATCTTAAATAAAATAAAAACTTGAGAAAAGAGATTTTAAACAATTGGAGAGATTTTTGAAAGCAACCAGAAAACTAATGAGAGAACATCAGATTCAAAAGCTGCTTGAATTGAAAGGGGAGTTTATAATTTAAGGCTAAGGTCAGTTATTGATTAGCCAGTCTCATGAGAATCTCTTAATGAATTCATATAATCAATCAGGTGCTTCGAAAACTGCTTTTAATAAAATCTAACGCCACGTTTGAAAAGAAAACTTTTTAATTTAGATCAAGGGTTATGATATTACTCTCACATTTTTACGTGTTGATTTCTCTACAAAAGAACCCTTTTCCAAAAGTATGAGAGGGAGATAGACGGATTGTTGGCGATTTTCATTGTTTTCAATAAAAACAGAAGATTTATAAATTTAACAGAATTAATGAAATTCAACAAAAAACCGCATCAAATGAGCAGATTGGGGGAAGGAGTGTTGCTTTTCTAAAGTTCAAAATGCTTTGAAAATGACTGAAGAGATGTCCTGTCTTTACTGAAGAGCATTGCCTTTCTATTGACTAGCAAACTTCAAGAAACTGTTTGTGTGAACTTCTTAATATGCGAGTCAAAATTAGTGATTTTCGGAAGAGACTTGGGGTCATGCGAAATTTCGAGAAGTTAGGGATGAGAATGGAGTTATGGTATATGCGAAAACAGAATTAATTTTTAACAAGTGAGGTTAACAGGCAGGAAGAATAAAAATTTAATCTTGGAGATTTTTAGTTTTTATCAAACGAAAAAATAAAACTTTGGTTTTTCCTAATCGGTTTGATTTTTCTCATTTTTGGATTAATTCTGTTTTCGTGCAAGGCATCAAATTTTTCTTCTTCAAAATAACCTCACAGTTCGAGCCTGATCTATTGAAGTGAGGAGTTCGTAAAGTCAATGAGAAAAAAATTCGAAGGCGAAGGGCCAGGGTCATAGTTTTTGGAATTGAAAGTTGAATTAAAATCAGTGTGAGCTCTAAAAATAGTAGAGTTCTCAATGAAAGCAATACCTGGACACTAAAATAGTCTTTGATTTGATTTATATCTGACCTTTTATCATATTCAAAGCTCAACTATTCTTCAAAGAAAAGTTTTAGCCAAAATTTTAGAAAAGGCCTCGAGGGAGAAGGGATTTAGGTTAGAGATAATCATTTGAAACAAAATGAAGTATTTTGTGGGAGAGGGTTAATATGCTTCTTTTTAGTTGAAGATGCTGTTAAAAATAATTCTAAAACCATTGAGTTTTAGATAAAAACTGATGCTGAAATTAAAACGGTCAAGTTGAGCTTATTCGTTTCATTTATGAACCCAAGAATAGAAAATCAGAAAATCTGCTGAAAAGAGAGACATAGGATGCCTTCCTTTGAGATCAAGAAAGGCTATCTCTCAATAATAGATTTGAAATTTTGCCACAAGGAGTTCGCTGTGATTTTATATAAACTGACGGATGTTAATTCAAAGTTTTGTGGGCCAAACGCAGATCGTTTGAAACGATCATTTTGGGATATAAGAATCCATTTTGAGGTCACGAGGCTTCTCAGAAGGACATTCTTCCCTTGAGTCACCCATTTTACAAGTTTGCAGGTGAGAAAGTTTATTAAATCTCCCCTCGAATTTAACTACCATATTCTTAATAATATAGAGTGAACTTTCTGTTTCTAGAAATTTCGTTTTCTTTTGAGTACTCCACAAGGGCAAGAAGTGAATATGTGTTTTCGGAAAAAAGTTATGGCCGAAAAATCTTCAGACTAAGACTTTTTTGGGGGATTTTTTCATCCTAAATCCTCAGCCTCAGCTTTAAAAAGGTTAAATCAAGTGCTTCTTTTCTACGTTCCCAAGTATCTGAGAGTTAGATATTACGCCAGCTAGGGTGCTAGTTGGTGAAGCAAAGCATCGGGGATGGAGAGATAGAAGTTTCTATAAACGTAGATAGGCAAAAATATTTCTACCAGAATGAAGGCGAAATCAACGGCAAGTGCGAAAAAACTTAATTTAGTGTTAAGTGATTTAAAAAAGGGGATCATTTTTTCTTCAAAATGACTTCAACAAAAGATTCAACCTCTCGAAATCTCAGCTCCTTCTGCCAAGATCGTTCTTCTTTCAAAACCAAATTTGCTCTACTCTCTTTCTACAAAATCAAGTTTTCCCCCTGGACGGACTCCATCATTTTACTCTTGGAATATCTCCAACTCATCTCCCAGATCATCCTCTCACCAAGCACAAATTACGATTCCCCTGGCTACAATACCTTTTTCTTTAATATCGTCGTCTACTTCTTCAAGATCATCAACCCAAGTTACCTGCTAACTTATCACGAGTCTGATACCGTGACATCAACAGTATTGGTCATCCTATTTTGCTTCACAATGTTAAAGCTTACGCTATTTGGGTACATTTTACTTGCCTCTCTGTGGGATTACAGGATTGATGCATATCTTTCTGAACTCTGGAAATGGATCTTCAAGCTACAAGCAAGAGTGACATATTTCCTATTAACATCATTTTGGGTAAAAGCCATTATTGAAGCTCGAGAAGGAGATTTTCGAATGTTTGGACTGGATGAGACTGGCTTGATAGTCCTTTCAAGCATTGCGCTTGTGATTGAGTTTTTCTTCTCATTTGTACTGAAATTTCAATTCTCTTATGTATTGCCCACAGAGAATCTCCTATCTTCGAAAAACAACGAATTAGAACTCATCACGCTGGTTCAAAAGCTAATAATTCAAGTCGCGGCTGTTATCTTCAGCTCTAATGCCATGACTAGCGCCTGGGTGACCTCAAGCATTGGACTAATATTAAGTGGAATCAGAGAACTTCAGTTCACAAGAAATCTTCCTTTGTATCATTTCAAGGCCTTGGTTCTACAAAGAGGATTGTTAGGAATGGTGATCTCTCTGAATGTAGTTTATTTCTTGCAAACAATATTAAGGGAGACATCTTATGAAGGAGCTGATATAAATTTTGTGATACTGACCTGGGTTGTGATAGCCCTATTGAGTATTAAAGGGGGCCATGAAAATTTGAAAGCAAGGTTTTTGGGTTTGCTTTGTGCAAATACAAGAGGATCTCCAGAGTTATTGTTGCATAAAGTGTATGCGACTGAGCAAATAAAATTTCTGGAAATAAAACCAGGAAGAAAGAGCAGTAAATATCATTGGACTCATTTGGTGATGAACCATCAAAGAATAAAAATTCAAGATATTTTTGGGCTCAAAAGGGGAACAACAACAGGAGATTTTGATATGACGCCAGAGAAGATGAATAGAGTTTTTCTGCTATATTTTGAAGATTTGCTGGCCAAGTTCCCCAAGAACTTTTTGATAAAATTGCATCTCGCTTATATTTGCTTAAAGAATGCTGAACCCTATGCAAAGACTGTCAAAGTTGCAACACAGCTCGAGCAAAACAAATGGTCTGCTCAATACCTGAGCTCATCGTTGTTGTTAAATGAGATTGAGAACTCCATGTTGAAAGACCAACAAAACTTCGAAGAGGAGGAGCTTGATTTTTGTCGTTATCTTCAAAGCAAGCGTCTTATGGAGGGTATTAGAAAGAAGATGCTTAAGCAAACTAATTTGTATCTCAAGGTTTGCCAGAATATCCTTGGTGATACAGCAAATATTGAAGACATCTATAGTTCTGCTCAGATCATGAGTGATCTCAAGACAAAGATTCAAAAGAGAATAAACAAAGCCTCAAAAACTTATCCTGAGCATTATATTTCGCCGCTTTTATGCTATGCTAAATATTATTTGATTGTGAACCACCAAACAAATATTTTTGAGAAATATTGTGAGCATTTCAGTCAAAGCTACTTTAAGTTTGAAAAATTTTACAAAGAGTCAACGCTTGTTGAAGAGAATCTCTATCAAGATTCCAATGTTTTTCTCTTGATCTCCACCGAAAAAGGGAACTATGGAAAGATCTTGTTCTGCAATTCTTCCATATTGAGCATCTGTGGAGGAAATAATGTAAAGGGCTATGCCAACACCCAGATATCCAGACTATTTTCACCTTCTATTCAGCCATTCTATGAACAGCTTGCTAAAGAGAGTGAGCTCCTCAACAAGAAACATCGAACATTCTTGTTCCATAAAGAAAGATTCCTCGTAGAAGCCGAGTTTTGCCTGAAATATCATCCTTATCTTACTCAAGGGCTTTGTTTAGACATGATCATTAGACCAATCCTGGTGACTACAGAATACATGGTTTTGAAAGAAGACGGAGGTATTGAAGGAGCTTCAAGGAGTCTATTCAAAATTCTCAAGCTAAATGACGTGCCAAGTGACACAACACTGTCTTCAGTTTCTATCAAATTATTATCAAAAGAATTATATAAGATTAATGCTGTGTTTAATATGGTTTCAAAGAGAGAGGACTTAACACAACAGGCTCTGAAGATATGGGAGGACGGTGTTAGTCCGAGATCAAAGAATATGACTGATGATAAAATGCTCGAAATTTATAATGCTTTTATTGCTGGGAATCAAAAAGTGCAAATCTATCCTTATAAAAAAGACGCAGAAGGGGTTAATAAAAAGGAGCCCTATGTGTTTTTTGCACAGGTTAGAATAGTAAAGTTTGGAAATACAGCTCTAAAGGTTGTTTCACTCCGCCCAGCAACTACTCACAATGATAGTATCCAAAAATCCGAATCTTTTGAGTTTGAAACTGAAGAAGAAAGACACAAGAAAATGAAAAAGATGATCAAGTTATTTTCAATGGGAGCAAGAGCTCTTGGAAAACTTAATGCTAAAAAGATCTTTGAACCTAGGATTGAGGAGGAGGAGGAGGAGGAGGAGGACGTTGATTATCTCTCGGAAAATCTCAAAAAAGAAGAAGATAAAGACGGCTCAGAAAACATGAGTCTTGATGAACAAGATAATTATGTCCAACAAATCACGCTTTTTGAGAGACAGTCCAGTCCCACTCTTCCCACGAGCCCTGGTCTTCCAACAGCTCTTCTTCAAACACAGGCTGATCTCCCATTGCTTTCGCCTGCCTCTGAAGGTAGAAATCTTCTTTTAGGAGAAGGGATGATTTCTAGTTTTCGTAACAGGACAGACCGAACTCAAAGAGATAGCAAACAGTTGACAATTAACGCTGTAGTAGACAGGAAGGTTGAGGCTTTATCTTCATCGGAGAATCTGTTTGATGAGGAAGGAAAAGGAAAAAATGATACCAAATTTACCAAAGAAATGATCCACAGATATAAAGCCAGTCAGCATTCTTCACAAAAATCCGGCGACAAGCCTGGCGACAAAGCTTTCAAAGCAGCAATCATCACGAAATCTTATCCAAGGTCATTTATTATCTTGTGTGTGTTCTTCTATGGAGTCGTCCTCATTACCTTTATTGCTCAAATTATCATGAAGTCGGTCTCTGATACCACAATGAGCGATCTCCAAATCAAGAAAAATCTCATGAAACTTTCACAAGATCGATCGTATAAGGCTGCTTTGCTTCATCTCTTGGCTCTGGGAGGCAATTTACAACTCACAGGTGCATTGCAATCAGGGGGAGTTTTTGTTGGGATGGATGACATTCTATCAAACTGCAAGCTTAGAATTAGAGACATGAAAGCTGCCAATGATCAAATGCTCCAATACGTTTATTCATTAGATAAAGAATTTCAGGATTTATTATTCATTAAAGATGTGGAAATTATAGGAACATACCTGGACAGCAATGACACGACATCGAAAGAAGTAAACACATTTCAGGCAACGCAAGAGTTTGCGAGTGGTGTCAGGACTATTGTAGGACTCGACAATGCGGTTTCACAGCAAGGATTGAATGTCTTTGATTATTTTGGGAGGAATATTGCGAATGATTATCAGTGGAAGAACGTCGAAATTACAGACATTTTTGTAAGTTCTGTCGACAAGCAAAAAGACTCATACCGACAAATGATGAATTTATGCCTTGTGTTGACTCCATTTCTTCTTGCAGGAATTGGCATAATCCTCATTTTCATCATCTGGAACCAACACAGAATCGAGAAGAAAAACTTGAAAGCTTTTATCAAAATCAATCCAAAAGGCGTTCGGGATATTTCTGAACAGCTGATGAAATTTCGAAAGAGCTTATTGAATGATGAGAGCTTTGAGAGCAAATGGTTTTCAAACAACAGCGAAGATTTCGAAATTATGCCAGAATTTGAGCAAAGCTCGGCCTATTCCAAAAGACATTCAACACAGATTATTAAATACGAAGAGTTCCGCAAAAGATATCTCAGATATATCTTCAGAGTGGTCTTTTATATTTTTATTTTGGTCGCCATTACAATTTGGGACTTGATCTCCACACAAAAGAATATATCAGTCATTTACAACAGGCAAGGTCAGCTTCAATTTGCCAATTATATTGGCAGTCAAGTCCAAGGCGGATATTCAGCGTTCAACATGCTTTTCTTTACAAACGATACAATGAAAGTCCTCCATCAAAAACCTTCAGTCGCGCTTCTTGCTGGGATGGATATATTTGAAAAGATCCAAGCAGAAATCCCGTCTCGTCTTGTTGAAACCGATAAAAGTTATAACCCAGATGTCAAAGAAATACTCTATAATAATAATCCCAGCTGTGAAGGTTTTCCGCCAGATAATATTTATCATTGCCAAAATGTAGTGTCCAAAGGGCAGCCTGTAAACTTGATGGTTCTTCTTTCTGCTTTTCAAGATTGGATGAAGATAAAGTATCAGGATTATTTGGCTGTGCCAAAAACGAATATGTCTGTGATCCTTGTTGCTGCCAATAAGAATCTGGATACAGTGCTGTCGACTTTTATTACAATAGCGTATGAAGCTCAGATGATTTCGGATATAATGAATGAGACTTTGGATGAAAAGATTTCGGAGAATAAGCACGCAAGAACGACGATTATCATCATTTTTTCGATTAGCCTGGTGGTGATTAGTGTGATTATTTGGATTGACATTCTGAGAGTCATCAGAGATGTCTACAATGATTTCAAAAAGGTCCTGCAGATTTTGCCTCCAAACCTTGTCTTGTCAAGCTATCTGCTGAAGAAATTCTTGCAAACGACGACTTCAAGTCAGCTCTTGTTCAACAACTAACGAGGTGCGGGAGATATGAGTGTGAGAAGAGCTATTTTGTTTATGACGAGTATATATTTTATAATCTTCAGTTTTGATCATCAAGAAGTACTTTTTTATTGTGGGATAGATAATGGAAATGTAAAGTCGTCATGAAGCGTTTTTTTTATGCATTCTCTCTAAAGAGCTATTATGATCTTTGAAAAATGTCAGGTTACATAATTCACCTTCAAATCTCTCTGAGAACTTTTTGTTTGAAAATTGATGTCCTGAAATTGAAAAGATGTATGTTTTGGATATAGAGTCTCTCAGGTCTGAAGATTTTGTTAGATAGGAAACTTTTATAAAGTTTTTATATAAATTTTCCCAAAAAAAAAGGGTTCGGAATTCTCAACTCTGAAGATCCGGAAAGCCCCGAAAAAAAAATTTGGAAAGTGCAATTACTTTTTTTTAATATTTCTCAAACTTTGTCTGATTTTGTGTGATATCTTTTCTTCATTCGAACTTTATGAGTGAGTAACATACATGAAAAATCTCTTTTCAGGGCATAATTGTTCAAAGGAAATTTTTTAGAGTTTTTTTGTTGAAATTTTTTTTCAAGGTTTTTTGTGGAAAATTATAAAAATCTGGAAATCAGTATATTTCAACTGGAATATTTTTTTTTTCCCATCTAAATAAACTTTTTGAGAAGCGATTTACATATAAAAATTTTCAGGAATCCTTTTGAGAGTAGAATTTTTTCTCTTGAAAACTTGAGAAAATAAAGCCACCCCACTCCATCTTTTCTTATTCAATACAAATATCTATTTCTATTGAAACAAATTGACTATTTTCATTCTTGAATTTTTTTGCTCTTTGCAAAAAATTTAATTTCCAAACTTGCTCCAGAAGGAATCATGCTTTCAATAAAATACGAGCTTAAATTCATCATTCAACGTGCAATCCTCACCGCTTTCCCTATCAAAGAAGAGCCAATTATCCACCCTTCCTTCATCACTAAAGATCTCTTTCACTACGACTATATTTGCTATTCTCCCAAATTTCTCTTTGATAAATACAAACAAAGCAATTCCTTCTATGGTCTTTCAAACGAAAAAGCCGTTGCAGAAGACATTCGAGTCCAAATTCCTCAGAATTCTCTCATTTCTAAAGTAGATGTCTGCAGAAATGGAGGCCTTCAGATCAAACTTGATGATGAATTTATCAAGACAAAAATGAAGGCTTACAAAGATTTTATAGTCCCAGCCAAAACCAAAAAAGGCTTGATCTGTTTACCAAGCGTAACGAATGGAGAAAAGGTCGATTATGAGCTATTCAGGGCGATTAATATAGCAGAGAAATTACAAAGAATAATGACTAAACTCAAGTACCAGAATAAAGTCATCTTTCCAATTATTGACCAGGTGTCTTTGCCTGACAATGTTTTGGCAAGACTCTTTCTGATAAAGAATTACGAGAACATGCTAAAAAGCGAATACTTTGATATCGATCATGATATACTGTTGTCATCGGATATGGCTGGGTCCTTTGATGGGGTCTTTGAAGGCTTTTCTGAAGTAAGAATGGGTTTGGTGAGGTAGTAAGTAAGGGGATTTTCAATAGGACTTTGATGAATCAAGAAGAGAGAAATATGATTTAAGAATGTACAACTTATCGCTTTTATCACATTTTCTCAAAGCAAAATACAAGTAACAAGAGGGTTGTTTTATGATTTGAACTCTCTTTAGGGATCAGGATAATTTGGTGATAATGGCTCCTTCAAGTGAAGCTCTGAATCTTGGAAAAACTATCAAAAGACTTTTGAAGGAGAATCAACAAGTTTCTGGATCATATAAGGCAGTCAAGTATCAATGAGTTCGTGGGTTGGGTTTTTATTGCCTTAGCGAGTTTTATTATGGAAGACTGTTGTTTGAGAATGCAGAGAAATTCAAGGCTGACACTTTTATCATGGAAGATCTTGATATACCAAAGGTAAGAGCTGAGTTTTAAAAGGGGGGAAAGTGCAGAAAGAAAGATGGTTTTGTTTGGGCATGGAAATTGAAGCTTTCTATTTTGGGGAATATTTCTTCATTTTTTCTTTGTAAAAATCCCTTTGAATTCTTCTTTAGTTCCCAAGAATAATGGATTTCACAGCAAAATTAAACAAATCCATCCAAAAGCCTTTACAAGAAATCCAAAATCTAACTGAAAAAAAGTAAAACTCACCTCCTCCTCTATAACTAAACCCTTCTCTCTTAGACTAAAAACTGAAGAAATTTTGAAAGCTTTTGATATCTACTTCCCAGCCAGATCCACCCACGGCATTACCAATGCTATTGTTGATCAATTCCTGACCAATACTTTCTCAATGCTTATCGAGACTTACAGGTTGTTAATTCTCGAAAAAAGCAAATATAAAAGCCAGGAAGTCCTTGTTGAGTCCCTTGATGATTTTGGAAGAATAATTTCGGTCAAATTGCTGAGATATAATGAAGTGATTGAAGAAATGTTTAGCCAAGGGGATGTAGGGCTGCTTTTGCATTATTGGGAAGACCTGGCTGTTGCATGGTACACTATTTTCAACACTCAAGCTATTGAAAAAATTCAGAATAAAGCAATGCTTATTGAGAATACTTTGATGATTTATAATCAATTCTTGTCTGTGTTTTTTGGTGCTCATGAGTGAGTGAATACTTTTCTCTTTCTATACTTTACTAAGATTTACTACTGATGTGATGATGCTTTTGGATTTATTTTAAGCAATGAATTTCATTCAAGGGTTTTTGACCCTCGATCATAATCAAAAAAGGTTGATGGAAAGAGTTTTTATGTTTATTTTTTTCGTCTGAAAAATTTGATTGAACAAAAAAATTGAAAAGAAAAAATTTTTTTTCAAGCATTTTCTCACTTTTTCCTTTATGAGATTTTTCATTAAATAAAAAGTCCTTGAATACTCTAGCGTTTTTGAGCCTTTTGAAAAAGTGCTTCTTTGAGACATTTTTTCATAAAAATTTCTTTTGATTTGAACAGAGGAATTTTATATTGGATTTTTTCTTCATAAAATAAAAAAAGAAAGATTTCAGAAATTCTTTTTCTTGTCCAGTCTTATCTTCTAGAAAAGAACATTTCTTTTCCAAAAGGATCATTTCAGACATTTTTAGGGGTGCAAATTCTCTGGAATACTTGAATATTTTTTTTTAGTGATAGATTTTTCATTTCATCAAGATGTTAAAAAGGAGGGGATTTATGATTTTGGGGGTTTGGAATAATATAAAGAGAGGAAGGAGCAAACAAACAATGGAATAAACAGGAGGGTAATACGATATAGAAGCTTTTTCCTTTACAGAATCTCAAAAAAAAGCTCAATTACATACTAACTCTAAATGATTAAAATCTTCCTCTTCCCAATAAAACATAAACAGAAAGGGTTTATTGCCAATTTCTACGTACTCCTTCATGTCCAACAAGCACTCATCTGCTTAATATTTCATTTCAAAGTTAATATATCCCTTTTGGTTCATCAATCCAATGATGTTGTGAAGACCGAAAGTGATACCAGCTCCCAACATAGAGCCGACAACGAAGGGTCTAAGACCCAAGGTAGATTTATACAAACCACCAGTCAAAGCACCACAAAGGACATTTCTTTGTAATTGACTGAGATCAGCTAATTCATCTTCGAACAAGAAGTTCAAGGTGGAACCCATCAAGCAGTACATCAGACCTATCCAAAATTAGCCATTTTTCTAAAGGAATTTTCTATTACTTGCAGCGGCGCAGGCGTTACCGTATCTGGCAGAAGATCTTCCGACAGCGTTGAAAAAGTTATTCAAAATAAGCTTCTTGGGCAAGTTCCAGTTTCTGGGGAAAGCTTCGAAGCAGCCCTTGGCAAGACCGAAGCAGCAGGCTATTTTTTGAGGTTAAGAAAGAATGGATGAAGGAATAAATCACCTCCGAAGTAGGTAACACCGATGGTGAAGGTGATTTTCTCACCCCAATCGTTGCCAGAGAAACCTTCAACGTATAAATGTTCGTATTTCTTTTTGTTAATGCTTTCTTGATCAGCAGAAGTGTTGGCAGTGGAAAGACTCATTTGGCAATGGGAATGTGCTAGATTTAGATTTAATTGTGATTTTACAAAAACAAATTATGATCTCAATTTAAATTTAAAATCGAATTAATTAAATTCGATTCCACGACTGACGACAGAAGACAAATCTTTTGATGAATTGAGTACAAGAGATTAGATTGAAGATCTGATCTTGATGGGTTATTTATTTTTAAACAATTTGGAATTATGATCATCAATCAGAAATTTGCCCTTTCCTTCTTGTTTCGAGAATAAATATTTATTCAAACTAAGAGTACAAGAGAATACAAGACAAGTTCTCCATCTAATCAAGTAGATTTCATGCGTATAGAATAAACTTTTGGCTCAAGCCATGAAAATCAGCTACACAGCATAAAGCTTTTTGAGAATAAGTAAACAAAAAAGAAACGTCTTTTGACGTTGATAATGGTTCACTTTCGAAGAAAGAGAGATAAAATTTAGAATAATACTCCTTCACTCCATAATCATATGACTGAAATCAAGAAAAAAATACAAAGAGATGTAAACTAAGTTCAATTAGTGTCCATCAAAGGCAGACAATCTTCCCAAGAAGGGACATTGATATAAAATACAATGTATTTAAATAAAAAGTGAGATCTTCCAAAAAACAGAAAGATATTACTAAAGATATTTACTCTTTAAACGGAGTCAAGGTTATTTCTATGTTCATCATAAGTCATTTCCAGTATTTTTAGCTTCTTTGTCGTTTCTTTATTGAGATCTTTGATCATGTACAATTTCTCCATAATTCCATTTGCTCTTGATTTCAAATCACTCACCATACGCGCCAAAAACTCCACCTTTAACACGTCCTTCTGCACCATCTTATTGCTTTCTTCCACCACACTATCC
>Ga0182738_1006037_pt1 | contig 12728 bp, 2 predicted proteins | sample eDN5th30CBELigMG_FD_128876 | JGI IMG/M metagenome (GOLD analysis project Ga0182738, IMG submission 128876) | Enriched Miracle-Growth compost microbial communities from Emeryville, California, USA - eDNA 5th pass 30_C BE-Lig MG (version 2)... ...
ACCTCCAGCTTGTTCATCATCTTCTTCGTTGTTATTTGAACCTCCAGCTTGTTCATCTTCTTCGTTATTATTTGAGCTTCCAGTCTCTTCATCATCTTCTTCGTTATTATCTGAGCTTCCAGTCTCTTCATCTTCATTGTTATCATTTGAACCTCCAGCTTGTTCATCATCTTCTTCGTTGTTATTTGAGCTTCCAGTCTCTTCATCATCTTCTTCGTTATTATTTGAGCTTCCAGTCTCTTCATCATCTTCTTCGTTATTATTTGAGCTTCCAGTCTCTTCATCTTCTTCGTTGTTATTTGAACTTCCAGTCTCTTCATCTTCTTCGTTGTTGTTTGAGCTTCCAACTTCTTCATCTTCATTGTTATGATTTGAGCTTCCAGTCTCTTCGTCTTCATTGTTATTATTTGAATCTCCAGCTTCTTCATCATCTTCTTCTTTGTCTGAAGACTCCTCAGTACTTTCTTCTCCAGTATTATCACTATCATCAGTACTGCCATCATCACCTTCCCCGTTCTCTGAGGGATCGCCTGTGCCTTGTTCACCTGAATCTCCCTCGGAGGTCGAGTCTTCTTCATTTTGTGAGGACTCCTCATTTACTTCACCTTCTTCGTTTCCAGAGCTAGAGCCTTCTTCATTTGCTGAAGACTCTTCATTTGTATTACCTTCTTCATTGCCAGAACTTGAGCCTTCTTCACTTGCTAAAGACTCTTCATTTGCATTACTTTCTTCGTTTCCAGAACCTGAACCTTCTTCTGACGTCTCTTCTTCGTTGCCAGAGCTTGAACCTTCTTCATTTTCTGAGGATTCTTCTCCTGCATCTCCTTCTTCGTTTTCTGAAGACTCTTCACTTGTCTCTTCTCCAGTCTCATTATTTGAAGTTTCTTCTTCTTCTTCATCTTCACCACCAGTAGTTCCTCCACTTGAGGTTATAAGTTGACAGGTTGTACCTGATTTTTCGTAGCCAGTGGGACATACACAGGTGCTATTTTCAAGGGTGAATGGATCATAGCATGAAGTACAATTGTTCGCACCCCACCCCGAGCATGTTTTACAGCTGCTATCACATGCTGTACAGACTACCGTGGTCGTGTTGGGATAATATCCATCATCACACCCACAAGAACTTGGGTCATCTTGAATGTATGAGCCTGTAGGGCAATTTGGATCAGATTGAAAGACAATTTGCTTGATTTCTCTTGTTGTGGGAGTTGTGTACCCAGCTGTTGAAGAGAGAAGACTTTGATCTAGCATAAAGATGCCATTTGCATTTGCTTTAAAGCCCATGTGAATCCAGCAGGCAGCTCCAACTGTACATTGATTTGGATTCAGTCCAATGAGACCACTAGTTGTTGAAATAGTTGAAAGGTTACCATTGATGTAAAGTAAAAGTTGTGTGGTAGGAATTCTAAAGGCCATTCTATCTGTTGAAGCATAGGTGATGTAGAATTGGATCATATAGTAGTTGTTTTTAACTGTGGTGAAAGATGTAACAGCAGTGAACTCATAGCCAGTAAAAAGCTCGGGACCTGGTGTGAGGATAGCATTCCAGCCAGCAGAATTAGTTTGCAGAGAAGTTAAATTACGGACGACCATCGTGAAAGAAGAATTTGTTGGACCAACTTCGATACCTGTGACGGTTTTTGGAGCAAAGGGGAAAGTGGGATTATAGACGTAATTTGTGAATTTATAGATAATACGCGAGCTTGCAGATGCAAGCTGGGGAACGTAGGTTCCTGGGTAGTTTAAAGGAAAGAAGAATTTACTCGAGGCAGTAAAGACTCCGACTTCTGCATAGATGAAACAATATTGATCAACTGAAGTTGAAGAGGAGAGTGTAGGGTTTTCGACCACTCCGATGGTGATGTTAGTTGTCGAAACTATAAGTTCTTCGAGCAAGATTTGGTTGGTTAAATTCACAAAGCACTGTTGTCTCATATCAGTTCTATTAGTAAGAGCATAGGGTCGACTATCAGGGCAGCTCAGATTCGTAATACATGAGCCTGAGCCTGGATCAAATAAGCAGCTTGAGTTTTGAAGGCAGTTATTGGCTTTATCACATTGAGTACATCCTGATGGGCAAGTGATTGCCTGAGCTGCGGTAGCAGTGGTCGTAGAGTTACCCATTTTTGAAGAAACTGAGTAGATGTCAAGCGAAGGTGGCGTGACTACGGTGCCATTCTCAAATAGACAGTCGTATAGATCTGTCAATGTGACATCCAGTTCAATTGAGCCAAAAATACTGAGCAATTGATATTCTGATCTTTGGAAGGTATATCTATCACCAGTCAGAAAATACTCATAGACACTGTCAGTTCGACTTGAATCAGCAAGTACAACATCACTTCCGAGCATGACCGAATTGATAATGCCTGTTGCATTGAGTCTCACTCGACAGAGCATTGGATCTGCAGGAGCGGTGTCATTCAGACCAATAATTCGAGTTGCAATAATTCCACCATAGTTCTTTGTTCCACTGGAGGTTTTTCTTGCCTTAGAGAAACCTTTAGTGCTGCTTCCAAAGACAAAGGATGCCAAGTTCTTGAATGTGACACCATTTAAAAGGGTCTTTGAAGCACCAGGAGGGTAATTGTTGAGAGTATAAGCTGTCCCAGTGACTGAGAGAGAAAAGTTTTGAGCAACTGCTGTGACGACAACTAGTTCTTGGTACTGAGTTTCACCCAGTGTAAACGGAGCAAGAACAGCAGTACCAGTGGTGCTCGAGGTTGCAGTAACTTTTCTGAAGTTACTTATTGCAAAATAGTTTGGGGGAGAAAAGAGGCCATTCTGCCATTTGCTTCCTCCGATGGTCCGAAAAGCAAAATTCGTTGTTGTGTCCGCGCTTGTCATACCGGTTATGGTGATAGTCGTTTCACTGCTTGTAGGCTGGGAAAGAGCATCAGTATTAAAGGCTAGCGTTGAACTAGTTATTTGAAACAAGCAAGCAGAGAGTAAGAAGGTGAGAAAAAAACGAAGCATTGTCACTTGCAAATTAATTAGATGGAATTATATTATATTGTGTTTCACGAGAAATTCGATAAATATATAGTTGAGAGTGGAATTTGGTGAGGCTGAATGTTGCCATTGATTATTAATTTTAAAACGCTTGTCCTATTCGGAATAGATCTTTGCTCAAATTCCAAATTAAATCCCTTTTTGCGAGCCTCTTATAGCGCCTTTTTAAAAATAAGTTCAAGAAACTAAGAAATCGCTCTGTCTGTCAAGAGATCTCTTGGAAATAAGGGTTTCTATCTTAATTTACAGATATTAAAATAAAGATACCATGGAATGTAGCTTAAATTCGAAATAACTCTTTGCATGTGAGAAAATTAAACCCTGAATTTTGTTTCCTAAAACGAGAGTTGGCTTCATGATAATTATTTAAAAATTGCCTCCTATCAACTGCAGCAAGAAATCCCCGCTTCAGGATTTTATTTATAGGTTATTCTGACTCGGACAAAAATTGTTTCTGACAGTGATTTTTGATTGATGATTAATTTCACTTTCGCGGGCTCTATGGAATTTGGCCTTAACTCTATCCCTGTCTGTGAGAGGAGAGTTTTTGATATGAAGAATCCTCCCATCTTTTCTTCTCTGTTTTCGCTTAAAAATAAGATCAATGAGAGCTTTCTCTTCTCAAAAAGTTCACTTGAATTCTTTTTTCAAAAGTCTCCTAAACTGCCAATCTATTGAGATTGGAACATTTCAATGGAAAGATTCAGGTGGTCGAAATAATCAACCCACCCAAGGTTTCTGGGAGTTGTCCATAGAAACGCTTGCTTGAAAGTAAATTCCCACAGTATAAAAAACTTTTGATTCAGTTTGTTGAGAGTTGTTCAAACCTTGACTCAAGGATATGAAAAAGAAAGATGGCTCTGGTGATCTTGAAAATCCAAATTACAAAATAAATACCCACGCCTCAAGCATAAATGAGCAAAGTCCTTTCAGGATCCTTCGAAATCAAGCTTGAATTTAAAATATGAAAGGTCGGGACAAAATGAATTGAAATTTATGTTCCTAAAAGAATGAGTAAAACTGATATTAGTGGAGTTGAAATGGGTTGGATTTATGCATAAAACTCTTATGAAAGAGCAGTTTTCTGTTATTTTATGGTTCTTTTTCACGTAGAGACTATCTTTTTGTTGAAACAAGGCAAAAGAGGAAATGAGTGGACAATATTAAAACGAGAATTCAGTTTTTGTCTTGAGATTTACAATAAATTTTAATTTCATCTCACTTCTTCATGAAAAAAAAATTTCTATGGGTTTCTCGAAAATTCAAATTCCTTGGAAAGGAATTATGATACTTTGGACGGTAAACATCATTTTCACAGGAAGCTAGATGAAGAAATGCAAGCTATCGAGTATCACTCCATTTGGTTTGAAGGTGTCAGGAAGCATTTTTATCAGAATAATTTCCCTCCAAAACTAGATTTTGATCAAGTGGCAAGAATTTGTTGAAACTAATGTCATGCCCAAAGTGACTGGATCACCAAGATTTCACATTTTATTCCTATGACGAGAACAAAAAGCAGCTCTTTTTGATCGATGAGAAAGAACTTTGTTGGCCAGGAGCTGTGTGAAAAATTCTGAATTTCTTAAGCAAACTCAGTGAAACATTGATGAATAGAAAGCTTCACTCTTAAAGTCTGCATGTTCAAGCTTCCTGGACTTCTTGATAGCAAAGAGGAGTCTATGGGGCGTTTGTTTTCCGGATTTTAGAATTTCTCCAAAATTTGAGTATCCTTGATCTTGACGTTTTTAGATGTTTTGGATGAAGAAGACATATAGATTTTAGAATTTATTGCTTTGATTTCAAGGAGGAAGAGAGACAAAAGCAATTTTTATTGTCGACCATATCTCAGAATTTCGAAAATTAATTAATTAATAAAATGGACCCAAGTTTGCTCGAGAAGAATTTTTTTTTTTTCATAAAATTCAAAACTTGATGAAGCTAATTTCCAAGTCTAGAATTTTGCTTTTAAAAAATCGGCTTCCTCAATTGTCACCTGTCAAACCAAACTTAATGGAGATTCTTTGGGCAGGTAAAAAAATATTTCATTCAGGATTTTTTAATTCTAAGCTCTGAAAGTCTGGAAAATCCCGGGAAATTTTTTGAAAATGCAATGACTTTTTTTTTATCTCAAAATTTTATCTAGTTTTGTGTGATGTTTCTCTTCATTCGAACTTTATGAGTGATGAAGAGACAGATATGAGAAATTTTTTTCTGAGGTCACAATTCTTCCAAGAAAATTTTTTTTCAAATTCTTTTAATTTTCTCTGTCTTTAAAACTGTGTCTGAGAAACCAAGGAGTTTACCAATGTCTAAAATATGCTGGGAAAGTTTCCTCTCTCCATTGGAAATTGGGTCCAAACTTGTCCTAGTTCTCGTTTTAAAATTAATTTTCAACTGATTTAAAAGTGATCTATTTTTAGATAATTAAATAAATAATTATTAAAAACGATAGGAGAAGGTTGGCTCGCTTCTGATTTAAGAATAAAAATCGGACTGAGGAGCGAGAGCTTTTAAAAAGGATAAAGCTTTGATTAAATGATAATCGTCAAAGAAAAAGGAAGAAAACGAAAGATTGTAGAAAAAGTTTTAGAAATGACCTAGCTGATGGAAATATTGCATATGAATCCAAAATTTGGGGTATACTCCTTCTCCTCAAAAAACCATTAAAATATGGCTTCATTTTTAGACCCAATTGGATTTTCTAAAAGTTTCCTTTAGGTAATGAAGTCAGAGCTGATCTGCAAGATTTTCTGGTCTCATGAGAGATTTTAGTTTTTCTGGGAATTTTTTTTCGAATATTTTAAAAGCTGAAGAACCTGAAAATTTTTGGAGTGGCAAGTACTTTGATCCAAGAAAGCATATTTGAATATGCTTTCAGATTGTCGGAATTCCTGATATCTTCCATTGAATCTTTTCGGATTAGTTGTAAGTTTGTTGAATATTTCGAAAAAGCGTGATGGAGAATTTCACTAATTTGAAACTTCAAGAGAAAAATATTTCCAAAGAAAATCTTTGAAACAGACAGAGATTCCTATTTTTAAGACTTTGCAAATTATCAGGATTTTGACTCCTTTAGATTTATCACTTTTCGAAAACTCCCACATTTGAACAGATTTTTTTCCAAGTGATTTTCCTCAAAAAAATTTGCTCGATTTTTTTGTTTTTCTTTCAATGAAAATTCAGAAGAAAATATTCTTTTAAAAAATTCTCCTCCTCAAAAATCCAAAAATATCTAAAAGATGAAGGAATTACCAATATCACTCTTTCCAACTCCCCAAAAGTGAGGTAAAATAATGCCTGACTTTGGTTTTTCTGCCCTTTGAAAAAATTTAAGAGTGTGAGGCTCCTAGCCGCGAAGAAAAAAGAAAAGAATGAGACTTTGATCGGAACTGAATAGAGTAAGAAGGAAGAAAACTAAAGGCCCGGAATAGCGACTTCAAAAAAAAAGTTCATTTTCTAAATTTAAAGTTGAATTCTCAATCTGTTGAATCGAGAAAATGTGTTTACTAAATCTGTGAATCTTGAACTGGAAGTGATTATTTAAAAGCAAGGCTTGGAAAAATAATCAGCGATACTTGTTGAAACAAAATTTTGTTCAAAAATATTCTTCAAATAGCGACCCTTTTCAAAACTGCTGAAAGAAAAGTTCGAAGAGAAGGAGAAATATCAATGATTTTTGAAAAGTTTGAACTTTGAGTTCGACACTCATAGATGAGGAAAATTTTTCAAGCAAGTATTGGCGGGAAACCTTACATTAAAAATTTTTGAGTTAGTTTTGAATCGAGAGAATATTCAAACTCTTTTCTTCGTCGTTAAAATCCTGGGGATAAATAGAAAACTCAGTCGAGTGAATTCAAGTGGAGTGGTGAGAAGACCTGTTGTCCTTGCTTTGAAAATAGAAAATGATGAGTTTCTAGCTTCACTCGAAAGTATTAATATTTGAGAAAGCCTGAAAACGACTTTTGATTCAATTCTTCAAAATTGTTCTTATATTTGCAGATTCAATTCTCTTCTATTGAGAAAGTTATTTTGAAAGAGAATCATCTAATCAGCTATCGTAGAAATTTTCAGAATTCAAAGATGGAGGAGAAATTTCCATTAAACTTTTAGGAGAGTAACTTTTAAATTTATTTGTATTTAAATTGCCTTCACACGCATGTAGTTTTGGAGTATAGGTTTAAATTTCACACACGTCAAATTAATGAGAAATCACACGTCAAAGATTGTGGTGCTTAAAATAGGAAATTAACTTCTAAACTGCCGCGAAATTTAAGCAAATTATTATGAAAAAGGAATAAAGTTCTAAATCCTATGCTAAACTTCTCTTGTCATATGAGGACTTCTGAGGATGAACTCGGTGTCAAGGATTCATGATTTAAAAGAAGGAGGATACTTTCAATTCGTCAGGGTGGAATTCCCTTTGAAGATAAAATTGGCGGAAAATTAATCATTATCGTTTAAAGGAATCTCAAAAGGAAGTTGAGCTTTACGAGTGTGCATATTTTCACTCAGAAGAAAAGATGGACACTTGGATTTGGATAAAGATGATGGATTTAGAAATCAACCACTTCTTCTCTTTTCTTCTCTAAATCCGTTCATATTTCAGTTGAAAAATTTCTGAGGCAAGCAATATAAAAATAGACGAAAATAGCAAAAACAATTTTTTCTCAAAAAGTTACTTTCTTTGACAAGATGATTTAGAAACCAATGCTGGTACAAAAAAGAAAAGTCAGGTTTTATCGATAGAAGATGTTCATCGAGATCTTTCAACATTTTTATTTAAAATTAACTCCCAATTTAACGTTAAATTCAACTAGCCGCCCAAGAAATTTTGCATCCTTATATGCTGGAATTTTTTTCAATGTATAAATAAAAAAAATTACTCCAAGAATATCCCAACCCATGTTGTCGATAGTGAAAATATCCTCTCTCTTCATGACGTTTTTTTGGATGGAGCTTGTGAAGTCTGCAATAGTTTTTTCAGGTTCGAGTCTTTCACAGCCAACAAGTGATGAAACAAGTGTGACCATCACAGGGATGACAAATGCTTTAACAACCACCAACTTTGCTTTTCGAACAATCGGGAAAACTATTTGGCATAACGGGGTTTTCTCTCCGCCAGACTACTTTGCAATAAGTAATTTCAGAAAGGTGACTGCGGCCTCAAGCACTGCGGGCACCGCTCTCCTTGCACCTTTTACTCTGGGTGAAGATGAATATCAGGAACTTGTTGTCGTCACAGCAGTTCCCAAGAACTTTGCCCTTTCTGTCACAGGGACCGCTTACACTCTGAACAACTATCCAACTGCCGGTACCAAGACCCTTTTGAATACTGTCACTTTCAAGAACTTGGGGTCCTTTATTTTTGGAAGCAGCAGCAAAGGCTTTTCCAAAGCCAGAAAAACGAGTAGTGGTGCTCGAAATTACGGCGGAATCATTGCGACTAGGATTATTGGGTTGAATGATACTGCTTCGGAGGGTCCTGTGCAATGTCGATTACGATTGAATGCTTCGGGAATTCTGAATTCTGTCATGCTCGGGAGCGACGTTATTCTCTCTGACTCCAGTCGGATTGATGGCACTTATCAAATATTTCAAACTGAAGACAGATACGTTTTCCAAAGATCTGAATACCAATTGCTGAGTATTTTTGGTTCAATTGAAATGGACGTGCTTTCAACTGATTTATATGATTGTCAATTTGCGAATGGCACAGAAGTGGATCCTCCTGAGCTTGACATCTACTCGATTTCTTCGAAGCTTGGAAATGCTACAACAACTGCAACTGCACCAAAGGCAATTACCTGTCCTTTAGGATGCACTCAATGTGATAAAGCAAATAACTGTCTTCAAAACTCAAGTTGCTTATTTGACCCAGAGTCAGGCCAGTGTATGGCCAATATGGCCTGCCCTGCGACCAGACCATTTGCTATGACAAATCGAACTGATATGAGACAGCAGTGCTTTAAGGAATTGGGTAGCCAAATCCTGTTGGAGAAGCTTATCGTTTCGGCAACAAACATAACAATTGGTATTTTTATCAATCCACAACTTTACATTTCCGCAACGATCAATCAGTATTGCATGATCTATGCCGAAGTTGGAGTCTTTGCGCCCTCAAGTAAATTCTTCTTTCCAATGAATTATCCTGGAAGTTTCATGCCTCAGCTCGCATCACTCAATTCTCGAATCATTTATAAATTCATGAATTATGTGTACAATCCTACCTATCCTTTTGCTCCCAAAAAAATCATGGCAGTTGAGGTCAGTCCTCCAGTTTCTGATTTTCGCATGGTGGTTCGTAACCTTACTTCTCTCCGCAATAATCCTCTTGGATGGAATGCTTTTCTGCAGTCACCTGAGCTTCTGTATGATGCTCAAGAGTTTTCTGCAATTAATGAGTTTTATGTTGAAAAGGGCAATCATTACTTGATTGAGCTTTATATCACGTACCAAGCAACTGATAGATTAGCCATACGAATGCCAGCTTCCCAAGCTCTTCTTTACATCAACGGAAATCTGAGTGTTTTGGCCGTTACGGACAATATTCTTGGAATAAATCCCAATCAGTGCACAGTAAGGGCAGCTTGCTTTTTACATATTGGTTTTGCCGCAGATTCTGACGGTGTTTTTGCAATTGATCAAAGTCTGGTGTCTGGTTTTACAACTCCCTTGCTTCGTGAAATTAAACAAATTGTCTTTGATTCAGATCCGTATTGTCCCCCAGACTCCTTTATCGGGTCAAATCCCTACTCTTGTGAGTGTCAATCTGGCTATTACGCAAATACGACTTTGGTGAAGTGCTTAGATTGCGATGAAATGTGTTTAACTTGCAATGGAGGAACTGAGAAGAATTGCACCTCCTGTTCAGACCCATTCATCTTAGTCAATGGAGAATGTGTCTGTGAAACTGGAATGCAAAGAGAAGGATCAATTTGTGTGCCCATTGATCCTGGCAATCCCGGTGGAAACAACACCAACAATACTGGACCAAACCCTGGAAATAACAATACGAATAATACGAATAATAATCAAACAAATCCAAATCACCCAAAGCCAGATACTCCACATGTCATAATTTCGCAAAGTTTTCAACAACCTTGGATAAAAATCATTTATCTTTTCTTTTATGGAACTTCGATCATCATAGTGATTCTATCATTGAAAAGATGCTTGGAAGCAAAAAGAAAAGAAGGGAAGCAAAATATTTTAGCAAAAGAAGTTTCAGAAAAGCCAGATTTTATTAATAAATTATTGGATACATTTCTCAACTACAGCCCTTTGGGTGTTTTGATTCGGAATAAGCTCTGCTATAGCAAGAAGTTCCATTGTGTTTTCCATTTCCTATTGTTCCTGAATGTGAAACTTTTTGCCGGAGCCTTGGTGACATCTACATTTATCAAGGGCAATCCATTTATTGCTCCAGAAGATGTTAGCAGAAAGTGTTTCCTCATAATAGGAGCTGAAATCAGTGTTTCTTTCTTTTTGGAAGTTGTTTATTCTGTAATTTTGAGGCTCTTTGCAAGGTTTAGAACTTCCATCATTATTCTAGCTGGAGTCAGTTCTGCTATTATGGTGCTCGTAGCCGAGAGAAAAGTTTTGGATAAACTGAATAATATTTCTGGATTTATTCTAATTTGCTTTTTCATTGTGTCAATAATCATCCATTATATTTGGATTGATGGCTTCCTCGCGATATGCACTCAATATTCGACAACTACTCAAAAACTGAGAAAGCTGAACATTTATCAGATTCAACCAAATAATAGAACAAAAGCTCTGAAGATCGCATCTATGCCAAGTCTAGCCATCTTTGACTTGGATGAAACAACAAAAAGAGAGAGAAGCCAAATTCAGTCATTTAAAAGATTTGAGATTAACAATATGGCCAACTCCTCTGTCATCAATCAATAATTAAAAAATTTCTCATCACCTACTGTCGGTTTATATATCCTCTTCTTAATTAAAATCGAATTTGTTTATAAATTAAATGTAATTAATTATGTTTAAAATTTGTTTTATAGATATTTTTTGGGGATAAATATTGAATGAAAATATGAACTTATGCCGAATATAATTAGAGTTGATAGACTTCAATATCGATAATTTGGAAGTAAGCATAACCACCAAAGAATTTTGGTTTATCAACCAGAGAACCTGATTCATAAAAGACATAGGGATGAACACAGCTTCCAGGACCTTCTAGCTTGAGTAGCAAGTCATTGGCTGCTCCAAAACTTGGTCCATGATTTTCGCCTCCATAGCCAGCGCACTTAGGGTTTATTACACCACATTTAATTTGTTTGGTTAGTGAGAATATGAAGGCTTTATCTGAATGGATATTTGCATTCTCGCTATGCCAACTCTGGTCAAGGAACCCACCAATAATGGAGGCGTTAGAAGAACCATCAAACTGGCATTTCACAACAGTTAAGGTAGGACCCTTTCCATCACATCTCTGATGGAAAATGTGGTTTTGTTTCCCATCAGTGGAAGCTCTGTAGAGGAGCTTTGGAGCGAAATCTGCTTTATATTTGTAATCAACCCATGATTTGATCAGCTCAAGATCCACAGAGGTCAGGATCTCACTATTGACTCCAGATTTGCCAATGTTAACATCAAGGACTTTCTCCTTGAGAACAAATATTTTATCTAAAGCTTCTTGAAGGCGCTTGTCAATTTGAAGACGGATACTTGAGACATCAACTTCGCCATATTGTGGTCTGGTGTATTCGACTTGAGTCATCTTTCTTGCAAATGAACGAAGATAGTTTTCCTGATCTTCACCTGATAATTTCTGTTCTGTGAGGTCTTCTTGAATAGTTTTGATGAATGCTTCCAATTGGGTACAGTTTGTGATTTTTTGAATTCTGTTGATGAGAGTCTCTCTGGAAGGGAATAAAGTGGTCATATCTTCAGCCGTAGGATATGTTTTTCTGAATTGTTTTTCAAAAGAGATAAACCAGGCCTGAAGCTTAAAGAGTTGCTGGTCCAGAGCTTGAAGATAGATTTGTTTCTTTTGGTTGAGGAGGTCTGATAACTCCTCCAAGATCTTTGCAAAATAGGCTTCCACTCTGTCTTTTTCTTGATTGACATGGTGATTCAATCTTTCAAGCTTTTCTCCTTGCTGAGCAATCAGATCTTGATAATCGCTAGGAGGACTTTCAGTTATCTTCACATTTCTTTGGCTGGAAGCATAGAATTCTGACGCAATACCGATAAAATCAGTAATTGTCTTCAATTTCGATTGTAACATGGAGGGATTGTCTTGATTGAGGATGCATTCTACGCAGTAAAGGCGCTGAGTCGCCAGAGGATTCAAATCAATTCTCTGAACATTCTCAGAAGGGTGCATCGGGCAGAAAACATTGACTGAGATTTTTTTACTATCCATTTCTGTGAAAGGATGTTTTAATAAAATTTTAAATTCACAATAAATCTTTTTTTATTATAATATATTTATATTCTGTGTGAAAATAAATATCAATGTTTTTTATTTGATTCATGGACAAAAACTGTTGCAGTAATGTTTCTAATTAAGGATCCCCAAAATCTCACTTCGAAAAACCTTTAGCTTGAACTGTCCTAATTTGGAGCCTCCCTGATTTTCGGACTGTTCTAATTAAGAGCCTTATTTTTTTCAGGGGTGGGGTCTGAATAAGAAGCATGATGGGAGTTGATTTTCTCAGAGACATCAATGAGGGGGACTCTTG
>Ga0182738_1006038_pt1 | contig 12727 bp, 13 predicted proteins | sample eDN5th30CBELigMG_FD_128876 | JGI IMG/M metagenome (GOLD analysis project Ga0182738, IMG submission 128876) | Enriched Miracle-Growth compost microbial communities from Emeryville, California, USA - eDNA 5th pass 30_C BE-Lig MG (version 2)... ...
ATTTTTCTCATCACAAAATTTTTTTTTCTGAAAAGAATTGAACCAAAAAAATGCAAATTTATTTCAAACAAATTCTTTATCGTCAGAAAAAAATTTTCATGAATTTTTCTCTCAATATTTTTCATTATCAAAATTTCTTTTATCCCTTTTTTGGACGCTCTAACTCTTCATATTGTTTTTAATCATCAGAAAATCATTAATATCAAAATTATTTTTCCATATTTCTCAATGAACCAAAATTTTCTTCTTTAAAAAATTTGGCATTCCCTTCTCTTCAAGCCTTGACTCAAGTCCTAAAAGTCTCTCGAAAATTGGATGACATTATTTTTTTGAAGATGTCAACCTTAACCAACAGCATCAAGCAATTAAAATTTCTTTATAGAAATTATTAAAAAAACTATACTGAGCAGAAACACCTCTCAAAACCCAGCAAATCGCTAATTTTCCAAGCATAAATCTTAACTAATAAAAATTCCACAAAATGAGAATCTTAGCTTTCTTTAAACAACCCCCAGAGTTCATTCATTTCTGCATTGCTGAGCTCAAGTCTCTCTTTGCTCTCCACAACATCCCTGCTTGGGACGTCTTTGACCTTACCCCTCAACAAGTCGAACTCATCAAAGAAAAGCCTTATATGCTCAATAAAGACCTCTTCCCTTCTTTTCCCTTTGTTTATTTAAAGAACCACGATTATGATCTCCTCAGATCTATCATGAAGAGATCTTTGTTGTTGAAGTACTTTGTCAGAGTATTTTCTGAAGGAAATTCCATTGAAGAGCTCATTCAAAATGTCGACAAAGAAGAAATTAAATATTTCATGGAAACCCAAGAGACTTTCTCTTTTACTATTGACGCCGTTAACAGATGGTACCAGTAAGCTCCTCCCCGCATTTTAGTGATATATCATGATGATTTAGACGTCCTGAAATCATTCAGATGATTGATAAATTCGCTGCTCTTCCTTTCAAAGGAAAAATTAATCTTAGTAATCCTCAAAACACCTTCTTGGTCTTGGAAAACTGGGATAATAACCATAAGCTTGAGTATAAAATGAAAAGATCTTATTTCGGTCTTCAAATCTGCAAATACGGCAAAGGTACAGGATGATTTTCTGTGAGTTGATTAAGCCATTTTCAGGCAAGGACTCTGTCAATTCTGGATATGAACTCACTAAAAGACCCTATCTTGGTCCCACTTCCACTGATAATGATCTCGCTTTCCTTATGGTAAAAGGAGTTTGGTGAATTTCCTTTGAAAAATTATAGGCCAATCAAGCCTTAGTGAAAGAGAATGATTTTGTTTTGGACCCCTTCTTGGGAACTGGAAGCTTACTTATCGCTCCCAGTCACTTCAAGTATTGAACTTGAGGTTCAAATTATGCTAATTTTCTCTTTAGAGCAACATGTTTTGGTTCAGAAATTGATCCCAGAGTGCTTCACGGAACCAAGGTCGGAAGATTGAACAAGAATGTTAGTGCAAGTAATGTTGACTTTTCGTGAATAGGAGAATAATTTTTTTCAAGCTCTCAAGGATAAGAAATCTGATATTTGGCTCAATTTCAAGCACTATGGATTCCCTATGCCTGAAGTTCTTCGTTTGGATTCCAGCAATCAAAAATTACACGCTGAAGGATTCTTTGATTCGATCCTTTGTGATCCTCCTTATGGTAAGTGCAGAGAGAAATCGATAGGGGATATTAATAAAGTTCATCAGGTTGGAGAGCAACAGTGAGAGTTTCTGGAGAGACTGAGCAAAAGCTTGAAAAGAAGGCAAAGAAGAAGGCAAGATTGGAAGAAGAAGCTGCTGAAAAATTGGCAGAAGGAGTTGATAAAGTGAAGATAGAGGCTTCAGAAGAAGAGAAAAAGATGTCAGATTTGGAGAAAGAAAAGAAAGCAATAGTTGAAAAGCAATATGAAGATGAAGGATGTGAATATTTTATTGCTACAAAGGCAGGACAAGTTGAAGATGTGATTGAAGGATTGATAAATTTGGCTGATAGATTGTTGAGAATAGGAGGAAGATTAGTCTTCTTGTTCCCTGTTGATAAATCAAAGTAAAAATTTTAAAGGAGAGAGTGAATAACATGATTTTTTACTAGGTTGGAAGATAGAGCTGATTTGTTTAAGGTGTTGCCTGCACATCCTAATTTTAGATTGGAAGATTATACAGAAAACGTTTTGGCCATGCAAAAGAGCAGAATCTTGGTCACCATGACAAAAACTGCATAGTTATTTATTTGGGATTTGATACTGGAATGGATGTTGAATTGTTGTATATACAATATAGTAAATGCTGTTGTATAATGATGAGAGAATTTGCATGTAAGTTTTGATGGGGAAAAAATTCATCATTACAAAATAATAATCAATTTTAACGCAGAATGATTGACAATGTGATTCTCAGAAAAAAAAAGAAGATTTTTCTGAAAGATTTTGAATATAAATTGAATTCCTAAGCAAAAATGTGCCTCAAAATTCACTGTGAAATCTTTGGAACAGTTCAAGCAAAATCTCATAAAAAAACTCTTTGAGCTATTTTTATATTAAAAATATCGGTTTTATTTTTTTTTTCTTTGAAGGAAAAATTTTCTTTGGGAAGTGGGATTTTAAGAAGGAATATTAAAGTTTTCAAAGGTATTGAATTTATTTATCGATTGTTTCTCTTTGAGTCCAAAAAAATTTCTTCTCAGAAAACATTTTTTAGCAAAGCAAAAGAGATAATTGATAAAAATAAACCAACACACATACTCCAAAAAAACAAGGCAACAACATAACGTTTGCATAAGTTTGCATAATTTTCTTATATAAAAAACACCAATTAATCTTTATTCTTTATCTTGGTTTCTAGATTAATTAATAATAATTTCTGAGTAATTTTTTAGATTCAAGTCCTGACGGATTGAGCATGGGATTGGGCTGTCATCATAGGATCATCATGTCCTTCAAAATGTCCAGCCTCGCCAGCTTGAGAGGACTTTTTTAATATTTAATTTCGACATAAAAATTATTGGCTTTTTACCTGTTGTCTCTTTTGTCTGGCCATGAAATCTTTCAACATTCTTTCTTTTTGGGCATCCATTTCTCTTCTAATCTTTTGTCTCATAGCAATCAAATCGTCTTGTTCTTTTCTTAATCTCACTGCTCTTTGATTATCTTCTTCAATTCTCTTTAATAATTTCTGCTTTTCGTATTCTTGGATCTCTCTAATTCTCTCCACATTTTCTAATCTATCTGTTGTCTTTAAATAATCAACGCTTTTCTTCAAGTCCAGTTGTTGTTTCAACACTCTTTGAGCGTTCAAAACCTTGGCATCCTTGGAGTTGATCTTATTTAACAATTCTCCCTTTCTCATTTCAAGCATATTGTCATTCTTTTTCAAGACATCCTTCAATCTTTGTTCCTTTTCCATCTCTCTAATTCTCTTTTCTTGCTCTTCCTTTTCTCTGATCTTTTGTAATTCAGCTTGTCTTTGGTTTTCAATTCTTTGCTTAGCAAAGTAGTCTTCTCTTTTCTTTTCTTCCAAAGCGGCATTCATGTTCTATAGGGAGAGGTGAGTTTTGTAAAGAATAGAGGTTAGTTTTCTTACCCAGACTTTCTTGAGCTCTTCTTCTTTCTTTTGAGCTTCTTGTCTCAATTTTTCTAATTTAATTTGTTGGTCAATTTCGAATTTCTTTCTTCTTTCTTCATTCTCCTGTTGTTGTTTTTCGAAATCCTAACAAGAAACGTTTATTATCTCGAATCTCAAATCATCCTTACTTGTCTTTGTTTAATGAGGGCTTCATCGTTTTTGTCTTTAGCGAGCTGAATTCTTTCTAGATGGTGAATTCTTGCTTCTTCAACAAGTCTTCTTCTTTCGGCATTTTGAGCATCGAATTTTTGCTTTCTGAATTGTTCTTTTTCTTCTTTGATTCTTTCTCTTTCTTGAGCGGCCTTTTCGTGTTCTCTTTGCTGAGCTTCAGTCATCTTTGCCAACTCTTCCATTTTCTTCTTGGTTTCTGCTTCTTTCAACAATGCCAACTTTCTTCTTTCGACTTCTCTTTGATGTTCTCTTTTAAGTTTTTCTTGTTCTTGAAGGAACATCTCATGTTTCTTTCTTTTATTTTCCTCCTCTTCTTCAATTTCTCTTTGTCTTTTATCTTGTTCTTGCTTCAATCTCTTCTCATTAGCTTGTCTTCTCTTGGCTTCCAATTCTTGCTCATACTTTCTTTGTCTTTCTTGTTGCTTTGCCTCCTTCAATTCATTCTGTCTTCTCAACTCGGCCATCTTCTCTTCAAATTCGATCATCTTTTGAATTTCTCGCACCTATTTAAATCAATCATTTAGTTTATTCTCGGCGATTACTTGACTTTGTTGAAGCTTTTCCAACAATCTTCTTTCCTTTTCAACCATACTTAATCCTCCTCCTCTCACTGTTGGGCTTGCCATACTTCCATCCAAGCTTGGCTTCATATTCTTTATTTACAGATTAATTATTTAAAAGCTGATTTCAATGTCTTACAGGGACTGAGCGGCTCATTTCGGACATTTCTCTTCTTTCACTATCAATCATTTCTTTTCTAAGCTTAAGGAAAAGGGTAAGTAAAGAGATTAAGAAGAGAGGGAACCTTTTTTAAGAGAGAGATTTTTTGAAGTCTTTTCTCTTCAAAATGAGTGTAATATCTCTCAAAGAAGCCTTCAGTTTGGAATTGTTCTTGATCGAATTTTTGCTTCATCTTTTCTTTGCTCAACTTGACCAAGTCTTTAGGTTTTATGCCTTGTTGGCGGCAGACCTCCAAGGAACGAGGACTAAAGCCGGATTTAATAAATATGAAGAGAAAAAGAATGTACCTGTTGACGAGAGGAGCTTCCTCAGATTGAGGGTTGAAGGTTTCGAGGGTGATGTTGAGCTAAAAGGGGAGGTTTTAGGGGGAAATATGGGGAGAAAAGGTTACTTCAGCTGATTCGGCCATAAGGGTTGATTTTGATTTTGATTATTTTTATAGAGTGAGTTAACAAATAATCCGCAAGATTTTCAATAAAACTCAAGAAAGCTAAAGGGAATATATTAATTAAGCTGAATCCATGGTTTGAATCAAAATTAAATTAGTCTTTTCCAATTTCCTATTAATTGGCATTTTTTTGTTGTCAGAATGTTTCGAATTTTTCCATTCGTTAGGGTCTATGGGATTTGATTAATTTGTGGGGGTTCTGGGGAATCCAGAGATAAAAGGCTTGTCGAAGAAATCGCTAAAGAATTGAGATTTTATTGAGGGACTTGAAGGATGAATAAATCTGAAGAGACAGATTTTTAGAGGTTTAATTAGCTATACAGGTTGGGATTTGTTTGACTTGGTTTTCTCTTGAAGATGATGGGAACTATGGGGACAGAAAGGGTGAATAAAAATGACATCTTGTTGACTTGCCATCACAATATTAATCGAAAAAATTTAAAGGTTTTTGCTTTGAAAATAATTTTTCCTTGTTTAAAAAAGGTCTTTTCTATTATAAAAGCTCATGGATAAATATGCTTATTTTATTCAAGGTTCGTTTTTTTACTTCTTCTTTATTTAAAAGATTTTCTTAATACATAATAAATATGATAATCAATAAATAAAAAATTTCAAAACACACACAACAATAATGTTTATATATACAAAGAACCAGCAAATACAATACCTTTCTTCATGCTCTTGGATGCCTTCTTGAACTTTTCTTCCAATTCCTACAGAGACATTAATTCACTTTTCTCTTTAAAAAAATCATTACTGTATTTCCGATAGATTTAGCAGCTTCAGACAGTTGTCTCAACAATTCATCTAACCTTCTCAAACATCTGATAATAGAGCCCTCATAAGTATTGGCCATCTTGCAAATTTCCAAGAAACTTGATCCGTTACACCAGGCATATGTGGCTTCCATCAATTTGGGGTTAAATCCTCCCAAGTATTCAGTCTGTTTAAAAAGAAATTAACTCCTTTTTCTTTTCAAAAATTCTTACTTCGTCAATGTTTATTTTGGCCTTTTGATAGACTTGGAGGATTCTCTTTGCGTTATCCAAAAGAATATCAAAAGCTTGGATCAATCTTTCATTCTTCAAATTGGCATTTTGATCATCACTTCTTTCGTCATACACCAAACATGACATCAAAGCAGCGATTTCACTTGGTGACATCTCATTAAACACACCAGTAAACATCAATTCAGTTCCCTATAGATTTTTATTAAGGATTCTCCCTTTAAAAATCTTCTTTACAATAATTTCGTCACAAGCAGAGATTTCACAAGCAACACGACCTTTAAGCTGAACGATTTCTTGCTTATCAATAAAATTGAGTCTTCTAAGCACACCCTTCATGCACTTGAGATCATCTTGAAGCACCATCTTGTTACATTCTTGGATTTGATTCTTCAAAACTCCTATTGATTTGTCGTATTTCAACATTTGTTCATATGTTGTCATCTCCTTCTATTTTGATTGTGAGAAAACTTTTCTAAAGAAGAAGAAGAAGAAGAGATTTCTTTTACCTTTAAAGTTTCAGCATCGAAGTGATTTTCAAGCTCTTGCTTGCTCTTTTCAAGTTTTCCTTTCTTTCCAATAGCCTTGACCAAACTTTCGTCATTAATTTTCATGTCAACAATAGGGTCAATCAATGGTAAATTGCCTTTATAAGTAGCCACAATCTACACAACAATTTAGCTCTCTTATAATATTCAGCATCTCCTTACTTCTTTTAAAGTTTCCTTGACCATAAGTTTATGATCAGCTCTGGTCAGATCATTAGGAAGATTGATTCTAACAGAACTGACTTCAGCAATGCTATCCAAAATCATGGCCATAACTTCCATTTCACCTTCTTCATTATATCCAGCTGGGGTTGGTTCTTCGTTCTTCTTTCTCTTTTTCATATGAAGGAAAGTATCAACAATGTATGTCTCATCATTTTCTTCTTCAGGTTGGGGTTGCTTCTTTCTTTTAACTTGAACCTTCTTCTTGGTGAAGTTGATAACAACACCCCAGCCCCATTCAGTTTCTCCGTTTTTAACGTAAACCAATCTTCCGATAGCGAAGAAAGGAAGAAGATATTGGGGTTGGCAAGTGATCTTTCTGATCTTTTCCTTGTACTAATTAAAAGGTTAATGAAGGAGATTCTTCAAAAAAGTCAATTACAAGCTTGATTTGTTGGTTCAATTTGTAGATTTCAGAGATCTTTTCTTCATCTTGGATGTTGCATTCTTTTCTTTTTTCGGTGATTTCTTGAAGTTTAACCTTCATTTCAGGAAGACTCTTATCGCTTTGGAACTGGTGGAAACTTCTTCTAATAATGTATTCTGGTTCATGATCTTCTATTCTCAATGCATTCAAAAGCATGTTATAGCTCAGATGGAAACTACTGTAAAGAGAATCAGCTTGTCCTTTCAACATTCCCTTTGCCACTTCTGGCTCCATTTTCTCATCAATCATCAAAATTGTCACACCCTTATCATCCAAACCTCTTCTACCAGCTCTTCCTGACATTTGGATATATTCACCACCACCGATCCATCTAAAGTTCTCACCATCGAACTTTCTCACAGAAGTGAAAACGACGGTTCTAGCAGGCATGTTAAGACCCATAGAGAAAGTTTCAGTGGAGAACAAGCACTTAATATAACCATCTTGGAACAGAATTTCAGTGACTTCTTTCACAATAGGCAAAAGACCACCATGATGGATACCGATACCTCTCTTCAAAATAGGCAAGACTTCTTGGATTTGAGGCAATTTACGATCTTCTTCTGACAAGCATCCAATAGCGCTGGTGAAGATCTCGTTAATGGAATCCTTTTCGTCGTCATTGGTCAGGTCAAATTTATGCATTGCTGTGGCAAAGGCCTCGACTTCTTTCTTACTGAAAGAGAAAATAATGACAGGGTCCAAGCTTCTATCCACAATAAGCTTGAGGATTTTGTACAAATCTGCGCCTTCAGTAGGCTTCTTTTTCTTCCTTTTGTCAGTAGCGAATGGGTCAGCAGCATCAGCTAATGAAGAAAGAGCTTTAGCGAAATTATCCTCTCTAAATTCTCCCTTTTCATCGACTGTAAGGTAAAGACCGCTGCCGCCGCTGGGGAAGATGTAATGTTGAAGAGGAACAGGTCTGAAATCAGTGTAAACGACGTGGCATGGTTGTTTCTTGATGCGACAAATCCATTCAGCAAATTCTCTGGCATTTGGAATGGTAGCTGACAAGAAGACGTATCTAACCTGTAGAAAAGAATTTTTAAAAGGGAGAAAAATCGTTAAAAATCTTACGTTTTCACCAAGAAGAATCATAGTTTCTTCCCAAATGACACCCCTTTCTTTATCTCTCATATAATGGACTTCATCGAAAATAACCCAAGCGACTTCTCTAACGATTTCTGAACCTCTATACAACATACTTCTCAGAATTTCTGTGGTCATGACCAAGCAAGAATTGTTAGGATTGATAGTAACATCACCAGTAATCAAACCGACATCACCGAAAGTCTAGAAAAGATCACATTATTCTCTTATTCCTTATGGAAAAGCTCTTACTTCATCAAGTTCTCTGTATTTCTGGTTACTCAAGGCCTTAATAGGTGAAGTATAAACGACTCTTTGCTTGTCTCTCAAAGCCATAGCAATAGCGTATTCGGCAACAGCAGTTTTACCAGCTGAAGTGTGAGCAGCCTTTCGGAATTATTTAAAGGGAAATCAGAAAAAATCGAATACCACAAGGACTGATTCGCCCATTTCAAGGCAGTTAACGGCGGTCTGTTGGAAAGGATCGAGCTTGAAAGGATATTCTCTGGCGGCTTTACCGGTATATTTGGCTAAAATAGTGAGAAAAATTCTCTAGAAGCAATTATTACGTTTTCTGGTGTGGCCTTTTGGCATGACAATTTCGTGACTGCAGCCGACATCTTCTTTGAAAATGGTCATTTCAAAGTCTTCAACAATAAAGGATTTGGCTTTCACATCAAGAGCTTGATCATCTTGGTTAAATTCGTCATCATCGCCGACTTCTTCTTGCATATTATCAGCGTCCTTTTTAGGTTCGGCTTCTTTGATTTGTTGAATAGGAGCATCGTATTGAGGAACTTCTTCTTCTACAGCACCAGTGTTATCACTAGAATGATGAGAAAAAGAGAATGAGATGAGATTTTACGCATTGGTGTTATTGGGAGTTTCTGTGTGAAGTTTTTTGGTGACGGGAGCCTCGAGATTTTTGTGCTCTTCGTGGATTTCGAATTGTCTGGCTTTGTTACGAGGGTCCTTTTTGGTACCGGAGTTAAAGACAGAAAAAAGATCTTGTTGTCCAAACATGTGTATTTTGTTTGTGTGAAGGGTAAAACAAAAGGTTTATTAAATAGAAATATCTTTTTTTGGTCAGAGATTTTTCGAGCTCAAGTAAAATTTTAATATGAAATCGGGTAAGGCTGAGAAAAGGTCAGATTTGAGTGATTCAATCAAACATTAAATTACACCTAACTCTGTCATTTTCTTGATTTTGAAGGGTCTTCATGAATGGAATTTTAATTTACGAACCCTTTAGCTTTTTTGAATCAACTCAGGATTTAAGTTGCTTTGAAATAGAGAAAATGTAATGTGAAGAAATTTCCTTTGTAGATGTTTGGGTTGATAAATTGTGTTACCAATAAAGAGCTTGAAAACTATAAAATCAATATTTTCTGATTGCAATATGTATATAGCATTAAATAATGACAATTCAATTTTTTCTAAGCCTCAGGAAAATCCTGTGGTTTATTTTTTTTAAAGAGAAGCAAAGAGATGAGTAGAAAACCTTTCTTTTGAGAGATATTGCTTTCTTATGATTTTGCTAAGCAAACCTAAGAAAATAAAATATGAACCCCAGGGGGTTTTTTAAAAGTTTGAATGTCTCGATTAGTTTAATCGCGGGTAAAAATATAGTAAAAAAGCTTCTCTCGAAGAGAACTAACTCCCTCTGTAGCAAATCTTTTCCTGACATAACAACTCTATGAATCTTCAATAATTCTATTTATCTCAAGAATTTTCTTTTTTCCCTCTTCCTGAAAGAAAGCCAAGTCTTTCAACCACTTCTATCAACCTGCTTCAAGATCAACCGAAAGTTCCCATTATTTCCACTCCTCCATCTTGTTCAAAGAATTGCTCCCAATAATTGAATGACAGCAAAAACTGAACTTCTTTATATTGATTCTAGCTATCAACTGACCAAAAGGAGGAGCCAAGGATCATCTTCAAGTCCGTATAAAAAAGAGTTCAATTTTGCTGATTTTGTTGAATATGGGTTTTTCTAAATTTTTAATAAAGTACAATCTGTGGCCTCATTTCTTGATTTGGTCCTCTAAATTTCTCCCCCTCATTACAAATCTCATCAATTAATTTCACATATTTATCCAAATACTGTCCTTTCTTTCCAAAACAGAGCCTCCTTTCCCCAAAGATTTTCCATTGGATTTTCAATCTCCAACATAGCCAGCCCCCTAAGATCCCATATGGTAAAGGGACTTATAATAAATTTTTTTCAGTGGGGTATTATTATTATTTTTCTCTAGTGTTAATACGATAATAAAATTAAAAAACCTCAGCTCCCGGATCTCTTTACATCTTCTCTTAATCCCAACTCTTGCTTCAAAATTCATGCATTCCAGACGTCGCAGTGAAGGTTTCCTAACCAAACCAGCTCCACAGCCAAAATACATTTTTAATCTTCCCTTTCGTGTTTCCCAACTTCAAGTCCAATTAAAAGATCAACAAAATGAAGAAAGACATCTAAGTCCTCCCAAAGAGCCCATGATCCCATCAACAGACCTCAACCTACTCAAAGAACCAGGAATTTCAGTCTACATCTCTCTCAGAAAAGCTTCTGAAAGATGTTTGTCTAATAGCCAAAATCGCCCTAATCACAGCGGAAGCTCCGATCCATTATCTGTGTCTGAATTTTGTAAAGTTTTAAAGACGATGCATCGTAGAAGAGAGAGCGCTACAAATTACGCATCTATCGAGACCTCTATACCGCCAGTAATCAATGAAGAATCGATTGAAGAAGAGAGACCACATAAAAGAAGTTTAAGTCTTCCCACTATTTCCAAAGCAAAAAGATTGTCTTGTGATAGTTCTGATCAAGATACTAGCAAAAGTACGGTCGAAACTATCGCGTTACGCAGTAGCTATTTACGCCCAGCAAAGTCCAAGCCGATCCGCTTAGTAAAGGAAATCCTGGGGTCAAATTCTAGGAGGGTCGCAAATTATCCTTTAGCTCGTGTTTTGAGCTCAAAAGACGCAATAGAAAGTGTGTATAACTTCCTCGATTCGCAGCCAACGAAGCTGAAAGGTGAGAAGGCAGGCTTTACAGGCGAAAATATGAAAGCGCTGAATATGAGTAGAGTGACTTCTGGAGGATTATTGGATGATAGTACGATGTGTTCAAGTCGAGTTTCGTCGAATAGAGCGGGATATTATAAGAATAAGGACGTAGCAAGAACGAATAATATTTATCAGATGAAGGCGCTGGCGAAGGATATGTCCTTTAGTCAGCTGAAAATGGAGATTTTGGCACAAAAGAAAATTCATGTGAAAGAAGCTGGATTTGTCAATTCGTTGGTTCCGGTTTTGAGTGCTAGAAAATAGCCTTGGACTCTTTTGTAGGAGGGCCAGAAAGAGAATTTTTTATACGTTTAAAATATGAAATTTTTTTGTGAGAAAAGGGTTTTAATTTTTTGTATTAAATAGGGTTTTTTGAGAAAAGAAGGAGAGGAAAGGGGTAATTGTCCCATGGATATGGGAGTGATTTTATGTGAATGTATTTGTATGTTATTTTCTTGATTGTTTGTTTCCATGAGTAACAAATAAAAATATTTATATTTATATTGTTTGTCTGCTTGTTGTAGGAGTCCCTTTAAAATTGGGGTCAATTTTTATTTAAATAAAATTTTCTCACTCTTAATAAAGATTAAGAAACAATCAATTTTTATTTGTTCTTTCAATACTCAGAAATTGTCTGTCGACTTCTTTTTCCGAAATCTTTTGTCTTGGAAGAAAGTCGTCTCATTTTGATGAACAGATTTGTAAAATTACTTAAGATTTTTTTGGGTTTAGGCTCATAGCAAAATCAAATAAAATTTATTATGCAAGCTTGAGACAATAAGTTCTTTAGTTATTTTCAAAAGAGAACCAAACAAAAAAAACCGTTTTTGGTATGATTTGAGAAAAAGGATTTATCTCTATTTTACAACAAAATCTTTATTAAATTCTGATCAAGATGTGAGCTCACATCATAAAAGATATAAATCTTGAAAATTAGTGATTTTAATTGAGGTCAGGTAATTTGTGTGATGTCGCTTGGGAAAATTGCGTCTCCTAAGACTTAATTTAGAACCGAAGCCAGAAGAAAGGCTTTTTTTTGTACAATGAAATAAATAAAATTTTCAATTCAAAAGAAATCTTTTAAGAAGAAGGTGAATTTTTCAACCTTGGAGATCGATTGCAAGAGTAATAATTGATGATAGATCAAGAATAAGGAGAGATCTTTAAGTATTCAATCAAAAATTGCATGGAAAATTATTTGTAAAAGGAATGATAGAGTTGAAATTTTTTCAATTTTTTTGAAAATTAATCAGACCTCAAAAGCCAAAAAATCTCCTGGGCTTGGCCGAAAAAGGGTTTGCTCTTATCTTGAACGAATTCAAATGAGAGGATTCTTCACTTAAAAGATTGAAGAAGGAACTACGGTCAGAATTAATTGGCA
>Ga0182738_1006039_pt1 | contig 12726 bp, 6 predicted proteins | sample eDN5th30CBELigMG_FD_128876 | JGI IMG/M metagenome (GOLD analysis project Ga0182738, IMG submission 128876) | Enriched Miracle-Growth compost microbial communities from Emeryville, California, USA - eDNA 5th pass 30_C BE-Lig MG (version 2)... ...
CCCTCTTTTGCTCGATAAAAATAATAAATTTGACTTTAGAGTTTATATGCTGATTGCATCCACAAACCCTTTTATTGTCTATTACCACGATGGCTTTCTGCGAGTTTCTCTCAATGGATTTGATCAGTTCTCCAGCGATGTAAGATTTCTTTCCTCTTAATCTTTATCAGAAAAAATAGAAAGCAACACATTTCACAAATTCTCATTTATCAAAGGTTAAATTAAATGATGCCAAGAAAGATAAAAAGACCTTTGATGGTCTTTCTCCAAAAGAACTCGAAAATGAAATCTGGTGGAGCCTCGAGAGATTTCAAAAATTTTTGCTTGAAACAGTAACCAATCTTTGTTAAAGATTTCACAAAACCATTCTCATAGGGAAAAATCGATGATCCAAATTGGCTTGATAATTATTTAAGACCAGCATTTAAAAGAGCGATCGCTCATCTTGTAAGAATGAACAAAGACGTTCTTTGGAAGCAAAGCAATGTCTATGCGATGCATGGAATTGATTTTATGATTGATCAAAATATGAATTTATGGCTCATTGAAAGCAACCCAACTCCTCATCTCGGAGGGACCACCAGAGAGAAAAATAAAATCTATTATGATTTATTGACAAATCTCTTCCATACCCAATACGCTTATTACCAAAGTCGAATGAAAAGAGTCTTTCGTGTCATCACAAATCTACAACACGAAGCGAAAACAACACATCAGATCGATTTGGTTCAATGGCAAAACGAGTATAATGAAGCCATCAAAAATAGGCTTGAACCTGAGTACCAGCTAAAACCTGAAAACACCTTCCAATTAATATTCGATGAAAGTCTGCCCAATTCTGATGCTTATTTTAATTTAATTCCTCATGATTGTTTATAAATTTTTGTAAGTATATTAGTTTGCATTGTTTCCAAAAGAATTATCTATCGAAAATTTTTAATTCGCCAAAAAATTTTCAAAACAATCTTCTTTCATTCATCAAATAAGACCATGTCAAATCAACAGAACCAAAATTACAGCTCAGGGCCAACTCCGACTTACAAGAGAGTCAAAAAAAGCCCAGACGATATGAGAGAAGTCACAGGAGCGAGAAGTCCTCGAAACACAAGTTTGGATGCAGATTCAAGAAGGCTCGTCTTATCAGCTTTTCCGACTGAAGTCAAGCCAAACCAAAACTTACAATCTAGAATTCGGAACACCACAGACAGAGAACTGTTTGTTGATAACGTAGAGAATGCTTTTGATTACAATCAGTTTCAAGACAGTACTCCTGATTGGGCCAAAAAAGAGCAGATGAGAGACAAAAACAAAAGAAGACCTGGAGATCCTCAATTTGATCATACCGCCTTATTTATCCCTGAAAGTGAAATGAAAAAGCTCAGTCCAACAATGAGACAATACTGGAAAATCAAAAGTGAAAACTATGATAAAATTGTTCTTTTTAAACTTGGAAAGTTTTACGAAATATTTTATGAAGATGCTCTCATCTGCCACCAAGAACTTGATTTGAGCTGGATGGGAAAATCTATGAGTGTTGGCTTCCCTGAAAAAACTCTCGATAAATATGCTTATATCCTTGTGAACAAAGGCTACAAAGTTTGTGTTGTTGAACAAATGGAAACCTCGAAGGAGATGCGCCAAAAAGATAAAATCATCAAAAGAGCACCTGTCCAAATCATGTCCAAAGGAACTTACGTTGATCCTAATGACTCAAACATGGAACCTAAAATCCTCTTGTCAATCCGCTGCAAAAAGTGCTTTATTGCTATCACTTATTTAGACATTGGCTCCAATGTTTTTACAATGGGGGCTTTTCTTGATGACACGAATTTCACCATCTTCAAAACCTTCATCAGTCAAATTCGACCTGTTGAGGTAGTTTTTGAAACCATGGAAACCCCATATGAAATCATCAACATTGTCCGAAACTCCCCTGCAAAACCCTTGTTGTCTCCGATGAATGACTCCAAAGACTGGAACACCATGTATGCCAATGTTATCCTTGAAAACCAGTTTAAACAGAGGAACAACTGGCCTGACGGACTCGGGGAAATCACAAAACTTGGCCCTGTGATGTTTGACCAAATTATGCTTACTCTTTCTGGAATCCTTCTCTACTTGAGTCGAATGCTCATCCTTGAAAATGTCATCCAAACCGCGAGGTTCGAATTGTATGATTACAGAAAACACAGACAGTCAAGGATGATATTAGACTCTCAGGCACTTCAGCACCTTGAGGTCCTTGAAGTTGAGTATGCAGGCAGAGCCCACTTCGAAGGATCGCTTCTTGGCTTTGTTGATAAGACAGCAACATCTTTCGGCAAAAGACTCTTGAGAAAATGGGTCTGCGCTCCTCTGCTGGATGTGAATGCTATCAATGAGAGACTTGATGCTGTCGAAGAATTAGAAGGTTCTCATGAAACAAGAGATGAGTTTCTCAAGAAGCTCAAAACGCTTCCTGATCTTGAAAGAGCCTGTGCTCGAATATATAATCAAAGTATCAAGAAAAATGCTCAGGCTGCCGTCATGTTTGAAGATGTCTCAGTCACCAGATTAAGAGAGTTCAAAAAGCTCCTGGAAAATCTCAAAAAGGCTCGAGAGTTTATTGGCAGTTTCTCCAAATATCAATTCCGCTCGAGTCTTCTCAGAAGATTCACCACATTTGACGATTACAATCTTGTCATTGAGAGAAAATCACAAAATATGCCAGAGATCAATGTGTTGCTGAAGGAAATGAACGACTTCGTCTCATGGGAAGGTCTTCAAAATGACATTCCAGTTCCAAGGCCAGGAATAGATAAGGACTATGATAGCTGCAAAATAGAGATTGATGCAATCGAAAGGGAGTTCGCAGACTATCTCACTTTTATTCAACAGAGATTTGGCGGAACCAAGGATATTTATTACTCACACACCAAGCATAGGTATGAACTTGATATTCCAGCTCGACTTGTCGAAGGAAACAGAAAACCAAAAGACTTTGAATTCTCTTCCAAAAGACAGGATCGTGAAAGATTTGTCACTCAACACATCAAGGATTTGGTAGAAAAACTCGAAGAAGTAGAAGAAAAACTAAAAATGATGCTGAGTCTTTTCGCTTGCTTCCTATTTAGCCATTTTCACAGACACTACCCGGTCTGGGACAGGTTCATAGATGGAATTGCTCAGCTTGATTGCCTTTGCAGCCTTTCCCGGACTTCCTTTATTGCTGATGGGGTCATGTGCCGTCCTCAACTTTTTGCCCTCAACTCAAGAGTCTTTATGGATATCAAAGAACTAAGGCATCCGTGTTTGAGTATCAACAAATCCAATTTTATCTCTAATGATATACTCTTGGGAGACACAGAAGGAAATGGGAATAATAAAAATGTGATGCTCCTCACCGGGCCAAATATGGGAGGTAAATCGACCATCCTGAGACAGGCTTGTATCGCAGCTATTTTAGCTCAGATAGGATGCTATGTGCCAGCTGCTTCTTGCCAAATGTCCATTGTTGATCGCATTTTCACTCGAATTGGAGCTTCTGATAAACTTTCTGAAGGAAAAAGCACCTTCTATATTGAAATGGAGGAGACTGTCAATGTTATCAAATATGGCACAATGAATAGCTTGGCCATTATGGATGAGCTCGGAAGAGGAACTTCTACTTTTGATGGTGTGGCAATTGCATATGCAGTCATGAAACACCTTGTTACAAAACTCGGCTGTAGAACTTTCTTTGCTACTCATTATCACGTTCTTCTGGATGAGTTTAGGGACATGCCTCAAATCACATTCTTCCACATGGGATCAAGGATTGACTATCATAATGAAAAAATCATTTTCTCCTACAAACTACTCCCAGGAGAATGCTCAAACAGTTTCGGATTAAATATTGCCAGGATTGGTGGACTGAATCAAGATATTTTGAAGGTCGCCAAAGCTAAGGCCGATGAATTTGAAAAACTTTTCAACATCAGAGAAGCAGTCCGAGTCCATAAAACTTTCCATAAAATCATCAATACCTTGAGACCAAAAGATTTCAATAATAGCGATGAAACTCTAAGCCTGTTACGAGAATCCTTGTCAACTTTAGGAACTCAGATGAAATAATAAATTTGAATTGTGTCATTATCTATGATATTGAAAATACCCCAAATATTTTATAATCCCATCTCTATTAGAGGATAAGGAAAATAGTCCCAAAAAAATTTTCTAAATTCGTCTCCCAACAATATTATACTACTTTTTTAGAAAACGGAAATTCAAAACAAAAAAAATTCCGAGAATCAAACATTCTTCTCTTTGATTTTGAAAGGAATGAAATGAAAGATATTATTTATAGGGAGAAAAAACGGGCAGGGGCCGGGAGAAACCCATAAATCAAACTTTGAAAATTAACAAAAAATCTCCAAAAAGACAAAGAAAAATCAGATTTTTGTTTGTTTTGAATAAAAAATGCTTTTCATCTTTGGATTTGAAAATTTTTTTCCACTTTCCCAAAAACTTTCATCTTCATATCGAGTAAAATCGTAATTGTAAACATGTTTTAATTAAGATCACTTTTGAAGATAAACTTTGCTTTATTGTTGAAAAAAATCATATTTCATAAAACGTGGAAATAAACTCATTCTGTCTCAACTTGATCATCTGATCAACCTCAACATGCTTGCTATCAAAAGCATATGTCATCTTATTTGATCTCTCAATTCAAATATCCACCAAAACAAACTCAAAAATAAAGAAATTGTCAAAAACTATTTGAACATTAAATCAATTGTTTAATTTCTTATGATTTTTAATCCACTCTATCTCATACACCTTGAACTGAGTGTCTATAAATGGAATCCACTATATTTTACTGTTTAAACTATTCCTTATTTATTCTACATTGATCTATTTATCAACTTTCATATCATATAAAGCGGGAAGGCTAGGTCCCTCAACCCCCATCCTGCAGTATCTGAGGATACAAACATTAACATTAACATTATCATATTTCATTCACTTTTCTGACATTTTTTTTTCTGATTGATTGAATGTAATTTGTCAGATTTTTGAAATAATATATTCTGGTAATTGAATTTGAGAATTGGAAAATTGTGAAAAAGCTTTTTTTACCAAAACCAAGAAATGTTGGAAAATTTTTCTCCTCCTCTTGGAGTGTCCAAAGTTTAAAATCCCAATTATTCAATAATCTCTCTCATATTTTCTTATCTTCAGGAACAAAAAAATTCTGATTGTTATAAATTGGATCAGATTTTTTATATATGAAAGAAATAATTTTGTTTTGAAATTAAATGCAAGGTTAATTAAACACGTTAACTGTCAGTCTTGCAATCAAAAATCAACACAAAATTGCCACTTTCATCTTTATTTCTTCTCGTTTAAAATGTCTTTTCAATTCAGAATCTCATATTCTCTCTCTCTCTCTCTCTCACTTTTTTTCATCAAATTTTCGTTTCGGTTTCTTTGAGTACAAGCCAAGGATTCAAAAATTTTCTGAGATCTTGTCGCCTCCCTCTAAACTTAATTTCATGAAAGTTTTTTTTCATATAATGGAATTTGGATGAGTGTTATTGAGAGAGGATGCCAATATGTTTTAAATAAACAAATAATGAAAAGTATAATATAATATATTCAATTCAATTAAGAGCAACTTTTTGTTTTAAAATGTACGAAAACTTGAATCCTTTCGAACTTCTTAAAGAGGAAATGACCCATGATGAGGTCACTGTGAGAGTTAATGCTGTGCATAGGCTCCGAACTGTTGTCACAGTTATGGGAAATGACTCCTTCAAGACTCAAATTTTACCTTATTTTGAAGGTACATTTTTTTAGTCAATTGCTTTAGTCTTTTCCAGGTCTTATCAAAAAGGAGGACGACGAAGTGTTGTATGCACTTGCAGATGAGCTTGGGAAAATCAGGTAGGCTTATTTGAGTCCTTTTTTGCATTCTTGTTTTATGGGGTTTCTTGTATTTATTTCATAATAGCACCCTACTTTCTGGCTCACAATTGATCCTGTTGCCTCCTCTTGAACAGTTGGCTGCTATGGAAGAAACTGTAGTGAGAGATAGAGTAAATTTCAATTCCTTTCTGCTTAGGAAGTAATCCACCTATCAGGCAGTCCAATCTTTAAATCTGATCTCAAATCATTTGACTGATATGGAAATTCAAAATAACTATGTTCCTATGATCCTCAGACTCGCTTCACATGAGTGGTTCACTGGGAGAGTCTCTGGTGTGAGTCTTATTCACACTGTTTATTCAAGAACTGGCCCTCACAAAGAAAAATTAAGACAGAAATTCATCGAATTATGCAATGAAGAAACTCCCATGATCAGAAGGGCTGTTGCTAGCAGAATCGGAGATCTTGCTGGAATGGTTGAAAAAGATGTCATCTTGAATGAACTCATCCCAATCTTCAAACAACTTGCTGCTGATGAACAAGTCATTAAAATCATTTTCTTCTCTCCTCTAAACTCATTATTATAGGACTCTGTCAAAGTTCTTTGTCTCGATAGTCTTAAACAAATTGCCAAACTTCTCAATAAAGAAGAAAATAAAACTCATACTCTTCCTATTATTATTGCTGCCACTGAAGACAAATCTTGGAAAATCAGATTAGCTCTTGCTAAAAATTTCGCAAAAGTAGGAATATTCTAGCTCTTCTTATATTGAACTCTCATCTGTAGCTTGCAGAATCTTTTGGAAAAGAAATTACTGATATTTCTTTGATTCAAATTTTCACTACTTTGCTAAAAGATGCTGAAACTGATGTCAGACTTGCTACTGTCCAGAGCTTGGTCACTTTCATCCAAATGATAAACACTGACAAACTTCATATTTTGCTTCCTCACATTCAATCTCTTGCTGGTGACAATTATGCTCAAGTTCGATGTTTGAATTCTATTCTTGATCAAAGTCTCTAACATTTTTCAAAAGGTGTTATTTGCGAAGTTATTGCTGCAATGATACCCTTGGTGGCAAAAGATATAGCTGTCTCTAAACTTCTTCCTTCGCTCGTTAAACTCCTTGAAGACAGTGATTCAGAAGTCAGAATCAGGTAATTATTGTGGATATTTATCACTTTCTCACCATATTTCAAAGCGCCCTCAAATCTTCTGTCAAGTTCGTTAACGTTATGGGACCTGAACTCATGCAAGCTCTTTCATCCCATCTTAAAGCACTCATTGAAGATAAAAAATGGAGAGTTCGTGAGGCCCTCTACAACACCTTATTTGACCTTGCCCTTGTCTATCAAAATCAAGATGTGTTTGTTAAGCAAATTGAACCTTTGCTCTTTGGATTTTTAAAAGACAGAGCCCAAACTATCAGAGAATCTAGCATTAAAAGACTTCCCGTAACTTTTAACAGCTTTCTCCCTCATTTAACCCTTTCACATACAGAGCCTCGTTCAAGTTTATAAACATGATTGGTTATTAAAGAGTTGCTTACCGAAATTCGATGAAACTCTCAATAAACAAAATGGTTATGCTTTCAGAATCTCTGGTCTCTATTGCCTTCAAGTAATTACTTGTATTAACTCTTGATTCTCATCATTCTCCATAGTCGATTGCACAAAATTTGAGTACCGAAATTGTTACTGACAAAATTCTTCCAACTCTTATAAGAAATGCACGCGATGATGTTCCAAATGTTAAACTTGTTGCTGTGAAAATTATCAAGAGTCTCTTGTTAAAATTGGACCAAAATTCCGTAAACTCACAAATCAAACCGTAAAATTATTTCGCCCTTTCATTTATTTAACCACCATTTCCCATTCTAGATTACTCCAAGAACTGTCCAATGATAATGATAAGGATGTTAAATATTTTGCTCAAGAAGCACTCGTTTCTATATAAATTTTATTAAAGTGTATATTGTAAAAGTTAAATATTGATATATAGACCTACAAACTACTAATTCCTTGAAATAAGTCTTCATGTTAAATTTAAATTTTGAATTATTGAAATAGCAACTCACATAATCAAAAAAATTTAATAACGATAAGATGTCTGAATATTTCCGTAAATATATCAAAAAGGATCACTACCCTATTCAACCGTAACCTTCTTTTCTTCCGAACAAAATAATCATTCGACCTCCAGATCCAACATTAAATTCAAAACATCCTTTAAAAATTGCGTCTTGGAAAGCTTGAGAAGAAGAACGTGGAAAGAAACTGACCACGATATTGATTGGGATATTTACTGGACCGAAAAAGAATGGATTCATGAAGTCATGGATCATATACACTTGGGACCTAACCAAAAGGTCAACCATTTCAGAAACTACTACGAAGTTCTCGCTTTCAAAACAAAATTTTAAACATACTTTTAGCTTTGTCGAAAAGACAACCTTATCAAAAATCTCAAAAAACACAAAAGAATTCTTGAAAAAGAAGGAAAATTAGATGATGCTGCAGAATACAACTTCTTCCCTACTACGTTCCATCTTCCAAGTGAATACAGCTTGTTTTGTGAAGAATTTAAAAAGAATAGCAACAATGTCTGGATTATGAAACCTGTAAGATTCTTTTGTTTCGTCCCCTTAAGTAATCGTATCAGATTGGTAAAGCGCAAGGCAAGGGTATATTCTTGTTCAATAAATTAAGTCAAGTTTCTCAATGGAAAAGTGACACTAGATGGAAACCTGATAGTCCCCAAGTAATCTCTGCCATATTTCTTCATTAACTATCATCCTTGTGATAGGTTGAAAACTATATTGTACAAAGATATATCAATAATCCTTTGTTGATCGGAGGAAAGAAGTTTGATCTGAGAATATACTGTCTTGTGACATCTTATTCTCCACTTGTTGCATATTTGTATAGAAATGGTTTTGCCAGGTTCACCCATCACAGATATGACAGTGAAGATATCTCAAACACATGTAAGTGAAGAGTTTCAATTTTATTTAATTTACTCTTTCCCAGATGTTCACTTAACAAATGTGGCCATTCAAAAGACTTCTGAAAATTATGACGAGAAGTTGGGTGGAAAATGGGATCTTAGAACTCTCAAATTATACATGATGTCTCAGTAATCTTTTGAATAATTCTCGAATCATATTCACATCCAAAACACAGGTTTGGCCAGGAAGAAGTGAATGAATGTTTTGCAAATATTCAAAGAGTTGTCATTCGAGCTTTGCAATCCGTTCAGAGAGTTATCATTAATGATAAACATTGTTTTGAATTATATGGCTTTGATGTTCTTATTGATTCCCAACTCAAACCTTGGCTTATCGAAGTTAACGGAAGGTAAGTGAATCTAAATATTCTGTTGTCGCTGAACTTTGTCTAGTCCCTCCATGACAGCAAATACTCCACAAGATTTTGAACTTAAATGCAATCTTCTTGATGATGTCTTTACAGTTTTGGATTTTGAAAAAGTGTAAGCAAAATCGTCCTTTGGCAGCTGTATCTCAAAAAATAATTTCTAGACTAACTGGACAAGAAGAACAGATTGGAGGCTTTGATCTGATTTGCAAAGGTGTACCTGTCAAAAATGAATCCAGCTTATTCTCTACTATGCTTGGATCTCATAACAATCGTTCTCAACAATTGAAAAAACTCGCGAAAATTATTGCTTCAAAATTATCACAACAAGAAAAGGAAGCTACGAAAAGAATTACTTCTGGTAAAGATCGGGATGGAGCATCAACTGCAGCCACTGATACAAGCGTATCAACCATCAAATCGAAAACAAAAACCACCTCCAAAATTGCCAGTATTCCTGTTCCCAGAACTAACAAGCCCCCTCTAAACAAACCCACTCCTCCATCTGGACAACTTAACACTACCCAGTCAAAGGAGACTAAAGACACTGCTAATAGCAGCATGAGGACTACTACTAAACCCAAACCTGTAGACACTGCAAAACCGAAAACAGCACTTGGCCTTCCTTCCATCAATAGTCCAGCTCAAGCTCAGCAGAGTAATACAACGCCTGCGACTGGAACCCAACAAAGAGTTTCAATTTCAAATACAAACAATATCTTGAGCCAACCAAGCTATCCTCCTAAATCTTTAACCAATGTAGCTGAAAAGGTTTCAGGAACGGTTTCTTACAAAGGCTCAAAAGTTGAAAACGCTGCTTCGCTCAGAAAGAGTGAGAAAATTCCTCCAAAGCCAACCAATCGCAATCAAGAAAATACCAAACTTGAAAGCCTTGGACTTCGTGACAAAAGGCCTTCTTCAGGAAAGAATGGCAAATTCAGCGACGACGAAGTCATAAACAAAGAAGTCAGCTCCAAAAAACAACCTCTTCAAAAAGTTCAGAAAATCCCAACCAAAGAAGAACAAAATCTGTCAGAAAGGGAGGATGACAACGAAGAAGCAGAGGAAAGAGGAGAAGAAGATGATGGCGAAGAAGAGGAAGAAGAAGAAGAAGAAAACGAGGATGAAGAAGAGGAAGATCAAGATGAAGAAGATGATAGAAGAAACGATGATGATGATGATGACGATGAAGAACAGATTCAACCAAACCGTAGAATCAAGAAATCTTCTGAGGATTATGAATAATATTCCCTTGTAGAAAATAATTTACGTATCCTGTATCCATATATGTATTTCGTACTCACCCCTTGCTATTTATAATCAGGAATTTCAAAGTCAAACTCAATCAAAATATTCAAATATCTCTCAAGAAGTTGTGTTTTTGAGTAGCTTTTGGAACGAAAACTAAAATCTGACAATGAAATTGCCGCGCATCTATTATTAGACAAAGTAATTATTTCTTAGTTTGATTTTTTATACAACTCCTCTCTATTGAGCTCACTAGCCAACTTTGAATATTTTCACTCAAGAAACATAGAGATCTTTTCAAATTTGCTGTGAACCCAAAGTTATTTTTCTCGAAAAGGAAAAAGTATATTCAAACAATAAAATCCCGGAAAAAAGTCAACTTATTTATTTTTCTAAATAAAACTGGGGATCGTGTTTGGCGGTGAGCTTTGGATCCATATTTTAAACTTCACAAGGGCAAGTCAAAAATTTTTTTATTCTTTGATGATTTCTCTTCAGAACTCAAATTAAATTCATTACCCCTCATTTTTTCGGCATACCAATTCCTCGAAATAAACTCTTTCAACCTCCACGTTAGAAGGTCTCTTTGAGCTTCAAAACCTTGTCAAATTTCAAAACAATTACCAAGTTTTAGAAATTTCAGCAACAAAGAGGTTCTCAAAAACCTTGCCCAAAAAATTTTGTTCGTTCATCTTATCCGCATCGAAAAACTCTTATCCCGAAAAACCTCCTTCTTGGTTTGGTTCCTATGTTTTTTTCCCTTTTGAAAACACAATATTTTTTATTTCATTTTGTAACATAATATACCTACAAATTTTTATTTCCCGCCCCCTTTTCAGATTGTTCAAGACTAAATATTTTCAACCACTTTTTTCAAGGTTGAATTTATCAGCAAAAACTTTTTATTCGATTTCAATTTACCGCCCAAGGTTTGTCCTCACTCTCACCCTTTGGGAAGTCTGAAAGCTTCAAAGATAGCAGGGGATATTTGAAAAGTTACTTCTTGTGTTAATCATTTCTTTATCTATTTTTATCCAAATCGCAAATCAGTCTATATTTATCAAAACTCAAATCACCGCTACTTTTCTTCAAATATTCGATTGATTTCAGAGTCAGGCAAATCCTTTCATCTCATTACGAATAATTTCTTTGGCGGGTCCACTGACTCCGAAAAACTTTTCTCCTCAAAACATCTACTTCCTTCCATTTTTTATTTTTCGCTTAGAGCTAAGAGTTCAGACACCAAGTTACCCCATAACCTATAATCCCATCTCATTCCTTGGTATTCCCACAACTAAGCTTCAAAAACAATCTAAATTTAATAATTCTGTCAAGTTTAAATTGTCTGTCTTTTTAAGTGTGCGGAAAACTAACTTGATTTATAAATTAATAAAATATTTCCAAAAATGCTTTCAAACGTAGCAATCAAGTACATTTTTGGCTTGTTGATAGCCATCAACATATTCGGTGTCTGCTATTTCTCTGGATACAAAAACTTCAGAATCATCCAAGGTATTCAAAAGCTATAATTTCTCCTAACTTTCAACCATAGAGTTACCAAGAACGGAATTTGAACAACTGAGTTCTCATAATTGGTATGATCAGAGTAGACAAAACTTGAGAAACGATATCTCCAAGTACACTGTGAGCTTGGCTGAATCTACTACTTCTCCCGCAAGAAAACAAATTTTTGACACAGATGAGGTTGAAATTATTATTCCGGACGAGGTTTTGAAGATTGATCAACTCACCAAAAAAATTAAAGAGCAAGAGCAAGCAATTGCATTCCTCAAAGATAAACTCTCCAAGACTCAGGCTTCAATCGTCAAGTCCATACAATCAAAAAATACTCCTCAGGAACAAGAAGATAAAAATTCCTCTGTATCAGAAGACTACCAAAAATTGAAAAACGCCTACAGCACCATACACAACAGATTTAACGGCCAGAATCAAACTCTCCATTACATTGCTGATGTCTTTACTGAAATCAACCCCTTTAGGAAACTTGGCTTGTACGAAACTATGCCTGTCGAGTATGACAACTACCAGCCTGGAGTCAATTACCCACCCAACAGCCAGATCTATGGCATCAAACATAATCCCAGCTACTGTGATGCAGTTGATCTCTACAACCTTCGCAATCCCCAAAACATCTTTGGAAACATGAACTTTATTTCAGACTATGGGGCTGATGAATCATTAACACGTCAAGAG
>Ga0182738_1006041_pt1 | contig 12721 bp, 15 predicted proteins | sample eDN5th30CBELigMG_FD_128876 | JGI IMG/M metagenome (GOLD analysis project Ga0182738, IMG submission 128876) | Enriched Miracle-Growth compost microbial communities from Emeryville, California, USA - eDNA 5th pass 30_C BE-Lig MG (version 2)... ...
ATGATCCGTCCTTTCGCCAAACCCCCTCAACGGCGGCACGGCGGGAAGGTTTCCGCAATGTGGGAGAGGCTGGAACCAGTGTCCCGTTCAAGCATTTCCTGAGAGACTTTCCCCATTCTGCCGATGGAGTAGACCATGCCCATCTCCAACATGCCCATCGCCGAACGTGTGGCGCGCGTTCTGGCGGCCCAGGCGGCGAGACGCCAGGCCCATGGGACCGACGACGAAGCCGTGAACCGAACGGTGGACGAGACCTGGCCGCAATTCACCGACAACGCCATCGAAGTGCTGAAAACCCTGAGGGAGCCGGACGCCACCATGGCCCAGGCCGGAAACTTGGTGAACTGGCAGTCGATGATCGGCGCCGCCATCGACGGCGCCGCCGGCCCGCCCCGCACCCCGTGACGGATGGTTCAGGCGCTGCGCCGGATATGCCGAAGGTTCTGCATCTCCCGCACGCGATCGGTGACGCGCAGCCATTTCAGGGAATTGCTTTCGTCTCCGCGGCCCCGCAGTTTCTCGGCATGCTTCAGCGCCTTCAGATCGGCAATCGCGCCATACGCCCTGAAAAGCTGCTCGGCCAGGGCGTCCACATTATCCATTTTCATTTTCATGCAACCTGTGACTGGATTGAATGCTCCTGAAATGCCGTTGCGGCAAGGAGGTTCCCTCGCCGTCACGATACGCGCTTCAGCGCCTCCTGGGTGATGGACTGGCGCACCTGGGCATATTCCCGCCACGGGTCCGCCACCTTGAAGCGGGCCTCCATGTCGGCGATGGTGAAAGCGGCGCTTTCCCTGATCCCTGCGAGCTCCTCCCAGGAGACCGGCACCGCCACCGGCGCCCCCTCATGCGCCCGGAGCGAATAGGGCGCGATGGCGGTGGAGCCGCGCTCGTTGCGCAGCCAGTCGATGAATATCCGGCCCTTGCGCTTTGCCTTCGAGGCGGTGGCCACGTAATGCTCCCGGTCCTCCTCGGCCATCTGGCGGGCGAAATCCCGGCAGAACTGCTTCACCTCCTCCCAGCCGCGCCGGCGGGTGATGGGGGCGACAACGTGGATGCCCTTGCCGCCGGTGAGCAGCGGGAAGCTCCTCAGGCCCAGCGCCTGCAGCCGGTCCCGCACCTCGCCCGCCGCTTCGCGGACCCGGGAGAACGGCACCGAGGGATCGGGGTCGAGATCGAAGACGATGCGCTCCGGCTGTTCCAGCCTGTCGGCCCGCGCGCCCCAGATATGCAGCTCCAGCGCGCCGATCTGCGTGGCCGCCACCAGGCCGGCGGCGTTAGCGATGACGATATAGGGCTGCTTGCGGCCCTTCACCTCGGCGATTTCCACGGCCTCCAGCGCATCGGGGATGGAGGCGTTGTGATGCTTCTGGAAGAAGCAGCTTTGCCCCTCCCCCTCAGGGCAGCGCAGCAGGCTGACGGGCCGCCCGGCGAGGAACGGCAGGATGCGCTTCGCATGGGTGGCGTAATATTCGGCGATTGCCCGCTTGGTGATCTTCTGCCCCTCGAACATCACCTTGTCGGGATGGGTAAGGGTCACGCCGCAGAATTCGGCTTTCTCCGGTTTGGCCGTCACCTGTCGGGCCTCCTTGTCCTCTCTCAGTCCCAGAAAGGCGGGGTGGCGCAACACGCCATCCGCCGTGCGCTCGGTATAGGCCACCTGGGCCACATAGCGCGGTTCCGTCCACACCACCTGCCGCCGGGCGTACGCGGGGGTGGAGACGAAGGGGCTGGTCTTTCGGGCGATGGCGGCAAGCTTGGGCCCCAGATCGTCGAACAGCGCCGCGTCGAAGCCCGTACCCACGCGGCCCCGGTAGTGCAACTCACCCTCCACATATTCGCCCAGCAGCAGGGAGGCGAAGGGCCGCCCCCGCTTGTCGGACCGGCGGTAGCCGCCGATGACGAATTCATCGTGCCCGATGCATTTGCTCTTGATCCAGTCGGTGCCGCGGCCCGAGCGGTATTTCGAGGTCAGCTTCTTCGAGACGATGCCTTCCAGGTTCATCTTGCAGGCCGTGGCGATGACATGATCGCCCGCACCCTCGATATGGTGGCTGAAGCGGAGCGGACGCTTCATCCCTTTCATCAGCCGTTCCAGCTTCGCCTTGCGCTCGGAGAGCGGCCGGCCGCGCCAGTCCTCCCCATCCAGATGCAGGAGGTCGAAGACGTAATAATAAAGCTGGCCCTTGCCGGTTTCGGCATAGCGGCCGAGCAGGCCGAAATCGCTCCGTCCTTTCGCGTCCAGCGCCACCAGCTCGCCGTCCACCACCGCCGTTTCCACCTTCAGGCGGGCCAGGGCCTTTGCCACCGGCCGGTAGCGCGCGGTCCAGTCCTTTTCGTTGCGGGTGATGAGGCGCGCCTCCCCCTTCTCGATCAGGGCGATGATGCGGTAGCCGTCATATTTGATCTCGTGCAGCCAGCCGTCGCCGGCGGGCGGCGCCTGTTCCAGCGTGGCCAACTCGGGGGCGACGAAGCGCGGCCGCTCCGCCTTGCCGCTGTCCTGCTTCCACACCGTCTTGCCGCTGGCGATCTCCGGCATGGCGCGGCCGGTGGAGACGCTCTCCTGCCAGTCGGCCACCGGGTCGTCCGTCGTTGCGTCCTCGTCGCGCTCCTTGATGAGCAGCCAGTTCTCCTTGCCCTTGTCCCTGCCGCCCTTCATGCGCACCAGGGCGAAGCCGCCTTTGAGCCGTTCGCCCTTCAGGGTGAATTTGAGATGGCCCTTCGCCAGCCCCGTCTCGGCATCGCCTTCAGGCTCCCACGATCCGCGGTCCCAGAGCATCACCGTGCCGGCGCCGTAGCCCTCCTCGATGACGCCCTCGAACGTGCCGTATTCCACCGGATGGTCCTCGGTCATCACCGCCAGGCGCTTTTCGCCGGGGTCCATGCTCGGCCCCTTGGGCACCGCCCAGCTTTTCAGGACACCGTTCAACTGCAGGCGGAAATCGTAATGCAGCCGGGATGCCTCGTGCTTCTGGATGATGTAGAGATGGCCCGTCTTCGGCCGGGCGCCGCCGCGCGGCTCGGGCGTGCGGCTGAAGTCGCGCTTGCGCCGGTAGTCCGCCAGATGGTCCCGCGTCTGGGCCATGGCCTACTCCGCCGCCGATGTCTTGCGCCTGCCGCCCCTGGTGGACGGGCGCTTTTTCCGGCCTCCCCTGTCCTTCTCCACGCTCTTCTTGAGGGCGGCCATGAGGTCCACCACATTGTCCGGCTCTTCCTCCAGCCGCTCGTCGGAAGCGGCGGAGACCCGGCCCTTCTTGCGCTTCTCCTCGATGAGCGCCCTCAAGGCGGCGCTGTACCGGGACTTGAAGGCCGAGGCATCGAACGGCTCCGCCTTGCGCTCGATCAGTTCTTCCGCCAGGTCGAGCATGTCCTTGTCGGGCTTCTCCTGCGTGATATGGTCGAACACCTGGTCGCTCTCGCGGATTTCCTCCGGGTAGCGCAGGGTCTCCAGCAGCATGCCGGGGCCGCAGGGGCGGATGGCGCAGATATAGTCCCGCCCCCGCACCGCGAGCTGGCCGAGGCCGACCTTGCGGCTGCGGCGCAGCGCCTCGCGCACCACGGCGAAACCCTCCCGCGCCACGCCGCTGTCCCTCGGCACCACATAATAGGGCTTGTCGAAATAGCGCGGGTCGATCTCGCACTGGTCGACGAACTGGATGAGGTCTATGGTCTCGCGGCTCTCCAGCTTCAGCGCGTCCAGCTCCTCGTCGCTGAGGAGGACGTAATCATCGTCATCCACCTCGTAGCCCTTGACGATGTCGCCCGCATCCACAGGCCCCACCCCCGGCGCCACCTTCTGGTAGCGGATGCGCTTGCCCGACGGCTCGTGGATCTGATGGAGCTGAAGCTGGCTGGAGCGGGAGATGGCGCTATAGAGCTCGATGCCGATGGTGACCAGCGACAGTTTGAGATGACCCTTCCAGTATGCCCTCGGCGCCATGCCCGCCCTCACGCATTGACGATGTAGCCGCCATTGGGATGCAGCACCTGCCCGGTGAAGTAGGAGGCATCCCGGCTGGCCAGGAATACATAGGATGGCGCGATCTCGGACGGCTGCGCCGCCCGTCCCATGGGCACCTGCTCGCCGAAATGCGCCACCGTCTCGTCGTCCATGCTGGCCGGGATGAGCGGTGTCCAGACCGGCCCCGGCGCCACGCCGTTCACCCGGATGCCCCGCCCGACCAGGGTGAGGGCGATGGAGCGGGTGAAGGTCAGGATGGCGCCCTTGGTGGTGGCGTAGGCGATCAGGCTGTCATTGCCCTTGTAAGCGTTCACCGACGTGGTGTTGATGATGGCCGAGCCGCGCGGCATGCTGGGCAGGCAGGCGCGGGTGAGATAGAAATAGGCGTGGATATTGGTCTGGAAGGTGCGGTTCCAGTCCTCCACCGTGATCTCTTCCAGCGATTCCACGTTATGCTGCTCCGCCGCGTTGTTGACCAGCACGTCGACCCGCCCGAAGCGGGAGACCACGTCCTCCGCCAGCCGCCGGCAATTGTCGGGATCGCCCAGGTCGCCCCGGTAAAGGGCGCAGGTAGCGCCTTCCTGTTCCACCAGATGCCGGGTCTGGGCGGCGTCCTGGTCCTCCTCCAGATAGGCGATGGCGATGGAGGCCCCTTCCCGCGCGAAATGCACGGCGACGGCGCGGCCGATGCCGCTGTCGCCGCCGGTGATGAGCGCCACCTTGCCCTCCAGCTTGCCCGAGCCGCGATAATCGTCGCCGATAACCTCGGGGTGCGGGTGCATCCTGGCTTCGCTGCCCGGCTGGTGGGCCTGGTGCTGGGGTGGGAATTCCGCCATCTCCGTCTCCCTACGCCAGCGAGCGGGAATGGCGGCCTTCTTCCACTTCCTCGACGATCTTGCCGATGAAGGCCGGCAGGTCATCCGGGCTGCGCGAGGTGATGATGGCCTCGTCCACCACGACCTCGCTGTCCTGCCACTTGCCGCCGGCGTTGGTGACGTCGGTGCGGATGGAGGGATAGGAGGTCACGTCATGGCCGCGCACCACATCGGCCTCCACCAGCAGCCAGGGGCCATGGCAGATGGCGGCCAGCGGCTTGCCGGATTCGGCGAACTGCCGCACGAATTTGACGGCCTCGGGCCGCAGGCGCAGAAGATCGGGATTGATCTGCCCGCCGGGGATCACCAGCGCGTCATAATCTCCGACGGACGCCTCGGAGACTTCGCGGTCCACATCCACGCTGTCGCCCCAGTCCGTCTTGTCCCAGCTCTTGATGGAGCCCGGCTTGATGGAGAGGATTTCCACCTCCGCGCCTTCCGCCTTCAGGCCCTCCAGGGGCTCCATGAGCTCCGACCGCTCATAACCGTCGGTGGCGAGGATGGCGATCCTGGCTTTGCTGATCCTGGTCATCTGTCACTCCGCTCTATGAATATGCACTTCCCGCCTCAATGGCCGGGCGGGAGTTTGGTTCCCCTCTCCCCTGCAAATTCGAGAACCGGAAAATCTCTCTTGAATCAGCCGTATGTGAAAAATATTCGAAAAAAATGCGTGCCCTTGAGGAACCATGCGGCCAGTGCCGCATTGGCCCTCTCATCTGCCAACAGGGACGGGAGCTTCACAATGGTTTACACAACACTCCTTTTCTTGCTGCTTGCGGCGGCTTTCGGAATCAGCGGCATGGCGGGGATCGCGGTTGCGCCCATCCACGTCCTGTTCTCCTTTTCCATGATCGCCCTTCTCGCCACCCTCGCCGGGAGCCTGTTCCCCCGGCGCTAGGCGCGGCCGGTCAGGATTTGGATTTATGCTCGGGTTTGCCCTTGCGTTTGGTTTCCGCCATGTCCTCCAATTGCTTCTCGCTCATGGATTCGTACATGGATTTCGAGGCGCCCTTGAGCTCGCTGACCTTGGTATCGCCACGCTTGGCCGAGAGGGCCGCACCCGCCGCCATCTGCTGGGCCTTGGATTTCGCCGGCATGTCACAATCTCCTGTCATCGTTGACGGCATGACAACGCCCGGCGAGGCGGCAAGGTTCCGCCCCGGAACGTTCCGGGGCGGCCCGCGTTCATGGAGCACTCTCAGACCGGAGGTCCACATGCGCGTCACTGGCAACATGAAGCTCGCCGCCATGCTCATTGGCCTGGCCCTGCCGTTCTGTGCCGCCCATCCGGCGGCGGCGCAGGAGGTGACGCTCCAGGCGCGCCAGAGCGTGGCCTGGGGTCCGGTGATCGTCGATCAGGATGGCCGCAGCCTCTATGTCTTCTCCCTCGACAATGCCAGCGGCAATGCCGGTGCCTGCGCCGAGGAATGCCTGCGGAAATGGCCGCCGCTCCTCACCGAGGGGCCACCCGCCACCGGCCCCGGCGTGGAGGCGGACCGGGTCTCGACGATCACCCGGCCCGAGGGCATGCAAGTCACCTATGACGGCTGGCCGCTGTATTATTATCTCGAGGATCAGGGCGGCGATACGCATGGCCAGGACAAGCGGGAGTTCGGCGGCCCGTGGCACCTGATCGCGCCGGATGGAACGGTGGTCACCCAGACCGTGCCCGCCACCCCATCCGAAAAGGAGAACGGGGGTATCGGAGAGTAGGCCCAAAAAAAATCGACACCGGCGGAACCAAATTCGCCCATCGCCATTTTTTGGGCACATCGATCGAGCAACTTCCACTCCCCAGTGGCACCCCCAGGAGCGATATCCATGACACCGCAGGAGTTCGAAGCCTTCGCCGAGGACATGATCCACAAATACGGCCCCAAGAGCGTGGTGGAAGCCATGAAGCGGGCCAAGATGTGCCTGGCCATCGGTGACGAGCGCAATGCGGAGATATGGATGGTGATCACCAGCCGGGTGCGGGAACTGCAGCGCCAGGGCCAGGTCCAGCACTCCATGTGATATCGCCGGCATCCCCTCCTCAGAGCAGGATCACCCCCAGCAGGAAAAAGGTCGCGCAGGTCAGCAGGAAGGCCACGGCACCCAGCAGCCCGTCATGCGCTGTCAGCGCCAGGCCGAAGGCTGCGAAGGCGGCCGCCGGCACCAGTCCGGCAAACGGCATCAATTCGATGAACGGCACGGAAAGCGCCAGCAGCATGCAGGTGACGCCGATGACGATGGTCGCCGGCCCATGGGTGAGCATGGTCAGCCGCGGCCGGATGAAGCGGTCCACGAAACGCGCCGGCCGCCGCAGCACGGTCACCGCCTTGCGCAGCTTCTTCCCCTCCACCGACTGACGAAGCAGCACCCTGGGCAGCCATAACGACCGGGGCGACACCAGAATCTGGGCGGACAGCAGAAAAACGATGGCCGCCGCCGCCGTAGGCACGCCGGGTATGCCGCCGATGGGCGAAACAGCGATGAGGCCAATGGTCAGCAGTATGGGGCCGTAGGCCCGCTGGCCGATGACCTCGAGCACCTCCCTGACCGATACGCGGCCGGCGCGTGCGGTTTCATCAATGACGGCCAGTACGTCCTCGATGTCCGCAACATCCCTTTCCTGTGCCGGCCGGTCACCATCCATCTTCCCCGAATGGCTGACCATGGCGACAGGTTCCCCGGAGGGGCCGCCCTATTTCTCGAGTTCGCTGGCGAGACGGTCCAGATCCCGGCAGATATTCGTGGCATCCCCGTCCTTGAGCATCAGGTCGATGGTCTTGGCGACGTTGCCATGAAAATCACCTGGTCCCTTGTTGTCGGAGTTCTTGTGGGCGTCTCTCGCGTCCTCGAACACCCCGATGATTTCCTCTGACGAAAGAATGCCCTTGTCCTTAAGTTCCAGGATCAGGGACTCCAGTAGAGTCAGGCTGGCGCAGGCCAGTTCCAAGGCGCGGTCCGACATTTTCCAAACTCACTTTGTAATGTCACGAAAATCTCTCTTTTCAAAAAGTTGGTGAATTTTATTAAAATTTATATAATCTTTGTCCGCGCGAAGTGATCTCCTGGTCAAACGGTATCATAATTGTAAAACATCTACAAAACAGCGCCGCCCTCCTTTCATAAGAGCCCGGTCATGCAGTCCAATTCCCCCTTAGGCACGAGGCAGAACGCATTTGTCCAAGGCTTCAAATCCAGATGGGGCCTGGACGACCGGGATATCGGAACGCTCGCATCCCTGTGTCGGCAACCCACGCATGTATCCCGGGGCACCATGCTCCTTCCCGACGTCAGGGAAAAGGCCATACTCGTTCTGAATGGCTATTGCAGCTCTTATAAGACTCTTGCCTCGGGACGGCAGGTCATTTTCGATTTCAAGCTCCCCGGCGACGTGGCCTGCCTGCGCAACGTCCTTCTCGGCAAATCCTGCCAGAATCTCATGGTATCAACGGATGCCGTCATATGTTTGGTTCCAAGAAATCTCATCAACGAGGCGGTCGAGGGCTCGCCGGCGTTGCGAACCGCCTTCCTCGACCGGCTGGATGACGAGTTCACCCATCTGACCGATCGTTTCAGCCGGCTGGCGCGCAGCAACGCGCTGGAGAGGACGGCCTCGCTGATCCTCAATGTCTGGGAGCGCCTGAAGCGGGTGGGCCAGACCTCGAACCTGGCCTTCCCGTTCCCCATCACCCAGGACGATCTGGCCGACGCGCTGGGGCTGACGCCGGTGCATGTCAACCGCACGCTCCGGCAGCTCCGCACGATGAACGTGGTGACCGTCTCCGTCGGCCTCGCCGTCATCCACGACCTGGAGACGCTCCAGGTCCTCGCCCGCATCTGAGACAATCCATCCGGATTCCCCGAATCTCCTATCCCATGTTAATGACAGGGGGTGCGGGTCGGGCCTAGCATCATCCTCTCTAGAAGACCCGAGCAACAGGGCCATTGGGGGCTACTCGAATCCATATGAAGAGAGGATGCCATGTCGACCATTGACGAAAGCCATCCCAGAGCGGACGCTCAGTTCAAGCATCAGCTTGTCCAGACCATACCAACCTTGAAGCCCTACTCGCGACGGCTGGCGCGAAACCGGCAAACCGCTGAAGACCTGGTCCAGGACACCGTCCTGCGCGCCCTGGAGAAGCACTACCAGTGGGAACGCGGGACCAATCTGGAAGCCTGGCTGCGCACCATCATGCGCAACCGCTTCTTCGAATACGCCCGCAAGGCGCAGCCCCTCAGCATCGGCGATTGCTGCGACGAATCCTTCATCGTCGTCTCCACCGAACCGAAACAGCCGATCTGCGTGGAACTCGCGGAAACCAGCCACGCCATCGATCAGCTAAGCAATGATTTCCGCCAGGTTCTCGAACTCGTCGCCATTGACGGGATCAGCTACGAGGACGCGGCGAAGTCCCTCAAGCTGCCGGTGGGCACCGTGCGCTCCCGGCTGTCCCGCGCCCGCAGCAGCCTGCGCCAGACACTCAAGACCACACGCCGCTACCCAAGGCACCACCTGCAGGGCCAGCCGCCCCGCGTCTAGGGGTCTGGATTCAGTTAGGGAATTCCGACGACGGTTGAGATGTGATCGAGACTACCTTTGGCAGTCCCCGGCCGGCGTTTGAATAAACCCAAGCTGGAGGATACCCCCTTCGCCACCGACCCGGAGTTCGCCCTGCCAGGCCAATACATTTGACGGTGCATGATCGGGCGCCAGCCGGGTGGGAGCCGCCAGAGCGGGTGTGCCAGCAAACAGGGCGACCGCAAGAAGATGGCGGCGCACGCCGGAGAGATCATTTCTCTGAAGTGATCTTGCCCACTTTGACACCGGCTCGCTCCGGTGGGCAAAATTCATGGAAAAAACTCAATAAAATCAATGGTGGAATTTTATAATGGCGACCCCTACGGGAATCGAACCCGTGTTTACGCCGTGAAAGGGCGTTGTCCTAACCGCTAGACGAAGGGGTCGTCGCGGCGAGAGAAGTAAGGGTATTGGGCCGGGCCGTCAAGCCTTTAGTGCGCGTTCAATGGGCATCCGCTCAGGCGCCGTTGCTCGCGGCACGAACCTCTCTCGCCTCCGTCAGATGGTGCTTGCGGTGCACGGGGCCGATTGCCCAATTGGCGATGAACGCCACGACCAGCAGGCCCGCCATGGCGTACATGGTGCTGTTGTAGAGGCTGGGCGTGGGGTCGACCGTGCCCGGCGGCGCGATCTCCATGAGGCTCGATATGGTCACCGTCTTGGCCGCCACCAGCTCGTGTAGGCGGGAGACGGGCGCGCCGAACGTCTGCATGAAGACGTCGGGGTCCACCTTGGCCGCCAGGGCCTCCACGGCGCGCGCCACCGAATGGCTCCGCAGTTCGTTGATGAGCTCGCTCCCCGCCACGCCGGCCACGCTCCAGGCGGTGAGAATGCGCCCGTGGATGCCGCCCACATAGCGGGTGCCGAAAATATCCGCCAGATAGGCCGGGATGGTGGAAAAGCCGCCGCCATACATGGTGAAGATGACCATGGTGGCGCCATAGAACATCACCAGCCACATCACGCCCGGCGAGGCGCTCACCCCGGCGGCGGCAACGGGGATGGAGAGATAAAGCAATGTGCCCAGCGCCGTGAAGATGTAATAGGTCGTCTTGCGCCCGATATAATCCGAGATCGAGGCCCAGAAGAAGCGGCCCAGCATGTTGAAGACGCTGATCATCAGCACATAGGTGGCGGCGAACGCCCCGTCGACGATGCCCGGCAGCGTGGTGCCGAAGATTTCCGTCATCATGGTGCGGGCCACGCCGATGACGCCGATACCCGCTGTGACGTTGAGGCACAGCACGCTCCACATCAGCCAGAATTGCGGCGTCTTGAGGGCCGTGTCGATATGCACGTTCCGGCGGGTGATCATGCGGTGGGCCTGGTCCTCGGCGGGCGGCGTCCAGCCGGCCGGCCGCCAGCCCTCGCGCGGCACGCGGTAGGACATGGCCGCCGCCACCATGACCAGGAAATAGATGATGCCGAGGGTGAAGAAGGTGGCCGCCGCTCCGGTGCTGCCGGTGCCCACCACATAGACGCCGGGCAGGTCCACCACGCCGGAAGCGGCCGCCTGCTGGGCGTTGACCACCACCACCTCCACCATGCGCCCGCCGGATTCCGCCATGCGGCGGCCGTTCTCCGTCACCATGCGCACGGCGTCGGCGGCGCCCAGATAGGTGGGCGCATGGGCGTAGAGGGAGAGCAGCGTCTCCTTCATGGGCGTGGCGATCATGGCACCGCCACCGAACCCCATGATGGCGAGGCCAGTCGCCATGCCCCGCCGGTCGGGAAACCAGCGGATCAGCGTGGAGACGGGTGAGACATAGCCCAGCCCCAGCCCGCAGCCGCCCAGCACGCCATAGCCCAGATAGAGCAGCCAGAGCTGATGATAGAGGATGCCGAAGCCGCCGATGATGTACCCGCCGCCCCACAGGCACGCGGCCACCACGCCCACCATGCGCGGCCCCACATCCTCCAGCCACTTGCCGGCCACGGCGGCGGACGCCCCAAGGAACAGGATGGCGATGGCGAAGACCCGCACCACCGAAGGCAGGGACCAGTCCCCGGCGGACGAAGCGGCGACACCCAGCTCCCGCACCAGATAGGGATTGAAGATGCTCCAGGCGTAAACCGAACCGATGCACAGATGAATGGCGATGGAGGCTGGCGGCACCTTCCACCGGTTGAACCCGTCGGATGCGACGATCCGATCCTTCGAGAGAAATCCCAGCACCCCTTTGCTGCCAGCCATCCCCTATCCCCTTATGGCCGTTGCTTTCCCGTTATGAAACACGGAACCGGCCGCGCTGACAAGCCGAAGTGTATACAAAGTCGTACGGCTTTCCTCGTATTGGCATTGAAAAACAGCCACCGCGTTTATGCGATGGCGGCGTCGTGGATGGTCATCTCCACGCTGGTGGTGCCGTTCCAGTGGTTGAGCTTGAGACTGCCGGCCACGTGGAAGCGGCCACGGCCGGTCAGCAGGGTGCGGCCAAGGTCGGTTTCCAGGGAGCGGAAGGCGACGGCCTTGAGACGGCCGCCTTCCGGGCCGGTGAGGATGACGCGCACATGGTCCTGCCCCACCAGGTCGGCCTTCACGATACCGGCATTGGCGATGGCGAAGCGTGGCTCGGCATTGCCCTGGCCGAAGGGGCCGGCCTGCGCCACCCTGGCCAGCAAATCCTCGGTGCAGCCGGTGATGGTGAGCGCACCGTCGATGCCCAGACTCCCGGCGCCGTTGCGCAGGGCCATGGGCTCCGCCAGGCGCAGAGCGAGGAAATCCCGCAACTCGTCCAACCGGCCCGCCTCCACGGTGAGCCCCGCCGCCATGGGATGACCGCCGCCATTGACCAGGATGCCCGCCTGACTGGCGGCGGTGACGGCGGCGCCGATATCCACCCCCGGCACCGACCGGCAGGAGCCCTTGCCCACGCCGCCCTCGATGCCGATGACCACGGCGGGCTTGTGAAACCGTTCCTTCAGCCGCCCCGCCACGATACCGATGACGCCGGCATGCCAGCCCTCGCGGGCCACCAGGATGAGGGGCGCCCCTTCGGGGATGCGTACCGCCTCGGCCATGGCCTCCTCCAGCACCATGCTTTCGATAGTCTGGCGCTCGCGGTTGAAATGGTCGAGCCGGGCGGCGATGTGCATGGCTTCGGCGGGGTCGTCGGTGGTCAGGAGACGCACGCCCAGATCGGCCTGCCCCACACGCCCGCCGGCATTGACCCGGGGACCCAGGAGGAAGCCCAGATGATAGGCGGCGGGCATCTCCTTCAGCCCGGCCACATCGGCCAAGGCGCGGATGCCCGCATTGCGCCGCTGCGCCATGACCTTGAGGCCCTGCGTGACGAAAGTGCGGTTGAG
>Ga0182738_1006042_pt1 | contig 12718 bp, 12 predicted proteins | sample eDN5th30CBELigMG_FD_128876 | JGI IMG/M metagenome (GOLD analysis project Ga0182738, IMG submission 128876) | Enriched Miracle-Growth compost microbial communities from Emeryville, California, USA - eDNA 5th pass 30_C BE-Lig MG (version 2)... ...
AGCGGGGTGAGGCAGGCAAGGGCACGGAAGGCCGGGCCCGCGCCGGAATCGGAAATGCTGTCGTTCCAGCAAGGACGACATCGAAACAAAAGGTCGCCGGAGGACGGGTCTTGTTGCGAGATCCGAAGGTGCGACACAGCGGAGGAATCGCGATATGCGGAAATTGATGACGAAGGCCCTCGCCACGGCGGCGCTGCTGGCCATGACGGCGGGCGCGCAGGCGAAGGAGACGGTTGTCTGGTGGGACTTCCTCTCCGGCGGCGACGGCGTCCGGATGAAGTCGCTGATCGACGAATTCAACAAGTCGAACCCGGACATCGAGATCCAGGCGACGACGCTCGAATGGGGCGTTCCGTTCTACACCAAGGTCCAGACTTCGGCGGCGGTCGGCGAAGGTCCCGACGTCATGACCTATCACCTGTCGCGCCTGCCCCTCGGCGTCGATTCGGGCGTGCTGCGCGAAATCACGCCGGACGAACTCAAGGCGGCCGGCATTGACGGCGCCAACTACGCTCCCGCGAACTGGAAGGCGGCCCAGGTCGACGGCAAGCAGTATGCGATTCCCTTCGACATCCATTCGATCGTGCTGTTCTACAACAAGGACGCGCTGAAGAAGGCCGGCCTGCTCGGCGAGGACGGCAAGCCGAAGGGCTTGGATGGCATCGAGAACTTCGACGCCGCGCTGAAGAAGCTCAAGGATGCCGGCTATGACTACGGCATGTCCTTCCAGACGGCCGGCGACGGCGGTGTGTGGCGCGTCTTCTATTCGCTGTTCAACCAGCAGGGTGGCGAATTCTACAAGGACGGCAAGTTCCTCGACGGCGACAATGTCGACAAGGCGGCCAAGGCGGCCGGCGCGATGGCCAAATGGGTCTCGGACGGCGTCGTGCCGAAGCAGACCGACTACAACCCCTCGATCGCCCTCTTCACCTCCGGCAAGGCCGCGACCCTGATGAACGGCGTCTGGGAAGTCCCGACGATGGCCGACCTCGCCAAGCAGGGCAAGCTCGGCTTCGAGTGGGGCGCGGTCCAGATCCCGACCCTGTTCGACAAGCCCGCCACCTGGGCGGATTCGCACGCCTTCGCCATTCCCGACCGCAAGGGCAAGGAAATCTCGCCGGAGAAGCTGAAGGCCGTTCTGACCGCGATCAAGTGGATGAACGAGCACTCGATCAGCTGGGCCAATGCCGGTCACATCCCGGCCTATGTCCCGGTGACCCAGACCGAGGCGTTCAAGACCATGGAGCCGAACGCGACCTATTCGACGCTGGCGGCCACCGCCGTGTTCGATCCGACCAGCAAGCTCGCTGGCGTCGCCTCGCCGGTCTATGAGGCCTCCGCCAACAACATCACCACGGTGGTGAATGGCGACATGGAGCCCCAAGCGGGCGCCGAGGGCCTGCGCGACGAACTGCAGGGACTTCAGGACTAGTCCTGAACTATCGACGCTTCACGACCCGGCCGGTTCGCCGGCCGGGTCACCCGCCTTGAAGCCTGGAAGCCTCCCATGCACACCAAATCACGCGATAACTGGGTCGCGGCGGCCTTTGTCGCCCCCTTTGTCATCGCCTATCTCGTCCTGTTCCTTTACCCGACCGTTCGGATGGTGATCCTCACCTTCACCGATGCGCCGCTGATCGGCGCCGGGAAATGGATTGGCTTCAAGAACTATCAGAGGCTCTTCAACGACAAGGCCTACCTCAGCGCTGTCTGGAATACGGGCTATTTCGTTCTGCTGACGGTTATCCCGAACACGCTGCTCGGCCTCGTCTTCGCAATGATGGTCAATCGGCAGAAGGGCTATGTCCAGAGCTTCATCCTGGCGGCGTTCTTTCTTCCCTACATCCTCCCGGTATCGGTCGTGTACCGCATCTGGGAGTGGATGATGGACTACCAGTTCGGCATTGCCCAGCACGCGCTCGACGCGTTCTATGGCGAGCGTGTTGCGGTCTTCCGCAACAAGATCTGGGCCATGCCGATGATGGCCTTCGTGACGATCTGGTGGACGATCGGTTTCAACGTGCTGCTGTTCATCGCCGGGCTGCGAAACATCTCCCAGGACATGTATGACGCATCGGCGCTCGACGGCGCCAAACGCTGGAAGCAGTTCCGCTACATCACCTGGCCCCTGATCTGGCCGGTGACGGCCCTCGTGCTGACGATCCAGCTGATCCTGCAGCTCAAGATCTTCGACCAGATCTACCTGCTGACACTGGGCGGCAACGTGAACAATACGATGGTGCTGGTTCAGTACATCTACAAGCAGGCGTTCCAGCTCAATAAGGGCGGCTATGGCGCGACGGTTGCGTTCTCCCTGTTCGCGATCATCGTCGTGGTGTCCGTGTTGCAGTATCAGGCTCTGAGGGCGAGACCGCGATGAATCTTCTCAAGATCGATTTCGCCGGGCGCCTGATCACGCTGATCACGCTCGCCATCGCCATCGTCTGGGCGTTCCCTCTTTACTGGGCCGTCATAACGACCCTGAAGCCCGAATTCGAGGTGGCGCAGCCGGGGCTCAACCTGCTGCCCAAGACCTGGACGCTCGGCGCCTATACCCATGTGCTGACGACGACCAAGATCGGCCAGTGGTACGTCAACTCCGTCGTCGTCGCGGTGTCGGTGACCGTGCTTGTCGTCATGATGGGTGCGCTCTGCGGCTATGCGCTGTCGCAGCTGAGGTTCCGCGGCCGGACCGCGCTGTGGTTCACCGTGCTGGCGAGCTTCATGGTGCCGATCCAGGCCCTGATCGTCACGCATTTCGTGCTGATGAGCCAGTTCGGGCTGATCAACTCGTGGCTCGGCATTGTCCTGCCGCAGCTGATCGTTCCGGTCGTCGTCATCGTCTACAAACAGTTCTTCGACAGCGTGCCGAAGGACTTTCGCGAGGCCGCGCGCGTGGATGGGGCCAACGAGTTCGACATCTTTTTCCGCATCTACCTGCCGATGAACTGGGGCGTCACGACGGCGCTGGCGATCATCACCTTCATCGGCGCCTGGAACGCCTTTTTGTGGCCGTTCCTGGTCTCGACCGCGGATGACACGATGACGGTCACGGTCGGCATCACGATGGTGAAGGAAAATTTCGGCGTCCAATACGCCCGAAACCTTGCCGCCGCCGTGCTCGCGGCGTTGCCCGTCGCCATCGCCTACCTGGTTTTCCAGAGGCGTGTAACCCAGGCGATCATGCTTTCCGCCGGCATCAAGGGTTGATGCCGGACCCTTCAACCTCCGCCGCGACCGGGCCCCGGAACGGGATCGCGGCGGTTTCCTTCACGACCAAGCCGAGAGCTTCCATCCCATGTTGAACGCCAGACTCATCGTTGACCGCGACTTCGTCGTATCCGAACTCGACCGACGCATCTTCGGCACCTTCGTCGAGCATATGGGCCGCTGCGTCTATGGCGGCATCTACGAGCCGGGCCATGCCACCGCCGACGAGGACGGCTTCCGCGGCGACGTGCTGGAGCTGACCCGCGAGCTCGGCACGACCATCATCCGCTATCCCGGCGGCAACTTCCTGTCCGGCTATAACTGGGAAGACGGCGTCGGCCCGGCCGACAAGCGCCCCGTCCGCCGCGACCTCGCCTGGTTCTCGACCGAGACGAACCAGTTCGGCACCAACGAATTCATGAAGTGGTCGAAGAAGGCCAATATCGAGCCGATGTTCGGCGTCAATCTTGGCACCAAGGGCGCCGACGAGGCGCGCCAGTTCCTCGAATACTGCAATCATGAGGGTGGGTCGGCCCTGTCGGACCTCCGCAAGGAGCATGGCTACGAGAAGCCGCACGACATCAAGTTCTGGTGCCTCGGCAACGAGATGGATGGTCCCTGGCAGATCTGCCACAAGACCGCGGAAGAATATGGCCGGGTCGCGCTCGAAACCGCCAAGGTGATGCGCTGGGTCGATCCGACCATCCAGCTCGCCGCCTGCGGCTCGTCGCACCGCAACATGCCGACCTATGGTTCCTGGGAATACCAGGTCCTCGATCACTGCTATGACGAGGTCGACTTCATCTCGCTGCACACCTACTTCAACAACCATGCGGATTCCGCCGCCGAATATTTCGGCGTCATCGAGCTGCTGGATGCGTTCATCAAGGAAGTCGCGGCGATCTGCGACGCGGTCGGCGCCAAGCGTCGCTCGCACAAGAAGATCATGCTGTCGCTGGACGAATGGAACGTCTGGTACAAGACGCACAAGATCGAGAACATGCGCGTTCCCGGCTGGCCGGAAGCCCCGCCGCTGATCGAGGAAGTCTACAACACCGAGGACGCGCTGATCGTCGGCGGCGCCCTGATCGCGATGCTGAACAACGCCGACCGCGTCAAGGTCGCCTGCCTGGCGCAGCTCGTGAACGTCATCGGCCCGATCATGACCGAGACCGGCGGTGACGCCTGGCGCCAGACGATCTTCCATCCCTTCGCGCTCGCCTCGAAGCACGGCCATGGCCGCGTCCTGCGCAGCGTCGCGGAATCGGATTCCTACAGCGCCAAGACTTTCCCGGAGATCCCGTATCTCTATGCGACCGTCATCGACAACCCGGCCGACGGCACCACGACGGTGATCGCGCTCAACCGCAGCCTGACGGATTCGATGGAGGTCGAAGTCGAGCTGCGCGGCCTCGGCGCCGATCGCGAGCTGGTGCACGCGACCGAGCTGCATCACTCGAACCTCAAGGCCGTCAACACCAAGGACGCGCCGAACACCGTCGCGCCCAAGGCCAACAAGGACGTGACGATCAATGGCGAGCGGATGACCGTCCGCCTGAAGCCGGCCTCGTTCAACGTCATCACTACGAAGGCGACGCCGGCCGGCAACGCCTGAGCCTGACGCCTCCTGAACGCCCGACCGCGCCCGCATCCTCACCGATGCGGGCGTTCTTTTTTCCGGGCCGGCTTCTTGTGCGATCGCCTGAGCCGGCATCCGCGTCGCCAAGAAATCGCCTCGGCCCAATCGGTCGCGTTGCGAAAACGGCCCGGCGACCCTATGACATCGGCATGGCCATCATCGATCTCGCCAATCCGACGCGCTTCATGTCGCTGACCGATCGCCTCCTGCCCTGGCTGTGGGGCGCGACGGTGCTCGTGCTCGGCACGGGTCTCTATCTGGGCCTGTTCGTCGCGCCGGCCGACAATCTGCAGGGCGAGACCTATCGGATCATCTTCATCCATGTGCCGGCCGCCTGGCTCGCCATGTTCGGCTACGGCATGATGGCGGCCGCCGCGCTCGGCACGCTGATCTGGCGCCACCCGCTTGCCGATGTCGCGGCGAAGGCGACCGCGCCGGTCGGCGCCGCCTTCACGCTGATGGCGCTGATCACCGGTTCGCTCTGGGGCAAGCCCATGTGGGGCACCTGGTGGGAGTGGGATGCCCGCATGACCTCGGTGCTGATCCTGTTCCTGATGTATCTCGGCCTGATCGCGCTGTGGAACGCCATCGAGGATCCGATCAAGGGCGGCCGCGTCGCCGCCGTGCTGATCCTCGTCGGCTCGGTCAATCTGCCGATCATCAAGTTTTCCGTCGATTGGTGGAATACGCTGCACCAGCCGGCCAGCGTTTTCCGGATGAGCGGTTCGACGATCGATCCGAGCATGCTCTATCCGCTCCTGATCTCGGCCGTCGGGGCGACGCTCCTGTTTCTCGGCCTCAGCCTGATGGCGATGCGCAACGAAATCCTGCGCCGTCGCATCCGGGCGCTGCGCCTCGTCGCTGCGGCAAGTCCGGTGGGAGCCGCTGCATGATCGAGTCCCTCGGGCCGCATTCCGGCTTCATCCTCGCCGCCTATGCGGCCAGCGTGATCATCGTGTTCGCCGTGCTGGGCTGGATCCTGGCCGACGGCGTGCTGCTGCGCCGCCAGATGCGGGATCTCGAGGCGCGCGGCATCCGTCGCCGCTCGGCCCGCAAGGCCGCCACCGCGAACGCCAAAGTCTCGTCATGACCGCAGCCGAGGCGAAGCCCGCGCGCTCGCTCGGACGACGGCTTGCCATCGCCGCGCCGATCGCGGCCTTTGTGGCGCTGGCCGTGATCTTCGTCATCCGGCTCGAGCAGGGCGGCGACCCGTCGCTGATCCCCTCGGCGCTGATCGGTCGCGCCGCGCCGGCCACCGTCCTGCCGCCACTGGAAGGGCTCGACCGTCCTGGCATCGATACGGCTGAGCTCGCCGGCAAGGTCACGCTGGTGAACATCTGGGCGTCGTGGTGCGTGCCCTGCCGGGAGGAACATCCGATCCTCGAGAAGCTGGCGGCAGACGGCCGGATCAACCTGGTCGGCATCAACTACAAGGACAAGCCCGCCAATGCGCGCGGCTTCCTTGGCCAGATGGGCAATCCCTATGCCGCCGTCGGCGTCGACGAGAAGGGCCGCAGTTCCATCGACTGGGGCGTCTATGGCGTGCCCGAAACCTTCCTGGTCGGTCGCGACGGCAAGATCCGCTTCAAGTTCGTCGGCCCGCTCAGCGAGGAGAGCCTGTCCTCGGTGCTGATGCCGGAGATCGAAAAGGCGTTGGCCGCGTCCTGATCGGCGCGCCTTCTCTGCCCCTTCCGCATGGCGTGGCGATCGAACTGATCAGCCGGACGCGGCGTTTCCAAGCTCGACGATGCCGGCGGCCGTCGGCAGATCCGTGAAGAGGTGGGTGGCATAGCCGCCTTGCAGCGCGGCGGCCATGCCGACGATCTTCTCGGCGCCGCTGGAAACCAGGATGCCGGTCGATAGCCCGCGGATCTTGTCCGGCGTCAGGCCGATCATCCGCTCGTCCAGGCGGCCGGACAGGTGGTTGCCCGCCTTGTCGATGAAGCGGCTGCAGATCAGGCCGACCGCGCCACGCGCCCGATAGTCGGCGAGATCGTCGGGCCCGGCGATTCCGCTCGTTACGATATGGCTGTCGATCTCGCAGGAGCCGACCGCGAACAGCGCCTTGTTGATGTGGTCGAGTTCGCAGAGCTGGGCGGCGATGACGCTTTCGCGCTGCAAGGCTTCCGCCATCGCCGCGCTGGAGACGATCGCCGGCACATGCAGGTTGACGCAGCGGCCGCCGAAGGCGGCGGCGATGCGCGAGGCGCAGCTTTCGGAATCGAAGCCGTAGGGCGAATTGACCGCCCCCACCATCTGCACCACCGTCAGGTCGGGGATGGCTCGCCTCGTCACGTGGTCCGACAGCGTGAAGACGGTCTGGCCCCAGGCAACGCCGAGCGTATCGCCGGGCTCCAGCAGGTCGGGCAGGCAGCGCGCCGCGAGAAGGGCCGCCCGCTCCAGCGAGAAGGTGTCGCCCGGCGCGATCTGGACATCCGCCAGGCCGTAGCGCTCCTGGAGGGTGCGGGCATAATGGTGACGGCCGAAGCTCTTCGGGTCGAGCCGCACCTCGACGATGCCCCGTTCGCGCGCCTGCTGCAGATAGCCGACGATCGAGCTGCGCGAGACGCCGAGCGTTTCGGCGATCTCGCTCTGATTGCGGTCTTCGTAATAATAAAGCCAGGCCGCCTCGAGGATCAGATCGTCCGGAAGCCGCGGCGTGCGCCCGGTCGGCTGCGTCTTTTTCGGTGGCAATGCTGGCTTCCTTCAGCGCGGTTCGTCGCCCGAGTATGCCCGACAGGATCGGTCAAACCAGGGCCTCCTCGTTCTTCCCCATGAATGTGAAGAGAACAAGAAGCGGCAGGAAGGTCAGCAGGATGAGGACGCTGCCCAGCGCCGAGGCGACGCCGAAATTGCCGTTCACCACCTCGTTGAAGATCTCGATGCTGACGGTCGCGGTCGAGCCCGATTGAAGGATCAGCGTGGCGCTCAGTTCGCGGATGGTGTTCGACCAGGTCAGCAGAACGCCGGAAAGGATCGCCATCGAGAGCAGCGGCACGGTCACCTTGACGAAGGTGACCGCCGGCCCGGCGCCGAGATTGACCGACGCCTCCTCGGTATCGCGCGACAATTGCTGCAGCGAGCTGGCGGAGGAGCGCACCGAGAAGGGCAGGCGGCGGATGAAATAGGCCATGATCAGGATCAGCGCCGTCCCCGTCAGCGCGAAGGGCGGATGATGGTAGGTCACCACCAGCCCCACGCCGAGCACGATGCCCGGGACGGCATAGGAAAACATCACGATGGTGTCGAGCAGCGCGCCGATCCGTCCCGGCCGCCGGACGATGATATAGGCGATGAGCGTACCGACCACGGCGCAGGCCAGCGTCGCCGTGCTGGTGAACAGGATGGTGTTCCATAGCGGGCGCGAGATCGTTCCCGCGATGCGGCGGTAGTTTTCGAGGCTGAGTTGCGCCGTCAGCACCGGCCCGTTCGCCTTCAGGAAGGACGAGATGACGATGTTCACGAGCGGCAGGATGGCGATCGCCATCAGGCAGTAGACATAGGCGGCGGCTGCGAGGCGCTTCGCCGGCGTCGGCTCCTGCATGGTGAGCGGACGGATCGCCGATGTCGCGTGCGAGAAGCGCGCCGACAGCCAACGCTGCAGCAGCAGCGCTCCCGTCGTCACCGCCAGCAGCAGCACCGAAAGCGTGCTCGCCAGCACCGGCTGGCCGCCGAAATCATTGACGAACTCGCCATAGATCAGCAGCGGCAGGACGCGAAATTTCTCGCCGAGGATCAGCGGCGTACCGAGATCGGTGAAGGCGGCGACGAAGACGAGCAGGCCCGCCGTGGTGATGGAGGGGAGCAGCAGCGGCGCGATCACCTTCACGAAGGTGGCGAACTCGCCGGAGCCGAGATTGCGCGCCGCGTCCTCGACGCTCTGGTCGATCGACTTGAGGCCGGACGAGACGAGCAGGAAGACGAACGGGAAAAACTGCAGCGTGAAGACGAAGATGATGCCGGGGGCGCCATAGATGGACGGCAGCGGAATGCCGTACTCGCCGAAGAACCGGGTCAGCACGCCGCTGCGGCCGAGCAGGATCACCCAGGAATAGGACCCGATGAAGGGCGGCGAGACGAAGGTCAGCACGACGATCGTCTTGATCAGGCTGCGCGCCCAGATGTTGTAGCGGCTGACGAAATAGGAGGCGGGAATGCCGACCAGCAGCGCCAGGACGGTCGCGCTGAGGCTGACGATGAACGAGTTGATCAACGAGCGGTAGTAATACGGCTCGGAGAAGAACATGGCGTAGTTCTCGAAGACGCTCTTGCCCGCCTCCGTGCCGGAGAAGCTGAGCCCGATGATGTTGTAGACTGGCAGCAGCAGCAGCAGCGTCGTGATGACGAGGGCGCCCAGCGTGACGAGAGGCCAGAAATCGAACAGCCGCCCGATCGCGGCCTGCATCCGGCCGGGCGCGTTTGGCGAGGTCGAGAGGGTCGTCATGCGCGTGCCTCGGGCTTGAAGGTCCGCACCGCCTGGAGGGGAACATCGAGGCGGAGCGGACTGCCTGCTTCCGGCATGTCCATGCCGCGCCGCCCCTGCAGCGAGACCGTGATCGGCTTGTCGGCGCCGATCTCGACCAGCAGCTTCACCGTGCCGCCCAGGAACTGGATGTCCGTCACCGTGCCGTCGATGCCCGTCTCACGCGCGCCGCCAGGGGCGCCGAGATCGATGTCCTGCGGCCGGATCGAGACCAGGCATGGCTGGCCGGCCGCGTCGACGCCGCCCATGCCGCGCACGCGATGGCCGCCGGGAAGCTCGATCAGGCTGCTGCCATCGGCGTCGCGGGCGATGACGGTTCCCGGCAGCAGATTGTTCTCGCCGATGAAGCCGGCGACGAACAGCGTCTTCGGCTCGGCATAGATCTTGTGCGGCACGTCGAGCTGCTCGATCCGGCCCCGGCTCATCACCGCGATCCGGTCCGACATCAGCAGGGCCTCTTCCTGGTCATGCGTCACATAGATGGTGGTGATGCCGATCTGACGCTGCAGGCTGCGGATCTCGCTCCGGAGATGGATGCGCATCTCGGTGTCGAGATTGGAGAGCGGCTCGTCCATCAGCAGGACGTCCGGCTGGATGACCATGGCGCGCGCCAGCACGACGCGCTGCTGCTGGCCGCCGGAGAGTTCGCGCGGTCGCCGATGGGCGAGATGGTCGAGCCGCACCAGCTCGAGCATGCGCTTCACCTCGCGATCGATCTCGGCCTTGCCGCGCCGACGGGCGCGCAGCCCGTAGGCGACGTTGTCGAAGACGGTGAGATGCGGAAAGATCGCGTAATTCTGGAACACCATGCCGGTATTGCGCTGATGCGGCGGCACGTCGTCGATGATCTTGCCGTCGAAGCGGATGTTGCCGGATGTCTGGCGCATGAAGCCGGCCACCATCCGCAGCAGGGTGGTCTTGCCGCAGCCGCTGGAGCCGAGCAGGGTGAAGAACTCGCCCTTGGCAATGTCGAAGCTGACATTGTCGACGGCGGTCGAGTCGCCGAAGCGCTTGGTGACGGAATCGATCGAGACGGAGGTTGTCATCTTCGCGCATCCTGATTGCGTGAGCGGCCGCATCCCGCGCGGTGCGCGCGCGAGGGGGAATCGGAGCGGTGCGGCGGACCGGCGAGGCGGCCCGCCGTCTCGCGGCGTTACTGGGTCTTGACGATGATCTTCTGCATCCGGGCAAGGATGTCGGCGCGTTCGGCGCTCGCCCAGTCGCTGTCATAGTCGATGATCTTGATCTCGCTCAGCGGCTTCATCCGGGGATGGTTCTGCACGCCCTGGCGCGTCGGGCGACGGCCGGGGAAATGCTCGACCAGCTTCCGTTGCGCTTCCTCGGAGAGGATGTAGTCGGCGAACAGCTTGGCGGCGTTCGGATTGGGCGAGCCCTTGACGATGAACATGCCTTCCGGCTGCGCCAGCGTGCCATCCTCGGGATAGATGATGTCGGCGGTGTCGGCGAGAACGTAGTTGAACGCCGCCTCCTCATAGGTGACGCCGATCGGATATTCGCCGCGCCCGACCTGCTGGAAGACCAGGCTCGATTTCAGCACGATGTTGGTATTGGCCGTCATCGCCTCGACAAGCGTCCAGGCCTCGTCGCCGCGGCCATAGATCATCAGCCAGGTATTGAGCGCCGCCAGCGACGAACTCGACTTGGACGGGTCGGCATGGACGATCTTGCCCTGCCATTTCGGGTCGGCCAGATCGCTCCACTTCTTCGGCGCGTCCTCGGGCTTCACCTGCTCGCGATTGGCCATCAGCACCATCAGGCTGGCGGCGAAGGGCGTATTGTAGCCCTTCTTGTCGATCATTGCCGGCTCGATATGGGCGAGTTCGGGCGACTGGTATGCCTCGAACAGTTCGGGGGCCGAGGCGCCCGTATCGGCGAAGCCGCCCCAGAGCACGTCGGCGCCGGGCCGGTCCTTTTCGGCGCGGATGCGGTTGAGCAATTCGCCCGTGCCCGCTTTCACCGTCGTGACCTGGATGCCGTATTTGTTGCCGAATTCCTGGGTGAAGTAATCCACCATCTCGGACGGATGCGACGCGTAGACGACCAGTTCCTTTTCGGGCTCGCCACGGGCGACCGTCGCGCCTGCCGTTCCGGCGAGCAGCGCCACGCCCGCCGCGGCCAGGGTCTTCTTCCAGATTGCCGATGTCATCTCGTCCTCCCAGACCAATGAGCCGGCGAAGGCCGGCATGCCGGATCTCCTCCCGGCTAAGCAATCCTACCGGCTCATTGACACATGTCAAATCATGGTGACATTTGTCTATCGAATTTAAACGGGGAGCCGGATGCGACGATGCGGGACCAATTGATGGAGCTGGCCGAGGCGGCGGGACGGATCGCGCTCGCCTATTTTCGCGGCGCCGGGGCCGAGCCGGGTGTCGAGGAGAAGGGACCGCTCGACCTCGTCACCCGGGCGGACCGCGAGGTCGAGGCGTATCTGTTCGCCGAACTGCAGCGCCTGTATCCCGAAGACGGCATCTGTGGCGAGGAAGGGTCGGCGATCCGTCCGGAGGCGCCCCGGCAATGGGTGCTCGATCCGATCGACGGCACGTTCAACTTCGTTCGCGGCATCGACGCCTGGGCGGTTTCGATCGGCCTGTTCGAGAATGGCGCCCCGGTCTTCGGCGTGATCCATGCCCCGGCAAGGGGAGAGACGCTGTCTGGCGGTCGCGATGCCGAGGTGCTGTTCAATGGCCATCCTCTGCCGCCGCTGCCACGGCTCGATCGTCGGCGCGGCGTGATCGCCGTCGGGTTCAGCACGGATACGCCACTCGACAAGGAGCTTTCCGCAATCCGGGCGATCGTCGGCGATCTCAAGATGACCTATCGCCATTGCGGCTCGACGACCGCCGCTTTTCTGATGCTGGCGGCGGGCCAGGTCGATGCCTGCCTCGGTTTTGGTGTACGGAGCTGGGATGTGATGGCCGCCCTGCCGGTGATCGAGCGCCTGGGTGGCGTGTCGACGATCGACTGGAGCGGGTCGGATCTGATGCAGAAATTCGATTACCTGGCGGGTTCGCCGGAGGCGGTGGCCCTGGCGCGGCCGCTGCTCGGCTGGCGGCCTGCCTGAACGACCCGTCGTCAGAGCCCGAAGCGGCCGTTTCGGCCGCTTCGGGCTTTCTTTCTCTCTTTCGCCGGACGCGCTGCCGCACGGGCGGAGAACGGGCTCACGGTCCTGGCTTGCGAACGACGAGCCTTGGTGGCCGACACGGTCGCGGGCTCCGCGCCGGATCAAACCTTAACGAACGTTAATCTTTTCAGGTGCTTAGCTGTATCCTGCGGGATCCCGCGGTTTCCTGCGTCCGTGCGCTTGCCTTGTCCACAGGGTTTGGTGCGGCTTTCGGGATCTGGTTCGAATTGTTCGGATTTGG
>Ga0182738_1006045_pt1 | contig 12716 bp, 8 predicted proteins | sample eDN5th30CBELigMG_FD_128876 | JGI IMG/M metagenome (GOLD analysis project Ga0182738, IMG submission 128876) | Enriched Miracle-Growth compost microbial communities from Emeryville, California, USA - eDNA 5th pass 30_C BE-Lig MG (version 2)... ...
GATCCTAATTATACAAATGCTCATTATAATAAAGGCCATGTCTTGCAAGAAATGGGAAAGAAAGAAGAAACTATTGATTGTTATCATGAAGCTATCCGTCTGGACCCTCATTTTCCAGACGCTTCTTACAACAAAGGTAATACTTTGAGAGAACTAGGAAAGAATGAAGAAGCTGTTAGTTGTTATGATCAAATTATCAGCTTCGATCCTAATGATGCTTGTGCCTTTATCGCTAAGGGTGGCTTTGGGAAAAATGGAAAAGAAAAAAGAAGCTCTTGAGTGCTATAATAAAGCCATCAGCCTTGACCCAAATCATGAAAGAGCTCATTTTAAGAAAAATGCGATTTTGAAAGAAATGGCAAAAGAATAAACAATGTATTGGTTACAAAGAGAAAACTACCCCTATGAAGATCGTTGCTCACTAACTTTTAGCGAGAAGTTTAGCTTGAGGAGGTTATTTCTGTCACTGACAGAATGACATCCTCTTTCGAAAGTATGACTTATTCAATAATCGAACGATATCAAATCAATAAAACAGAAAAGATCTCTTGAAATTTCAACATTTTATTAACATCAATTTCTGACCCTAAAACCAAAAGTCGAAGATTCGGTGTTAAATTTTAATTAGGCCTCTATTCTTCGAAATAAATATGAACTTCGTCCTTGCTACTTCAGAAAGTTTAAAAAATCAGTGTTGGAAAAAGGCAACCGCAAAATAGGCCATTTTGCTGCCACGCTCTCTGATGTTTTAAAAGTAGTAATCTTAATAATTATTTGGATATCGTAATAATTCGCATTTCTAACTGTAAAATTCAAAGTTTTTGAATCAAAGAGTTGTTAAAGCCAAGAGGTTTAATTCATTTGAACTTCTAATCTCTTGAATCATTCATTTCAAAAGGTTCAAGGAAAAGTGTCTGTCAAAAAAAATTTATCCTTCTGATCAATCTGACTGCAGAGAAAAAGTCTTAATTTCCTTTCAGAATGATCCAATTTTGTGAGAATACATCAAAATGATAAAAATGAAGTTTACGAAAAATATTATTAACAATCAGAAGAAATTGTTTGCGAAAAATTTTTGCTGAATTTTTCTCCTTCAGGAAAATTTCCCTATACGCGCCATGTTTGGTCAAAAACTGCTATGGGCCGCGAAAAAGCCAATTTTTTGCAATACTGTGCTTAAAAATCACTTTATTCTTCGATTGTTGTCTTTTTTCTTAAATGAACATTTTTAGTTGTGCTGAAATTTTTGTTCTCATTAAGTTGTTTTTCTAGTCCGCCAGATCATTGATTTCATCTCATTTCAAAAGAAATCTTTTTGATTTTTTCTTTTCTTTTGGGAATAATTTTTGCGAAAATTTCTTGCAAAAGAAAAATTGAAAGAGAAAAATTTTATCATTTGGCCAGATTCAACGAAAATCAAGAAAGTCACTGTTTCAGACCCATTTTTTTAATTCCTTCGAAAAAATCCAGGAGAGTGTGGAATCATTGAATTTTCTTTTAGTTTTCTCCCCCTTTAAAGAAAAGAGCCATTCACGTAACTTTTTGAACCATAATAATCTCATGACAAATCACATTGTCCTAAATGCTGGTCATCCATTGAAGGAACCAAGGAAACTCGGCAAGACGTATATTTAGAAAAACGCAAAAATAATTCCACGATAAGCAAAGCTATTTTTTCCCACAGAAAAATTTTATTTATCTGAAGAAATTCAAACAAAATCAAACTTTTCAGTTCTTTATGGAGTCTTCGGAAGAGTTCCAGATGCTTAAGGCTAAAGGAGACAGACTATATGATGCAGCAGAGTATAATCAGGCTCTCGTTGGCTATGCTCGAGCCATCAGTTTGGATCCAAGTCATGCTGAGATGTATTACAAAAAAGGCAATGCTTTTAGAGGAATCGGAAAACACAAAGAAGCTGTGAGAAACTTTAATAAAGCTCTCATTTTGGATTCGAACAATGAATATGTCTATTATACTAAAGGCATGGCTTTGTGTAAAATGGGAAAATATGAAGAAGCCATCCCTTGCTTTGATGAATATCTCAATATGGTTCCTGCTTACTATTATTACACAACTGATGCTTGGTTCAATAAAGGACTGGCTTTTTCTAAAATTGGGATGAATGAAGAATCCATTGACTGCTATGATAAAGCAATCGGTCTGAATCCAAAATGTCCAGACGTTCATTATAATAAAGCCACAGTTTTGTACCAAATGGGAAGGTATCAGGAAGCAGTAGATTGCTATAATAAAGCCATCAGCCTGCGTCCGCATTTTGTTGAGGCTTATTACAATAAAGCTGTGGCTTTGACTGCCTTGGAAAAGAGCGAAGAAGCTATTGATTGCTAGAATGAAGTGATCCACCTGCAACCAACTTACACTCCAGCCCATTTTGGGAAAGGTTTGGCTTTGAGAGACCTGAAGGAGTACGAAGAAGCGATTATATGCTTTAATAAGGCCATCAGTCTTGACTCCAATAACGCGGAAACTTATTTCGAAAAAGCCAATCTTTTACATAAAGTGGAGAAGAAAGAAGAAGCTGTAGTTTGTTACGAGAAAGTAATCAGTCTAAATCCAGGTGATACGAATGCCTATTACAATAAAGCTCTCACTTTAGGCGATCTTGGAAGAAATGAAGAAGCTGTGGGTTGTTTTGACAAAGCCATTAGCCTTGTTCCTGATGATGCTAGATTTTACTTTGAAAAGGGTGTTGCTTTGAGCGTTATGGGGAAGAATGAAGAAAGTCTTGATTACTATGACAAAACTATCAGCCTCGATCCAAATCATGCTCGAGCTTATTTTAATAGAGGTGTGGTTTTGTTTTCTATGGGAAAGAATTCCGAAGCCACTGGCTGCTTTGAGCAAGTCATCAGCCTGACTCCTAACGATGCTGATGCGCATTTCCAGAAAGGCAATATTTTGTCTGAAATGGGAAAGAAACAAGAGGCCATTGCTTGTTATGATAAAGCCATCTGTATTGACCCGAATCATGCTCAGGCTCATCATAATAAGGATCTAATTCTGAATGAACTCGAGATCAAATGAAGCAAGAAGCATTTTTTGTATGGTGAGATCCAGTAATCTATAAAATTTCAAGTCACAATAAAAGAGTGGGTCCGTTATTTTTCCACTCTTGTTAGAAGACCATTCTTGTGCCTAAATCTCGAATCCCAAAAATCCAACCCTTAATTCCAAATCCCAACCCCCTTTCTCTTAAAACAAGTTCTTTGCTATCTATATCATTTTTTAGTTGAAGTTTTTCAAGGTCCTATTTTGAAAATTGAGAAATGTTTGGAGTCAAAAGTGTCGACTTTTTTTGAAACTTTTTGAGGGTGTATTTGCCATAAGTCAAAGCAAAAAGATTTTTCCATAAAAGAATAAGTTTTCCTAGGAAAAAAATCTATCCTCTGGAAAAAAAACTTTGATTTCGAACTGTGATGTTGGAACGCAATCGTTTAGGAGCCTTTTGAAAAAAAGTTCTTTAAAAAAAAATCAAATTCCTCCTTTTTATTCCCGAAAATCTCTCCCTCTTTGGAAATTTGACATTTTTCAAAGGATGTTCTGAGGAAGGTCCCTGAGATCTCTGGTATTTTTTAGTTTGTCTTTGGAAGTTTTTCCTTATGATTTTAGTTAAAAGTAATGGCCTTAGGAATGGTTTTTTCAAAGCTTGAAAAGGAATTGATGACTTTTTAGGGGATAAGGGTTTTTTTAGGAAAAAGTTGCCCATAGTGTTCCTTTTAATTAAAACCCCATCCCTTAAGACAATAAAATTTACCCACAGGATGGAGAATTTTATTTTTAAGATTGAAAAAAACATGTTAACAAATTTTGCTTTTCTGTGGTTCGAATTGTGTTCGAAAATTAAAATCTCGCATTTTCCCTTAATAAATTGAAAAGCTATTCAAAGCTAATTGAAATAAATTAGATGGACTGTCATATATCGGATTAAGACCCTCCTCTCGAAAAGATTTTTCATCCAAGGGAGGTTCGGAGGACCAAGAAGTAGAGCTGGGCCTTAATTTGGAAAGTTGAAGCCTCCTGATTTTTTAAGGGATTCTGAAAGGATTCTTAACTAGAAGAGCGATCTTAATAAGCGATATGATGGTATCAAGGATAAGAAAGGTTTTCAATTTGTCAAACGTGATTTGTCTTTCTTTAGAAGCCTGGAGATGAGTCGATAATCCATGGCAGGTTCTGTTCTTTTTCAAAGAAACTCAGAAAACAGTCCTACAAAATGACGTGGAGAAATCTAACTCAGAGATTGATTCAGATTGACTTCATATCTTGTTATATATATATTCTGACGAAATTCTTTTTCAATAAAATAATAAAATTACATGGAGTTTTTTCAAGAAGCAAATCGCCTTGTTAACGAAGGAAAAACGACTGAAGCAATCGCTTTCTATGACAAAGCTCTCAGTCTGAATCCCCACGACGCCCTGAGCTATTACCATAAAGGCGTGGCTTTCTTTGTTATGGGAATGAGTCAAGAGGCTGTCGATTGCTATGATCAAGCCATTAGTCTCAAACCTGATTTTATTGAGGCCTATAGCGCTCAAGGCGCTGCTTTGAAAGGGATAGGAAAGGACGAAGAAGCAATTGCTTGTTATGACAAAGCAACCGGCCTTGATCCCAATGATGCAAAAATTTATTTTAATAAGGCTCTCACTTTGGGTGAAATGGAAAAGAATGAAGAAGCTATCGACTGTATTGAGAAAGCAGTCAGTCTTGATCCAGGCGATGCTGAGATCTATTTTGAGAAAGGCAATATTCTGTTTCGAATGGGAAAGAAACGAGAAGCTATTGATTGCTATGATAAAGCCATCAGCCTCACTGCAGATTATCCAGACGCTTATGATAATAAAGCTCTGGCTCTGTGCGACATTGGAAAGTATGAAGAAGCTGTGGATTGCCTTAATCAAGCCATTAACCATTATCCTGATAATGCTGATATCCATTACCGAAAAGGCAATATTTTGTACAGAATGGGAAAGAAGCAGCAAGCTGTTGATTGCTACGACAAAGCCATTAGCCTCGATCCATATTATACCAAGGCCTATTGCAATATAGGTTTTGAATTGAGGGGAATGGGAAAGATTGAAGAAGCGTTGGGTTGCTTTGAAAAAGCCATCGGTCTTGCTCCTGATAGTTGGGGAGCTTATTACAATAAAGGTCTGCTTTTAAAAGAAATAGACAAAAATGAAGAAGCGGCTGGCTGCTTTGAGAAAGTCATCAGCTTGGTTCCTAATCATGCCGATGCATACTTTGAGAAGGCTAATGCTTTATCCCAGATGGAAAAGAATGGAGAAGCGATTGACCTCTATGACAAAGCTATTAGCCTTGATCCAAATCATGCTAAAGCCTATTGTAATAAAGGCTTTGTTTTTCTCAAAATAGGAAAGCGTGAAGAATCAATTGGCTGCTTTGATAAAGCCATTGATATCGACCCTGAAGATGTTGATTTCTATTACAATAAAAGCATAATTTTGGTAAAAATTGGAAAGTATAAAGAAGCTATTGGTTGCTTGGATCAAGCCATCAGTATTGACCCTAACTTTACTGAGGCCCGTCAGAAGAAAGAGCTGCTTGTGAAGGAACTGGGAATCAAATAAAGAGAGAAAATTTTTTTGTACGACCATATTTCTTAGTTTACAAATGAAAAATTTAAGACTGCGGAGAAAGAGTAGTTTTTCTCAGATTTTGGGAAAGAAGTTCTCTTGTATTGTGAGTATTGTTAAGGCGCAAAAATCAAGTGTTTAGAAAATGAAATAAAAGCAAGCAATCCAAAATTCGATTACTGTGCTCATTCAAGCAAATATTTAGATGAAAGTATTTCATTCACAAAAGCTAAAAACCCGTTTTTTTAACTCAAAATCAACTGGAAGATTTTATCCTTTTGAATAAGGGTTTGGAAATTCAAAGTTTGTTTTCCAGAATCTCCTGATGATAGTTCAATTTCGAGAAAAAATAAAGGTCCTTACAAAAATCTAACTACAGAGAGATAGAGATTTGGCTTTCTAGAGTGTCATTTTGTTTTTAATTCGTATGAAACCAATTTTTCCAGTTAATTGAATTCCTCAAATCCTGCTTTTCAAAGGAAAAAAATTTTATTTCTTGGAATTAAACGAAAACCAAACTTTCCAGATATTTTATGGACTTGCTTACAGGGTTCAGGGAGTTGATGTCGAAAGGAGACCGACTTTCATACCTCGAAGAGTATCAAAAAGCTCTTGTTTGCTATGGCAGAGCCGTCAGTCTAAATCCCAACGCTCATGAGGCCTATTACAAAAAAGGTAATGCATTAAGAGAAATGGGTAAGTACAAAGAAGCTGTTCAGCGCTATAATAAAGTTATCCTTCTGCAATCGAACCCTGCAGATGCATATTTTACAAAAGGTATGGCTTTGCGCATGATGGGAAAGAATGAAGAAGCACTTAATTGTTATGATAAATACATCAGCCTTGATCCAGATTCTCCAAATGCTTATTCTAACAAAGGTCTGATCTTGTATGAAGTTGGAAAGAATGAAGAAGCTGGAGATTGCTTTGAGAAAGCAATCAGTCTTGATCCAAATTTTCCAAGTGCTTATTTCAATAAAGGGCTGGTTTTAACTGCAATGGAAAAAAATGAAGAGGCTGGAGATTGTTTTGAGAAAGTCATCAGCCTGGATCCGAATGATGTTGATGCGCATTACAATAAAGGCGTGACTTTACTTCGTCTGGGAAAGAATAAAGAGGCTGTTGCTTGCTTTGATCAAGCTATCAATCTGAATCCTAGTTATGTTGATGCTTACTCCTTTAAGGGCTGTATTTTAAATGAAATGGGAGAATGTGAAGAAGCTGTGCGTTGCTTTGACAAAATAATCAGCTTGAATCCGAATTATGTGAATGCTTACCACAATAAAGGTTTCGTTTTGGATAAAATGAAAAAGTATAAAGAGGCTGTAGACTGTTATGATGAAGCCATTAGTATTGATCCTGATAATGCTGCTTTTTATGACAACAAAGGTTTGGTCTTGCAAAAACTAGGAAAGAATGATGAGGCGAAAGCTTGCTTTGAGAAAGCCGATAGCCTGTATTAAGAAATGAGATATTATGGCAAGGGAACCAATTTTTTTGTATCTCTATGATGCGAACCTTAATATCAGGAGTTTTTCTGCTCAATTTATTAAAGGCTTATATGGTTTTGTGAGTATTGTGGGAGGATAAAATATAGACTTTGATTCCTTACTCGATATTGAACTCTGGTCTTTAAGAATTGTTTCGATTGTTAAAAAAATGAAAGAAGATTTGATCCTTTTGCTTCTTTGAATTTTGAACCAAAAGGATTTCCTTAAAAAAACTCAAATAACTTCTCAAATCTCTCAATTCAGAAGACCCAATGCAAAATCAAAAATCACGCCTATGAGCTTCAGTGAAGAGAGTCCTCTAGATCTTCATTTTATTGATTAAACTCATCAAAACTCAAACTTCAGGGGTCCTTTTTATTCGAGTGAAACCTATTTGGAAATAAAAATTTTGGGGTAAAATATAAGCCAATAAAGTTTTCAAGAAAATTCTGAGAAAGAGTTTTTTCCCCATGGATGGAGATCTGAAATTGAAGAATTGGAAAAGCTTTTCTCGGACAAAAAGCCCAAAGTCTCCGGGAATTGCTAAAACATTTCCAAAAGAAAAGTCAAAAGGAGAAGTTTTTTCCTTGAAATTCCTGAGTTTGGCAAAAAAGAATGATGAGACGATTCAAAAAATCTCAAAAGGAAATTTGACCAGGTCGCAAAGTTAAAGAAATATCACTAGTTTTCTTTGCTCTCATTTTCGGGTTTCATCTCAAATACGTTACGCAAAAATTTCTGATCAAATTCTTTTCAAAGAAAAAATTCTATCCTTTCCTCGTTCCAAAGCCGAAAGTCAATTCAAAGATTTAAGGTTTTTAAAAGCTTTTCAATGAAAGAATTTATTTTCTGAGGTTCAAATAAAATTGAGCTTTGCAGTTTGTGGATGAAGTTATCCAAGAGCTCAGGAGGCTCTGGCGGGAAAGGTACGGGCTCTATTATGGAGGAAAGCACAATAAAGCTCCTGTTTGTTATGATAGAGAGTTCAGTCTGAACCCAAACGATGCTAAAGTCTCTTCCAATCAAGATAATGCTTTAGCAGAGATGAAAAAAATAGTAAAAGCTGTTTAGTGTTACAATAAAGCCATCATTCTAAATTCGAATCCCGCAAATGCTCATTTCAACAAAGGTATTTGTTTAAGTAAAAATTTATAGGTACTGTTCTGATTCACTGAACATAGAAAAAAGGAGAAAGCTCTGGGAGGAATCTTGATAATGAGATATCTCCAAATAAAATCTCTCGCAAATGAGCCAACAAAGAACTCCAACACTTCCAAGCATTTATGTCACAAATAAGCAGAAAAAAATTTGCTTTTCAAATTTCACTGCCAACTCCTTAGTCATGAGCTCAAAACACTCATGAAAATTTTCATTCTCACTCCAAAGGATTTTGAAAGAAAATTCGCCGAATTCTTCGAGACCAGCAAAGATTGAAGCAACTTCCCTTTTTCTTTGAGAATGCTGGACCCTCTAGACTCTTGGTCCATCAAAAGTTTTTTCAAACAACTTCTTTTCTTAGGATGAATTGTATATTTCTGTTCTGTTAATGCTCAAGAACGTCCGAAGAGAAGCTGAGACCTTTTAACTTTTTCTTCTTTGACAGCAAAATTGTGAAGCAAGGAATCGCCTTGCTCTTGTTTTGAGTCCTGCAGTCCAAGAGCCACACTGCTTAATCTTTTGTTTTGATAAAAAAGAAAACGTTAAAGAATCTCTGGATCACATGCACCACCTCCAACATTTCATGAAGTTTTGTAAAGAGCTTTCAGATTCTAAAATAACTTATTTCGCTTTCCATGTCTTTGAATCAAAATATCCTCGCTGTAAATTTTTCTTTTGAGTCTAACTCTTTCATAAAAGATTGTCTTGAAATTAACCCCACCTCTTTTTTGTTCTTTTAAATTAAAAACCCAATTTTATTCAAATAAAAATAAAATCAAAGGTGTTTTCTGAGTGAATGGAAGCGTCGAATGACATCAGGGGCCTCCAAAGGAAAGGACTCCTCCTTATAGATCAAGAGATGCATGGGAGAGCTCTTGTTTGTTTCCATAGAGCCATCAAGCTCGATCCTAGAAACGCTTTTTCCTATGTCTGTAAAGCATCCCTCCTAAAAATTATTAGAAAGTATGAAGAAGCTGTTAATTGTTATGACAAAGCCATCAAACTTGATCCGAAGTTTGCTGCTACCTATTACAATAAAGGCGGAGCCTTGAGAAAAATGAAAAAGTATGGAGAAGCTATTGATTGTTATGATCAAACCCTAAGTCTCGATCAAAACCATGCAAAAGCCTATTATGATAAAGGTCGAGCTTTGGAAAAACTGAGAATGTATGAAGAAGCTGTTGAGTGTTACAATAAAACCATCTTTTTGAACCCGAATGATGCAAAAGCTTATAAGCATAAAGGCTACATTTTGTCTAAAATGAGAAGGTATGAAGAAGCAGTTGATTCCTATGATCAAGCCATAAGCTTCGACCCAAATGATGCAAATGCCCATAAAGATCAAGGCTATATATTCTATAAAATGGGAAAGTACAAAGAAGCTGTTGACTACTATGATAGAGCCATAAATCTCGATCCAAATAATACAGAAACTTTGATGGATAAGGGCGTCGTTTTGATTCAAATGAAAAGGTACGAAGAAGCTGCTGGGTGCTACACTCAGCTCATCGTTCTGGATCCGAATCGTGCAAAAGCATACCACAATAAAGGCTTCGCTTTGTCCAAGAAAGGAGAGTATGGAGAAGCTATTAGCTGTTATGATAAAACGGTTTGCCTTGATCCAAATTATGCAAGAGCCTTTTACAATAAAGGCATGGCTTTGTTCCAGATAGGAGAGTATGAGGAAGCTGTTGGCTGTTTTGATAAAGCCATTAGTCTTGATCTAAATGATGCAAAGGTCTATGTCAATAAACAGCGGGCTTTGTCAAAACTGGCAAAAAATGAAGAAGCTGCTGAACTCAAAAGAAAGGGTGAAGGAGTTGTTTCTTTGTCTCATAAAAATTGATATGTAAAAATCAAGCAGCCGTTCTCAAAGAGATTTGTTGAAAGAAAGTCGATCCTATAATTATTTTGAGTATGATGAAAGCAGAAACTGTCTAGAAGTTTTGTAGTTGTTCTCACAATGAAACAAAATTTCAATATACGCTCATTGAAAATATTTGTTCTCATCCTGAAGGATCTCCAGGCCTAGGTCAATGAAACGAATCTCTTCAACGATTATAATTTAGACAGGATTTTTCTCAAAAACTCAAAGAATTTGGACCGGGATTCAAAAAAATCTCCTTCTTTTTTTAGTGCTTTGAAAAGGCTTTTTTCCTTAAGAAGATTTTATGGATGGGAAACTTTTTAACTTTATTTCTTCATATGAATTTTATGCTTCAGTTCCGTTCAGGCTCAAGAAAGTACAAATTCTAAGATGTGAGATTCATACCAATAAGTATTCATCTGAAAAAATCAAACCTGAGAAGCTAAATACTTTTGGTTTTTCTCCTTTGACAGCAAAATTGTGGGGCACGAAACCAACTACCTCTGTTCGCAAAAGCTTGTCTTTGTTTTGATTTCTGAAGTCCAAGATCTTCATTGCTTAACCTTTTGTTTCGATCAAGACTCTTTCCAAGGTTTCATCATCAAAATTTTGAGAATGAGCTTTCAATTAATCACAGTTGATTGGTTCCCATGTTTCTGAACCAAAATATCTTAATTACAAAAGATTTTTTTCGTCCAACTCTTTCAGAAAAGAACTACCTTGAAATAATTCAATCCATTTTTTCCCAATTGAGAACCCTCATTCTATTGTAAAATAAAAATAAACTCAAAGGTTTTTTGTTTTAAGTTGATGAATTATCAAAGGATACTCTGGAGCTCCAAAGAAAAGGAAGTACTCTGTATGACGAAACAATGTATGAGAGAGCTATTGTTTGCTATAAAAAAGTCATCAGTCTTGACCCAACTAGTGCTTGGGCTTTCTGCGATAAAGGGCGAGTTTTGATTAAAATGGGCAAGAATGAAGCTGTTGATTGCTTTGATTGGGGGAAACGTCTGAATCCTGATGATGCTGATTCCCATAATAGTCAAGCCTATGTCTTGAATAAAACGAATTAAAGTAAAGAAGTAATTGACTGCTTTGATAAAACGACTAGTCTTGACTCAACTTATGCAAAAGCCTACTTTAGCAAAGGAAATGCTCTTCAAGAAATGAAAAAATATGAAGCTATTGAGTGCTATGATAAATCCATCAGTCTTGATCGTGATTATGCTGACGCTTATTTTGAGAAAGGGAATACCTTGGAAGCACTGGGGAAGAAGATAGAAGCAGTATATTAGTATGACAGACAAAGTCATTGAGATAAATCCAAGTCATACTGAAGCCCTTTCTCAGAAGGAAGGGGTTTTGAATGAGCTCAAGGAAAAATGAGAGAAAAACTCTTTATTTATCGAGACGCTTCGAAATCATATCAAACCAAAATGAAAAAATTCGTTAATTAGCTGCCAAAAGCCCTTTTCTCAGCATAAACAAAATATAATTCAGGATGTCTATATTGCCCGACGTTGTTGTATTTTTTGGCAAACTCATCCGACACATTCGTCTGATTTGACATTTTCTTGAGAAATAAATCAAAAGAAAATTTCACAATTCAAAAAAATTTTTTTGGAGAATTTTGTTGACAATCAGGGATGTTTTTTTTACGGATTTTTTCGAGTGAAAATGGATCAGCCGTTATCTAGAAAATTTCGGAACTCTGGACCAGGATGGATTTTATTTTTGCAATGAGAAATTTTTGAGAGAAGAAAATACAAACAAAAAAATTGTAAAAAAAAATTTTCTTGCATTCATGGATCCAGTAATCTGACAGCATATATGATAGATATACATATACTAATCTCACTTGCGTATCCCTCTGATAAAATATGGAAATATAAAAAGCGTCCAAGGTTACTTCGAGATGAATAAATTTTATTGATAATTTGGACTTATATTTTAGAAGGAAAAAATATTGAAATAAGTTTTCATAAAGGATAATAATCCTTGGATTTCCGGATTAAAACCGGAAAGCAGGAAAGCAGGAAACCGGATTCCGGAAAAGTCTAGAAACGGATTTTTCTTGAAAACTTCTGGCAAATTTTAACTCTAAAAAAAAAACATCCTTGTTGAGAATTACTTTTTCGGAAATTCCTTGCGACTCTTTTCATCATTTGGGCGATTTTTTTTTACAAAATAGACTCTCTCGCCCAGAGTGATTGAATTTTAATCAAAAATACTGAGACTTCATCAACCATCTCCATAAAATAAGCATGTCTGGCGTTTTGAGGAAATTGTTGGATTTAAAAAAAGACATCCAACAATCCCTGAAATCCTGGAGAAGGGTTGGAAAGCCCTGTGTTAGACCAGCTTGAAAAAATATATCGAGATAATCTACTCAAGTGTACAGGAAAAGGGTCGTTATTCTTGAACTCCTTTTGGATTTTTTCAAAACTCAGGTTCAGATATCTCGATTGGAAATAAATATCTTGTGATTCAAAAAGAGACCTCAAACTATTTCAGTCTTTTGAACCAAGCCAGATCAAAGTACTGAGATAAATCCTTTTAAATCTGACCCAAAAAAAAAA
>Ga0182738_1006046_pt1 | contig 12712 bp, 6 predicted proteins | sample eDN5th30CBELigMG_FD_128876 | JGI IMG/M metagenome (GOLD analysis project Ga0182738, IMG submission 128876) | Enriched Miracle-Growth compost microbial communities from Emeryville, California, USA - eDNA 5th pass 30_C BE-Lig MG (version 2)... ...
AAGCGGCTGTGTTTCCGCCCGGGATGCCGCGAGGGTCGATTTCAGCGGAAATCCCGGGCTTCAACACCGCCGCCTTTGAGTCCTACGGACATACAAGGTGGCCGAAGGCCGGATGAGGGGGAAGTCCGCCAGCCTCCGGTCGCGCCCCCCTCATCCGCCCCTTCGGGGCACCTTCTCCCGCGAGGGGAGAAGGCTATAATTCGATCCGCAACGCGCTTATGGGAGACGCGCAGCGCCATGAGCAACCGATCGCGCCTTGTTCGCTGGATCCTCGTCGTCGTCCTCGCGCTGTCGTCCGTCTCGGCGAAGGCCGACGAACCGACGCGGCGGCCCAACGTCCTCTTTCTTTACAGCGACGACCAACGGGCCGACACCATCGCGGCGCTTGGCAATGATCATATCCGAACGCCCAATCTTGACGCCCTGACGAAGCGGGGGACGGCGCTCACCCGAGCCTATTGCATGGGCTCGGACCAGGGGGCCGTTTGCGTCCCCTCGCGGGCGATGCTGTTGACCGGGCGGGGGCTGTTCCACGTCAAGAACAAGATGGTAGGCCAAGACACCTGGCCTCAGGCGTTCGCCAAGGCCGGTTACGATACGTTCGTCATCGGCAAGTGGCACAACGGGCCGCCGTCCTTGCTCAAGTCGTTTCAAAGGGGAAAGGCGATCTTCTTCGGCGGGATGGGAGACCCGTACAATCTACCCATTCAAGACCTTTCGGCCGATCATGAGTTCATCAATAAGAGAATCAGCGGCGAGCACTCCGCGAAGGTTGACGCCGACGCCGCGATCGAGTTCATCAAGTCTCGCGACGGCGACCGGCCCTTCCTCTGCTACGTCGCCTTCAACGTCCCCCACGATCCCCGGGTCTCTCCGCCCGAGTATCGAAGCCGTTACAAGGACTCGGACATCCCGCTCCCGGCCAATTATCTGCCCGAGCATCCATTTAAAAATGGAGAGATGGTCAACCGAGACGAGCGGCTCGCTCCTTGGCCGCGGACGCCCGAGGTCGTTCGCCGGCACCTCGCCGATTATTACGCGGCGATCGAGCACCTCGACGCCCAGGTCGGCCGGATCCTGGACGCGCTCCGGGATTCGGGGCGGCTTGACAACACGCTGATCGCCTACGCGGGAGACCACGGGCTGGCGATCGGCTCGCACGGTCTCTTCGGCAAGCAGAACTTGTATGAGCATTCGATGCGGTCGCCGGTGATTTTGGCCGGCCCCGGGATCCCAGCCGATAAGCGGGTCGACGCCCTGACCTACCTGTTCGACCTCTTCCCGACGCTCGGCGACCTGGCGGGCGTCGACGGTCCCGAGGGGAGCGAGGGCCTCAGCCTCGTCCCCGTTTTCCAGGGGCGAGAGTCGACCCGCCGCGATGTCCTTTTCACCGCCTACGCCAAGGTCCAGCGCGCGGTTCGGGACGACCGCTGGAAGCTGATCGTCTATCCCAAGATCAACAAGGTTCAACTCTTCGATTTGAAGAACGACCCGGACGAGCTGCGCGACCTGTCCGCCGACCCCGCGCGCGCCGGGGAGGTCGCCCGACTGACGGCCTTGCTTCGCGAACAGCAGGCCAAGGCCGGCGATTCGCTCCCCCTGACCACCGACCACCCCGAGCCTGCGGCCTTCGATTTTAGCAAGGTGAAGCCGGCGGCCCGGTAAGGGAAACGAAATCGGGCGGCGATGGACTTTCCGAATTCGCTGACTTTGCGGCTTGCGTCGATTTTGGCTGGCCTTGGGGTGCCCTCGCGGCCGATAAATCGAAAGGACGACGACGTTCGACTTCCGCCTCAGCGCGGGCCAATTCATTTCGGGAGGATTCCGGGTGCGGCTAAGAACGCTGGGGAAAGCGAGAGGAATTCCCGCCGCGGCCTCGATTGCGATGGTTTTGGCGAGCGCCGCCCCGGCGATCGCCGCCGACCCGCCGATCCCCTCCCCAACGCCTCCGCCCGCCTCGCGAGAGGCGCTGTTGGAGGAGCGCCTCCAGAGAATGGAGGCCATGAATCAGAAGATGGCCGAGCGATTCGACGCGGTCATCCAGCGCAACCAGGCGCTTGAGGACCGTCTCAAGTCGGTCGCGGGCGAGAACCAGGCCCTTTCCGACAAGATCGACGAACTGACCAGCCGGCTGACGGCGCCCGCGCTGGATCCTCGAGTCGGCGGGTTCTTCAACGTCCAGAGCGCCCAGCCCCCCGACATCCAGACCGACGAGCTGAGCGCGCCGGCCCAGCCGGAGACGACGAACCGTCCCTTCAGCGACCTCTTCGGCGGGGTGTTGCTCGACGACCTGGACGACCAGCCCCCCGACATTCAGACCGACGAGCCGATGGCCGAGCCCTCCAGGATCCCACTCTCCCCCGGCGCGGAGGAGGGCGACGTTGTGGAAAGTGGGGCCGACGATCAGCCCCCCGACATCCGAACCGACGAGCCGGAGCCCCCGGCCGTGGAGCGGCCCACTCGGACCTTCTTTCACGAGGGCTTCAAGTTCGAGACCCAAGACGGCGAGTTCACGCTCCACTTCCACAACGAGACCCAGCTCGACGTCCGAGCCTACGACCAGGCCGCCTCCGATCCGGTCGACCAGACAAGCTTCTCCATCCGTCGCCAACGCTTCTACTTCAACGGCCGGATCACCAGGCCCATCGAATACAGCGTCTCGGTGAACAAGGGCCTGGGGAGCTTCGACCTGCTCGACGCCTACCTCAATTTTAGTTACGACCCTCGCTTCCAGTTTCGAGTTGGCCGCTACCGCGTGCCCTTCACCTATGACGGTTACGCGTTGAGCAACCAATTCCTGGCCACTCCCGAACGGTCGGTCTTCGTCCTCAACTATGGCTACAACCGCAACTTCGCCCTCATGGGGCACGGCGAATTGTTCGACGGTCGGCTCGATTACGCGGTCGCCGGGGTGAACGGCCCGCGCAACTCGTTCTACGACAAGAACAGCCACAAGGATGTGTTGGCCTACCTGAACTTCCGGCCGTTCTACCAGTCGGAGCGGCTGGCCTTCCTGAAACATTTGAACGTCGGCGGCTCGGCCGCCTACGGCATCCAGGACCAAGCGCCGCTGCCGACCGGCTTTTACACCTCCTTGAGCGCCAGCCAGAGCGAAGGCACGATCAGAACCGCGCCGGCGTTTTTGGAGCTTAACAACAACGTGCTGGAGCGAGGGGCCCGCGAGATGTGGGAGCTGCACGCGAACTACTTCTACAAGGGGCTCTCGCTCATGAGCGCCTGGGACAAGGGGTTCAACGACTATGGATTCGTGAACTCGCCGGCGCAAGTCCACCTGCCGACCGACGGCTACTACGTCCTGGCCGCCTACCTGCTGACCGGCGAGCACGTCGAGCGGCGATCCTTCACCGTGCCGCTTCGGCCGTTTGATCTCCGCAAGGGCAAACGCGGCCCCGGCGCCATCGAAGTTGTGAGCCGCTATTCCGCGTTCAGCGTCGGCGACGAGGTGTTCACCGGGGGGCTCGCCGATCCCAACCTCTGGGCCAACCGCGTCTACGCCATTGACACGGGAGCCAACTGGTACTTGAACAAGTTCACGAGAATCTATATCGGTTGGCAACACTCCGCCTTCAACAGACCCGTAACCTATCGCCCCGGCGGGTGGCAGACGACCAGCGACCTGTTCTGGCTTCGCTTTCAGATCTACTTCTGATTCCGACGCGGAGTAGATCCCCCGACCGCGCGTTCTGCTCCGCGCTCGTCCGTGGGGGCGGCCCCGGGGGGCCGCCTCTAGGAGAGCCGACTCCCATCTCTTATCGCGTAGGCCTCACCTTCACGAATCCGGATGCAATGGCCGCGCGACGGATACAAGTTCGCTCTGCCAAAAAGAGATGGGTCAAGGAGGAAGCAAGCTGCCGAAGGTTGCAGCCGGCCTATTGCTTGGAGCAATCCAGCCAATCATAATGGCGCGCTTCTTTCGTCGTGTTCCCGCGAGTCGCTTGAGGAATGTTTGAGCCTCCCCATTAAAACGGTCGTTTGTTCTCGGACGCGCTTGCGGAGCCTCCAGGAACCCCAACCATGCTTTACGCCCTGCTTTCCGCGATATCTTTTTGCCTCACCGCCGCCGCCCTCTTCTACTTCTTCAAATCGAGCGAGTTGGATTCGCAGCTGCGTCAGTCGACTGACGCGTGGCGGGAGAAGGAGGAGGAGTATACTTCCGAACTCGCCAAGCTTGAGAAGATCAGACACGTCCCGGACATCATCGAGCGCGCCAGAAAGTCCAAAGCGGAGGTGGAAGCCAAGCTGGAGCAAGCTCAGCGAAGGGCTGATGAGATTGTCAGACGAGCAGTGGAGGAGGCGCGAGAGAAGAGTCGGGAGTTGAGGGCCAGTGGCGAGAAGGAACTCGAGGCGCTTCGGGCAGAGGCGCAAGCGCTCCGGAGTAACGCGAAGACGCTGGAGGCCGAAGCCCGAGAGGCGCTAAGAGTTGCGGAGCGGCAGGGGCAAGTCGCTCTCGATGAAGCGCAAAAGGAAGCCAAGGAACTGGCGTCCAAGGCCAGGAAAGACGCCAAGGACAAACGGGAGCGAGCGGAGGAGGCTTTGAACCAAGCGACGACCTACGCCTCTGACATCAGGAGGACGGCGGAGCAGCGAGCCCGCGAGATCGCCGAGGAGGCGTATGAGGCAAAGGGCAAGCTCAAGGATTACCAAGCATCGATTCAAGCTCTTCGCAATAAAATTGAGGGTTACGATGGAGTTTATCTAACTCCCCCCGCGCACATCTTGGATGAGCTCGCGGAGGAATTTGCCTTCAACAAGGCTGGCGAGAGACTAAGGCTCGCCCGCGAGCGATCGAGGCTTATGCGGCAAAATGGGACCGCCACCGTCTGTGGTTACGACGATGGGTGGAAGAAGGAGCACGCCCTCAAGTTCGTCCTCGGAACATTTGACGGAAAAGTCGACTCAATACTTTCGAGGGTGAAGTCGGGAAACCAAGGTAAGCTCATCCAGGAAATCAAGGATGCCTATGCCCTGGTTAATCAGGACGGAGAGGTCTACAAGAACGCGCGGATTAATGAGGAGTATTTGGATTCCAGGCTTGAAGAACTCAAATGGGCTGTGGCCGTCCAAAAATTGAAGGAGAAGGCGAGGGAGGAGCAGAGGGCGATCAGGGAGCAGGCCAGAGAAGAGGAGAAGGCGAAGAAGGAACTTGAGAGGGCGATCAAGCAGGCCGAGCGAGAGGAGGCGCTTGTCAACAAAGCCATCGCCAAACTGAGAAAGCAGTTTGAGGACGCGGGAGAAGCCGAGAAGGCGAAGCTCGAAGCCCAACTCGAAGAGTTGAACGTCAAACTCGTCGAAGCCGAGGAGAAGGGTCGGAAAGCGATCTCGATGGCCCAGCAGACAAAGCGAGGGCACGTTTACGTCATCTCCAATGTCGGCTCGTTCGGGGAGAACGTCTATAAGATCGGACTGACGCGAAGGCTCGACCCCAACGAGCGGATCCGAGAGCTTGGCAACGCCAGCGTGCCATTCCCTTTCGACGTGCACGCGATGTTCGCGTCCGAAGACGCTCCCGCGCTGGAGGCCGCCTTCCATCGGCGTTTCCTGGAAAATCAAGTGAATAAGGTCAACAGGCGGAAGGAGTTTTTCAACGTCGGCATTGCGGAGCTAAGAAGCGTTGCCGAAGAACTGGGAATCGAGGCGACGTGGACGATCGCCGCGGAAGCCAGTCAGTACAGAGAGACCCAGGCGCTTGAGGAGGCCATGCGATCGGACAACGAATTTAGACGGAAGTGGCTGGACGAGCAGACAACCTTCAACTTCGAGGATCCGGCGCTGGACAACGCGGATGAAGAGTTGGAGGAAATCGAGGCGTAGGCTGTGGCGCGGCCACTCCAATCTCGATGCTTTTCCCGGTGGACGGTGCCCGCCCTACGACCGATCGCGGCGAGAGAGATCCACCGCCGAAGGCACCTCCCAGCGCACATCGAAAAGCCGACGCGGTTTAGCCTCGCGGATTGACTTGGGGTGGGAGCGTCGAATACAAGGGGGCAAAGAGGGCGGCGCGCCTTCCCGGCCGCCGAAGTCCCGCGCGGGAGCCATCGCCGCGCTTCGCCCTCTCCACCCACCGTTGGAACCCACTCCCATGACGAACCGCTCGCGACCCATTCGAATGTTGGCTTGGCTCGGCGCCTTCATGGTTTTGACCGGCTCGGTCGGGGCGGGGGAGATCGCTCACAAGGGGAGGGAGCTTAAGGTTCCCGACGGCTTCACGATTGAGTTGATCGCGGGGCATCCCCAGGTCGACCGGCCGATCACCGCGGCGATGGATGAACAGGGGCGACTGTACGTGGCCGACTCGTCGGGCTCCAACGAGAAGGTCCAGATTCAACTTGAGGAGCGGACCCACCGGATCGTTCGGCTGGAGGACCAGGACGGCGACGGCAAGTATGAGTCCCAAACCGTCTTCGCCGACAGGATGATGTTCCCCGAGGGGACGATGTGGCTCGACGGCTCGCTCTACGTCGCGGCCCCGCCGAGCATCTGGAAGCTGACCGACACCGACGGCGACGGCGTGGCCGACGACCGCGTCGAGTGGTTCCAGGGCAAGACCCTAACCGGCTGCGCCAACGACCTGCACGGCCCCTACGCCGGCCCCGACGGCTGGATCTACTGGACCAAGGGAGCCTTCGCCGAGCAAACCTACGAGCGCCCCGGCAAATCCCCGTTCGTCACCAGCGCCGCGCACATTTTCCGGGCCCGTCCCGACGGCTCGGGGCTGGAGCCGGTGATGACCGGCGGCATGGACAACCCGGTCGACGTGACGTTCACCCCCGGAGGCGAGCGGATCTTCTCGACGACCTTCTTCCACCAGCCCGGCGGCGGCATGCGAGACGGCCTCGCCCACGCCGTCTACGGCGGGGTCTACGGCAAGGTCAATCGAGTTCTCGACGCTCCCGTCCATCAGCGGACGAGCCCCGAATTAATGCCGGTCCTGCTGCACATGGGGCCCGCGGCGCCCTCGGGCCTGCACCGGCTTGAATCCAACGCGCTGGGGGATGAGTATCAGGATGATTTGTTCGCGTGCTACTTCAACCTCCATAAAGTCGGCCGGCACAAGCTCGCCCCGGCGGGCGCGACCTTCGCCACCCAGGACGAGGACTTCGTCACCAGCTCCGACCTGGATTTCCACCCGACCGACGTGATCGAGGACGCCGACGGGAGCCTGCTCGTCATCGACACCGGGGGCTGGTACAAGCTCTGCTGCCCCTCGTCGCAACTCTCCAAGCCCGACGAACTGGGGGGAATTTACCGGGTCCGCCGCGCGGACGCGAAGCCGATCGACGACCCCCGGGGGCTGAAGCTGGATTGGGAGAATCCCGAGCCCGCCGAGCTGGCGAAGCGGCTGGCCGACCCTCGTCCGGCCGTCCGTCGTCGGGCGGTCGCCGCGTTGGCCAAGGCTGGCGAGTCCGCCCAGTCCGTCCTCTCCGAAGCGGTCAAGCCGTCGCGCCCGGTCGAATCCCGCCGCAACGCCGTTTGGACGGCGGTTCGGATCGGCTCGCCCGAGGCGCTCGCCGTCGTCCGCGCGGGGCTCGCCGACCCGGATCAGTCGATCCGACAGGCCGCCGCCAACGCCGTGAGCCTGGTTCGCGACGCGGAGGCCGCCGGCGCGCTGACGAAGATGATCGCCGCGGGGCCGCTCGCGAACCGCCGAGCCGCCGCCGAGGCCCTGGGCCGAATCGGCGACGCCGCGGCCGTCCCCCATTTGCTTAAGGCGCTTGGGGACAAGGCGGCCGATGATCGCATGCTCAACCACTCGCTGACTTACGCCTTGATCCAGATCGATGATCCGAAGGCGACCGCCGCCGGCCTGGCGTCGAACGAGCCTCGGGTGCTCCGGTCGACCCTGATGGCGATCGACCAGATGGAGGGGGGCAAGCTGGAGCCTCGAAAGGTCGCCGACCTCTTGGCGTCGGCCGACGCCCAGGTGAAGGAGACGGCCTCCTGGATCATCGGCCGGCATCCCGACTGGGCCGAGGCCCTGACCGACTTCTTCCGCGACCGCCTGAAGCGCGATGATCTGGCCGCGGACGACCGCGCCGATTTGGAGCGTCAGCTTGCCGGCAACGCCGCCTCGCCGGGCGTTCAAGAGCTTCTCGGATCGCGCCTCGTCGATGCCAAGGCCGCCAAGCCGGCGAAGCTCAGCGCCTTGAAGGCGATGGCTCAGGCGCAGGTGAAAGACTTGCCGGCCGGTTGGCGATCGGGCCTGGCCGCGATCTTGAGCGGCGCCGACGACGAACTCGCCCGTCAAGCGGTCGCCACGATCCGGGCCCGCGCGCCTCAAGGCGACCCTGATGGCGCGCTCGCCGGACCGCTGCTGGCGATCGCCGGGAGAGAAGACCTGGCCGACGACGCGCGTTTGGAGGCGTTCTCGGCCGTTCCGGGAGGATTGGCGAAGGTCCAGCCCGACGCCTTCGCGTTCCTGGTCTCGAAGCTCGGCGAGGACGAGTCGGCCGCCGTCCGAGGGTTGGCCTCCGACATCCTCTCGCGGGCGAAGCTCTCCCGCGAACAACTCGACGCCCTGGCCGATGCTCTCGGGGAGGCCGGGCCGCTTGAGGTCAACCGCCTGCTGGCCGCCTTCGACGCATCAACGGATGACGCTTTGGGCGTGAAGCTGGTGAAGGTGCTGGGCGAGTCGTCGGCCCTCTCAAGCCTTCGGATCGACGCCCTGAAGGAGCACTTCGCCAAGTTCGGGCCCAAGACCCACGAGGCGGCCGAGGGGCTTTACTCGAAGATCAACGCCGACGCGGCCAAGCAACAGGCCCGCATCGCCGAGCTTCTGACCCAGATCAGCGGGGGAGACATCAGGCGCGGGCAACTGGTCTTCCACAGCGAGAAGGCCGCCTGCCACACCTGCCACGCCATCGGCTACCGGGGGGGCGACGTCGGCCCCGACCTGACCCGAGTCGGCGGTGTTCGCTCCGAGCGCGACCTCCTCGAAGCGATCATCTACCCCAGCGCCAGCTTCATCCGAAGTTACGAACCGGTCCTCGTCGCCACCGCCGACGGCCGGGTCGTCAACGGCTTACTCAAGAACGAGACCGCCGACGAGCTGACCCTCGTCACCGGCGCCGATCAGCAAGTTCGCGTCGCCAAGTCCGACATCGACGAGATTCGTCCCGGCACCGTCTCGGTCATGCCCGCCGGCCTCGACCAGCAGTTGACCACCCAGGAGTTGCTGGATCTGGTGGCGTTTTTGAAGGCGTGCCAGTGAGGGACCGGCCGGGCGGGGGCCGGCAAGATTATGGAAAACGCGCCGGCTCTCGGCGGCCCTTAATTTCCCTCTCCCACCGGGGGCGGGGGGAACCCCACTTGTGGGGTCGGGCCCGAAGGGCCGGGTGGGGATCGTGGGATTTCGGGGGGAATTCGGCGAGCAATTGTCCCGGGAGGGCGAGGCTCCCGCCGAGCCGGCGCCAGGCGTGGGGCTCGGCGTGAGCCTCGCCCTCCCGAAGAGACCGCTCGCCAAACTCCTTCCGAAATCCAACGACCCTCATCCGGCCTGCGGCCACCTTCTCCCGGGGGGAGAAGGATGCTTGGCGGCGGCCTCTCGCTTATCTGAGAACCCTGACGGAATCAATCTTCTCCGCGGGAATCCAGACCTCGGCGTCCTTGTCGCCCGGCTTTGGATTGGCGATTCCGATGTTGCGCGTCAGGCGATTCAGGATCGGAACGCCGGAGAGCGGCGAGTCCTGAACCTCTTGGCGCGTCATGGTCGAGACGGTCAGAGCCAGACCATTATCGTCCGCCTTGGCGATCACTCCTCCATACGTGATTGAGACGCTCGCGTTGCGGGCGTCCTTCTCCGGCTTCAGCTCGATCAGGCACCGTTGCCCCTCCTTAAGAGTGGAGGGGTTCGCGATGGCGGATGCCGAACGGTCCGGGGCCTTGGACCCTTGGGCCCGTTCGCGCGCTCCGAACGGGCGAGGGGGGGCGTCGGCGGGGGGGCGGAGGTCGGCGCGGTCGGCGTCGCGGAAGGGGGAGGCGTCGAGATGGATTCCGCCGGTCTCGGGGATGGGGAGCTTGGGGATGGGGCGTTTGGGATTGTCGAGGCAGTACCAGGCGTTCCGGGCGACGGTGAAGGTCTCGGGGGCGGTGTCGGGTCCGATGTTGATGGGGACGCTCATCTCGTCGGATCGGTAGGCGATCAGGTTGTCGGTGAACTGGCCGTTGCGGCTCGGGACGAAGCCAGGCGCGCGGGTCTCTTGGAGGACTCGGAATACCCAGCGCCTGGGGGCGTAAATCGTGTTGCGCCGGACTATCGCGCCATCCACGCCCACGAACGCCACCGGCGTCGACGAGCCCAGGAACGTGCAATCCTCGACGAGCAAGTCCTTCGCCTCGTACCCCTGGGGCTTGGGGCGGAAGAATTGCAGGCCGGTGCTGCCGCCGAGGTTGATCGACCGCTCGCCGGCGTTCTCAAATCGGCAATGGCGGATCGCGACTTCGCTCGTTCCTCCCTTCGCCTGGACGCCGTTGGAGCCTTCGTTCCCGTTATGCCGAAATGTGCAATTTTGGATGACGCCGCGGTGGCAGCCGACCATGTCGATCCCCGAGCCTCCGGCCCCCCAGCGCTCCAATAGGCAGTCTTCGACCACGAAATCCTCGATCCCCGAGAGCTTGATCCCGTCGTGGTTACCCTCCGGCCCCACGTCGCGGACGACCAGGTTTCGAAGCGCGACGTGATGCGACGGATTGGCGAAATCGCCGCCATCGTCGATGTTCAGGCCGTTGTCGGTCGCGCCGGTCAGGATCAGGTCGCTGACCTCAACGTGGGCGATCGCCGAGAACTGGAAGGCGGTGTTCCGCCCCCGGATGATCGGGGGGTTCTTGGCGTCGGCCCCACGAATGACGATCGGGGCGTTCGGCTCGCCCTTGAGCCCCCGGAAATGGTGCCCTCCCTGGTATTCCCCGGGCGCGATCAGGATCGTCGTCCCCGGCTTCGCCTCGGCGACCGCCCGCCTCAGCTCCTCGACGTTCGAAACCGAAACCTCGGCCGCGCCGATGATTCCGGATGTCAAAACCACGCAACATGAGGTTATGAGCGATCGCCGAATAATCATGGAGTCGAATCCTGGCGGTGGAAATGAGGGGTTAGGTGGATGGTGTTTGCGGAGACTCGTTCGCCGGCGGGGTGGTTTTCGTCCCCTCCTCAAGCTCGTCGGGGGAAACGAACTGAACCCGGCCATCCCTCCAAACGACGAGCGGAACGCCGGCCCGCTTGTTGGCGAGCACGGCGTCGCGAAACGCCTGATTCATAGCCTCGTGGATGGGCTTTCCCGCTTGAATGCGTCCTCAATGTCGACATCCCCGGGGCGCGTCATGGGCTTGTCTCCGATTCGGATGTCTCGGGAGGGCGAGGCTCCCGCCGAGCCCCACGCATGGCGCCGGCTCGGCGGGAGCCTCGCCCTCCCAACTCCGTCCCGCGCTCGATCCGTAAACTCGACGACGGGGGCGACCGGCCCTTCGGGCCAACTTCTCCCGAGGGGAGAAGGATGCTTGGCCGCGGCCGCTGGTGATGTCCGCCGTCGTCTCCTCCACAAGCTTCCCGGAATCGGGCGATGGAAACAAGAAGGTCTCGCCACCGCCTTCGGCCCTCCCTCCGGGTTTCGAATTCGGCGCTTCGCGTCAATCGGCGTCGAGGCTGAATTCAAGCTCGTTGGGCTGGTCCGCTCGGATCTCGGCGGTCAGCACGGTTTCGGTGTTGTACTTCTCCGGGAGCGTTTCGCGGGCGACCTTCGACGGCTCGCCAGGCGCGGCGTTGGGGTTGGCTTGGCCGGCGGCGATCAGGGAGATCCTGACCTTATGGAGCCCCAGGGCGGGGCCTCTCGACTTGGGGATCGAGAACCTGCCGTCCTCGATCTGGCCCGCGGACATCTCAAGCGGGTCGGCGGGATGGACCGCGTCGAAAACGATCATCGCCCCATCGAGCGGCTTGCCGTCGAGCGTGACCGTGCCCGAAACCGCTTCGTGGGTCTCGTCTTCCCCCTCGCCCATCAATCCGCAGCCGGCGACGACGAAGGCCAGAACGCCGAACGCGCTGATTCGAAGCAGTGGCCGTGGCGAGATCAAGGCGAACGCTCCTCTCCGTCGGAAACGAACGAACGAAAGAACGGCCATCCTCTGGCGATCCTTGGTCATCCGGCCCGTGGGCCGCGCCATTGAAAGCAGGATATGTTTTCGAGTTCGGAACTTCAACGGCCCGCCGCCCCGGCGTCCGAGAATGAACCGGGATTTCGGTTGGCCCATCGCCGCGGCGTTCGAAACAACGAACGGCCCCGCCGGCTGGTTGCCGACGGGGCCGTTCTGGGCGTTCGGGGGGAACGCGGTTGGCGTCAGTAGGAGTCGGAGCTAGTGATCTCGCCGCCCCGGGTGGTGCTCAGGGCTTGCCAGGTCGGCAGGCTGATGGAGTTTTTGATGAACCGGACGCTGCCGTCGCAGAAGAGGGAGTTGACGCCGCCGGGGTGTCGGCTGCGGCTGCCCATCATGTTCGGCATGGTCGCGTCCGACGTGGCCGCCGGTGGGTTGTTCCCGAACGGATACTTCCAGTAGCTGGCGCTGTACACGCGATCGCCGATGGGGCTGTTGGGGGCCAGGTACGTCTCGAACGCCGAGCCGTCGCCCCAATGCACGAAGCCCCGAAGGTCCACGCCCTGGCCGATGATGACCTCGCTGATCATCAGGGTGTTGCTGGTGCCGC
>Ga0182738_1006047_pt1 | contig 12710 bp, 15 predicted proteins | sample eDN5th30CBELigMG_FD_128876 | JGI IMG/M metagenome (GOLD analysis project Ga0182738, IMG submission 128876) | Enriched Miracle-Growth compost microbial communities from Emeryville, California, USA - eDNA 5th pass 30_C BE-Lig MG (version 2)... ...
ATTATAACCCTAACGGAAAAGGTTTCTTTGAGAAGTTTGGTAAGATCTTGACAGTCAAGCCTTGGGATCATGAAGTCGCTGACAATACCCGTGATAAACTTGAGGTAAAAATTGCTTGATTTTTGTGGAGAAATAACTGAATTGACTAGGCTTGGAATATTCCTACTCAGTTGTGGTTGAAAAATGATGTCTATTTGAGATTGGTGACCGAAGAAGAAGCAAGAAGAAATCCCAAAAAGGCTTCCTTTGCAAGCAATAGTAAAATTTTTATAAAGAAAAATTCTAATTTTTCGTAAAGTTACCTTTATGGTTTCGGCATTTTGGCACGGATTTTACCCAATGTACTACTGGGTATTCGGACTCCTTTTCATGATCCAACAAATCTCAAAGGCCTTTTATAAACTTGGCCCTAAATTTAGATGGATTCCTGCACCTGCTGCCTATGTTATTAGATGGTAAATTTTTGTAAAGAAATGAGCTGAAGAGTGATTAGGTTCTTGACGAACTTCTTCTTTGAGTTTACAGGCGTGCCATTTGGATTGCTTGATTTTAAGCGTGCTATGATTTTCTACAAGACTTGGAACTATATTCCTTTGGTTATCTTGTTTGGAACCTATATTTTGCTTTGCCATACTCGTAAGACATTTGAGAATAGGATGAAGGTTTATTGATTTTTGTTTGTAGCTTTGGGAAGAGGACCAAGAACAAAGAGAACAAAGGATGGCCAGAGCAATACTACTGAAGAAAAGGAAAGAGTGAAACAAGAATAATAAGAATAAGGGAAATCAAATTATTTAGATATTCCTTTTTATTGGAAAACCTATGAGATAATGAAGTGGAGAATAAAGAGATTTTTATTGATATTTTATTTACATACTTTCTCTTAAGAGGATTATCTTCACTTATTGATATATATAAAGAACCGGCTTTATGTTTATTGAAAATTTATTTAAAAATTGTTGAAATAAATTGAAATTGCAAAGAATAGTTTTTCGCAGTTTTTTATTATAAGTTGACTCAAGAGGACCAAACAAAAGGCTAGCCTCAAGACTAAAAACTGCCTTCCCGCGAAAAATGTGGGTTTACGAGAGTTTCTAATGAAGACTAATAGGACTTTTTCCTTGGGGTTTTAAAGAGGAAATAGATTGTCTTGAATGGGAGAATTTGATCCTGAGAGACTTCAAAATTGTTGACTCATGACGCCTTGAAGCATTTATGATGAAGTACTGAACATAGAAGAACCAAAATCTATTTCCAATTTGGCGAAGTTTTCTAAGCTTTTGGCAGTTTAATCATCTAAAAACTAGTTTTTCACTCACATTTTTTCACGATTTAGGGTTGAAATCGAGCCCTTTTCTTCAATCTTTGCAATGAAAACACGCCTTGAACGGTCTCAGAATCGCTAATGTTTCCTTTTTCCGTCATGAAAACCGCTTTCCTGAATGAAGATTTTTTCGAAGAATAATCAAATCAGACCCTAACCTTTGGACTCAGATTTATCAAAGGAACTTTTTGAGACTCTTTTAAATCGATTGAAATTCACCAATTTTTCTTGTTTCATATTTTATTCAAATCTCAAGAGCAGAGTTGCTAAAGATTGTCACCAAAAAAGGCCTGGTCGGGCGACAAAAAAAAACTGTCACCATTTCCAAAGCCAACTCCAATCCACCTACAAGAATTTTTTTGCAGGCAATTATTTTCGCTCTGTTCTTCTTCATCCACAAAGGATGAGTGAGAAAGGTTTTTAGAAAGATCATGCCCTCGACACTTCTATATAGATGAACAAAGTTTTTGGTCCAGAAAGAAGAAAAATAAATCGATCCATTTTTCATATAAATCTTTCTAACAAAAATCAATTAAAAAAAAATGTAAAAAAACTTTTTTTAATTTCAAAGTGACAAATTTGGACATGAATTTCTTTTAGATCATGGATGAACGAAATTTAATTAGGTAATAAGCAAACAGAAAAAGTTATGAGAAACTCATATCTTTTCGAACTGCTTTCAAAAATGGCTGAGGCAACTGACTGGACTCTCGACGAATCTTCACGAAAAATGACCTTGGATTTGATAAAAAGAAGATTGTAAAGACAACCAGCCGGACCTGAAATCTATTGAGAGAACGCTCAGCTAATTTTGTCGGGTTATTATTTGAATAGGATGCGAGATATTTAAATTATCCTCTATTCTCCTTGTCTGAAATAGAATTCAAATTCCCTGTTTTATCAAGGACGTGAGTCTCTGATTATTCTCGAAAATAATTCAAAATTTAACCGCCACCTCTTAATGACAGAAGCTTTCTCAAAAATTCAAGGCTCTCTTATGGTAGAGATCTGGCTTTGATCCTCATCTTCTCTAATTTTAGGATCTCACAAACAAAGCTCTCATTAAAGATCCAGAAAGTCATTTTAATTATCATCAAATAATTCGTATATCATTTTGAATTCTCCTCATCTGAACTTGTAAGTGTCTTTATAATGCCTCAAAAAAATCAATTATAATAAATTCAATGTTCATTTTTCTCAAAAACAAAACCCACAGCTATGCTCTCTCATCACCCAAAGCTTTTATTACAAGAGCGAATAATCTCAAATACAACAATCTAAGGTCTTGCTGTCTGTGATAAACTGACAATTAATAGAGGATTTGAAGTTAACTTAATCCTGCGTATTAAATCTTTAAGAAAGCGAGAGAATATATTAGGATTATAACGAGCAATATATATTTAAAATTAAGTGCCAAATTATTTGAGCGCGAGATATCTAGTCCATCAAAAACCCCCTCTATCTCCTAACACAGAGTTTCCCCCTCCATCTACCTTCTATCATCTTCTTACGTACTTCTTTATATGGAAACAAACAAAGATTTCAAGGAGAACGCTTCTGGATCTGAAGAGATGCAGTCTTTGTCCTTGCTGATAAAGGATAAAATAAATTTAATTTAATTCAATTTTAAAAGAAGTTTTTTTCCTTTTAAAAAATGAAAAAAATTAACTCACCAATTTTATTATTCACTTTCAAAACAAATTTAACTTCCTCTCAAAGGCTGACTCTTCTCATTGCTTCTTCATAGGAAAGAAAGGAAAGCTCACAGCCTCAAGATTTCACTATAAAATGCCTGCTGCTTATAAGCGATTCTGGACTACGGAAATTATTGAAATTAATTCAATCCGGTATCCGGTATACTTTTTAAATTTGAAATTCATTTAGAGCTGCTGGCGCAACCTTAATAAAACCCTTTCATTAGATTACATGTGTGTGTATTTTTTCTTCATCTTTTAATCCACTCTCTCTTTGATCATCCATACAAGAAAAAGGTTCACACATTTTTCAGCTTCATTTGTAAAGAAGATTTCTTCACAAAAGAAATGAGAGGAGCACTCGTATATCCATAGAGAGAGAACAATTTTTTGTTTATTTTTTGTTTTCCTTCCAAGAAGTGTTGGTTTATAGACAATAACAATTCTTGGGGATATATTTTATTCTTTCATTTTATACTGTATAATATATCTGATTATGCAACTACTAACTATATACAGCTAATTCTCATTATAGATAGATAGTTTAACTTAAACAAAACAACCACTTCCTTGTCCAGTGGCGACCAATTTCTGCTCCTTCTTTCCTTCTGAAAGAAAAAAGCCCAAATCTTACCTTTAATTCTCATTCTTATGCTTCAGTATCTGAGCCTTCCAATTTCAAAATCTTTATTTTCCAGTCTGGGTCTTCAGTTATCTCAGGGTGCTTAAGCTTTACGTGCTGAATCAATGATCCCTCAGATCTGTGAAAGAACAAAATTAAGACGTTTCTTTAAAAGAAAAAATAGCTCTTACCCGTAAGATTTATGGCAGTTTGATGTGGGGCACTTATAGTGTCTTTCAACGTCAGCTGCTTTTCTTCTAATTCTGAATTTTTTATCGTCGCTTTTCTCTGGTGACTTTGATGCTCCTCCTTTTCCTGACTTTTCAGAGTTCTTCACACATTATTTTCTCAATAAAAACTTCTTTATTACTTCTAATTCGTTAAGGCGATTGGCCAGTTCATTCTTCTCTGCGATCAGTTCTTTCATTTGGGTCGTCAAAACAACATTCGCAATAAACAATCGACAATATTCCTGATAGTAATTCTGATCATTTCTTGGTGGCAACATACTCTCCATTCCACCAAATCCCTGCATCCCCTGCATTCCTGCTTGCATATTTGCTTGCATACCAGCTTGCATTGCCAAACTATTGCCTCCCATCAAATCATTAAAGTTAAATCCTGCTCCCATCGGCATATTTCCTCCCCTATTTAACCATCAAACCTCCAATGGAAACCCTTCCTTTTACATGAAATTTGCTTGGGCACCGCCGTAGCCGCCTGTACCGTCAAAATAACCTAGAATCTGTAAGGAACCTATGGAGAATCTCAATGAAAACCTTGATTACGAAGCGAACTAGAGATGTTAAGAGAAAATAAAAGAGAGTCCATTACTTAAAGTCAAGATTATCGATATCTCCGCCTTGTTTCATTGGGTACATTTCTAAAGAAGCTCAATAAGAAACATAAAGGAAAAATGTGTGGAATGGAAAAGAAGATGTAAAGAAAAGAAGGGACCAGAATAATGAAAGGGAATTGATAAGAGAAAGGAATAGAAAAGAGCGAAGAAGGGAGGATAAAGATGGTATAAAAGAAGGAAAGGGGAATTACACTTACTAAAGCAAGGTTAAAAAGTGAAGAAAGGTGTTAATTTTAATATTTATTAATAAAGGACTTTAAAATATTTAAATTTTTTACGTTTTCTTTACACTCACACATCGCCCAAAAAGAAATCTTTGCTCTTGAAACCAAAAAATTTGGTTTTGTGAAACTTTTTTGCAGAGGCGAAATTTTCAATTTAATCATGCAGGAAAAAATTTTTTCCAAAGGAAACTTTTCAAATTGTTCCTTTCAAAAATCTTCATTGAAAACTAGCCAAATCACTCCAAAGAAATCTTCAAATTTGTCTCAAAAACGGACCTTTCTTACGATGATTTGAGTCAAGTGGGAATAAGTTTATGGATAAAAAATTTGATGATAATTTGTCATGATTTTCCCGCATGAAATTTTAATGACTCCAATTTAATTTTTTTATCTCGACTTCAATTCCTTCTCTTAAAATTTATTTTCCTTCAATTTCTTTATCTTTCATTACAACTTCCTCTCCTATTCAAATTTTTTAATTTCTCAACCCTATACCCCACCTCTTATTCTCCTCTTCAACCCTCCACTCCCTGCGAAATCCCTTCTGCTTTTCCCCCTTCTATCCCCAAAACCCTCCCTACGTCCACAGGTTTCATTATAACTCTCTGCTTATTACATTCAGTCTCTTTCCAAAGGCCTAATTTTTCAAGAAAAGTCTTGAAGACTTTAAGAGAATCTGATTAAGCAGGCAGAAAGATAGGCTTGTTTCAAGGGTTAACAAGCAGATTTTACGAACATTCTGAAACCTTTTTATTTTTTAAATTTTGGACTTTTAAAAAACCTCTCGGGACTTTAAAACTTTAATAAATCATAAAAAAAAGGTGAAATCAATTTTTCATCATCGGATACCAAAGAGAAAAAGTCCATCAAATATTCTTCTCTAAAGAGCCAATTCAAACAATCCTCTTTCACTCAAAATCTCAACACAAAAAAAAATATTTTGCCTGGAACCAGAGTTGTTAAAAGCCCTATTGTTAGATAGAGTCCATGGACGAGATAGGCCTTTTTAGCGCCCTTACAAAACGTAAAAATCGATGAAACTTGTCCGACTCAGAAATTCTTTCTCCTGTTCTCTCTTTAAGGCTTTCAAAATAGGCCTGTTTATAGAGTAATTTATGCTCTAAAAGTTTTCGATTTTCACAAAACTCTCTGTGGTCTCTCTTGTATTTTGCTCAAGATCTTCTTTTAACCTCAAACAAAACCCGTGGATTTGTTCTTTCTGGCGAAAGCAACGTCATTTATCTATTTAAGGCCCTTCCCCAAAAAAGATTTTTGAGCAAAATGAGACTCTTAAATAGAAGAGTCAGAAAATAGAAGCACACCTTAAATGGAAGAGTTTGAGTCTCAAGATTTTTGAAAGAAGTTTTTTGGAGTTCTTAATTAGAAGAGCGATCGTCATTAAGAGAGTGGTCTTAATAAGAGATATGATGATCCCACAATCACAAAACTAAATATTTTAAAGAGGATTACCGACCGATGTTCTTATTAATAATATCAAAGATATAAAATTTTAACTGTCTTTCAAACCTGAATTTTCCACACTATTAAAAAAGTAAAGCAAATCCTAACAACAAAACAATTTCATACAAATCTCCCAACACATACAGCAAATCAATTTTTTTATCAGTTATCAGTTAAACAACATCCCAAACAAAAAGTTTTAATCAATAAAACATTAATCAATCTCTAACGTTTATGGGCCAAAACTCTTCTTCTACCGGCCGACGTAAAAGCGGTGCTCTCCAAGGTCCAAGTACTTCCTTCTCCCCTTCTCCTTCATCTAATCTCTCTATCCCCAGACCTTGAAGTCCTCTTCACTGAGCCAGCCAATGCAGATTACAGTCCTATCAGAGCTTCTCGAGTATTATTTCCCATTCTCTTCATTTCCTTTATCTCACTCATGTAGAAACCTTCAGTAGAAAGATTGTTTCCTACTGGTCCAAGCATAAATGAGATCAATAAAGCTATAAAATTCGTCGAGGACTTCCTTCCTTTATACACATTTCAGGAGAATATTGTCCCATTATCGACTTCTCCCCTTGTCGCAATTGACTCTAGACCGCTTGAGTACGCTTCTCTTCCTGCTGAAATTCGAAGTAAACCACACCAGCTTAGCTCCCTCTTACGTATATAGTTAAAGAGAATGTGTTGAGAGTGGTAGAGACAACAGAAGTCCACGCATCATTGGGTCAGGAGATCGCGAGAACCCAAGCCCAAAACCCATATAAGCGCTTCTCCTTTGCAAACTGCAGAGATATCATCCAAAGCCCTAAAAAATCCTCATACAAAACTGACGGCTTCTCTCGTGAAATCAGTACCTTTCATTGTAAAATGTCCTCTTTATAAACCCTTTTTAAGGTCCACCTGAAAGATCAAGAGGTTATAAAGAAGATTCCCTGCATATAAAAGGGTCCTTTGGGAACGGAATGGCAATGCAGAATAACCTGAATAGATCCAACAGATCCAATAAATCGAACCGATCCAATAACAGCCAGCAGGATACTTCCAGATTCGCTGATTTACTCGAAGAACAACAGCACAAATATAAAGACTCTTATCAGCTTTCTATATCTCCAAAGACAAAGAAAATGAATAGACCTATGCATCCAGATGAGAATGGCGAGCCTGGTCCTCATAAAAGACAGCCAGGATTTCCTATTCATGGAAGTTTTGGTGGTGATCCTTTGATGAATAACCAGCAAAGACCGATGGAAAGCATCTCGTTCAGAGCGAATTCGAATATGTCCAATGCTTCTTCCAGTAACCACGGGAAAGGATTGCCTGATATTATGGAGAATAGCAGGGTTTATAAACAACAAAATGACCTCAATTCTTCGAAAGACCTCAGGTACTTATTTAAAAATTCCTTTAGAAAGAGCTAACTGTATGGAATAGAGCTCGAGTTGAAGAGGAATTTAATCGTATAAAAGGCAGCAATCCCCCTCCTAATAAGGTAATTTTCCTTTGATTTTCTCAAGGAGATCTCATCATTTACAGCCTGGAAACAACATGAAGCGCAATGAGCAGATCATCCCGAATAACTTTAACGAGTATTTCGGCATAGGAAGCTCTCAGGTACCTCTCCAAAATATTCTCTTTCTCTTATTTGTTCCCAAAGGAAAACTTATATGGAACACAGACATTAGCCGACAACCTCCATCGTCAAAACAAATCTCCAAACTCCCAACAAAAGAACAATTGGAATATGACCCAGCCAATCTCTCACAACCAAAACGATGACCAATATTACCATTTCTCTCCATTAAAAGAAGGAAATTACTACAATACCCAGCCTAGAGACCCTTACCGCAACAATCTTCAAGACAGTGCTCGTGGAAAAGTCGACCACCAACATTCACGTAATAATATCTCCCCAAGGTCCATTAAAGGACAAGATACAAACCGTTCGATGCTCACACCTGAAAGCAGCCGTGCCAATCTTTACCAATCTCGTAAGAATTAGGTCTCTAATGATTTCTTATTTATGAATAGACCTCGCAAAGACTGGCCCAGTCAAAAAACAAGAAATCCCCGTCCTTCACCATAAGCTGTATAATAAAGACTTTTCACAAAAGAACTGACCATTTTCTTTAGGGACCAATCAGGTTACGGTCAGATGAGAAAGAGTGTCAAGGCGATCCCTTCTCCCAAAAACAACGGCGGGTCAATCTCCACATACGCTCAACAACGACAAAATAACGTCCCAGCACAGAAGTTAAAGCCTGATTATGACAACAAAAGAGGCGGCCCATTACAATTCCAAAAACAGGCTTCCCAGCAAATGTTCCAGCCTTTAGGCTCACAAAGAGCGATCACTCCTCATCCTCGCCCTTCAAATAAAGACCCTTACCACAACAACCAAAACCGTAAAGAAGCCCTTTTTCCTTGAGAAATAACTCTTTATAGTGTCCACAGACTATCATTATAACCAAAATAATGATATAGATATGAACCCAATCAGCGTGAACTTGAACCTCAATGAGCTTTTGGAAGAAGCAGATAGAAGCGTGTCGTACTCACAAACCGGAGGAAATCCTCACAATCCCAAGCATAGCCAATACCTTCCTCCTCACCTTAACTATACAAATCCCTTTAATCATAACAATCCTCATCAGCCTACACAAAGCCATAGCGCCCACGCTGTCGCCCCCAAACACGTAAGATTTCCTTTAGAATCAAGGTGCTTATTGTTCTAGTTGGAGGATACAGGGTTCCATGATGAGAACTCGCAGTTTGATAAAGTGAATGGATCGCTGGTTTTGTCAAGATATGAGAATCAATTGGCGTTGGATGACCTTCATGATAACTCAATGAATCATAGCATAGGACAGTTTAACGTGAATGACTCGTATACGCAGGTGAATCATCCCAGTCAATATCGAAATCAGGCCATGAACTATCAACAGCAGCACTTACAGCTGAGCGGACTTAATAATAATCATAATCAATATAATCCTCATATAAATCATATGGGAAATATGGCTTATGATTAATGAAGAGAAGAACTCCTTTTGTTGGATTTTTTTATAGTGAATGAAGATTTATTTATTATTTGTTGTTGTTTCTTAACAGTTTTTCCTCTATATATCTGAACTTTTTATTTTTCACATGTATTTGTTGTCATTCTGTCTATGTAATTAGAATTAAACTTGGCAGCCTCGTCGTGCTTTGATATTGTTTTTATAATCAGCTCTTTGCTTGTTTATTTTCCTCCATCTCTGAATGATCAAAAAGCTAATCTTTTGGAAGCTTTTCCTTGAGGATCTCTTTAAAGTCTTTGAGAAAACAAAACAGAGAATATCGTTAGGGAATCTGTTGAGACCAAGTGCTCTGTAGATATCAGCTCTAGGGCTTCAAAGCAAGGGAAATTTTAAAGTAATTCGCTTCTTAGTAATAAAGCACAAATAATCATTTCAATTCAAACAAAAAACTATTCAAACAGAATACACCAAAGCTCTTGATATACTCTCATTCTCTATGGAATATATGGAAACATTTAACTCCCAATATAAAGATCCAAAAAAGCAAGAAAAATACAAATAAGCTCATAATGAACCCTCTTCAAGGCCTATTTCGCTTCATAATCCTTACAATCACATCTCATTTAAACCCTTTAAATGAGTTCATTAACTTCATTTTCAATGACCTGATAATCTTCTCCATTATTCTCACTCTACAAATTCCCCATTAACAACACTCAATTCCCCACTCCTCCTTACCATTTCCTCTAATCTCAAGTCTTTATACTCTTCTCTTCTTCTTCCTGCTTGATTCGGCTGGCCTCTTCCAGCTCCCACACCTCTCTTATTGTCAAACGCGAATTGCTGCTGTTGGGTTCCTTTTGGTGTTCCTCCAAAGCTGAAGTTCCCGTGTACATTTCTCGTCTTCTTGTTCGCTGATGAGTCAATCGGCCCTTGCCCTTTTCTTTGTTCTTCTCTTTCTTCTCTTTCTCTCTCATCCTCCTTATTCAAATTCTTCCCATAGATTATCTCTTCTTCTAAGATTCCGCCTCCTCTATTCGTCAAGATGCCGTCTTCATGTATAATCTCAGTCTCATCATTTCTCCTAAAAACCAGTTAAATCCCCTTTATAATCGTTTTCTTTACAAAAATCGTGAAGAGTTCAAACAGCTTGCCATCGCTGCGTTATACCCAGGGAACAAAGCATTTATATCAAACGCTTTCTTCTGCTGCTGTTCACCAGTCACTGAAGACTCACATTTCCCAATCATACTAATTCCTTTAGATGAGCTTGGAAAACCTCCATTTTCTTCATTAATTTCTCGTTTATTTGATGCTTCAGATTTCCTTGTCAGGTCCTGTTCGTTCACTTTGTTCAATTCTAAAAAGAATTTCCTCACATTCTTATGATTTTTATTCAGTTCTGGTGTCCCTTCTTTTCTTCCTGGCACAATTGGAGTACCATTTCTGGTCGAAATACTATGATCCGCTGGCTCCAAAACATCATATAAAGCGCTTCTCCGGTTATTTATCACAGAACAGGAGAGCTCTAACGCTCCACTGATATCCATTGGAGTCTCTCTTTCTTTGGTTTTCGCTCTTAACGCTTCAATCTCTTTATTCTTTAACGCTAGCAACTCCTTTAATTCGTTCGTATACTTATCAGTTTCAGATAGAATCTGCTCATATTCCTTCAATCTCTTCAAATTATCCTCCTGTATCACATCAAACTCGCTCTGAAATGACTCCAATTCATTGCTGTAATACTCTTTTACTTGTCCTACATCGGTCTTCAACGCTTCATTCTCCAACTTCAAATACTGTATATGCTGATTATACATCTTCTTATTCCCCGTTATCTCCTTTTCCATCTGCGATATCTTCTCAATTAACCCATTATTCTTCATCTTCAGCTCTTCATTCTCTTTCTTCATCCTCGCTATCTCCTCTTCCTTCTTCTTCTCCATCTCTTTTACAACACTTTTCCCTTCCTTTTCCTTCTCCTCCATTCCAGCTATTTTCTTCTTCAACTTCTTATTCTTCTCTTCCAAAACCTCATTCCTCTTCTCTACCTCTCTTCTTCCTTTCCTCAATTCCATATTCTCCTCCTCTAATTCTCTCAAATCCTTCCCAAAATTCCTCTCATAATCTCTTCCTCTTCTTTCAATCCTCTCATTTTTCCCATTACCAAACCCCTTCAACAACATATTCTCTGTCTGTAACTCCAGCAATTTCTCTTCCAATCCCTTCATTTTCTCCTGCAACGCCTTCATCGCGTTCATATACGCTTGACTCGCGGCCGCAGGTCTCACCGTCCCTCTCAAGCTCGTTTCCGCCTGATAGTTATTTCCAGGGTAAAACAACTGTGTGGTGTCAAAAACAGGGGATTTTGCTCCATTTCTCGCTGATAAAGGGGGAGCTTTTACAGAAAGAATATCAAAGAGATCGTTATTGGGGATGCCGCGAGAAGATTGCGGAGGAGGGTTTCTCGGGTTTATCTTGAGAGAACTGTAGTTTAGGCTTTCTTTGCTAGGGCTGTCGAAGCTGGGCATTGTGTGGAGAACGTGTGTAAAGCCGCTGATCTCCTCATTTCCTGAAGGGTTTGTGAGGAATTTCTTATGGGAAGTCTCGGGATAATAGTCACGCGTGGTCTTGGGATAAAGAAGGATGTTGTGGAAATCGCTGGAAGGGTGAGAATCTGAGGGTTTTCCGTGGGGATTATGAGTCCTTTTGGTAGTTATGGAGGGGTTGGGGGAAATGTTTAGCTTGAATTTTGGGTGCTTGGACGTTGGGGAAAGAGAGGAAGGGTCTGTATCGAGGATTTTGGGGTCGAAATCTTCTTTGATGGAGGATTTGAAAGAGGTTGGGATAGTGAGAGATTGGGAGAGGACATTGGCGAATGAAGTAGGTGGGGTCGTTAGCATTTGTTGGGAGTCGTAAAATGTAGTGGTAAAGTTATGTAACTATAAAATAAATAACAGATAAAAGGAGGTTAGAGCTTGAAGATTAAGAGATGTGTGTGGGTTTATTCAAGGGGGAAATTTGATGAAAATAGCAAAGAGATTGGAGAGAGGAGCTTGCGAGATGAGTGACAGAGAGGAGAAGGATGAGTTTAGAGTGAGGAAATATATGAAAGAAAAAGGAAGATTTAGTTATGAGATGATCGAAAGGGCTGTTTTATTTGGATATTAAAGGACTTTTTGGGTCAAAGGGAGCAGAATATTGACTTTTTGCTCCATTTCTTCCTCTATTATATGCAAGGGGTTGAGGGAAAATTTTCAAAGAAAAAAAAATTGGCGAGAGATAAGTCAAGTTTTAAGGTCTGTTCAGCTCATTTTTTTTATTGGAAACGGAGAAAGTTTAGTCTCCATAAAAAGATGTGAGAGGATTTTCATAGGGTCATGCAGAAGAAAATTTAATTTTCAAGACAAAGAGGGCTCAATTTAATAAATTCTGACTGCTTATTCAACAGTAAAAGGCAAGGCTAAAGATAACCAAATTTCTCTATTGGTTCATTTTGCAAACCA
>Ga0182738_1006048_pt1 | contig 12709 bp, 11 predicted proteins | sample eDN5th30CBELigMG_FD_128876 | JGI IMG/M metagenome (GOLD analysis project Ga0182738, IMG submission 128876) | Enriched Miracle-Growth compost microbial communities from Emeryville, California, USA - eDNA 5th pass 30_C BE-Lig MG (version 2)... ...
CGTAAACGTCGCTCTTTACCGGGAACTGGGAGGTTTTAGGAAAGTTTTTAACTCCTATGGATTTGAAGACACGGACTTCGGTTATCGGCTGGCGCGAGCGGGCGCGAAGTTTTTCAAATCCCCCGTTAAAACCTATCACTTGTGGCATGAACCGCTGAAGTCGGAGTTTTCCAATTCAGCCTTGAAAAGACACACTTTACTGAGCCGCTCGGCGAACATTTTTTACCGGCATCATCTGGACTCCGAAATTTTTAATGAGTTGAAGGTGTTTTTAATGGAGCGGCGAAAACTGAAAAAGCGTTGGAGTGGGAAATGAAAAAAACGCCGCTCACTCAGTTTTCGATTTTTTTCCTGACTTATGATGAACCGCTGAAGATGGAGCGGTGGAGCCGGGTCCGGGAATTGGCGCCCGAAGCCCAGTGGATCAACGGCGTGAAGGGATTTGATGAGGCCCACAAGGTGTGCGCACGTCTCTCTAAGACCCGTCGTTTTGTCGTGATCGACGGCGACAATTTCCTTTTTGAAAATTTCCAAAAGGAGAAAATTCCGGAATCCTTGGAGGCCTCGCCTTATGTTTTGTCTTGGTCCTCCCTTAACTCCATCAATGGACTTCAATACGGAAACGGCGGAGTGAAGTGCTGGGACCGCGAGGTCGCCCTCGGAATGAAAACCCACGAGCGCTCGGAAAGACCGGAGGCGACCACGGATTTTTGCTTTGAAGTTCCTTACTATCAGTTTTCACGGACGCTCAGCCGCAGTGAAATTCACCTGACGCCTTTTCAGGCTTTCCGCGCGGGCTTTCGTGAAGGCGTCAAGATGGCCATGATCGACGGCAAGCCGGTTTCCGCCGAAAACTTTCGCCGGGGTTTGCCCGTGTTCACTTCCGATCCGAATTTCGCAAGGCTGACGGCGTGGATGACTTTGGGCGCGGATGTTGAAAACGGTTTATGGGCGCTGTTGGGAGCCCGTCAGGGATTTTTCATGTCACTGACGGAAGAAGGCGTGTCGGATAAAATCAAAGATCATGATTGGTTGTCCGCTTTTTGGAGCGAGGTGGTTGCACCCCGTCATCAGGGAGCGGAGCGGGTTTGTCCCGTCACCGGTTATGAGTGGAGTCCTAAAAAAGTGGTGGCCACGGTGGAAAATTATGGACGCCATCTTTTTGAAGAGACCGATTTGCGTTTGCCTTTGTACACGCCCTCACTTTCCGCGAATCTTAAAAAGGAGCTTGTTTCCCCACGGAGGGAAGGGCTGATGTTCGATGCTTGACGTGATCTTTATTTCCTACCGGGAATCCAATGCGGAGGAAAACTGGAGGCACTTGCTCTCTCTTATGCCTTCGGCGCAAAGAGTTCATGGGGTGGAGGGAATTTCCCGGGCTCATCGGGCGGCGGCGGCCAAGAGTGTTTCGAAATTTTTTTTCCTGGTCGACGGCGATAATTTCATTTTGCCGGAATTTAAATTCGCTCTTCCCAAAGAGCCCTTGCAAGAAGATTCCGTTTATGTTTGGCGTGCCAGGAATCCGGTGAATGATTTGGTCTACGGATTCGGCGGCGTTAAAATTTATCCGAAAAGTCTCTTTGAGAAAGAGGAAAATCTTCGCATGGACCGTGGGGATTTGGCCACTTCCGCCGGCAAACATTACGTCGTGGTGGAAGAAATCGCTTCGGAGACGCGCTTTAATGCCACACCTCTTGAAGCCTGGAGAGGCGCCTTTCGTGAAGCGGCCAAGCTGACGGTGAACCTTCATCAGAGTGCGGGCGATTCCCGCACCCGCGAGCGCTTGCAGACGTGGTTGACGCGGGGACAGGAGCGTTTACACGGCGAGTGGGTTTTAAAGGGCGCCCGCGCCGGTCGGGAATTCGGCGCGCGCGTGCAAGAGGGCCGGGAGAGCCTTTCGAAGATCAACGACTTTCAGTGGTTGGAACAAAGATTCAATATTCCATAGGATCGCCGGGCCAAAGAGGAACCTTGGCGCCGGCTTTGCGTTTCGGAATTTTACTGTCGGCGCTGCTCACGCAACTGGGAGTGATGCAGGAGCGCGGTTGATCGAAAAGGCGAAAGCCCGTTTCGATGTGTCCCAAAGGTTGGTCTGCGCAACTGTAGCTGCGTTTGATCACTCCATCCGGCTCCCGAATGACGATGCTGCGGTATCCGGAACTGCACTCCCAACCTTTGAACCGATTGAATTCGAAAGCGTTGAAACGTTCGGCTTGGTCCATGTACCAGCGTTCCTGCATCTGATCGAGAAGTTCCACTTGAAGAACCGGTGAGGCTTCCGGACCTTTGCGGGGTTTTGTCAGTTCCGTCGGGAAGTGCGCTTTCGGCCGGGCCCAGTCTTTTTGAGCGCGTTCAAATTTGATCCGGGTGTAATCCATCTGGGGGAGTCCGCTCTTTAAGCGGGCCCACTGATCCGGGGTGTATCCTTCCACCACCTGAGTGGCGGAAGAGTTGCTTTGGGGCTTCAAGGTGACGTTGATGCCTTTCTCATGAAAGAACAGGGCGTCTTTCCATAAAAGCTCGAAGCGCTCCGGAACCATCACCATGTTGATGGTGATTTGAACGTCGTTTTCCTGGAGGAATAAAAGTTTCTCCCGCAGTTTTTCCGGATCGGCGAATTCTTTGTGGTAGCTGGCGGTGATGCTGACCCGGTGAAGGGATTTCGTGGCTTCGACGTATTTTTCAAACCATTTCAAACCGGGACTGCAATTGCTGGTCATGTGAACGGACTGATAGTGGGCGTTGGGGGCGTCGTCCGCGTAATGTTTAAGAATTTTCAGATAGCCCGGGTGCATGGTGGGCTCGCCGCCGCTGAAGGAAAAGTGAAAGGAATTGAATCCTCTCTCGCGGGACTGACGCTTGATTTCATCCAGGGTGGAAAGGATCACCTCCAGAGGGCGGTGATCCTTTTTGTCCGAACGGGCATAGGGCCAACAATAGGAACAGCGGTAGTTGCAAAAGCGCCCCAAAAGCCACGAGACACAGAACAGATCCCGGTAAAGCAGGGTGCGCTGTCCGACGCGGATGATGTCGGGAAAGGGAATGCGTTCAAAGTCGTATTCGGACCAGAGGTGAGAGCGATCGGACATGACTTTGGTTCTATTGCGTTTATTGGGGGGATCAAGTAGTTTTTTAGCCTATGGATCGCCAGAATCGCTCCACTTTTTGTATTTTGCCGTGGATTCATCTTTCCACCCGTCCCAATGGGCACTTGCGCCTTTGTTGCACTGCGAACGCCTCTTCGGCGGGGGCGACCAATGACAAAAAGTGGGGGGGCGAAGTCGGAGTGCTTAAAACCGCTTCGGGAAAGCCCGCCAACCTCAACACCACGGATTTGATGACGGCTTGGAACAACGATTACATGAAATCCGTGCGCTTGCAGATGCTTTCTGGCGAAGAGCCGCCGTCCTGTTCGAAGTGTTTCAAGGAAGAGCGGGCCGGACACCGGTCGAAGAGAAATTGGGAAACCGAATATTGGAGCAAGCGTCTTCCCGTGGAGGAAATCGTCGCGCGCACCCAAGAGGACGGTTCCGTGGATCCGCAGATCTCTTACGTGGATTTGCGTTTGGGAACGAAGTGCAATTTGAAATGCATCATGTGTTCTCCCCATGACAGTTCTTTGTGGGTTGGGGATTGGAAAAAAATGTATCCCCAGATTCAAAACGACAGCCTGAAAGAAATCATGCAGTGGAAGAACAACGGCCGTCTCGACGGCGCCTCTTATGACTGGCACAAGGACAATCCGAAATTCTGGGAGCAGCTTTACGATCAGCTTCCGCACATGAAGCAGCTTTATTTCGCGGGCGGAGAGAGCACCATCATTGCGGAACACTATGAGCTTTTGGAAGAGTGCGTGCGCCGGGGTGTCGCGGAGGGCATTGAACTCCGTTACAACAGCAACGCCGTGGAACTTCCGGAGCGTCTTTTTGAACTGTGGGAACATTTCAAGAGGGTGCGGTTTCATTTCAGTATCGACAGTTTCGGCGCGATGAACTCCTACATCCGCTATCCCAGCGATTGGAAGGTCATCGAAAAAAATCTTTGGAAGTTCGACCAAACCAGCGACAAGGTGGAAGTCACCTTGGCCTGCGCGGTGCAAGCCTTGAACATTTATTACATTCCCGATTTCATCCAGTGGAAGCTGGATCAGGGGTTTCGTAAAATCAATCAATGGCCGCTGGGAGCGGGTCTGATCAATTTCCATTTCGTTTACCATCCGGCCAATCTGAACGTGAAGGTTCTGCCCCCGGAGTTCAAAAAGAAAGTGCGGGAAAAATACGAAGCTTTCTATCCTGTATTGAGCGAGAGGATGAAAGACCAACCCGGGTTTGAAGCCAGCTCTTATGGGATTCCCCGTCTGAAGGGTTTGGTCAGTTTCATGGAGTCGGAGGATTGGTCGCGGCGGTGGCCGGAGTTTTTGGAGTACATCCGTATCATGGACGGCGTGCGCGGAACTTCTTTTGAAAAGACTTTTCCGGAGATGAGCGCGGGGCTGTCGTGAAGGAAAGCTCACCCAGCTTTTGTCTTCTTCCTTGGGTTTCTTTGGCCATTCGGAACAACGGTGATTACCGAGTGTGTTGCCATGCGAACACCTCCCAAGGAGGCGGGCTGTTGTCCTCGAACGCGGCGGTGACGAGTCTTGAGGACGCCAGAAATTCCGAGCTCTTGAAACAAATCCGTCGCCAAATGCTGCAAGGGGAATGGCCGCAAAGTTGCGTGCGCTGTCTGCGCGAAGAGACGGCGGGCATGAGATCAAAAAGAATTTATTCCAAGGACACGCTGCCATCCGGTTACACCCAGGAATGGGCGGAGAGCGTGACCGCCCCCGACGGAGAGCTATCTTTGGAGCAAGCGCCCCTGTTGGATTTGGACGTTCGCTTCGGAAACAAATGTAATCTGGCGTGCCGTATGTGCGGACCTTCCGATTCGAGCGCGTGGATTTCCGACCATCAAAAGCTGGGCGGCCGTTTCGAACAAACGGGTTTTGACTGGCATGAGTCGCCCGCGTTCTGGCGTTCGTTGGAAGCGAGAGCCGAAGAGATCGAGCACATCTACATCGTCGGTGGTGAGCCGCTGTTGATCGAGAGGCATTATCAATTCCTGGACGGCTTGATTGAAAAGGGCCGCGCGGGCGCGGTCACGCTGGAATACAATACGAACTTGACGGTTCTTCCGCAGAAGGCGCTGGATCTTTGGAAGCATTTTAAAAAAGTGCGGCTCGGGGTCAGTTTCGACGGAGTGGGCGCGATCAACGATTACATCCGTCACCCAAGCCGGTTTCACTTGGTGGAAAAAAATCTCGAGCGCATCGACCGGGCGGAGGGAAATTATCAGGTGTGGCTGGCCTGCACGGTTTCCGTTTATAACCTTCATCATTTGGTCGCGCTCATGGAGTGGGTTCACTCGAAAAATTTCAAACGCATCGGAAAAACGCGCGGGAAGGAATTTTTCGTTCCCCATCCCGTGCACCGTCCCCATTATTTGAACATCCAAGCTTTGCCGCGAGCTCTTAAGGAAAAGTATTCGGAATTTTTAACAAAAGAAATCGCCGTTTTTTTGACGAAAGAGTCTTTAACGGAAAATGAGCGCGTCAGCGCGCAGGGAATTCTGCGTCGCTATTTGGAGTTCATGAAGACGGAGGACCTCAGTGCCTTTTGGCCGGAATTCGGAAACTACACACGAAAGCTAGATCGGATCCGCGACCAAAGTTATCGTGTGCTGGAAGCCCTTTTTGATTTAGAGGAGGGCGGTCATGGGTGTCACCCCGTCGGTTGAACCGTGGCTGTGCAGTCTGGCATGGAAGGGACTTTCCCTTCTCCCGAACGGTCAGGCGCGTCCGTGTTGCCGATATTGGGGAGGGTGGGAGACTTCCGAAAAGAGTGGGCAAAAAAATTTTCTGGATCATCCGAGAGCTTTAAAAATGAGACAGGATATGCTGGAGGGGCGCCCGCCCAAAGAATGTCGCCGCTGTCTTGCGGAAGAACGGGCGGGTTTTAAGTCGAAGCGTCAGAGAGCCGAAAATCTTTGGAAGGGAACAAAAGCCGAGGACGTTCATGCGGACGTCAGTGATTTGATCCAAATGGAAGTGGTCCTCGGAAACCTCTGCAACTTAAAATGTATGATGTGTCATCCGCGCGACAGCTCCGCGTGGAATCAAGATGCCGAAACCGCCGGTTATGAAAAATCTGCTTTGGAGAAACTGGATCCGAACGCATTGATTCCTTATTGCAAATCCCTGCGCCGCGTAGATCTTCTGGGGGGCGAAACCTTTTTGATCAAAGAGCTCGAAGGTGTTTTGGAGATTCTTGTTCGTTACGGCCAGCCGGAAAAGATGCTTCTCACATTCACGACCAATGCGACGGTATTTCCCTCTCTGAAAATAAGAAAACTCATCGAGAAATTCGGTCGCGTGGAGCTTTCCTGCAGTGTTGATGCGGTGGGGCGGCGTAATGAGTACATCCGATTTCCCTCGAAATGGATACGGATGGAACGGAATTTATCCCGGTTTCTCGAGTGGAAAGATCAAAATCAGCAAATGGGTTTTCAGATCGAGAGTGTGGTTTCGGCGTATTCATTTCCTGGCTTGCCGGAGCTTTTGGCGTGGTGGAGGAATTTTGCGGCGGAGCACTCCGTGGGAGCGGTGGCGGAAAATATATGGCTCAATACGCTGTTGACTCCCGACTTTCAATCGGTCCACGTTCTTCCCCGCAAAGTCAGGCTGCGCGTGGTGAAAGCCTTGGGCTGCCTTGAAACGGACATGAAACGCAAGATGGAAGAAATCGGAAGATTCGCTTTGGCTCAGGATGCCCCTCAACTCTTGCCGAAGTTGCGTGAGTGGACGGAGGCTTTGGATAGGGCACGTGGTCTCAACGGAAGGGAAATCGTTCCGGAGATTTTTGAAGCAGAGGACGGCCTTTGAAATCCGCTTGAAAGTTGCCTGCTCTTGGACTCAAATGGCCTCATGGATTTTTCGGAAAACTCTCCTGTTAAAGTTTATAGCGAATTTCAACCTCTCGAAGAAGTTTTGGTCGGGCGCGCGTATTCCCCCGAAGCGTTCCATTTGGTGGAAGACCCCGAATTAAGAGAGATGCTTCAAAGGATCATGCGTGAGACGGAAGAGGACAATGAAGCACTGGTGCGGCTCTTTGAGGAGCATCGCGTAAAGGTGCGCCGTCCGGAAGTCATCTTTCGTCTTATGGAGGAAAAGGACGGCGTTCCGGGTTTTAAGACCATGGATCTTGGAACCTGGAAGTGCCAGAACCCGAACCCTCCGGTGTGGCCGCGGGATCTGACGTTGACCTATGGAAATAAAATTCTCAGCACCTATTCCCGGGCGATGAGCCGTTGGTGCGAAGGACAGTCTTTTTATTCCATCTTTTATGATTACGCGAACCACGGCGCCGACTGGCGTTCCATGCCGCCCCCTCTTTTGACGGGAAAAAGAAAGTCCTATGCCGACTATGAAGAGGATTCGATTTTATTTCATGCGGCCAACATCTTGCGCTGTGGGAAAGACATTTTCCACACTCTCCCCGGCGGGGAAATCGAGGGCGGCAAGGGAACGCGCGCGGGAATCCATTGGCTGCAAGGCCAACTGGGACCCGAGGTCCGCTTCAATGAAGTTCAAAAGCGCGGTCATCTGGACGGAAAGATCGCTTTGATCAAACCGGGTCTCTTGATCAGTTGGCTTTCCAAAGACGAACTGCCGGAGCGGCTGCGCAACTGGGACATGATCAAACTCCAAAGTCAGGGGAAAATGCCCGAAGATTTTCTGCGTCTGCGCGGACAGAGATATTACAAGGAATTCATCAAGGGTTGGTTGACGGAGTGGATCGGTTACGTCGACGAAACTTATTTTGACGTGAATGTGACTTCCTTGAACGAAAATCAGGTGATTCTTAACGGGCGCAACGAGTGGCTGATGAGAGAGTTGGAAAAACGCGGGGTCGAGGGGATTCCTTTCAACTTCCGTCACCGATACTTTTGGGATGGAGGTCTTCACTGCATCACTTTGGACATTCGCAGGTCGGGAGGCTGTGAGGATTACTTCTCATGAAACTTTGTCGGTACCCTTGGCTGGGGATGCATTTTTTGACCAATGGTGAAGTCATGGTCTGTCCGGCGTCCCAGTCCTCCGCAAGCCGGGGTCTGACGGGAGAGCGCTGGTCGAGCGGCTCCTCCCTGGCGGAGTTACGCAATAGCGGGATTTTAAAAAAAGTGCGCGCGGAAATGCTTGAGGGACGTCTTCCTGAGGAGTTCTGTTCGCGATGTCTTGCCGAGGAAAACGCCGGGCTTGAATCCTGGCGTCTGAAAAACGAAGGGTCCTTCAAGGCTTCGGATGAAGATCTTGTCGCGGGAACTCAAACCGACGGAAGTCTTAAAGAGACCGCGCCCTTGCTTCAGCAATTGAGCTTTCGTCTGAGCAACCGATGTAATTTGAAGTGCAGGATGTGTCATCCGTCTTCTTCGAGAGCGCTTTACGAAGAATGGTCGGCTTTGGAATCCCCGCGTTTTCGCGTGGGAAGCGATAAGGTGCGCCTTGTCCGCCAAGGAGAGATTTTAACGGAAGAGCTCTCGCCGTTTTCGTGGTTTGACGGTTTCTTTGAGGTTTTCAAAAAGGAGCCGCAAGCTTTTCTGAATGTTGAAATTTTCCAGTTCTCTGGGGGCGAACCGTTGATGGATCGCAACCATTTGGAGTTGCTCAAACTTTTGATCGCAAGAAATCGGGCGGAACATATTACTTTGGAATACGCCTCCAACCTGACGATCTTGCCGCGGGAAGTTCTGAAATGTTGGAAGCATTTCAAAAAAGTGCGCGTCAGTGTGTCCTGGGACGGCCGCAAAAACGCCCAGGAATACATTCGTTTTCCGCTGCGCTATGATTCTTTCGTGAAGAACGTCGAGCGCTTGGACCAAGCGGAAGGTAATTTTGATTTATGGGTGAATTCGACCATTTCCCTTTTAAATGTGTGGGATTATCCGCTTTTTTTACGGGAGTTTCTGGAGCGCGGTTTTGGCCGTTACAATATCGTCGACGAGGGGAAAAAGGGACGGTTCTTCCCGTCCTTTCATATTTTAAGGAAGCCGGAGTTCCTTTCCTTGGACCGAATCTCCCCGTCGGGAAAACAACTTCTTCAATCCCACTACGCGGAATCTCTTCCGGGGATCAAGGAAATTTTGCGCCGACGGGATCTTCACGTGGAGGATCTTGATGCCGACTTCACCGGAATCTTGAATTCCGTGGGCGCTTCGCCGACGGAGGAAGAGTCTCCTTTGAAAGAGCTGCGCCGCCAGGACACCTTTCGGAAGATGTCCTATCGGGATTACGTTCCCGAGTTGGATCGATTGATTTCCGGACGGGAAACGGAGGTGGAATGTGCAAAATGATTGGCGGGAGCGCGCGAAAAACTTCGATTGGGAGGGAAAAAAACACTTCCTCCAAAAGACCCGTCAACAACCGATGTTTGACCGCGCGTTCAACAAAATTTTAAGTGAAGGAATGGCGAAGGCTTTCGCCTTTGACGACCATCTGAAGGAAAACTTCCTGAAGGCTTTCGACGGATGGATTCACGCCAGCACCCTCAATGAGATCCGCGGTCTCGCGGCCTTTCCGGAGCGCGATTTGATTTCCGGCGTGACTCATTTTCTGGATGACTTGCACGTGCGCTTTGGGGAGCGCTTGGTTTGCATGGAGAGAGAATACGCCTACCACCGCCGTATCCGCCCCGAAATTCCGCAGCGCCGTTTGGAAACGCTTCAAAAAGGCGACGTCTTGGTTTTCGCCGTACCCTTTGCGCTCTTCGGAGATCTTCACCCGCAGACGACGGAAATTCTCAACCGTTGTTTGGAATTGGATATTCCCATTCATGTGGATGCGGCCTGGTACGGTTGCTTAAGGGATTTTTCTTTTGATTATGATCACCCGGCCGTTCACAGCGTGGCCTTCAGTCTTTCAAAAGGATTGGGTTTGGGCTCTCAGCGCTGCGGAGTGCGCTACTGCCGCGTTCGGCCTCCCGGATTGGTCAGCGTCATCAATGATTTCAACATGGAAATCCGCGCGCCCTTTGCCTGCGGTCTTCAGTTCATCCGGGAATTCGGAAGCGACTATCTTCAAAACAAATATGCCGAAGCCTATCAGCTGGTGTGCGATGTGTATGGCCTTCAGCCGACAAAGGCTCTGCACATTGCTCTTGATGAGGAAGGCCCCGTTGGAGTTAGACCTTTTTTGCGCTATCTGGTTGAAGAGCGCAACGAATTCAAGGAAAAGGGGAGCGTTTCGGCGTGAAGGGTCCGAGGTGTCTGTATCCTTTTATGAGCACCATGATCTCTCCGGAGGGGAAAGTGCGTTTGTGCTCTTCCAGCACGGAGGCGATGGGCGATCTGCGGGAAGAGAGCCTGCGCTCCATCTGGCGGGAAGGCGGCGTCGCGGAAGTCAGGAAAAAAATGGCGGCTGGGGAATGGCCCCACGCCTGCCGTGGATGTCGAAGAAACGAGGAGCAGGGACTTCCCAGTAAGAGACAAAAATTTTATCGCAAACAAAAAGAACTTCATGGCGAGGCTGCCTGTCTGCAGGCGCTCGGTCAGGAAGTTCCCGAGATCCGGCATCTGGATCTTTCTTTTTCGAACATCTGCAATTTGTCTTGCGTGACTTGTTCCGGCTCCTATTCCACGGGTTGGTTTCATCATCAAAGACAGGCCGTGGCGGAAGGATTGAATTATCAAGGTCCGCTGGAAGGGATGGAGCTCAGGAAACTTCCCCAAGAGCGCATTGACGAAATTTTGAAAGATCACCTTTCCTCCTTACAAACGATCGTGATTAAGGGCGGAGAGCCCCTTGCGGATCCGCAGTGCGTGGAATTTCTGGCGAAGGTCGCGGCCTCGGAGCATCGGCGCGCGGATTTGAGTCTGTTCATTCAGACCAACGGAACGTTGATGAAGCCGGAAACGGCGGCGATTTTGGGACGTTTGAACGCCTCCGTGGGCTTCAGCATGGATGGAGTGGGCGATGTGTTTCGTTGGACCCGCGGCGGCGATTTCGAGGCGGTGCTTAAGAACCTTTATTTTTTAGGGCGCACGCCCGGGATCGACAGAATTTTTCTCGATTACACGGTGAGCGTCTACAACGTGTTCCATCTGGCCGCCTTCGCCCGCTTCGCTTTAGATTTGCGGGCAAAAAGCGATTTGCGTTTGAAATGCACGTTTATGGGATGGGCAAATCAGGATCATCTGTCCCCGAGAATTCTCCCTCGGGAACAACGGGAGCGCGCTCTGGAAGAACTGCTTCACGTCGTGGCGGAAAGTCCCGATTTTTTCGAAGGGGTGGACGTTCTGGAAAAAGTCTTAAAGGGCCCGCGTCTTTCGGAAGCCTCCATGGAGAAGTTCATGAAATGGAAAGATTTTTGTAACCGCATGAGGGGATTTCGGATCGAAACGCTTTGTCCGGAGTTGTTGATCTTAAAGTAAGGAACTCGGGCGGTTCTTCGGCGGATTCAAAACTTTCTCCAGCTCCTCCGCCACGACTTGGTTTCCGCGCACGGAAAGGTGTCCACCGGAAGCGTAGAAATCCCCCAAGGGTCTCGCCTGATTTGTCGCGGCCTGCGCGAGCGCTGAAACGCCGTCAAAGAAAGAAAGATCAAGCTCCCGGCAAATTTTGCAAAGAGCGGGGACGCTGGGCTTTTTCGTGGAAAGATGCGTTTCCACATCATGGCGTTCAGGAAAAAGAAGCAGCCAGGGAATTGCTCCGAGTTTTTTTGACTCGTCGGAAAAATTTCTTAAAATTTCACGGATTAAATTAAGGACCTCGGGATCTTGCCACAAATCCAGTGTGAAAGGCGTCCGCAGCTCCGTGGAGCGGGACTCTCGAAACAGATTTTTCCAGAGGGCGGGATTCAGCAGAAGAAGGGGCATAAAGCCCGCCGTAGGTTTCTGGTCGCGACGCCATCGGCCCCAGAAGTCGGTGCGGCACAAGTCAGTGACGAAATCGGCTTGTTGAAGGCGACGGAGTTGACCGCGGCTTTCTATGGGATTCGCAAGGAGCGTCACTCGGTCGTCCTCCAAGGAGTATCTGGGTTTTGTCAGAGGGATCCCGGTGGCGGGAAAAAGAAACTTTCGATAGGAATTCACGATTCGATGGATCCCCGCGCGGGTCAACCCAAGCGCAAAGTGGGGCGCCTTCAAATGAGGGGCCGTACGCCGAAAGCGGAGAAAGGCTTGATCCAATCCGTAACCGTTGACTCCGAAATTATAAACGTCCCCCGGAAGGCGTTCGGTCAGTTGGGATTGCCAGGTTTCATGGTCCGAGACTTCGTCTCCAAAAACAAAGGAATCACCAAAAGTCAGCATAAAGGGAAGGCCCCGGGAGCTTACCATTTTCCGTTCGCCGTGAACTCCTGAAAAGGTATTGATCCAGCCGAGTTCGGGGTCGAAATTTTTCGCAAGCCGTACGACCTCTTCATCCGAAAGCAGGTAATCGGTGACATGCCATTTTGTCCGGCGCCGAAGAAAAATTTCGGCGGCGCACAGGGCCCCGAGAAATAGAAATAAAATCCAGAACATGATGTGGAGAGGATAGGAGGCGAATTCTTTCCTGTATACAATTAACTGAATGGATTTGTTCCTGCCTGGACAGAGTATGGGACTGTTGTTATGGTCGGCAGATGAGTTCCGACTCTTGGTGTGTTCTCCCCTTCGCTCATATCAATATCAAGCC
>Ga0182738_1006050_pt1 | contig 12707 bp, 11 predicted proteins | sample eDN5th30CBELigMG_FD_128876 | JGI IMG/M metagenome (GOLD analysis project Ga0182738, IMG submission 128876) | Enriched Miracle-Growth compost microbial communities from Emeryville, California, USA - eDNA 5th pass 30_C BE-Lig MG (version 2)... ...
TGATTTGCATGTACTCCTCGTATGAAAACATCGCCGCTCAAAAAGCGGCAATTATCCCTATGTCGAGGTGTATCAATTCTCACTTGCCACCCTGTATCAATTTACATTTGCCGGTGACACTGAGTGATAGCTCCGAGTCAGTTATAAGTACATTTATGTGGCGTAGTGACTGTAAGCTGACTTCTAAGCGGATCGAGCATGGCCTTACTCATAAAAATAGTAATGTCAGGCGGGCATTTGTTAAGGCCCTTGAATGGGATTACAAACTTACCCCGGAACAAATAGAACGGGGGCTTACGGATGAGAATTGCGAAGTTAGGCGAGCATTCGCTGAACGTTATTATTTGCCGACCCTCGAACAAATAGAACGTGGGCTTACTGATAAAAGCTTTGGGGTTAGAGCGGCGTTTGCTAGACGCACAGATTACATGCCAACACCAGAGCAAATAGAACGCGGACTTACAGATGAGAATAGCGAAATTAGGTTAGCATTTGTTAAACGCAGAAATTACACACTGACACCAGAGCAAATAGAACGGGGGCTAACGGATAAGGATCCTTCGGTTAGATGGAAAGTTGCCACGCGTCGCGATTGCTCATTTACATCTGATCAAATAAAGCGTGGGCTCACTGATAAAAGCCATCGGGTTAGAGGGGTGTTTGCTAGACAGGGTGAATCAGCTGAACTTGCAAACCTCGACTATCTGAAATTTCTCTGGCCATATGTCGATAAGCTCAATGCTGCGGGTATCTACACTGTTGCTGAGCTAGTGCAACACACAGATGCTCAACTTCTAAAGATCCCTTATCTGGGGAGGAAGTCAATCAACGCAATTGAGAAGGTATTGGCATTGCATGGGCTGAAACTTGGCATGCCTGGTTTTGCTGAACGTACTGGACAAACCGTAAATGGCTCAGCACCTATGCCTTCGGAGTTTCTTCAGCATGATTTAGGTAATAGTGGGCTGCCTAATTCTATAGTGGATTGTCTCAAGAATGAAAAAATCCATAGTATCGCAGAGCTGATTCAACGTACAGAAGATGAGCTTCTCAAAATCCCTAAAATAGGGGAGAAGTCGATCTGCAAAATTAAAGGGATGCTGATATTACGTGGACTGAAGCTTCGTAGTGCAAGTCTTGTGGCGCGCGAGGAAGAGATCAGCGATAAATCAACGCATACTCCAACGGAATTCTTTCCGTGTGATGATTTTCATGGTTTATACGTAAGTGTGCGTGATCTGCTAAGAATTTTGTAGCCAATCGCTGAGTCAGTCTTCATGTTAATTGAGGGGCTCTGCAAAAATGTGGCCAGCGACGATGCTAGTTTTCGGCGAAACTTACCTTTGGAAGAGGAGTTTTGCATGAAGACGAAACGGTTCAGTGTGGAGCAGATTGTTGCGGTGCTGAAGGAAGCGGAAGCTGGCATGCCTGTAATCTTCTCTTTTATCGGATGTATTGATAAAGGGTTTCGCGGCTTATCCCAAACTCCTTCGCCAGCTTTGTTCGGTTTGCTCCCGCTTCGGCCTGCTCTCGCAGCTGGGCAATCCTCTCTGCATTCAGGGCGGGCTTCCTGCCCTTGTAGACTCCTTTGGCCTTTGCCAGCGCTATCCCCTCGCGCTGCCGCTCCTTGATCAGGGAGCGCTCAAACTGCGCAAACGCACTGAGCATGGTAAACATCAGCGTAGAGCGAGGATCTTCGCTGCCAGCAGCAAAGCTCATATTCTCCTTGACGAACTGAACCGATACGCCCTTATTATTCATTTCCCTCACCAGCCTGAGCATGTCCTCGACGTTACGTGCCAACCTGTCCATAGAATGGACTATAAGCGTATCCCCTGCACGAACGTGATTGAGCGCGGCCTGAAGTTGCGGTCTGTTTGTATCCTTGGCTGAGGCCTTGTCGGTAAATACCTTATCTAGCTTGATACCGTCGAGCTGCCGTTCTGGATTTTGATCTAAAGAACTTACCCGAATGTATCCGATTCTTTGGCTGGCCATGACTCTCTCCTCACATAAATGTCAGAGTAGAGTCTATGACCTTCATGAGTGAGTGTCAATCAATATAATTTGAAACTCTAGATTGACACAAAATGACAGGAAAAGTGTCAGGTAGATTTGTCAGGATGATGTGTACTAAAAATTGACATACTCACACTCGGCACAGGATCAAGGGCATGGACATACGCTCTGCCCTATATAGTATAGGGAGCTGCGAGCGTGGCTGTGGGAAAGTCTATGAGCGCCTCACCCACAAACAAAATCTGATACTCCTTCTCATCATGAGTGACATCAGCATGCCTCATATGACGACTATCACCAACCGTCTGAAGGATGATTACTCGTCCCGCATCCCTAGAGGGTTATCCCCCTCCCAAACCTAAAAAATCCGGTGGGACCTGACAAGGACTCCCAAGTGATGTACTTCCCGACGTGGTCTCCAAGTCAGTCCCTGTCGGCGCTCGTGTCGGCGCCCACGGCACGAGCGTAATACCCCCGCGTTCCCGATTGTTCAAAGCGTCCGCACATGGATTAATGCTCAGTCTCCCGATATTCGATTCAATTGGCCTCACCGGAACCAGGACGAGTTGCAAGACGCACCAACTCCATGAATCCGGGCAGGGTGGAGGCAGACTTGAGAGCATTCCGACAAATCCCGCAAATGACGGGGTCGATCTTGTACCGGAATCCGGCAAACCTGATCTCGCACTCCTCAACCGCAATTGACGAAGCAAGCTTGTTGTGCCGGAAATCCCACGGTGTGACAGGCGCCGGATCACTCCACAGTCCAATGCCCTTGAGACTGGCTGCCTTCTGAGCCTCGGCATAAAGCTGTTTATCAGTCAGCCGCAGATCTTTGTCATACTGTGTGTAATGCCATGCCAGTCCCGCCTTGATCTGCTTGAGGTTGACGTCCTGGCCATTGAGCAGCACTTTTCCCAAAACACGCTGATAGCGGTCTTGCTTGTGCCACTCCACGGCAACTTCCTTGCCAAATACCAGATCAGCCAGGTTTTGCCGGGATACCGTGCCAAAGGGCTGCTTGCGCTCGGGCGCATCAATTCCCACGAGCCTGATCTTGTGCTGCCGGTTTGACTTATCGAGGACTGTCAGGGTATCGCCATCGGCGATCTTGACGACTCGACCGCTTAATATTTCAGCTTGAGCGAAGCAGGTGCATAAGATATAGACAGCCAGGCCGATTATTAACCGGCTCAGCTCAGCTATTCTGTCTCGTCGCATTACGTGGTCACCTTGATTCCAGCCTCATAAAAGGCTATCAATCCAGCTTGTTTTGCCCAGCCAAAATCAACTCGTGCAGCTTACATATTCCGGCTCTTCCTGATCACATCATAGGCAGCCTGCACTTCCTGGGATTTTGCGGTGGCCATTGCAATCATATCTTCCGGCATGCCCTGCCCCATCAATTTATCGGGATGATACTGGCTCATCAGCTTGCGATAGGCGCGCTTGACTTCCTGGTCGCTGCTTTCCCTGGTCACCCCCAGCGCTTTATAGGCGTCGTCAAGAGTGGTGGCCGAGGGTGGCTGGCCCCTCGCAAAATGCGACTGGCTCAGCACCATGTCCAGCAGTTGGCGGAATGCAGACGAATCATAGCCGAGATAGCGCGCCACGTCTCTTAACAGGCTCTCCTCGGCTGCGTCCATGTGCCCGTCCGCCACTGCCATGACGATAAGATAAACCAGAAGCATCTGCGCAAGATTATGGGTATGCCCGCAAACAATCATGAATTCATTCAGCTTGGGCACATGATCAAAACCGGGCGCTGTGCCCTGTTTGAAAAGTGCAATCGCCCTCTGCCGATGCTCCGCCGACATTCCCAACTTCTGCATGAAGCCTTCGACATGGTTAATCTCCTCCTGGGAAATATGCCCGTCTGCCTTGGCAAGTTTTCCCATGAGTATGAAAACGGTTTCGAGAAAAACCGTCTGCCGCTGGGCGCTCGTAAAGGGATTGACCGCACCTGCGCCGTAAGCACGATAACGGTCGATGAAGCTGCCGGCGATGTATCCGAGAAATGCGCCGAAAATGCCGAAGAAGTAAAGGCCCAACAGGGCTAAAATTATTTTGAACAAGCGAGCTTCCTCTGACGGACATGAAAACGGCAAAAAAGTGGTTCGGTGCGCCGTTATTCTAGGGAAAGAGTAATGATGAGTGAAATAATATCAGTAAATGCCTCTGTGCCATGCTGAACCTTTTTTCCCTGTCGAACAGTATCGGTCCGTTACAGCCTGATGCAACGATGAGGCAACAAGACAAGCCAGGCGATGGATGGGCTGCGCTTTGCCATCCACGAGTGAATGACGGAAAGAACCTGCCATGAAAGTTACATAGGAGGAATCATGATCGAACTGCATTCCAGTCCAACCCCGAACGGCCAGAAAGTGATGATCATGCTGGAAGAAATCGGCGTTGAATGGAAACACATCGACGTCGATATCAATGTGGGGGAGCAATTCCAGCCCGAACACCTGAAACTCAATCCCAATAACAAGATTCCCGCAATCGTGGATACGGAGGGTCCAGGGGGTAATCCCTACACAATGATGGAATCGGGCGCGATTCTCGTTTATCTCGCGGAGAAAACAGGCAGATTCCTGCCGGTGGAGGCGCGTAAGCGCTATGACACACTGCAATGGCTGTTCTTCCAGGTTGCGCATATCGGCCCCATGTTCGGGCAGGCGAACCATTTCAATCGGCAGGCCAGGGACAACCAGTACGCGCGGGACAGGTACAACAATGAATCGCTTCGCCTCTATCGAGTGCTGGAAAACCGGCTGGACGCATCCGCGTGGCTCGGGTGCGATGAATATTCAATCGCCGATATCGCCACCTACCCCTGGTGTAAGGGACATGCGGAACGCGGTGTCGACAAAACCACCTTTCCGAACTTCATGCGCTGGTTCGAGGGCATGGAAGCACGTCCCGCGGTCCAGCGCAATAATGAAATGGTTGTCGAAATTCGGGCCCGAATGGAAAAGACGGCAAAGGACAAGCCTGTTATCAATATGTATGACACTAAGGATAATGCCGAGCGGCTTGTCCGGGCGACGTCGCGCAACTGACCGATAAATAATTCGCGGCAACGGTGACAGGTGCCGCGCTTCTCAAGAAAACAGCATTTATTTCACTCCAGTCAACCGCCAAACCTGCGTAATCGAAGCCGGGGCGGGCTCGATCACGCGCAAAAAATCGGTAGCCCATGGATTCAGAACATTCCGCGCGTATAGTGCTTCATGCTGGCGCTCTCATGCGTTAAACTCGAATTTTTTCAATTTTTCATTCAGTTATGGCCCAATATGTACTTACCATGAACCGGGTGGGCAAAGTGGTTCCACCCCGGCGCACGATACTCAAGGATATTTCCATCAGTTTCTTTCCCGGCGCAAAGATAGGTTTGCTGGGGCTCAACGGTTCGGGCAAATCCACCGTTCTGAAAATCATGGCGGGCGTGGACAAGGATATCGAGGGCGAGGTCACGGCCATGCCTAACCTCAATATCGGCTATCTTCCGCAGGAGCCGCAGCTCAACGCCGAGCACACGGTACGCGAAGCTGTGCAGGAAGGGCTCGGCGAGGTATTCAACGCGCAGCAGAAACTGGAGGAGGTTTACGCTGCCTATGCCGAGCCGGATGCAGACTTCGATGCCCTGGCCTCCGAGCAAAGCCGGCTCGAAGCCGTCATTGCCGCCAGCGGCGGAAACGTCGATCAGCAGATGGAAGTTGCCGCTGATGCGCTGCGCTTGCCGGAGTGGGATGCCATCGTGAAAAATCTCTCGGGTGGCGAGAAACGGCGCGTCGCCTTATGCAAACTGCTGCTGTCCAAACCGGACATGCTATTGCTGGACGAACCTACCAATCATCTGGATGCGGAGTCAGTGGAATGGCTGGAGCAATTCCTCACGCGGTTTCCGGGCACTGTGGTGGCAGTGACGCATGATCGCTATTTCCTCGACAACGCCGCGGAATGGATCCTGGAGCTCGACCGCGGGCACGGCATCCCGTGGAAGGGCAATTACAGTTCCTGGCTGGAGCAGAAAGAAACCCGACTGAAGCAGGAAGAATCAGCCGAATCGGCACGCCAGAAGGCACTGAAAAAAGAGCTGGAATGGGTACGACAGAACCCCAAGGGACGCCAGGCAAAATCCAAGGCGCGTATCGCGCGTTTCGATGAACTCAATTCGCAGGAGTACCAGAAACGCAACGAGACGCAGGAGATATTCATTCCTGTGGCCGAAAGGCTGGGTAACGAAGTCATCGAGTTCACGAACGTATCGAAGGCATATGGCGATCGCCTGCTGATCGACAACCTGAGTTTCAAGGTGCCTCCTGGCGCTATTGTCGGCATCATCGGTCCGAATGGAGCGGGGAAATCCACTCTTTTCCGGATGGTTACAGGAAAGGAGCAACCGGATTCCGGCAATATAGCAATCGGCGCAACCGTCAAAATTGCCCATGTGGATCAATCACGCGCCGCCCTGGAAGACGGCAAAACCGTATTTGATGCGATCTCGGACGGGCATGACATCCTGACGGTAGGCAGATATGAAACGCCTGCGCGCGCCTATCTTGGCCGCTTCAATTTCAAGGGTTCGGACCAGCAGAAGATCGTCGGCAACTTGTCCGGCGGTGAACGCGGAAGGCTTCACCTGGCTAAAACGCTTATCGCCGGAGGCAATGTGCTATTGCTGGATGAGCCTTCCAACGACCTCGATGTGGAAACGTTGCGGGCGCTGGAAGATGCGCTGGTCGAGTTCGCAGGATGCGTGATGGTCATCTCGCACGACCGCTGGTTCCTCGATCGTATCGCTACCCATATCCTGTCGTTCGAGGGCAATTCGCAGGTGGCATTCTTCGATGGCAATTACCAGGAATATGAAGCCGACAAGCGGAAACGCCTCGGGGAGGAAGGCGCAAAGCCCAAGCGGATCAGGTATAAGCCGATCAATCGGTGAGTGACCGTCTGTAAGCCTGTCCCCAATCCCCTTCGATCCTCGACAAGCGGAGTTCCCTCTCCCCAATGGGGAAAGGAAACTCCAATGAAAGAAGGAGCAGAATTCAGGCTTTCAAGCCAAACCTGAGCGCACAGCCTGCCGCAACCATGCAACAAGATAGGGCAGTGGTCCGAGGAGAATGATCCGTGCCTGTCCTTCAATAGCGGCCTGCGGGCTTCGGCCCGGTGCCGCTGTAATTCTCCTGCTGCTCATATCTTTCAGTACCATCGGTACGGTATCTGGAATTATCCTGACCTCTTTTCATCGAGGTGCCTTCCTTTATGTGCAATCTTTCCTTGATGCTCTCATCCCCGCCTTTATCATCCGTATCCTCAACAGCCGGAGAATCGGCCGGCCCGATCTCGTCCGATATATCGTTGTCGCGCGGTGCAGACAAGACATATGAATCCTCACCCGCATAGGCTCCACCCGATGTACTGACACCGAGAACAAATGTCGCGACAATTGGAAGCAGTGTGAGCCCAGATATCAAAGAAAAACGTTTCATGATTGCTCTCCTTATCAGCTCAACGATTGACCGAAAGTGACTGAAACCGCACAGTACGCCTGATTCCAACGTCATTCCGTGCGCTAACATACATATTGTCTGCATTAATCTGATTCTTCGTGAGGTTTTGGATATCAACGGCTTTTCTATACAATTATCAAATTTGCCAATCAGTCTTTTCATTTGTTTAAATGCAACTCTTGAAACTGGTATATCCTCACTCCCTGTACACCCCGGTTTTCGCGCTATTCATGAGCATTGGCGCGCTCTTTTACAATCCGGTGATGGCGAGCGAAAACAATACCTTGAACTCCGCAAAAGCGTGTCCTGTCTGTCCTGAAATGGTACCCATTCCAGGCAAGAAACTTGCTGTGGGTAAATACGCCGTAACGTTCGACGACTGGGAGGCGTGTGTTGCAGGAGGCGGATGCGGTGGGTATATTCCTCCCGATAATGGCTGGGGGCGCGGTAAAAGACCGGTTGTGAACGTAAGCTGGGATGATGCTCAGGCCTATCTGCGATGGTTGTCGGATAAATCGGGCAAGGCTTACCGGCTGCCCACGGAAGAGGAATGGGAAGCCGCCGCCCTGGCAGGTGCGACTACCCAATACTATTGGGGCAATGACGTCGGACGCAATAACGCCAATTGTGATGGATGCGGAAGCGAGTGGGATAACAGGAGAACCGCTCCCGTCGGCAGTTTCAAACCCAATGCCTTTGGCCTGCACGATATGATGGGTAATGTCTGGCAGTGGACGGATACCTGCCGGAAAGGGAATTGTGCCAAACGCTTCCTGTGCGGAGGCTCCTGGAATCACCGGCCGCAGGATATGCGGGCAGGTATGTGCAACTGGTTCGATACCAACAAACGCATGCGCTATCTGGGGTTTCGACCTGCAATGACGCTGCCCTGAAGCGTTTTTTTCCCTTTTCCCCAATTTTTTTCCCTCTCCCCCGACCTCCCTCCCACAAGTGGGAGAGGGAGCGAGGACAGCCGGGGAGAGAAAGTAAGCGCCGCTTGATGAATAAATTCTCGTACTGCTCCAGAGACTACCCCAGCTCCAACTGACGTTGCCGTCCAGCCAGCCCGTTTTCAACCCTCCCGCCTGATTCGTGCGCCCAGCGCCGACAGCTTCTCTTCGATCCGTTCATAACCGCGATCAAGATGATAAATACGGTCGACGATCGTTTCACCCCGGGCGATCAGCCCGGCCAGAACCAGGCACGCCGAAGCGCGGAGATCAGTCGCCATGACATTCGCCCCATCGAGCCCGGTCACGCCGCAAACCACCGCAGTGTTGCCTTCGACTTTGATGTCGGCATTCATGCGCTCCAACTCCTGCACGTGCATGAAGCGGTTCTCGAATATGGTTTCGGTAATGATCGCGGTTCCGGTAGCGATGGTATTCAATACCATGAATTGCGCCTGCATATCGGTAGGAAAGGCGGGATAAGGCGCTGTCCGCAGGTTTACCGATTTCAGCGGGTTATTCATTTTCAGGTGTATCCAGTCTTCACCTGACTCGATGGCAGCTCCCGCTTCCATCAGTTTGTCGAGCACTGCATCCAGTGTATCGGTGCGCGTCTGCCTGAGATATATTTCGCCCCCGCTGGCTGCGGCTGCTACCAGGAATGTGCCGCTTTCGATACGATCAGGCATGACGCCATACTCGGTACCATGCAGGCTTTCCACGCCTTCGATGGTGATGATGTCCGTTCCAACTCCCTGGATTCTGGCGCCCATGGCGATAAGGCAGTTCGCGAGATCCGTCACTTCCGGTTCCCGCGCCGCATTTTCCAGCACAGTCGTCCCTTCCGCCAGCGTGGCTGCCATCATCAGATTTTCAGTGCCGGTAACGGTGACGATATCCATCACGATATGCGCACCGTTAAGGCGTTTTGCTTTCGCATGAATATAACCGTGCTCGATCTCGATCTCCGCACCCATTGCCTGCAATCCTTTTATATGCTGATCGACGGGACGCAGGCCAATGGCGCATCCACCCGGCAGCGACACTTTTGCCGCTCCTGCCCGCGCAAGCATCGGGCCCAGCACCAGAATTGCGGCCCGCATGGTTTTCACCATTTCGTACGGTGCAACGAGATTGGAAAGATGTGCCGCGGTCAGTTCGGCCCTGAGGTTGCTGTCGACATTGGTCTGAACTCCCATCTGCTGGAGCAGGTCCAGCATGGTGGTTATATCATTCAGATGCGGAACGTTTTCGACGACGAGGGTTTCCCCGGTAAGCAGGGAGGCGCACAGGATAGGCAATGCCGCGTTCTTGGCTCCGGAAATGGTTACATCGCCGGAAAGCCGCACGCCTCCCTGAATGATCAGTTTCTGCATGGTTGAAATGTGCTGAGGTTCCCGTCATCATATCGCAAACACGGTACCCGTAGTTTCAAATTTCGATTTATTATGCCGACGTATTATCAACCAAAGGAGACCAGATGGAAAAAAAGACAATACATACAACGGATGCGCCGCAGGCTATCGGCACTTATTCCCAGGGGATACGCGTCAGCGGAGGCGATACCATCTACATTTCCGGTCAGATCGGTCTCGAACCCTCTACCATGCACATGGTGGAAGGCATCGAGAATCAAATCCATCGGGTATTCCAGAACTTGACAGCGGTTGCAGCGGCTGGTGGAGGCAGCCTCGGCGATATCGTCAAATTGAACGTCTATCTCACGGACCTTTCCAACTTCCAGAAGGTGAATGAAATCATGGTGCAATATTTCAGCGCTCCCTACCCTGCGCGCGCTGCCATCGGCGTCTCCGCGTTACCGCGGAATGCGCTGGTGGAGATCGATGCGGTGCTGGTGGTGCCAGCGTAAGGATTCGATGGACTGATACAGGGAAACCGCGCGATAAGCCAGGGGATAATCGCGCTTCCACGACGGATGCAGTCACTTGCCACCTCTCCCGCCAGCGGGACAATCAGGAACAAACTCATCAAACTCGGCATTACCGATGCTTCAAGCCTGATACTGCATTTGCCGTTTCGCTACGAGGACGAGACACACCTCTACCCCATCAACGACGTGCCTGCCGACCGGGCAGTGCAGGTCGAGGGCATGATCACCCGAAGCGAAGTCATGTACCGACCGCGTCGGCAACTGGTGTGCCAGGTGGAGGATGGAACAGGCGTTTTGTTCATACGCTTTCTGAATTTTTACGGCAGTCAGGTAAAAGCATATTCGGTGGGCACGCGGGTACGCCTGCTGGGAGAGGTCCGTCCCGGCTTTTTCGGGGTTGAAATGGTTCATCCCAAATGCCGGATTTTGCGCGGGGACGAGCCCCTGCCGGAGGCGCTCACTCCGATTTACCCCTCTACAGCCGGACTTCCTTCCGAAGCACTGCGCAAACTGATCTCCCGGGTGCTGCAAGCAGGAGATGGCGGAAACCATGAGACTGCTCTCTCCGAAACGCTGCCTGATACCGTGCGCGAGCGCTGCCAGCTTCAGGGTTTCAAGGACAGTGTACTGTTCCTGCACCAGCCCCCACCGGATGCGTCGCCCGTTCTTTTGCGGGAACGCACTCATCCCGCCTGGCAGCGGATCAAATTCGACGAATTGCTGGCGCAGCAATTGTCGATGCGGGTGCACTATCAGCAGCGGCGTAACGGCAGCGCCCCTGTTCTGATGGCAAAAAACGATTTGACCGGCGCGTTGCTGAAGTTGCTGCCTTTCGATCTCACTCAAGCCCAGAAGAAGGCTTTCGCCGAAATCAGCCGCGATCTGGCGGAGCCCCACCCCATGCAACGCCTGTTGCAGGGTGACGTGGGAAGCGGCAAAACGATCGTTGCCGCGCTGGCCGTACTGCAATCGATTGAAAATAATTTCCAGGCGGCCCTGATGGCGCCGACCGAGATTCTTGCGGAGCAGCATTATCAGAAACTCTCGGCATGGCTTGCCCCCCTGCTGGGGCCACGAGGATTGCGGATCGCATGGCTCGGCGGCAATCAGAAAAAGAAGGAACGGGAAACCACGCTTGCCGATATTGCTGCCGGCAGCACCCTGCTTGCCATCGGGACACACGCATTGTTCCAGAACCAGGTGGAATTTGACAGGCTGGGACTTGTGGTTATTGACGAACAACATCGCTTTGGTGTTCACCAGCGGCTGGCATTGCGAGAAAAAGGAGCCGGAGCGTACGCCATGCCGCACCAGTTGATGATGAGTGCAACGCCCATTCCGCGCACCCTTTCGATGAGCTATTACGCTGATCTGGATGTGTCCGTAATAGACGAAATGCCTCCCGGACGCGCACTGGTAGTGACCAAGCTTGTAGCCGACGCTCGGCGTAACGAGGTAACGGCGCGCGTGCGGGAAGCCTGCCGCGATGGAAAGCAGGCTTACTGGGTATGTCCGTTGATCGAAGAGTCCGAAGCGCTCCAGCTCAAAACCGCTCTGGAAACCCATCAGGGACTGACGGAGACTTTTCCGGAATTAAGAATCGGCCTGGTGCATGGCAGGCTCCCATTTCAGGAAAAATCAGCTGTAATGGAAGCATTTGCGCGGGGTGAAATTCATCTCCTCGTAGCGACAACGGTAATCGAAGTGGGCGTGGATGTGCCCAATGCGTCGCTGATGGTGATCGAGCATGCGGAACGCATGGGCCTTGCGCAATTGCACCAGTTGCGCGGGCGGATCGGACGAGGTACGGCCGGTGGTGTATGCATACTGATGTATCAGCAACCTCTCTCCGCAACCGCACGCGAGCGGCTCAAGATAATTTTTGAGCACACCGATGGCTTTGAAGTAGCGCGCCGCGATCTGCAGTTGCGCGGTCCCGGCGAATTCCTGGGCGCGCGCCAGAGCGGCCTGCCCATGCTGCGCTTCGCTGACCTGGAACGGGATGAAGACTTGCTCGACGCCGCGCGGAGGGTGGCCGAAGAATTGCTGCGTGACTATCCGGAAGCGGCAAAACGCCATCTCCATCGCTGGTTGGGAAGGAAAAGCGAATACCTGAGGGCATAAAAAAAGGGTGGTCCGATGCGGATTTTTCGTACTCTTGACATCCTCCCCTCCCTAAAGGAAGGGGATTCCAACAGCGAGAACCATGCTACGCACAATTGACGCCTTGTCGGTTCGCACTTCGCAGGGTCTTGCGTCCTTCGGCCTTGGCCCAAGTGCGTCTTACCGTCCCTCCATGCGCAGTCACGGTCTGTCCGACCGCCA
>Ga0182738_1006052_pt1 | contig 12704 bp, 13 predicted proteins | sample eDN5th30CBELigMG_FD_128876 | JGI IMG/M metagenome (GOLD analysis project Ga0182738, IMG submission 128876) | Enriched Miracle-Growth compost microbial communities from Emeryville, California, USA - eDNA 5th pass 30_C BE-Lig MG (version 2)... ...
CTTGTCGGCGCCGCCCGTCAGCTCCTCACCCTTCCCGAGCCGGATGAACGCGCCGAGCCCGATGCCGCGGGCGATCTCGGCGAGCGCGAGCGTCGAGACGAGCGAGGCCCGGCGCTTGGCGAGATCGCCCTCGTCGAGGTCGGGGAACCGCCGGTAGAGCATGACCGTGACGGCCTGCCCGAGGATCGAGTCGCCGAGGAACTCGAGACGCTCGTTGTGGGCGGTGCCGGGGTGCTCGTACGCGTAGGAGCGATGGGTCAGCGCGAGCACGAGAGGCTCGGGGTCGATCTCGACCCCGAGCCTCTGCGTGAGTTCGGTGAGCTCAGGCACCCTTCGACTCGCCTCCGGCTCGCTCAGGGAGCGGAACCGACCCGGCCCGCTCGGGGAGCGGAACCGCGTCAGACGTCGGCGACCTTGCGGCCCTTGTACTCGAGGTACAGCTCGGTGCCGACCGAGTCGGTGACGACCTTCGCGCGGTGCGGGAGGCTGTAGACGGTCTTGCCGTTCTCGACGGACTTGACGAGCGTCGGGACCTCGGCCTTCCACTGCGCGCGGCGCATGCGGGTGCTCGCGCGCGACATCTTGCGCTTGGGAACTGCCATGGTCGTCTCCTGCCGTTGAAATCTCTACTCGGGAAGCTTCTCGTCGGACTCCTGCACCAGGTCCGCCAGCGCGGACCACCGCGGATCGACCGCGGCCTCGTGCTCGTGCCCCGGATGATCCAGCAGCCGCACCCCGCACACGGGGCAGAGGCCTTCGCAGTCCTCCTGGCAGACCGGCTGGAACGGCAGTGCCGGCACCACCGTGTCCCTAACCACCTGTTCCAGATCGAGCGTGTCGCCCTGGACCTGGTAGTCGAAATCCGACGTCCCAGGATACGCGAAAAGCTCCTGGAAATCGACCTCGACGGGCTCCGTGACGGGGATGAGGCATCGGACGCACTCCCCCGGGGCCTCGCCGTCGACCCGCGCGGTCACCAGGATGCCGTCGTGGAGCGACTCGAGACGGCCGTCGATCGCGAGCTCGGCGCCGGCGGGGATGCCGATCACGGCGTTCCCGAAGCCCTCCGGCACGCGCACGGACAGCGAGAACTCCTTCGTCTCCCCCGCGCGGCGGGCGAGATCGCGGATGCTGAGCGCATAGGGCGCGGACACTTCGACTCGCTTCGCTCGCTCAGCGACCGGAGACGGCGGAGAACGCCTCGTCGAGGATCGCGAGCCCGCGGCGGGCCTCCTCCTCGGTGACGACGCACGGCGGCACGACGTGGATCCGGTTGTCGGAGAGGAACGGGAGGTACCCGCGCTCGAGCAGCGCCGCGCGCAGCGCGCCGATCGTCGCCGCCGGGACGGGCTCCTTCGTGGCGGGGTCGGCCACGAGGTCGAGCGCCCAGAAGACGCCGAGGCCGCGCACCTCGCCGATGATCGCGTGCTTCGCGGCGAGCGCGGCGAGGCCCGGGCCGAGGACCTTCTCGCCGATCTCGGCGGCGTGCTCGACGACGCCCTCCTCCTCCATCGCCTCGATCGTCGCGACGACGGAGGCCGCCGCGAGCGGGTGACCGGAGTAGGTCAGGCCGCCGGGGAAGACGCGCTCGTCGAACTCCGCGACGATCCGGTCGGGGATGATGACGCCGCCGACGGGCACGTAGCCCGAGTTCGAGCCCTTCGCGAAGGTGATGAGGTCGGGGACGACGCCCTCCGGGTTGACCGCCGGGTGCTGCCAGGCGAACCACGCGCCCGTGCGGCCGAAGCCCGCCATGACCTCGTCGGCGATCCAGAGGATCCCGTACTTGTCGGCGAGCGCCCGGACGCCGGCGAGGTAGCCGGGCGGCGGCGGCATGACGCCCGCGGTGCCCGGGATGGTCTCGATGAGGATCGCCGCGATCGACTGCGGGCCCTCGCCCTGGATGGTGCGCTCGAGGTGGTGCAGCGCCCGCTCGACCTCCTGCTCGGGGGTCTCGGACCAGAACTCGGAGCGATACGGGAAGGGCCCCCAGAAGTGCACGTGGCCGATCGCGTACTCGTTGGGGTACCGGCGCCAGTCGCCGGTCGCGGTGATCGCCGCGCCCGTGTTCCCGTGGTAGGAGCGGTAAGTCGAGAGCACCTTGTCGCGGCCCGTCACGAGGCGGGCGAGGCGGATCGCGTTCTCGACCGCGTCGGCGCCGCCGTTCGTGAAGAACACCTTCTGGAACGGCTCGCCCGCATGCGCGAGGATCTTCTGCGCCGCGAGGCCGCGGGCGAGATTCGCGTGCGCGGGGTTGATCGTGGGGAGCGTCGCCGCCTGCTCCTGGATCGCCGCGACGACCTTCGGATGCAGGTGGCCGATGTTGATGTTGACGAGCTGGGACGAGAAGTCGAGGTAGCGCCTGCCCTCGTAGTCCCAGAGCTCCGAGCCGAGTCCGCCCGCGAAGACGAGCGGCTTGATGAGGCCCTGCGCCGACCAGGAGTGGAAGACGTGCGCCCGATCGAGATCGTACGTGCGCTGGTTGCTGGTCTCAGTCATCGAGGCTCCTAGGACGCGAGTGGTGCGGGGACCTCGGTCCCCGCACCACTCTAGGACTTCTGCCTACTGGCCGCCCTCGCTCAGCACGACCTCGATCGGCGTGTAGCTCGTCGGGATCGTGACGCCCTCCGCGGCGAGCGCGGCGAGCGCCTCCTGGATGTACTCGTTCGAGTAGGCGGTCGCCGGAGGCTCCGCCGTGATGAGGTGCAGCCCGTCCTGGTTGACGGCCGAGAGCGCGCCCGCGACGGTCTTGGCCCAAGCCGCCTCGTCGATGACGCCGAAGTCGCCGCCGGTCCAGATCAGCTTGTTGACCTCGTTGAGCTGCCAGAGCTGGTGCACCGGGCCGACGGGGAAGCCGCCGCCCGCGACCGCCGCATCGTAGGACAGCGTCGCCGCCGCCTCGACGTTCTCGGCCGCGTAGATCCAGCCCTTCGTGATCGCCTTGAGGAAGCGCACCGCGGCGTCCGCGTAGGCGGCATCGGACGCGAGCCGGTCGGTGTCGGCCCAGATCGCGTCCTGCAGCATCGCGCCCTCGGTGTCCTCGTAGTACACGATCTCGACGTCGTCGGTCGTGTAGAGCTCGCCGGTCGCGGGATTGACGGTCTCGAAGAGCTGCGCGAGCTCGTTGTACGTCATGGCCTGCGCCGCGTCGACGTCGCCGTTGAGCAGCGCGCTCATGTCGAAGCCCTGCGTCGTGATCGAGACGGTCGTCGAGTCGAGGCCCTCGGCGGCCATCGCCGCGAAGATCTCCCACTCGTTGCCGAAGCCCCACGAGCCGATCCGCTTGCCCTCGAAGTCGGCGACGGTCGGGACGGGGTTCGACGTGAACGACACCTGGGTCGTGCCTGAGGCCTGGAAGACCTGCGCGATGTCGGTGAGGTTCGCACCGCCCTCGATCGAGCCGAGGACCTTCGGGACCCAGGCGATCGCGAAGTCGACGTCGCCCGCGGCGAGCGCGTCCTGCGGGACGATGTCGCCGCCGGACGGGACGATCTCGACGTCGGTGAAGCCCTCCTCCTCGAAGTAGCCCTGGTCGAGCGCCGCGTAGTAGCCCGCGAACTGCGCCTGCGGGAGCCACTGCAGCTGGAGCTTGATCGAGGTGAGCGGCTCGAACGCCGGGTTCGTGATGTCGCCGGTCGGCTCCGTCGTCGGTGCCGACGAGGCGCAGCCGGCGAGGGCGAGTGCCGCGGTCATCGCCGCGGCCGTGGGCGCGGCGATGAAGCCGCGCCTGGTGCTGTGTCGCATCGTGGTCCTTTCAGTGGGGTGATTGCTCGTGCAGTGTCGCAGCGGGCTGTTGCGGCGGTGTTTCTGCGGTGTTTCCGGACATGCCGACGACCCAGGCGACCTGGACGCCGAGGAACGCGATCGCCGAGACGAAGAACGCCTCGACCTGGATCGGCGCGATCCCGCCGGACTTGAGCACGTCGGCGAGGACGGCGACTCCGAGGAGGCCCGCATAGAGCAGGACCCCCGCGACGCCGATCGCGATGGCGGCGCCGCGGGCGACCGGGCGCAGATCCCGCGCGAGCAGCACGATCGCGATGATGCCGACCACGCCGGCGGCGCCGAACGTGAGCCGCCAGACGATCGGGATCTCCGGCGCGACCTGGGCGAGGAGCGAGATCGTCGCGAGCACGGAGAAGTTGAGTCCGACCAGATACGCGGTGCGCTTCCCGGTGAGCTTCGGCCGGTCCTTGACCGCGACCCACCAGAGCCCGAGCAGGGTGAAGTTGACTGCTGAGACGATCCCGTAGAACGCCGAGGCCTCCATGGGCTCCAACCTTCACCGCTCGCGCGGTTCTTGGCAAGAGCGCCGGGGCGAAAACCCGATCGGGCCCGGGTCTCAGGCGGGGATCCGGCGCGCGACGATCCGTTCGATCAGCACCGTGACGAGGAAGAACACGAGGCCGAGGGCGATCGCGGCGACGACGTGCGCCCAGGCGAGCGAGGCCTTCCCCGACTTCGCATACGTGGCAATCGCGGTGCCGAGCCCGTTCGCCGGACCCCCGAAGTACTCCGCGACGAGCGCCGAGATGACCGCGAGCGAGCTCGCGATCCTGAGGCCCGTGAAGAGATAGGGCACCGCGGTCGGCAGCGTGAGCTTCGCGAAGGTCTGCCCGCCGCCCGCCGCGAGCGAGGAGAACAGATCGCGCTGGACCGGCTTCGCCTGGCGCAGCCCCCGCAGCACGTTGATGAAGATCGGGACGAACGCCGCGAGCGCCGCGACGAGCTGGCGGCCGAACTGGCTCGAGGCGCCGAACATCGTGTTGAGGATCGGCGTGAGCGCGACGATGGGGACGACCGCGACCGCCGCGACAACGGGGGCGAGCATCCAGTCGACGATCCGCAGCCATGCGGCGAGGCCTGCCAGCACGATCGCGAGGACCGCGCCGAGGCCGAGGCCGACGAGCGCGTTGAGCGCGGTGACGCCGGTCGCCTTGAGGATCAGCTCGGGGTACGTCGCGATCTGCTCGCCGACCATCGCGGGGGTCGGGACGAGGACGACCCGCCCCTGGTTCGCGCTGAGCGCCCACCAGGCGACGACGAGCAGCACGCCGACGAGGATCGGCATGAGGATCCGAAGCGTGCGCTCGGCGGTCGGGCTCATCGGGTGCGCCCTTCGACTCGCTGCGCTCGCTCAGGGAGCGGCAGTCCGCTCATCGCTCGTTCGCCCGCTCGACGGGCGCGCCGTGGAGCGCCTCGCGCACCTCGGTGACCTTGGCGAAGAACTCGGGCGACTCCCGCAGCAGCTCCGCGCGGTCCTTCCCGAACGGCACCTCGATCTCCGCGACGATCCGGCCGGGCCGCGGCGACATGACGACGACCCGGTCGGAGAGGAAGACCGCCTCGGGGATCGAGTGGGTGACGAACACGGCGGCCGCGCCGGTCCTCGCGACGATCCGCGCGAGTTCGCCCTGCATGCGCTCCCTGGTCATCTCGTCGAGCGCGCCGAAGGGCTCGTCCATGAGCAGCAGCCGCGGCTTCTCGGCGATCGCGCGGGCGATCGCGACGCGCTGCTGCATGCCGCCCGATAGCTGGTCGGGGCGATGGTCGCGGAAGTCCGTGAGCCCCACGAGGTCCGCGAGCTGCTCGGTGCGCTCGGCCCGCTCCGCATACGGCATGCCGTGCAGCTCGAGCGGCAGCGCGATGTTCTGCAGGACCGTCCGCCACGGCAGCAGCCCTGCCTGCTGGAACGCGATGCCGTACTCCTGGTCGAGCCTCGCGGCCCTCGCCGTCTTGCCGAAGACCTGAAGCGTCCCCGAGGTCGGCGCGTCGAGGTCCGCGATGAGCCGCATGAGCGTCGACTTGCCGCAGCCCGACGGGCCGATGAGCGAGACGAACTCCCCCGCGGCGATCTCGAGGTCGACCGCGGTGATCGCGTCGACGGCCTTCGACCGCTTGCCGAAGGTCCGGCCGACGCCGACGGCGCGCACCGCCGGGACCGCGTCCTGCACAGGCCTGGTGTCGAATCTCACGCGACTGCCTCCCCGCGACGGTAGTTCCTCAGGATCGCGCCGAGCAGCGCGACCGATCCGGCGGCGATGAGGCCGACGAGGACCGCTCCGAAGATCGGCCCGTACGGCAGCGCGGGATCGGCGGACGCCGACTGCGCGAGCTGGATGATCATGCGGCCGAGACCGCCGGGCATGCCGATCGACACCTCTGCGACGACCGCCCCGACGACCGCGCTCGTCGCCCCGAGGCGCAGCGCCGGGAGCAGGTACGGGATCGAGGCGGGCAGCCGCAGCTTGACGAGCGTCTTCCCGTACCCGGCGCCGTAGCTGCGCAGCAGGTCGAGATGGATCGGATCGGGCGAGGCGAGGCCGCGCAGCATCCCGACCGCGATCGGGAAGAACGCGAGATAGGACGCGATGAGCGCGACCGAGAGCCAGCCCGGCCAGGGGAAGCCCGCCTTGTCGATCTGCGTCCCCATCCGCGCGATGATCGGGGCGAACGCGATGAGCGGCACCGTCTGGCTCACGACGACCCAGGGCAGGATGCCCCACTCGACGACCCGCCAGCGCTGCATCGCAAGGGCGAGCGCCACGCCGACGACGAGGCCGATGACGAGGCCGAGCGCGGACATCCCGAGCGTCAGGACGAGCCCGCTGAGCACCGAGACCCAGAGCGCCGGCGTCCCGGGACCGTTGCCCTCGCCGAGGCGGGTGAACATGTCCCAGACGTGCGGCATGTTGAGGTCTCCGGTCCGCGGCAGGATGCGGAAACCGCTGCCGGCCTGTCCCTCGATGCCGCCGAGGACGACGCCGTCAACCGGGCCGAGCCACTTGTACAGCTCCCAGATCGCGACGACCGCGACGACGCCGACGGCGCCCCAGATCCACGGCAGCGCTCGCCTCACGACTTCGCCGTCACCTGCTCGGCGAGCGCCGGGATCACCGTCTCGCCATAGACCCGCAGCGTCTCCTCCTTGTTGTCGTGCATGAGGTAGCCCGCGAAGTGGTCGACCCCGATCGCCTTGAGCGCCCGCAGCTTGGCGATGTGCTCCTCGGCCGTGCCGAGCACGCAGAACCGGTCGACGATCTCGTCGGGGACGAAGTCGACGTGGTCGTTGTCGGCCTTGCCGTGCGAGTTGTAGTCGTAGCCCTCGCGGCCCTTGATGTAGTCGGTGAACGCCTGCGGGACGGGCGCGTCGGCGCCGTAGCGCGCGACGACGTCGGCGACGTGATTGCCGACCATGCCGCCGAACCACCGGTTCTGCGCGCGCATGTGCGCCCAGTCCTCCCCGATGTAGAACGGCGCGCTGACGCAGAACTTGATCGAGTCGGGGTCGCGTCCGGCGTTCGCCGCCGCCTCGCGGACCGTGCCGATCATCCAGGACGCGATGTCGAGGTCGGCGAGCTGCAGGATGTAGCCGTCGCCGACCTCGCCCGTGAGCTTGAGGGCCTGCGGGCCGTACGCGGCGACCCAGACCTCCAGCTCGGACCCGGTCGACCACGGGAAGCGCAGCGTCGAGTCGTGGTACTCGACCGCACGCGAGTTTCCGAGCTCGCGGATGACGTGGATCGCCTCGCGCAGCTCCCCGAGCGTCGTCGGCTTGCCGTTCGTGACCCGCACGGCCGAGTCGCCGCGGCCGATGCCGCAGATCGTGCGGTTGCCGTACATCTCGTTGAGCGTCGCGAAGACGCTCGCCGTCACGGTCCAGTCGCGCGTCGCGGGGTTCGTGACGAACGGCCCGACCTTGACCTTGCGCGTGCGATCGAGGATCTGCGAGTGGATGACGTACGGCTCCTCCCACAGCAGGTGCGAGTCGAACGTCCACACGGTCGAGAAGCCGTACTGCTCCGCGAGCTGCGACAGGCCGACGACCCGCGAGCTCGGCGGGTTCGTCTGCAGCACTACGCCGAAATCCATGCGACTCCCCCTCAGACCAGGTACTGCGAGAGCCCGCGCTTGAGGAATCGCCCGTCCCCCTTGCTGCCGAGGTACTCGCCGCCGTCGACGATGACCCGACCGCGCGAGAGGACCGTGTCGACGTGCCCGTCGATCTCGAAGCCCTCCCACGCGGAGTGGTCCATGTTCATGTGGTGGGTCTTGCCGACCCCGATCGACGTGTGCCCCTTCGGGTCGTAGATCACGATGTCGCCGTCCGCGCCCGGCTGGATGACGCCCTTGCGTCCGTAGAGGCCGAACATCCGCGCCGGCGTCGTCGAGGTCAGCTCGACCCAGCGCTCGAGCGTGATCTCGCCCTGCACGACGCCCTGGTACATGAGGTCCATCCGGTGCTCGACCGAGCCGATGCCGTTCGGGATCTTGCGGAAGTCGCCGAGGCCGAGCTCCTTCTGGTCCTTCATGCAGAACGGGCAGTGGTCGGTCGAGACCATCTGGAGGTCGTTCGTGCGCAGGGACTGCCACATGGCGTTCTGATGGCCCTCCGCGCGGCTGCGCAGCGGCGTCGAGCAGACCCACTTCGCGCCCTCGAACCGCCCCCACTCGGACGAGTCGGCCCCGAGGTGCTCCTCGAGGCTCAGGTACAGGTACTGCGGGCAGGTCTCGCCGAAGACGTTCTGGCCCGCGTCGCGGGCCGCCGCGAGCTGGGCGACCGCCTGCTTCGCGGAGACGTGGACGACGTAGAGCGGGGCGCCCGTGAGGTTGGCGAGCATGATCGCGCGGTGCGTCGCCTCCTCCTCCATCTGCCAGGCGCGCGCGATGCCGTGGAAGTACGGGTCCGTCTTGCCCTGCTCGACGAGCTGCGCGGCGAGCACGTCGATCACGGGACCGTTCTCCGCGTGCATCATCGTGAGCATGCCCGTGTCCGCCGCGATCTGCATCGCGCGCAGGATCTGGTCGTCCGTCGCGTAGAACACGCCCGGGTAGGCCATGAAGAGCTTGAACGACGTGATGCCCTCGTCGATGAGCCTGGGCATGACCGCGAGCGCCTGCTCGTCGACGCCGCCGATGATCTGGTGGAAGGCGTAGTCGATCGCGCACTCGCCGTCGAACATGCCGTGCCATCTCGCGAGCCCCTCGAGCACGTCGCCGCCGTAGGTCTGCACCGCGAAGTCGATGATCGTCGTCGTGCCGCCCCAGGCGGCCGCCCGCGTGCCCGTCTCAGGCGTGTCCGATGCGCTCGTCCCGCCGAACGGGAGCGACATGTGGGTGTGCGCGTCGATCCCGCCGGGGATGACGTACCGTCCCGTCGCGTCGATGACGGTGTCGGCGCTCGCCGCGAGATCGCTCCCGAGCACGGTGCTCCCGGGGGCGAGGACCGCGGCGATCGTCTCGCCGTCGATGAGCACGTCCGCGGGGGCCGAGCCCGTCGCGGAGACGACGAGGCCGCCCTTGATGAGTGTCGTTGCCATGGCGTTCTCCCCTCGCCTACGGGGCGACGATGTCGCCGTACGTGTCGGGCCGGCGGTCGCGGTAGAACTGCCAGTTGTCCCGGGCCGTGCGCACGAGGTCGAGGTCGAGGTCGCGCACGAGCAGCTCCTCGTGCTCGCTCGAGCCGACGTCGCCGACGAAGTTGCCCTGCGGGTCGATGACCTGGCTCGTGCCGTAGAAGAACACCGCCTCGTCGCCGTACTCGTCGTCCTCGAGCCCCACGCGGTTCGGCTGCAGCACGAAGTAGCCGTTCGCGACCGCCGCCGCGGGACCCTCGATCTCCCAGAGGCGGTTGCTGAGGCCCGGCTTCGTGGCGTTCGGGTTGAAGACGAGATGCGCGCCGCGCAGGCCGTACTCGCGCCACCCCTCTGGGAAGTGCCGGTCGTAGCAGATGTAGGTCCCGACCGAGCCGACCGCCGTCTCGAAGACGGGGTAGCCAAGGTTCCCGGGGCGGAAGTAGAACTTCTCCCAGAACTTCTCCACGTGCGGGATGTGGTTCTTCCGGTACTTGCCGAGGTAGCTCCCGTCGGCGTCGACGACGAGCGTCGTGTTGTAGTAGATGCCCGCGTCCTCCTCCTCGTAGATGGGGAGGATCATGACGACCCCGAGCTCCTTCGCGACCGACTGGAAGCGCGTGAGGATCGGGCCGCCCTCGGCCGGCTGGGCGAACCGGTAGTACTTGGGGTCCTGGGTGATCCCGAAGTAGGGCCCGTGGAAGAGCTCCTGGAAGCAGACGATCTGCGCGCCCTGGGCCGCCGCGTCGCGCGCGAAGCCTTCGTGCTTGTCGATCATGGACGCCTCGTCGCCCGTCCACTTCGTCTGGCTGATGGCTGCTCGAACGACTGTCATCGGGTGCCTCCTGGAGTTCCGCGCGTCAGTCAACCTTGACGACGTTTCTCGAACGTTACGCGTTGTGTCCGCGCGGTTAAACCCCCGGGCCGGAAACGCCCGACGAGGACTTCGCCGCCCGACGGGCCTCGAGGCCCGACAGCACGAGCAGCACGACGGTCGCGGCGGGCAGGTAGAGATCGCTCCACAGGATGGGGCCCGCGTTGCCGAACGCCATGTTGCCCGTCGTCGCGATCTCGACGATGTGCACGATGCCCGCGCCGAGGACGAAGACCGTGGCCGGGATGTTCGCGATGAGCTTGCCCGCCCAGCCGATGCGGCGGGGGAACGCGACGACGCCGGCGACGCCGATCCCGAGGCTCGCGAGCGCGAGCTCCATCTGGAACGGGCTCTGCGCCCAGCCGATCTGCTCCGCCGAGAAGTCGCCGAGGAAGGAGTGGAAGACGAAGTTGACGAGGTTCGAGATGCCGATCGCGAAGAGCGTCCACCAGTCGAGGATCGTCCGCCAGCCGTCCCCGCGCCTCCAGCGGTGCCGGACTCCGGCGATGATCAGGGCGATGACGACGCCGATGACGGCGAACGTCACGTAGTAGTCGCCGATGACGAATGCGATGACTGCGTCCATGATCGAAGGTCCCCGTCCCGGTGAAGCAGTGATTGAGCTCGGTCCGTACAGTAGCGGGATGAGCGTGTCGATCGTGGTGCTCGCGGGGGGAGTCGGCGGATCGCGGTTCGTCCTCGGGGTGCGGGACGCGGCGCGGCGTCGCTGGCCGTCGCAGGATCCGTCCGGGACCTCGGCGCGGATCACCGTCGTGGCGAACACGGGCGACGACCTCTGGCTCTCGGGCGTCCGGCTCCAGCCCGATGTCGACTCGCTGCTCTACGCGCTCGCGGGCGTCAACGACGCCGAGCGGGGCTGGGGCCGACAGGCGGACAGCGAGCGGGTCTCCGCGGAGCTGCGGGAGTGGGGCGCCGGCTGGCCGTGGTTCACGCTCGGCGATCTCGACCTCGGGACGCATCTCGCGCGGACCGGCTGGCTGCGCGAGGGATGCACCGTCTCCGAGGTCGTCGCGCGCCTCGCCGAGCGCTGGCCGATCGGGGTGCGACTGCTGCCGATGACGGACGCCGAGGTCGACACCCACGTGCTGACCGCGGGGGGCCGCATGCACTTCCAGGAGTGGTGGACGCTGCACCGCGCGAACGTGCCGGCGATCGGCTTCGAGAACGCCGGCATCGCGGCCGCTGCGCCCGGCGCCGGCGTGCTCGAGGCGATCGGCTCGGCCGACGCCGTCCTCCTCGCCCCGTCGAATCCCGTCGTCTCGATCGGCCCGATCCTCCAGGTGCCCGGGATCGCGGAGGCGGTCGCGGCGGCGGCCGGCGGGGTCGCGGGCGTCTCCCCCGTCATCGGCGGCGCGGTCGTGCGGGGCATGGCCGATGCGTGTCTCGCGGCGCTCGACGTCCCGACCGCGGCCGATGCCGTGGGCCTGCGCTACGGCCCGCGCGGGCTGAGAAGTCGGCGCGGGGCTGAGACTTCGGCGCCGGATCTCAGCCCGGAGGCGATTTCTCAGCCCGCGCACGGCGCCTACGACCGGGCGGGAGCGCCGGGGCTGCTCGACGCGTGGCTCATCGGCGAGGAGGACGTGGCGCTCGCGCCCGGGATCGAGGCGGCGGGACTGCGCACGGTCGTCGCACCCCTCTGGATGCGCGATGCCGACACCTCCGCCGCCCTCGCCTCGGCAGCGCTCGACGCCGCACTCGGTGCGCCCAGTCCGGGCTGAGCCGGCCTCAGCCGGGCGGCACCGGGCTGAGAAGCCTTGCCCGGGCTGAGAAACCGGGGGCAGAACGCCAGCCCGGCAGCGATCCCTCAGCCCGCGACGGGGGGGGAATCGAGCAGCGCGGCGGTGCGGGGACCGAGGGCGCCGTGCGCGCGCGCGACGATGAGGTGCTCGATCGTGTCGACGTCGCGACGCAGGCCCCAGTCCGTCGGCAGCAGGAGCTCGACAAAGCCCGCGGCGCGATGCTCGGCCGCCGAGTCCGCGCCGAACCGCGGCTCGAAGGGCAGCCGCGCCCGGGCCGTCGCGAGCGCGCTGCCCGTGCCCTCGGCATCCGGCACGAAGGCGCGGCCGGCCGCCGCGGCGAGCGCGAGCGCGTGGTCGAGCTCGCCCGGCGCGAGGGCCGGGAGGTCGCCGAGGAGCACCGCCCGATCGGCGTCCGACCCCGCCGCGGCGATCCCGAGCGCGATCGCGGCGCGCAGCCCGTCGGCCGTATCGGGCACGACCTCGACCCGCGGGATCCCGCCGACCGCGGTCGCCGTCTCGGCGTCGGCGGTCACCACGAGCACCCGCGAGACCGAGCCGGAGGACGCCGCCGCCTCGATCGTGTCGACCGCGATCGCCCTTGCGAGGTCGACCCGGTCGACACCGGGGACCTCGAGGCGCGACTTGCCCGCCGCCGCCGGCTTGACCGGCACGACGACCGTCCAGCCGCCGCGCGGTCCGGACCCGTCGCCTCCCGTC
>Ga0182738_1006053_pt1 | contig 12701 bp, 16 predicted proteins | sample eDN5th30CBELigMG_FD_128876 | JGI IMG/M metagenome (GOLD analysis project Ga0182738, IMG submission 128876) | Enriched Miracle-Growth compost microbial communities from Emeryville, California, USA - eDNA 5th pass 30_C BE-Lig MG (version 2)... ...
CGCGGGGCTGCGGCTCAAGGGCAAGCCGGTGTTCTCGGTGCAGTATCACCCCGAAGCCTCGCCCGGCCCGCGGGACAGCCACTATCTGTTCACGCGGTTCGTGAACCTCATCCGGGAGCGCAAGGGCGAACCCCCGCTCGACGAGCACGCGCGCGACGCCGGGATGGCGGGCCAGGAGGCGGCCGGCGCGGCGCGCTGACCGGCGCGCCTTCAGAGTTCGTATTCGAACATCACGACGGGACTTTCTGCGCCGCCGCGCTGCCGGTAAAGGCCGAGTGCGGCGGTATTGTCCGGCTCGGTGCCGACCCAGGACTCGCCGCAGCCGAACTCGCGCCCGAGCGCGAACATCGCCTCGAGCATCCGCCGCGCGATGCCCTGACGGTGCAGGGCGGGGGTGACGCCGACCTCGTCGATATAGAGCTCGGCTGGCTTGTCGGGATGGCGGTGGATCACCGCCGCGCATTGCCCGACCACCTCTCCGCCGCCGATGGCGAGCAGCATCAGGTGGCCCGGCTCGGCGAGATAGGCGGCGAGCCGATCGGGGCGCACGGGCTCGTCGAACACTTCGGGCGCCACGCGGGCGAACAGGTCCATATCGCCCGCTCCGACGCGGCGGATTTCCACCTCCATTTCAGCCTCCCCTGTCGAGCGCCGCCGCGAGCACCTTCCGCATCAGCGAGGGGAACGCCTCCCCGGCGAGCGACTCGGCAGGCGCCCAGCGCTGGCCGGACGGCGCGGGAGCGTCGACCGGAACGAGGGCGTGCCAGACGTCGAGCAGCAGCCGGAAATGGGTGAAGACATGCTCGACCTGCGGGCCCCGATGCCGCCACGGAGCGGCGAGCGGGGCGGCATCGAGCGCGCCGGCGGGATCGAACCCGGCCGTCCATTCCGTGCCCGGCACCTCCGTCATGCCGCCGAGCAGCCCCTTGTCCGGTCGCCGGCGCACCAGCACCGCCCCGTCCGCCCGGACGGCGACGAAGGCCGCGCCGCGCCGCGTCGGCCGCTCCGGCTTCGGCGCCTTGCGGGGATAGGTCTCCGGCGTCCCCAGCGCGCGGGCGCGGCACGCCGCGTTCCACGGGCACAGCACGCAGGCCGGACGCCTCGGCGTGCAGATCGTGGCGCCGAGATCCATCATCGCTTGCGCGAAGTCGCCGGGACGATGCGCCGGCGCAAGGCGTTCGGTGCAGGCGCGGATCTCGGCCTTCGCCGCGGGGAGCGACGATTCGATCGCGTAGAGGCGTGCGACGACGCGCTCCACATTGCCGTCCACCACCGTCGCCAGCCTGTCGAACGCGATGGCGGCGATCGCGGCGGCGGTATAGGCGCCGATTCCCGGCAACGCGCGCAAGGCGGCCTCGTCCTGCGGGAATCGTCCCCCGTGCCGAACCATCACGGCTTCGGCGCAGGCCTTGAGGTTGCGGGCGCGCGAGTAGTAGCCGAGCCCCGCCCATTCCTTCAGCACCTCGTCGAGCGGCGCGGCCGCGAGGTCGCCGAGCGCCGGCCAGCGCGCGGTGAAGCGGGCGAAATAGCCGGCCACCGCCGCCACCGTGGTCTGTTGCAGCATCACCTCCGAGAGCCAGACCCGATAGGGATCGGGCACCTCGCCGGCGGCGCGGGCCTTCGGCGTCACCCGCCAGGGCAGGGGGCGGGCGTGGCGGTCGTACCAGGCGAGAAGACCGCGTGGGTCGGGCGGGGCAGGGGCGTCCATCGCCTCAGAGGTGCGCCCGGTCGCGTCCCCTTCGCAAGGGGGCGCCGATCCGCTTGCGTCGGAGCCGCGCCCGGGGTTCTCTGCCCCGAGGAACTCTCCGGGCACACCCATGGCACCCAAGCGCCGATCCTTCTCGCGACCGCTGGCCGACCTCGTCGGCCCCGCGCTCGCTCCGGCGATGCGCAAGCGCGGCTTCGCGGCGGTCGAACTCGTGGCGTCCTGGGGCGAGATCGTCGGCCCCGCCTATGCCGAGACCACGCAGCCCGATCGCCTCGTCTGGCCGCGGCGGGCGGGCGGGACGGAGCGGTTCGACGAGGGCGTGCTCACGGTCCGCTGCACCCCGTCCGCCGCGCTGCGCCTTTCCCACGAGATGCCGGCCGTGGTCGAGCGCATCAACGCCTTCTTCGGCTATCGCGCCGTCGGTCGCGTGCGGCTGCTGCAGGCTCCGCTCGCCGCTCCTGCGCGAAACCGGCCGCGGCAAGCCCGGCTGCTGACCGCCGAGGAGGCCGCGCGGATCGCGGGCCTCGTCGACGGCGTCGCCGACGATGGCCTGCGCGCCAGCCTCGAGCGCCTCGGCCGGGCGGTGCTCGCCAGCGATTCCCCGGGCTCCATCACGAATTCGTAGGCACCGCAGGGCGCGTCTCGCCAAGGCGGCGATTCTCCCTTATGAGCGGTGCCTGCCCGGGCGGACGCGCGGGCAGGGGCGACACCCTCGTAAAGGCTTGCCAGGGCATCATGACACCTTCGCGCAGAACCTTCCTTCTCGGCGGCGCCGCGCTGGTCGCGCTCGCCCTCGCCGGCTGCGGCGACGACGATAACGGCGCCGCGGCGTCGGGCAACAATGTCGACCCCGCCGCCCTGGCGGTCGAGGGTCCGCTGGGCGACATCGTGCTCGGCAGCCCGGACGCGCCGGTGACGATCGTCGAATATGCTTCGATGACCTGCCCGCACTGCGCCGCCTTCCACCACGATACCTTCCCGCAGCTGAAGGCGGAGTACATCGATACCGGCATGGTGCGCTTCATCATGCGCGAGTACCCGCTCGACGACTTCGCGACCGCCGGCTTCATGCTGGCGCGCTGCCTGCCGGAGGATCAGTACTACGACATGATCGCGCTCCTGTTCGACCAGCGCGACGCCTGGGTGACGCAGGGCCAGCCGGAGCAGATCGTCGCCGGCCTGCGCAGCCTCGGCCGGCAGGTCGGCTTCACCGATGCCTCGTTCGATGCGTGCCTGTCCGACCAGACGCTGCTCGACGGCATCAACGCCGAGAAGGCGCGCGGCACGCGCGACTTCCGGGTGGCTGCGACGCCGACTTTCTTCGTCAACGGCGAGCGCGTCGAGGGCGAGGTGCCGTTCGACGCCCTGTCCGCGATCATCAACCGCCACATGCCGGCCTGAGCGGGGCGCCGGCGGGGCGCGTCCGGTGTTTCGCTGTTGCGAAACGGCGCACGCGAATCCACCGAAAACGCCGGGGAAAAAGGCCTGCCCGGGCACGCGTCCAGCGCGGGAATCCAGAGTAGAATCAATACTTTGCGATTTGTCGCAGCGTCCTTGACACTGTTTGGCCCCACGACTATGGTGCGCGCGATTTCACGGGAGGCACGCCCTGAGCCGCGCCGCCGCGTGTCCTGGATCGTGACCATGGGAGATCCCCTTGAGCGATGACGGGATGCGGGACGGCAACGGGGAGGGGCGGCCCGACGCGGAACTCGCGGATCGTCGTTTGGAGCTCGAGCGCCGGCTCGCCGAACGACGGGCCGGGCCGCAGACAGCCGACGGATCGGGGGCGACCCGCCGCGGCGATTTCGGCCAGGCATTCCGTCTTGCGACGGAGTTCATCGCGGGAATCCTCGTCGGCGCGGCGATCGGCTGGGGCGTGGACCGGCTGTTCGGATCGTCCCCGTGGGGGCTCATCGTGTTCCTGCTGCTCGGCTTCGCGGCGGGGGTGCTGAACGTGCTGCGGTCCGCGGGCCTCGTCGGCGAGCCCGGCGCGGGTCGGCGGCGGCGCGACTGATTGAAGGGCCTGCCCGGGCGATCCGGCGTGGGCCGCAAGACGAGAGGCGGACTCGGGTGGCGGTCATCGATCCAATCCATCAGTTCGAAATCCGCCCGATCGTCCCGATTCGTATCGGCGACCTCGATCTCTCCTTCACGAACTCCTCTCTGTTCATGTTCCTCACCGTGGCCGTGATCACCGGCTTCCTGGTGATGGCGACCAGCGGCCGCGGGCTGGTGCCCGGTCGGCTGCAGTCGGTCGCGGAGATGGGCTACGAGTTCGTCGCCAACATGTTGCGAAGTTCGGCCGGTTCCGAGGGGATGAAGTTCTTTCCCCTGGTGTTCTCGCTGTTCACCTTCGTGCTCGTGGCCAACCTGTTCGGCCTTTATCCGTACTGGTTCACGGTGACGAGCCACATCATCGTGACCTTCGCGCTCGCGATGCTGGTCATCCTGACCGTGGTGATCTACGGCTTCATGCGCCACGGCTTCGGGTTCCTGAAGCTGTTCGTGCCGGCCGGCGTCCCGATGGCGCTGATCCCGCTCGTGACCCTCATTGAGGTCGTCTCGTTCCTGTCGCGGCCGATCAGCCTCTCGGTCCGTCTCTTCGCCAACATGCTCGCGGGCCACATCACGCTGAAAGTGTTCGCCGGCTTCGTGACCATGCTGGGCGCGGCCGGCGTGCTCGGCGCCTTCGGCGCCGTCCTGCCGCTGGCGATGACCGTCGCGCTCACCGCCCTCGAGCTGCTCGTCGGCTTCCTCCAGGCCTACGTGTTTGCCGTCCTCACCTGCATGTACCTCAACGACGCGATCCATCCCGGCCACTAGCCGCCCGCGTCCGTCGAGGCCGCATCCCCTCCGCAACCGAAATTCACCCCATCGAGATCAGGGAGCACCAGTCATGGAAGTCGAAGCAGCACGGTATATCGGCGCGGGCATCGCGTGCCTCGGCATGGGCGGCGCCGGCATCGGCCTCGGCCACATCTTCGGCAACTACCTCGCCGGCGCGCTGCGCAACCCCTCCGCCTCGGACGGCCAGTTCGGCCGCCTGATCTTCGGCTTCGCCGTGACGGAAGCTCTGGGCATCTTCTCGCTCCTCGTCGCGCTGCTCGCCCTGTTCGTCTGATCGGGCTCGGCTCACGACCCGGCCGGGCGCCCGTCGTCCGGCCGCGGGCATGAAGGGAAGGGACGATGACGTCCGAAGCGTTGGTGATCGCGCTCGCCGCACCGGCTCCCCTGCCGGCCGCCGGTGAGGTGACCGTCGTCGAGCCGGGAGTCCCCACGGTGGACGGCCTGCCGGCCGACGCGGGGGCGCTTAGCGCCGATCTCGAGGTCGGCGCCGTCGACGAGGGTGGGCATTTCCCGCCCTTCGAGGGGGAGTGGTTCGCCTCCCAGCTGCTCTGGCTGGCGATCCTCTTCGGCGGCTTCTACTGGCTGATGGCGAAGGTGGCGCTGCCGCGCGTCGCCTCGATCCTCGAGGTGCGCCGCGACCGCATCGCGGCCGATCTCGCCGAAGCCGAGCGCTCCAAGGGCGAGACCGACGCCGCGATCGCCGCCTACGAGCAGGCGCTCGCGGAAGCGCGCAAGAACGCCAACGCCATCGCATCGGCCAATCGCGAGGCCGTCAACGCCGATCTGGAGCAGAAGCGACGTGCCGCCGATGCCGAGCTGGCGGCGAAGCTGGCCGATGCCGAGGCCCGCATTGCCGGGATCAAGGCGCAGGCCATGCGCGACGTCGGCGCGATCGCGACGGAGACCACGGAGGCGATTGTCGCGACGCTGGTCGGCAACGCCTCGCGGGAAGAGGCGGCCGCCGCGGTGGCGGCCGCGACGAGGAGCTAGCCCGTGGAATTCGATGCCGCATTCTGGGCCCTCATCGGCCTCGTCATCTTCCTGGCCATCGCCCTGTTCATGGGCGTGCCGGGAATGCTTCGCAAGGCGCTCGACGCCCGGATCAAGACGGTGACCGCTGAGATCGAAGAGGCGCGGCGGCTGCGCGAGGAGGCCCAGGCGCTCCTCGCCGAGTACCAGCGCCGGCGTCAGGGCGCCGAGCGCGAGGCCGAGGAGATCGTGGCGAATGCACGGGCCGAGGCGGCGCGGATGACCGAGGAGGCGGAGGCCTCGCTAGCGGCGATGATCGAGCGGCGCACCCGCGCGGTCGAGACCAAGATCGCCCAGGCCGAGACCCAGGCGCTCGCCGAGGTGAAGTCGATCGCGGCCGGCGTCGCGCTCGCCGCCGCCGAGCGCATTCTGGAGTCCCGCGTCAAGGGTCCGCTCGCCGACGAACTCCTCGCGCGCGGCATCGCCGACGTGAAGGCGCGGTTGAACTAATCCGTCCTTCCTCTGGAATCGAAAAGGGCCGCCGGGGGCGGCCCTTTGCGTTTCGGCTTCGCGTCGTGGCGCAGGGCGGGGTGGAAAATCCCGTGGCGATCGGCAACCGACGGGCCGCCCGCGTGTTGTCGGACGGTCTGCGGAGGGAGATGATGCTGGACAAGCCGAGCGAGACCGACCGGACCGCCGAGACGGGGAGTCCCGAAGCGGGCAAGGCCGTCATGCGCGCCGCCGTGCTCGCCGGTCCCGGACAGGTCCGCGTAGAGGCGGTTGCGCTGCCGCAACCCGGGCCGGGCGAGGTGCGGCTGCGCATCGAAGGCTGCGGCGTCTGCGCCTCCAATCTCACGCCCTGGGCCGGGCCGGAATGGCAGCAGTTCCCGACCGAGCCGGGGTCGCTCGGCCATGAGGGCTGGGGCACGATCGATGCTGTGGGCGAGGGCGTCGACGGCCTCGTCGTGGGCGATCGCGTGGCGGCGCTGTCCTACAAGTCCTATGCCGAGTACGACCTCGCCAAGGCCGAGGCGGTGGTGAAGCTGCCCGAGGCGCTGGCCGGCAAGCCGTTCCCCGGCGAGCCGCTCGGCTGCGCCATGAACATCTTTCGCCGCGCCGACATCCGCGCCGGACAGACGGTGGCGATCATCGGCATCGGCTTTCTCGGCGCCATCCTGACGCGGCTGGCGGCCGACGCCGGGGCGCGCGTGATCGCGATCTCGCGCCGGCCGTCCTCGCTCGACCTCGCCCGCGAGTTCGGCGCCGCCGAGACGATCCCGATGCACGATCACCACGCCATCATCGCGCGCGTGAAGGAACTGACGGGTGGGACGTTCTGCGACGTGGTGATCGAGGCCGTCGGCAAGCAATGGCCGCTCGATCTCGCCGCCGAGCTCACGAAGGAGGGCGGGCGCCTCGTCGTCGCCGGCTATCACCAGGACGGGCCGCGGCAGGTCAATATGTGGCTGTGGAACTGGCGCGGGCTCGACGTCATCAACGCCCATGAGCGCGACCCGAAGGTCTATATGGACGGCATCCGCGAAGCGCTCGATGCGGTCGCCTCGGGCCGGCTCGACCCGACCCCGCTCTACACCCATACCTATCCCCTCGACCGGCTCGGCGAGGCGCTCGACGCCACGCGCGACAAGCCGGACGGCTTTGTCAAGGCGCTGGTCACGCCGTGAGCGTTCCGCAAGGGCAAGGCGGGCCCGGAAAGCGCCGCCCCCGCGTCGGCTTTCTCGGCGTCGGCTGGATCGGCCGGCATCGCATGAGCGCGATCGTCGAGACCGACGCGGTGAATGTCGCCGCCATCGCCGATCCCGTCCCCGAGATGGCGCAGGAGGCGCAGAAGCTCGCCCCGGACGCGGCCGTCGTCGCCGATCTCGACGCCTTGCTCGGGCTCGGGCTCGACGGCGTCGTCATCGCCACCCCTTCCGCCCTCCACGCCGTCCAGTCGATCCGTGCGCTCGAGGCCGGCGCGGCGGTGTTCTGCCAGAAGCCGCTCGGGCGGACGGCGGGGGAGGTGCGCGCGGTGGTCGAGGCGGCTCGCGCGGCCGACCGCCTGCTCGGCGTCGATCTGTCCTACAGGTTCACCGAAGCCATGCGCGCCGTTCGCGGCGTGCTCGCCGAGGGCGGCATCGGCCGACCCTATGCGGTGGACCTCGTGTTCCACAATGCCTACGGGCCGGACAAGGCGTGGTTCTACGACCCGGCGCTGTCGGGCGGCGGCTGCGTCATGGATCTCGGCGTCCACCTCGTCGATCTCGCGCTGTGGGCGCTCGACTTTCCCGAGGTGGTGGAGGTGAGCTCCCATCTCTTCGCCGGGGGCGAGCCCCTCGCGGGAGGCGAGGGCCAGGTCGAGGACTACGCGGTGGCGAGCCTCACGCTCGCGACCGGCACGGTGGTGCGGCTCGCCTGCTCGTGGCGCCTTCAGGCCGGCCGTGACGCCGTCATCGAGGCCGCGTTCTACGGCACGGAAGGCGGCCTCGCGCTGCATAATGTCGGCGGCTCGTTCTACGACTTCACCGCCGAGCGCTATCGCGGCACCGCGCGCGAGACCCTCGCCTCGCCCCCCGATTCCTGGGGGGGCCGGGCCGCCGCCGACTGGGCGCGCCGCCTCGCCGCGGGCGAGCGGTTCGCGCCGGAGGCGGAGCGCTTCGCTTCCGTCGCCGCGGTGCTCGACCGCATCTACCGCCGCTGACGCATCGCCTCAGCCGCCATGCGCGGCGAGCCAGTCCTGCAGGATCCGGATCTCCGCGCCCTGGCCGGTGACGATGGTCTGCGCGAGGCCGACCATGCCGGGGTCGTCGCCGTACGTCACCTCGACCTCCGCCATGTCGATCGCGCCCTGGTGATGGGGAATCATGCCGCGCGCGAAATCGATGTCGGCATTGTCGGTGAATGCGACGTCCATCGCCCCGTGCATCCGCGCGTTCGCCGCGGCATAGGCCTGGCTCGACGGACCCTGGTCGCCGGCCGGCGCGGCGCCGTGGTTCATCCCGGGCATGTCGGGCATCGGGCCGGCAGCCGGTGCAGCGCCCGGCGCATGGGCGGCATGATCCGCGGCGGCCGGTACGGGCGTGGGGGTCGCCGTCGCGGGTGCGTTGCGCGCCAGCCACGACGCCATGTGCACGATCTCGTGGCCCTGGGACGCCATGATCACTTGCGCCATCGCCCGCAGCTGCGGATCGGTGCCGAATTGCAGCTCCACCTGCGCCATGTCGATCGCGCCCTGGTGATGCGGGATCATGCCGGCGGCGAAATCGACGTCCGCGTCGCCGGTATAGGCGATGCCCATGGCCGCGTGCATGGCGGCGTTGGCGGCCTGGTAGGCCAGCGTCGAGGCGGTCTGAGTCTGGGTCTGGGTCTGGGCCTGGGCGGGGCCGAGGCCACACAGTGCGGCGAGAACGACGGCGAGGAGCGCGGGGCGGCTTGGCATTGTCGGGTCCTCCTGAAGGAGCAGGAGGTTGAACGTTCCAGGTCCGGGAGGGTCAAGCGCGCCCGCGCGGGGATCCCTGCGACCGCCTCAAAACCGGGCATCGCCTTTTCCGGAACATGCACTAGGATCGCCGGTCGATCAGTCCGGACAGGCGCATGGCCGACCAGCACCATCTCCATCAGACCCATGCCGACATCGTGAAGCGGCTCAAGCGGGCCGACGGGCACCTCCTGAGCATCGTGCAGATGATCGAGAGCGGGCGGTCCTGCCTCGACATCGCCCAGCAGCTCCAGGCGGTGGAGAAGGCGGTCTCGGCGGCGAAACGCACGCTGATCCAGGATCATATCGACCACTGCCTCGAAGAGGCGGCGGAGCCGGAGGATCGCGGTGCCAGCCTCCGCGAATTCAAGGAGATCGCCAAATATCTCTGAGGCTCCGATGCCACGCTCGGCCGTTTCCCGGGGATCGCGGAACCGTGCCGGAGTCCGGGGGTTAATTCTTCCGTATCGGAGCGACGTCACCCGTCGTCTCATCCCCCTTGCATGACCTAAAGAGGAGGCCGGCCATGGTCCGCCGTATCGCAGTCGCCTTCATGGCCCTCAGCATGCTCGGGACGGCCCTGCCGCCGGCCCTGGCCCAGAACACGCAGACGGCCGTGGTCACGGCGACGCTCAACATGCGCGAGGGGCCGAGCACGTCCAATCGCGTCATTCTCGCGATACCCGACAATTCCGCGGTGTCCGTGATCGGCTGCAATTCGGCCGGTACCTGGTGCCAAGTGAACTATGGCGGGGCGACGGGCTGGGTGTCGGCGCGCTATCTGGCGCAACTCCCTGCGGGCGGGGCGACGACGACCCTCGCCGGGGGCGGCACGGTGACGCTGACCCCCGTCCAGCCCGCGCCGCAGCAGACGGCGCCCGCCCCCTCGGGCCAAGTGACCGGCCGCGTCACCGCGGCGCTGAACATGCGCCAGGGCCCCGGGACGAATTACGGGGTCATCCTCTCCATTCCGAACGGCCAGACAGTGCCGATCAACCGCTGCACGCCCGATTACGGCTGGTGCGAGGTGTCCTATTCCGGCCGCACCGGCTGGGTGTCGGCGCGCTATCTCGCGGTCATGCAGAGCGGGCCGCAGCAGGGGCAGCCGGTGGCCGATGTCGGCGCGCAGCTCGCCATCCAGCTCTTCAACTTCATTGCCGGCCAGGCGACGGGCGGGGCGGTGCAGATCACGACGCCCGGCCAGACCACGCAGACCGCGAGCATCTCCCCGACCTCCGGCGCGCCGGGCTCGGTCGTCACCGTGTCCGGCACGGGCTTCTCGCCGGGGGCCCAGGTTCAGGTGCTGGCCGGCTACGCGCCGACCAATGTCAGCCAGGTGAACACCGTCACCGCCAGCGCGTCGGGCACGGTGCGGGTGGACGTGCAGGTGCCGCAGGCGACGCGCAACGGCGACATGATCTATTTCGTTTTCCAGACTGCGGACGGCCGCCAGCGCGCCGGCGCGGACCCGTTCCGCGTCGTCACCCAGCAGTCGAGCCTCGTCAGCGTCCGCGGCACGCTCACCAACCAGGGCGTGGAGTGCCGCACCCTGCGCGCCGACGACGGGACGCTCTATTCGCTGACCGGCAATCTGGGGCCGTTCGTCTCCGGCGATCGCGTGGACGTCACGGGGCGGACTGCATCGATCTCCACCTGCCAGCAGGGCACGACCATCGACGTGACCAGCATCCGCTCGGCCCCCTGATCGGGGACCGGTGGAGGGCATCCCGTAAGGCGGACGGGCCGCCGGCGGCCGCGTCACGGTTCCGTGAGCGCTTCTCGCAAGCTGCCGCCCGGAGACTTTCCCGGGCGGCAGAATTGTGAAGGGACAAGCGGAACGGGCGTCAACCCGTCGGCAAATTCGTCTGCCGCGTCATGCGCCCGCGCGCGGTTGTGTGGTATCAGGGCGTCCTGGCCGAAACACTGCCGACCCTTCCGGGGCCGTCCCGGCCTTCCGAGGAGAATTCCATGATGAAGAGTTCGAAGCTTCTGCTTGCCGCTTCGGCGCTCGCCCTCACCGCGACGGCGGCCCTCGCCCAGCCGAACAATCCGCCCCCGAACCTGCCGCAGCCCGGCGCCGCCGCTGGGCCGCAGACGCCGCCGGCCGGCAATCCCGGCGCGGACACCCCGCCGGCGCTGCCGGGTCAGGCCGCTCCCGGCGGGCCCGCTGCGGCGCCCGGCAAGGGACAGGCCCCCGCGCCGGGCGGCAATTACACGCCGACCTTCGGCGCGACCGACATCATGAACGGCTTCCCCGAGGACCCGATCACCTTCGACATCGTCGCGGGTGGCCAGGTGGAAGCCGCCACCCGCAGCACGGGCGACACCTATTGCCCCGGCTATATCGCTGAGCAGCCCGACTATCAGATCAACTACACGGCGGGCTCGTGGCCGCTGTACATCTATGCTCAGTCGGACGTCGACACGACGCTGGTGATCGAAGCGCCGGACGGCAGCATCCATTGCGACGACGACAGCGCCGGGAACCTCGACCCGCTGGTGTCGTTCGACACGCCCCTGTCCGGCGCGTACTACATCTGGGTCGGCACCTACAGCCCGGGCCAGAATCCCGAGGCGACCCTCGGCGTTTCCGAGCTCGGCGGCCCCCAGGACAACGGCTCCCAGACCGCGGGCAGCACCGATCTCGATCCGTTCGGCACGCCGACCTATGGCGAACAGAACATCACCAACGGCTTCACGCCGGATCCGTTCACGATCCAGATCCAGTCCGGCGGCGCGGTCGACGCCTCGACGCTCGACCCCGCCTGCCGCGGCTACATCTACGGCGTTCCGGATCTCCGCCTGAACTACATGGCGGGCTCCTGGCCGCTCTACATCTCGGCCATGTCGGAAGGCGACACCACGATCGTGGTCCTCGATCCGAACGGCAACTGGGTGTGCGACGACGATGCGGCGGGTAACCTGAACCCGGTCGTCGCCTTCCCGATGCCGACCTCCGGCGCGTACCAGATCTGGGTCGGTACCTATGGCTCGAACACGCTGCTCGACGCCACCCTGTCGATCTCCGAGCTCGGCCCGCAGCCCTACGGCGGCGCCCAGGGCTGACGCGATCGTCCCGGGCGCCGGTGTTCGGCGCCCGGTTCTCGGCGGCGGGGAGTCGGAACCGATTTCCCCGCCCGCCATTCCTTCCGGGAATCTTGCCGCGGGAGGATGATGATGGACGCGACCACGATCGAAGAGCGGGTCCACGACGCGCTCATCGCCGAACTGATCCGGCAGTCCGGCCGCGACACCGGGCTCAGGGTGACGATCGAAGAGGACCGCGCCACCGAGCGCGTGCTGGTGAGCGGGCCCGTGAGCGTCGACGAACTCGTCATGGCCGTCGTCGGCGCCTTGGCCGGCGGCCCGTGACCGCGCGCACCTGCGAACTCACGCCTCCGCCGGCGCCCGAGCAGCGTCTCGGCGAGGCGCAGCCGCTTCGCCTCGTCCGCACTCGAGACGGGTGAGACGAGCCGCCCGCCAGTGGCCTTGCGCTCTATCGCGTCGTCGGCCGGCTGGGTCTTGCGATTCGGCACGGGGGGTGTCGAACCGGCGGCGCGCGGGCCGGGCCGACACGAACGCCTGCCGCAAGGTCGCGCCGCGGTGCCGCCCGGCCCGCGGTGCCCCCGGCTTGACGGGCCCGTCGTGGCGGGGACCATGAGACGGGGCCGCCCCCGGCCGCCCGCCCACCCCGAG
>Ga0182738_1006054_pt1 | contig 12700 bp, 4 predicted proteins | sample eDN5th30CBELigMG_FD_128876 | JGI IMG/M metagenome (GOLD analysis project Ga0182738, IMG submission 128876) | Enriched Miracle-Growth compost microbial communities from Emeryville, California, USA - eDNA 5th pass 30_C BE-Lig MG (version 2)... ...
GGTTGGGACGGTGATCTTGTTGATGATTTCGGGAGGAAGATCGGTATCTTCTTCATCATCGTCCTCATCCTCGACTTCTGTGGCGGGCTTGATCAAATTGTAAAGCATTTCTGTAATTTTCTCCGAGACAAAGGGAATTGACCAAGTAAAAATGTCCATAAAGTTTGGAAGAATGTAGGGGTGAGCAGTGTAGTTGAATTGCTGGATGTTTAAGGTATTGTTCTCGAATTTGATGATGGCACCTTTATTGTTGTAAACATCGCAATAATTTGGCGCTGAGAAAATTGTAATGACCACTGGGAAATCAGATTTTCCTGTCCATGCATGCATTTTGTAACCATCAAGCTGAGCTTCGTGAGCTCTGATCAAAGAAAGTAAATTATTTTGGTCAAGGAACTTCCCGACGGCCTCATTTCCATAGAAATAGGAGCAGCCACGAACGTCATTCATTCGGTAAACATTCTCACAAATACCATCCTCATTGTCGACGGGGTCTGACCAAAGGAGATCGCAAAATAGACCTTGTTTCGGGGGCTCCTTAAATCTGTCAACCTTGTTGATGTCATCAAGGGTTTTCAATTCAGGCGAAAGTCCTCCATGAACGCCGATAAACTTGCCATTTATGACGCAAGCTAAGGGCATCAAATCAAAAGAGTCCATGATGACGTCATAGATTTCCTGGTCGTACTTGTAAAGACACTCGGCTCTAAAGTTGAAAAATGTAGTCATTTGACGACATTCGTGGTTTCCTCTGAGCATGTAAACTGTTTCAGGGTAGTTTATTTTAATGGCGTACAGCAAGACTATAACTTCAATTGAAAACGAGCCTCTATCCACAAAATCACCAAGAAACAGGTACTTGGTGTTATCTGGATTTCCTCCAACTTCCAAAATCTTGATCGCATCGTAGTACTGACCGTGGATGTCTCCAACGACGCTCAAAGGGTCCTGCAAATAAAGGAGATTGCCTTCATTTTTGAAAATTTTGTTTGCGTCGTCGATGAGTTTCATCAAGTCCTCCTTTGCGATTCTTCCTTCCTTTTGCAAGTGATCCCGAAGAAGACGCCAATCTGGCTTGTTCTTGAGCTTATCTGGGAACATCAAATGTCTCGCCAGAGGTCGGTGTGGTGGGGGCTTAACGGTCTTTATAACTCTATCTTTATTTGGATCACTCAAAGGTTCCATTTCTTTATTTAGCTTGATTATGAATTATTAAAACTCTTACTTTATCTATTCTATGCTATGCATTGTATTATTTAAACTATAATTTTTAATTTCTGCTTTTTCAAGTTGCGATGACTGATTTTTTTTTTTGAAAATCATCCCAAAGAGAAAATCGAAAATGAGAGAGTTGAAATTTGCTCTGCACCAAGGAAATCAAAACTTTTACCATTATCTATTGGGAGAAGATTTCAACTTGATTTGTTATGATTATGCTGCATAAATTAATAATCAAGATGAGATAATAAATTTTGGAAGATATTCATTGATCTCTTACATGAAATAGATAAGAGAGATGTCGAACGAATATAACAAGAATAAAATGCCTATCTATCGATCTATGCTTTATCTGCGAAACCAGCAATTAAACGCTCACCAGTGATGATGGCAGTTGAGGCGACAATGATTTCTTTGTTGTACTTCTTGGCGAGATACCTGAAAGCAGCGATTTCTCCGTAAGTGACACCACCGATAATGTAGACCAAGATTGTGTTCTTGGTGTTGGGATCATTGAAAGCGTTTGCCTTTTTCTCGTCATAGAAGAGTGGTCCGGGCAAAGCGTCCAAAGCACCTCTGATGGCGGTCCAACCGTCTCTTTTAAACAAGTGTTCAACGAGTCTCACCATGATTGGGCAGAACCCAAAGTAGGCGAAAGAGGCGTCTTCAGGCTGCTTCAAGTCGTTGAAATCAGGACTAACTAATTTAAGTTGCTTGCTCACTGTATCCCAGACCTTCTTTTCGCCTTCTCTCTTCAATATTCCAGCTCTTTCCAAATTGTATAAAGTGATAGCATGGTCAAAGCCATAAGTTAAAACGATATCTCTCTTGACCGCGTCCAAAGCCGAGGCCTTCAACCCGTTTTCGGTTTGACTCTGCAGGCAAAGCAGCTTCAAAACTTGATTTATATTAGCTTGCTTTCCCACCAAAGTTTGGACATAGTCCAAAGTGTCCTGGGGCTTGACATCATTATCGACAATTGCCTGCTCGGTTTTAACAAGCTTGTAATGGCTTGGCTTTGTTCTTTGTTCATCCATAAACTTTCTCACTTCGACGTGTGTTGCGATTTTATCAAAATCTTTTTCAAGAATCTTTCTTTCTCTTTGGACATTCTTTGTCATATCCTTCAAAGAGTCTTGCTTGCTGCCACCAGGAACTGCAGCGATTTCGTCGTGAATTGACTTGATCTCAGCCAACTTTTCGTCCAAAATCAATGGGACTGCCTGCACGTGATAATCTCTGATTTCTTTAAAGATCTTGTCATTCTGCAATTTATGCGAAATAAACTCTTGGTCCTTTGCGTTTGGCACGTTGCTGACAGGGAAGAACTTCTTCTCAAGAGTGATGACACTGTTTTGCTTTATACTCCAGATTTCATCCATTGCACCAGAGTAGGTAAATTGAGTGAGCATCGGAGTCACAAAATCCAGGTTTCTATCAAACACAATTAAACAGTCAATATCTCCATTGGGGTTATCGTCAATTTTCAATTTGCTTTCTGATTCCGAGACCTTGAGGATTTCAGAAATTGTTTTGGCAGAGTAGCCCTTTGAGAAAAAGGAATTCACTCTTCCAAAGACCAATTGCAAACGGTGAATTGACTCTGCGACAAGGACGAGCACAGAGGTATCAAGATCGCAGTAAAGTAATCTTGATGCATTGGACACTTCCAACGAGAGAAGATCGTAGTCGAGGGGGATCAGATCGAAATTAAAATCATTAAAGGCAGTAATGGATCCATATACTCCGCTCATTTGGAGGGCCTCCTTGCAGCCAAAGGTTCTGCGAGGACTGAAAATCACATAGTAGTTTCTGTTTGGGTTATTCTTGACAATTGAAGTCAAACTATTCATGTTCTGAATTGAAGGGGGAGTCAGGAAAATCAAGTGCTTGGACTCTGTGCGGAGGTCTTCATTCAAGAATGTGATTTTGCCGACGCCCACCTCGTCTTTGGTGAATAAAAGACGAAAGATATCATAGAATGACCTGTCCATGATCAAGAGCTTAGACTCGACATTGTCGGGATTTATTGAAGTAATCATTGACTTGAATTTTTGCTTTATGTAGTCCTTGAAGATTGCAGTCTCCACTCTCATGTCGGGAGCGCCTCCTTCAAATTCTTTGGGATTCCCAGCAGCAGTTGTTGTTATTCTTCTTGCAGCCATCAATCAGTCCTCACTAAATTATTCTCTCTAAAATAAAATTTTTGAGAAATTTTGTGAATCTAGTTATAAATATTTAAATGAAATTCTTATATGACAGTGATACAGAATTTATATTGTATGTGTTGATCATGGGAAATCTTTATTTTATTTCTGGAATGAAAGAGAGGACCCATCTTTGACTTTAAAAAAGATTTTAAAAGAAAGAGGTGAAATTTCTGATCAAGGCAATTCTTTTTTGCATGGAAAACAGAGCTGGGATGCTGAGCCCTTCAGAGGCAAAGTGGACTTTGGTCCAATGGGCCCGATCCAAAACTGGACTAGCCTAATTTCCAAAACCTCTTCAATTTTGTCTGTTAATAGAAAAAAAAATTTCAATCAGAAAGATTCAAATTGTATTTTTTAGTATTCTTGAAAGAATCATCTAATATTGGCTTTGATATTTCGAAAATTAATGAAATTCTTAAAAATCCTCACCCTGTTTCCTTTTTAGAAGTCATTTTCATTTTTCTTTCATTGAAAAACTTGGGACCATCCACTTTGGAGAGGGACTTTTTTCACTTTGTGCCAAAATCTCCATCAAAATAAAGTTTGGAGCAACTTTTTCATTTCAATTTGAAATTTTGATAAAGAAACCAAGTCATATAAGATAATCGAACTATCAAAAAGAAGTGTTTTAAAGTCAAGATCATTCAGAAATAATGCGAATCTGAAGTGAGAAAAGAGAAAAAAGTGAACAAATTTGTCTTTTTTTTGTTTTGTTAAGCCTTAAGGGAATAAATATTTATGCAGAGCCAGTCCGTCTGGACCAAAACTGGACCGACCCTAGCCTCAGCTGGACATTCCGGACTCAAATATATGGGGTCAGAAACTCTGAAACAGAGTTTTTTTTTATTCATCATCAGTTTAAAAGAGAAGAAAAGATGATTTGACTGAAAATTATCTGACATATCTCAAATTTCTCTTTTCTTTGTTTTGTCGGAGAAGTCAAAAATGAATCATTTGAGGGAAAAAAAGTTCAGTCCATGTAAAATCTTATCAATTTCAATGATTTTTTTCCCTAAAAAGGTTGAAGGGAAAAAAGGAAAACAGTAATTTTATTATTATTAATTTGAGTCCTCAGACTCAGCAATCCATACAACTTACATTATATGAACGCCTCTTCGTAGATCGGTATTTATTGAATTAATAGAGATCTTACGGATGGGCTGTGAGTTATCTAATTTTTTTATTAATTCATAATGAAGATTGTGTTATTATGAAAACAATAATAAATTGTCAATCTCTTAAATTGTCCAAAAAAGACTTTTGTTTTATTGATAAAGTATTTCGAAAGTAAGCTCTTGTCTTGAATGACATCCATGATCGGAACTGAAAATGGAAACGAATAAATATATAATATATTTATTAATTTTTAGAATTTGATGAGGATATCATTTTTCCTCTTCTTTTCAAAAAAAATTGTGAGAGAAGGGTTTAATTTGAAAATCAACCACTATTGAATGATTCTTTTTCAATGCAAATCGTGTTTTTTGAAAACTGAAATCATAAGAAGCTTCGAAAAAAATTGTGAGAGATTTGAAGAATATTCGACAATCACTTATTCTAAAGTTTGTCATAAAGTTTTTTTGATGTTGAGAGAAAAACTTCAAAATTTGAAATTTGAAAAAAGGAACAGAAACGATGAATAAATTGAAACAAGAAAAGAAAAATTGTTTTCCATTCTTTCTCAAAAAAATAATTTTCATGAACAAATTTCGATGATCATTGATTTAGGACTTCTGAATCCATCCGAATTTGGACCCTTTTAAAAGTGGAAAAAACCAAAAGTGAAAAAATCTTTTGAACTCAGGTGTAAATGGGTGCAAAAGGGTGAAAGCAATTGAGGATCAAAAAAATTGACTTGTTTTTGTTAGACACAATTCAGATTGAGAAGAGATTAATAAGTTGAGATTTGATTTTTAACTTTTTTTTCATGTCTTTTCAGTCCGTTTTTTCATTTTTCTTTTTCTCTTTTCAAACTCCCCAGGACATGGCTCCCTCTTGAAAAAATTTCTGTTATTTGAAATGAATTCTCAAAAGTGAAAGGTTCTGCAATTTCTTTGTTCTCTCAGAGTGCAGAAAATCATATCAAAATCATTCCTTTGAAGAAAAAAGATTCACTCGCAACATTTCTTCTATTTTGAAGGAAAAACTTCCATTTGGCGAGATTCCTCATGGATTGAACAGAAAAGTGGCATCTAACTTTGTCCAAGGCGGATTTTGAAGAAAGGAGAGAACGATCTATTTGGATTCAATTTCAAAGGAGGCTTTACTTTTTGTTGGCTCAAATATTGTTCGGAGAAAGTGTTTTTCGAAAATATTCGAGTCTTTTATTTTCAAATTTCAATTTATTCTCATAATTTTCTTCTGTGATCTCATTTTCAATCCAGCTTTCTCGATTTTATTTTTGTTTAGATGATTTTCAAGCTTTTCTTTCATCATCAGATTTCCATTCTCAGTTTTGATATTTCGACCATTTTCACTTCGGCTTCTTCTTTCAAAAAATTCCGAGTTAAAAATTACTGCATCAATTTTTAATGCTTTGCATACTGCAGTGTCTTCTTCAACTTTACAAATTCAATGATAAAAAATCCAAATGTATTTGGAACTAACTTTCCGTATTTTGAATTATTTCATTGAAATCTAGCCAAGGCCAGGAAAAATTTGGCAATCTTCTGACAATTCTTTGCGACCAAAGAACCGAGAACCTTAGTCTCTTTTTCCCGAAGCAGAATATTCACACACCAGATTCCAAATAAATCACGCTTTAACGTAAAATCATCAAAAGCTATCAGAAAGTTGTTTTTTCAAGCATTTTAAAAATTAGGGTTTCTCTTATCTCTCTTTTGTTTTGCTTTCTTTGGGAAAATAAATCTTTTCTCTCCTTGGGATCGAAAATGAGATTGGTCGAAGGGAGCGAATTTTGGTTGAAATCTTTGTTTTGGGTGAATTTTCCTCTGATTTTGAAAAGGACAAAATTTTGTAAAGACAGACTTCTCTTCAATAAAAAGAAATGCTCACACCCTTTCTGATGTCATTTCATCATTGTTTGAGAATTAATCTCTCATCGAGTTCAACAGCGTTCAGTCTGAACAAAGAAATTTGTCTGTTGAGAATAAAGATCTCGCATTTTTAACCTTTTTAAAGGTTTTCTGATGATTCGTAAAAAATTCTCTAAAAAATTTTTTTTTTCAAATTAAAAATGATGAGAATTCATTATTTCTCATGTTAATTTTTGAATTAAAAAAGTTTTTTATTTTCGAAATTAAATTAGTTATTTCATCAAATTATTTCAACCAATTTCAATTTTGAAAGGAAACAAGAAATTTATATTATTTCATACCCAAAATTACACATATATTTTGAGAGCCCGGAATTAAAAAGATTTTTCACATCGGTGAATGAGTCTTGTTGTCATTATGATTTAAAATCAACAAACTTGCTCGCTTTTCAGACAAGCAATACAGACAATTTGGAAACTTGAAATTATTAATATTATGAGAGTTTGAAATTTAATCCTTTTTCTAAACTGATTTAAAAAATATCTTCGACTTCTACAGACAAAATCTAACAAGAAAAACAAAAAATATTTAAATATTCTTCTTCTCGTAATAATATTTTGATTGAAATCATGAAAACAGCTTCTTTGCAATCCCCTTTGGCCTCCTACTCTTCTGCCAAGAGAGCCGGCAAGACTCTTGAATTCCTCCTCGAAAAAACAAGTATATCATCTACTTTCAACCAACTGACTTGATAGCTTCTCCAAACCGAAACAGAATGGCCAATATTGGACAAAAATTATCAAGTCTCCAATCAACCATGAAATCTGAAACAAATGTAATTATGCAAGGATAAACTGCTTTTCACCAAAATTTAGGCGAAACCAGAGAATTTTGAAGCCAGCATCAAGCATCTTGATGATAAAATCACAAGAGATTATCAATATTCTGAAGAGAAATATAAAGTAAGGGTTGTCTTGGATGTTAAAAATCAAAGTATCTTGATAGTTGGCTGCTGAACAAGTGAATAAAGTCCAGGAAGGGATTGCTGCTGAAGTACTTGCAAGAGAAGTAGATATTTATCTGGGATTAATTCTCAATAGCATAGATTTTGGATGAAAGAAAAGAAAAGGAAATCCAACTTGCTCAAAATAATGTTTCTTTGCAGCTTAATGTTGCAAAGCAAGAGAGAAAAGAAGCAACTCAAATTGCTTTGAGAAAAGTTGATGAGCAAATTCAAGCTGTTCGACTCGACTTGATTACAGAAGAAAGAGAGAGAATGGAGGAGATTGAGAGACAGCGTGGAGTTATTGTTGAACAACTCGAACTTTTCCAAAGAGATTTGGATGAGGAAAGGAATATGAGAGCAGACGATAACGAATTTATAATCAGAAGAATTGGGGACAAGATTCAAAAATTCCAAGAAGTCATGGAGATTGAAAAAAAGGTCAGAGAAGAAACAGAAAATGTGCTTTTCAAATTATTAGAAGATATGGATTATAAATTCCAAAGTGAAATGGAGAGAGAAAAGAAAGTTCAAGAAAGATCACAAGAAGAGATGTTGAAATTACTTGAAACCACTTGCGCTCGTATCGAAAATCAACTTAGTCCTTGAATAGTAACGGTACATTTTTGCTTTTTCTTCATTTTTATATCATGATTATTTATATTTAAATACAATATCATCTATATGCAATTTGTTCGCAGTCTCAATAAGACGCTTTCTTTTCCAAAGTCTGAATAAAAAGTTTGAAACCTTCACTGAAACGATCAAGGACACCTCCATTTCTGGCGACTTCTAAATTGCACAAATAATTGACGCAAATCTCCAAAGTGACAGCGTAATAGCCAAGGGCTGAATTTAGTGCATTTTCTGTTGTGAATTCTTCAATCAGCCTGCAATGTGTGACAACATCAGTGGTTTGACTCTTTACTAAAACATACATGAACATTGACAAGATTTCATCACTTGAAAGACTGTTCTTTTCTTTGGTTTTGTCCGAATCATCGATCGATTGTTTGATCAGTTGAACTGTTTTGAAAATAACCTTGAGCTTCTTGATTGGACTCGTTTTATTTTTGAGTTTTTGTAACCTCTTTATTGCTTTATTATAATCTATATCAAGAAGATCGACTGGGATATCGAAATCTTTTGGTTTAAGGTTGAAGCAATAAGCGAGATTTGATCTGTATGTTTGCTCGATTTCTTTAAACTTTAAAGCATAAAGCGAAAACATCACTTCGTAAATTCGTGGTCGAAAGATCAGACGAGTCACAAAATTTAACATATTGCTTCGATTAAAGAGATTGAATTCTCCAAGAGAAAGATTGCTGAGGCAATAGAATTGATCAATAGCTTCATAGACAATAATAATAAATTGCTGGAGATCAATGGTCGCTTTACTGACAACTGGTTCAACGATGTATTTGTCAAAGTTTTCACTTTTCTTCAGCTGATCCAGAAACTGATTATATTTCCAGAGAAAATAGTTTTCAAATTGAGTAATTAAGGCAGAAATAATGTGTTCTCCTTGATTTAAATGCTTCTCGATAAGATTGGTAACTGCCTTGAATCTCTTGACCGCTCGAGCTTGGTCTGCGCTGCTGTTGATATTTCGGATATCAATACCAATCATCAGATCTGGATGGTCTTCAAAAAAGCTTCTCGAATATTCTTCTATGCACTTGCGAGGAGATTGCTGAAATTTCTTCCAAGGAGTTTCAAAGTTTTGATTTGTTGTGGAATTCGATGGTGACGAATAAAATGTTGTTTTTGACGCTGTTGATTGAGCAGAATTAGGAGGAGTAACTTGCTCTTGTCCAGGGATATTCTTATGACCACGTTGTGGTGAATCTAAGAAAGCCATTTCTTTCTGATGAGGTTCATTTTCAAAGATTTCTAAAGGAAACAAGGTTAAAATTTATTTAGATTTCACAATCTCTTGGTACTTGTATAATTGTGATCAAGCCAAAACATTTCGGCTTGAAAGCGAATATCAGATGATGATGAATTTTTGGACTTTTTAATGAATTGAGCGAGAATATCAGGCCATTCTTTAATTTGTAGGTTTTGAAGCTGAAATAGCAGTTCATTTCTCCATCTTTGGTTCTGACAAAGGTTAAAAATTCCAAATAGAGCAAGAGGATACATGTGTTTTGGCTGGATGCGAAAAGCTTAAATTATCCATAAATCGTGTTTTCTGAGCATTCAAAGATCTAGAATTCTGATCAAGCTTGACATCCTGACCTTCTATCCTCACTTGAGGTATATCCTTCTGGCTTTGAACTTGTCCCATTTTCGTGCTGGATTTTGATCAATATATCTTGAGAACTTCTCTTGACAAATTAAAATTTACAAAAGTCGAAATTTCTGGACGTATTAACTAATTTGCTTGAAAATAATCTTGGGGAAAATCTTTCATTCTTCTTAATTCAACCTCTTTTTGCAACCATATCGAACCGAACACATTCGTTTTACTTAATGGAGTAACTTGTTTATTTTCTTTTCAAGGAAACAGTTCCAAAGGGTACTCGCTGGTTTTTGAGTCTCCTGGAATTTATTTCAAATGTTTGACTCCCTCTGATTATTTCAGGCACTGAGATTTGGCAATTTTGTATGCTTTCGAGAAGCTCAACATTACTTTATATGAATAAAAAAGATTTGTGGACTCAGAGAAGAAAATGAACTTTTCTGTATTTTTAGGAATTTCTTAATTAATCATTACGAAATTTAAGTTTGTCAACAAAATGAGTGAAAACATGTTTTTCATTCTTCAAAATGATCTTTTGAGCATTTTTTCAATCTTTTTGAGATTTGAAATTCATCAATTTTGTTCAAAATTAGCAACTATTTGGTCAAGGAATGATTATATATGAAATCAGAGCGTCTCCTCTTTCCCATCAGATCCCACCGATTTATTTATTCACAGAGTTTCATCTTGACTCTTTTCCAAAAGAGATGATGAACTATTTCAACAAATAGAAGTGAATTTCCCGATGAACTAATTGTGAACTAACTTCCTGTTAGCTCCATTAGAAGAGATCAAATTCCGAAAAATAAAAGTTTAACAGTATGTTTGCTTGATTTATTTAGGTTGTGCTTGTTCTCAAAGAATATATTATTAATTTATTGTTTCGATAAAATATGGAAAAGCAAGAAACGTATGATCACCAATTCAAGTTGATCCTTATTGGAGATCCTGGTGTTGGAAAATCAAACTTACTGCTGAGATATTGCAAAAATGAATTCAACCTGGAAAGTACGACAACTATTGGTGTGGAGTTTGGAAATAGAATGGTTCTTGTCGAAAACAAATGTATTAAGGCGCAAATTTGGGACACTTGTGGGCAAGAGCAGTTCAAAGCAATAGCAAAGACCTATTATAAAGGAGCTGTTGGTGCTCTAATTGTCTATGATATCACAAGAAGAGACACATTTCTCAAGCTTGAAAAGTGGTATCAAGATATTAAAGATAATGTGGGACAAAATATTGTTATCATGCTTGTCGGGAATAAATCAGATCTGAAACATCTGAGAGAAGTCAAAACAGAAGAAGCTTCGACCTATGCTGAAAAGAGGAATATGGCTTACATGGAAACGTCAGCCCTCGATTCGACCAACGTGGAATTAGCCTTTCAAAGAATTATTACTGAAGTATACCATCTGGCTGCTAACAAAGAAAAACACCCAAACGGGCAGCGCCAAACAGACAGAGTGAGAATAAGTGCAAGACCCAAAGGAAATCAAGTTGTTCAAGACGATAATGGAGGTGGTTGTTGTTAACATCTAATAAATCACTTCTTAATACAAATATGATTGGAAACAACATGTATTTACTAGATTTCGTATCATTTCTAATTGTAAAGTAAGGGATGTAACTTTCTTTCTGCTTCAGTTTGAAAACTTCTTGATAAATTTATCTTTATTGTGAAAATGAAGAATCTCACAATCATTATAAATTTTTGAGCAACCATCTTGATATGACAAGGAAAACTGTTTAATAGCTTCAAAGCTTTGGACAAGCTAGTGAAGACCAGCTTGTCAATTTCTTCTTCGCAAGATAAGAGACAAGACTGCTAAATATGTATTCAGCATGAAGACGCTGAAGCTCCTCATCTATACTAGTCAGGGTTTGGAATCCTCCGGATTTTCGAAAAGTCGTCCGGATTCATCAGGATTTCTGGAATTCCCGATTTTTTTCATTTCTGACCCTCTGATTTTGAAAAAAAACTTTTTTTTCCTCTACTTTTCTCTATATTTCTCGACAAAAAAGAAAGTCGAAAAATCGATCTTTTTACAAAAATTCTCCAAAAAGATTTAATTGAGTCTGCTGAATGAAATTTTTTCAATTCAAAGGCAACCTATTCGAGAACTAAATCCTCCACGACCATTCTGACTCAAAATGTGACATCAATTTTTTTATGAATATTTCCTCTGAAAACTTGTAAACTCGAAAATTATGAAAAATATGAATGAAATCACAAATAAAAAAGGTCTCTCATTTTTGAGAAATTTTGACTCTCCGGATTAATCCAGAAAATTGTCCGGATTTTCAAAATCCCAAATTCTGAACCCTGATGCTGGTAATTTATATATCCATTTCATTTTCATTTATTTGATCAAGTCGTATGAAAATAACTCAGTGTCATCAGTATATCAAGGCAAAATTAATTCATAGTATCAAAACAAAGTATTTGAAGTAAAAATAAAAGCAAAATTATAGTATGTTGAGATAAAACGGAGTATCACCTTTAAACCCTACTATCGAAATCATTCAGCTCCTTTCAAAGCTATAATCATTCTTTCCACCTCAAAGTACCCCATGGCCTAAAAAAAAGTCAGAGATCATAGGTAAAAATCACAAAATTTTTTTGTTAAATAACACTTCCTTATCGAAACTTCAGCAAAATTCCCTCCTAGTCCAAAGAGAAACCTCGACCAAGTACCTAAATGTCTTATAGTCGACTCGCATCCTAAAGAAATATTGTAAGTTTGAATGTTCAATAATTTTTTGTACTCTCAATAATATTTTTTATCAAAACTCTATGTTTTGTTTTTCGTTAAAAAAATGTTGTATCAGTCAAAGACACATTTTTCTGAACTGATTTCCCAACGCTTAGGCAATATCAGAAATAAATCATCACAAACAAGAAATCTGGGAGCTCAATGGCTTCTTTGGAAGAAGTTTTTTCTTCAACATGAATTTTTGTTTCCAAAACGACTTGCTTTCTTTGTTTTGAAAGTTGTGAAGAAATTGAGGAGAGAACTTGAAGACGAGA
>Ga0182738_1006055_pt1 | contig 12700 bp, 17 predicted proteins | sample eDN5th30CBELigMG_FD_128876 | JGI IMG/M metagenome (GOLD analysis project Ga0182738, IMG submission 128876) | Enriched Miracle-Growth compost microbial communities from Emeryville, California, USA - eDNA 5th pass 30_C BE-Lig MG (version 2)... ...
ACCGTCCAGAGGATTCTCTCAGCACCCTTTGCCCTCCTTGCGCTTTCTTTAAGAATGAAGAAAACTTTCTTTATGAAAAATAAATGGCATGGTGCCGCACTGATGCTTTGCTTGGGAGTGTTGATCTGGTCGGGAATCGCACCGAAAGACCGATTCACCTGGTTTCTGGAAGTCTTTCCCTCTTTCCTGGGACTGCCGCTTTTGATTCACTTCGAGCGCAAGGGCGCTGTGCCCTCGGTCTTGTTTTTCATCGTCTGCCTGCACAGCATGGTTCTTTCCGTCGGTGGACATTACACTTATGCGGAAGTTCCCTTGGGTTTCTGGGCACAGGATCTTTTTCATTTCAGCCGCAACCATTACGACCGGCTGGGGCATTTCCTTCAAGGCATCACACCGGCGCTGATCGCCTCCGTGTATTTAAAGCGCGCGGGCATCGTGACCTCCCGCTTTTGGCGCGCGCTTTTTTGTGTGTGCCTGGCCGTGACCTTCAGTGTGTTTTATGAATTCTTCGAGTGGTGGACCGCCTTGGCGACTGGTGAAAACGCCACGGCCTTTTTGGGCACCCAAGGAGATCCCTGGGACACCCAATGGGACATGTTCATGGCGTTTTTAGGAAGCCTGTGCGTGGCGTCTTTCGTTATTTTAAGCCGGCGCGGTCAAGTCCCATCATCTGATCCATCGATCCTGGCGTCGCACGAAAGGCAACCCCCAAGCGGTTCCAAGCGTTGATCGTCGTGACCGCAAACGTCAGGTCCGCCAACTCTTTTTCGGAAAACTGCTCTCTGGCTTTTTGATAGTCTTCATCGGTGACGCCGTGAACTCCGGGACGGGTCAAAAGCTCCGTCCACTCCAGCGCCGCGCGCTCTTTTTCCGTGAACAAAGAAGACTCTCTCCATGCGGGTAAATGATAAAGCCTTAAGGGGCGCTCATCATGCAAGTGCGCTTCCTTGCTGTGCATGTCCAAACAAAAAAGACAGCCGTTCAATTGAGACGCACGGATCTGAACCAGGTCCACCATGTTTTTATCCAAAGGCAGAGCATGCACTTCCTTGCTGAGAGCCAGCATTGCCTGCGACGCCTTGGGCGAGAGTTCCATGTAATTGAGTCTTTTCATTGCGATCTCCTTCGTTAAGTAAGGATCTTTTATCCCCAACCCAGAGAGGCGTCATCCCTCCGGCACCCGGGAACTGACACACCGCACGCCAAAAAAGTACCTGGTACCTTGAAACCTGGTATTTTCTCGAGATGACTACAAGTTCTCACGACCTTTTACAAGTGGTGATCCTTCTGGGCGCGGCGGTGGTCCTTGTTCCGCTGTTCAAAAAACTCGGGATGGGGTCCGTGCTGGGTTATCTGGCGGCGGGCCTGTTGATCGGGCCCTTTGGTTTTAAATTTTTCATCAACCCCAAAGCGATTCTTCACGTGGCCGAGCTGGGCGTGGTGATGTTTTTGTTCGTCATCGGTCTCGAAATGCGCCCCTCCCATCTGTGGAAACTGCGCAAAGAAATTTTCGGTCTGGGACCGGCGCAAATTTTGGTTTGCGCTCCCGTTTTGACTTTGATCGGGATGGCTTTTGGTTTTTCAGCCCAAGTTTCTTTTATTAGTGGGATGGGGTTTGTCCTGACGTCAACGGCCATCGTTTTTCAGATCCTCGCCGAGCAAGGAAGCGTCGGTCTTCCCTCCGGGCAAAAGATGGTGTCCATCTTGTTGTTTGAAGATCTCCTGATCGTTCCCCTGTTGGCGGTGGTTGCCATCCTTTCTCCCCTCCACGCCTCTTCGGAAGGCCCGCTGTGGATTCCGATTCTGATCGGGATTTCTTCCGTGGCTCTTTTAGTCGGAGCGGGAATCTGGCTGCTCAACCCGCTGTTTGGTTTGCTCGCGAAAGCGCGGGCACGTGAAGTTCTGACCGCCGCCGCTCTCTTTGTCGTTCTCGGCGCCGCCTTGCTGATGCAAACCAGCGGCTTGTCCATGGCGATGGGAGCCTTCCTGGCCGGAGTGCTGCTTTCCGAATCTTCGTTTCGTCATCAGATCGAAGCCGACATCGAACCTTTCCGGGGAATTTTGCTCGGACTGTTTTTTATGGGCGTGGGGATGTCGCTGGATTTAGACGTCGTCAATGCCCATCTCTCTCTTCTTTTTGCGGGAGTGGCGGCCTTGATGCTCGGCAAGTCCCTTTGCATTTACGTGGTCGCAAGGCTTTCAAAAAGTCCTCATCAAGAAGCTTTGGACCGCGCTTTACTGATGGCACAAGGAGGGGAATTCGCTTTCGTCCTCTACACCGCCGCCGCGCAAGCCGGAGTGATCCATCAGGAGACCAACGCCAACATGACGGCCATCGTGGTGCTCTCCATGGTGCTGACTCCGATGGTGGTTTTTGTTTCAAAAAAGATTTTGCCGGAACCACAGGCCTCTTTAGAAGGTGTCGAGTTGGCGCATGACGGAGACGGCAGCGCGCTTTTGATTGGATTCGGGCGCTTCGGTCAAGTGGTCAGTCAGCTGCTGCTCGCACGGGATCTGCGCGTGACGATTATTGATACGGATCCCCAACGCATCCGCAACGCGCACAACTTCGGTTTCCAGATTTATTACGGCGACGGAACCCGCGCCGATGTGCTGCGTGCCTCGGGTGCGACACGGGTGCGGATGATCGCCGTTTGCGTGGATAAGTCCGCGGTCGCCAGTCGCATTGTCGAAATGATCAAAAATGAATTTCCTCAAGCCAAAGTGCTGGTGCGCTCTTACGACCGCATTCACGCCCGCGAATTGATTCTGGCCGGAGCCGACTATCAAATCCGCGAAACCTTTGAGTCCGCCGTGTTGTTTGGAATGCAGGCTTTGCGTGAAGCGGAAGTGCCGGAAGACGAAGTTCAATCCATCGCCGAAGACATCCGCCAGCGCGACCGCGAACGCATGGATCTTGAATTGGCCACGGGAGGTCTTGAGGCCAGCCGAAAACTCATTCGCGGCAACCTCCCCAAACCCACTCCTCTCGTTCCGCCAAAAAGAGCGGCGAAAGTCTTAAACCCGCAGGATATGGCCGACGAGGTTTAAAAGTTTAAAGACTCCATTGAGAGGCAAGGGCGGCACGGCTGCCGTAAAAAACGTTGATGTCCATGTCGTATTGAGTGCCGGGAACGTTGTACAAGCATTTGCCGGTGGCGCTGCAGTTGATCTCGCTTGAAAACTGCCAAAGAAAGTACGTGTTCCATAGAGTGTCCGGAAAATCCGGAATGTCCGAGCGGAAACGCGCGTACCACAAGCGGGAGTTTTGAAAGAGCGGATCACTCTTGAGCGAACTCGACAGAGATTTCGTGACCGAGTGGTTGGCATACACCACGGGAATCTTTCCCGTCTGCTGATACACGTACTGCATGAATTTCTTGGCGTTGGTGATGTTCATGAAGCTTCCGCTGGAGGTGTCCTCAAGGTCGAGCACCATCAACACGTCGGTCGCATCGCCGATGGTTTGCAAAAACAACTGCGCCTGCGCGATGGGATCTCCGGGACGGCCCAAATGATAAGCTCCCCACAGATAGCCGCGCTGTTTCGCGGTCGCTTGTCTGGATTGATATTTCGTATCCACTTGCAGCCCGATGGTGGCGCGGTGAATGACGCCGGCCACGCGCGGATCTTTGGCCATCTTGTCCCAATCAATGGAGTTTCCTTGATAAGCATCAATCACGATGCTGGTGTCCGCGCGCCGCTGCCAAGGCCGGTCGAATTTGATGGCATCGTCGGGAAAAGCATCCACCACGTCGTTCGGATCAGGGGTGGTGACGTCACCTGGATCAGTGATATCTCCCGGATCGGTGACCTCGCCCGGATCGGTGACCTCGCCGCCGCCGGTGCCCTCGGACTGGTTTCCGCTCCCGTTAGAGCCTTGGTTGTAGATCTCAGCTTGAGGCGCACAGGCCGCCATCGCCAAGGTTGTGAAAAGAAGAAGGATAAAAGTATTGGTCTTACGCATAGGCCTTCCTGATCGGAAGTCCAGCTAGACTAGACCTCTAAAAAGAGCCGGCGCGCATTAAAGCGGTTTCCACAGAGGAGGAAGGAGCGAGGTCCTTTCGAAATGTCGAATTGGAGAACGCGTCAAAAGATTCAACGGGACTTTTATCAGATAGGGAAAAACACCTCCTTGACCCGCCGCAACTCAAAAAACAACCTGGTACCTTCGAAGGAGGAATCCCATGTCTTCAGGAAACACCATTCGTTTGCATCGAGTTCTGACTGCGCCCGTCTCGCGTGTCTTTCGCGCCTTTTTGGATCCGGACGCTCTGATTCAATGGCTTCCCCCTTATGGGTTCACGGCCAAGGTTCACGAGATGAGCCCCAAAGAGGGCGGCGGCTACAAAATGTCTTTCACGAATTTCACGACGGAACACAGCCATTCTTTTCGTGCGACTTACACCGAGATCAAGCCGAATCAGTCCATTAAGCACACCGACACCTTCGACGACCCCAATCTGCCGGGGGAAATGGTGGTGACCATCACCTTTAAAGAGGTCAGCTGCGGCACCGAAATTCACATCACCCAAGAAAACGTGCCGGCGGTGATTCCGCCTGAAATGTGTTACCTCGGCTGGCAGGAGTCCCTAAAAAAGTTGGCGCACTTGGTGGAGCCCGAAATCAATCAGTAACGGCTGGATCAGTGCTCCCCGTCGGCTTCGCCCATTTTCTTTAAAACGATCGCAATCGTTTCCGTGTCCACCTGCGCCCGTTTCATCAAGGACTGGGCGCGGCCGAAATCGTCGGAATCAATTGCGTCGAAGAAATCGTCGACCTTATTGATTTCCGCAAGCTTTTCCAAAACCAAGGTTCCTTCAAAATCACTTTCGTCCATGCTGGTCTCCTTGTTAACGATCGTTCAATCCTTTTCCCTTAAGAATCGCGGGCAGACACTTTTCGATCCGTGCCTGACGAGTGGAAGCCTGCTTCGCTGACCCAAAATATAAAAGGTATCCACGCTGCCGTCCCGGCGTCAGGTCGTCAAAAGCCTTTTTGAATAGAGGTTTTTTCGCGAATATTTTTTTAAGTTCTTCCGGAAGCGGTTGCGGCCTCTTTTTAAATTCCACCTTCCGCCCGGTTTCCTCAAAAGCAATCGCTTCTTTCACATAGGCCTTGATCGTCGCGGCCATTTTTTTGATCTCTTGAACAGAGGTAAATTCCAATCTCTTCGCCGCTTGAGAATTCGGACCGTTATCGATCAGAATTTTCCTAGCGTCTTTCAAAAGAGAGCCTTTAAAAAACATCAACGCCAAACAGGATTTAAACGGCTGAATGATCGCCACGTTCTGTTCGTTGTAAGCGTAACAAGGCTTTTGCCACTTGAAATCTTCTTCCAACTTGGTTTTCAAAAGAATCTCACGAAGGGCCTCGATCTCCTCCTCCCATAATTTGGATTTCTTTATGAACTGAGTGACTTTTGAATTCATTTTCTCTTCCCCGAGCCTTTCCAGTCCTCTTTTTTAAGCTCCCACACTTCTTGCTCCGTGTACTGCGGACTCACAAATTTGGCGGGACGCACTTCCAAAAACCGGGCTCCGGTTTTTTCCTTCACCCGGCGAGAGCGCACATTCCCCACGGCATTGGAGAACACCAGTTTCTCGAACCCAAGTTCATTGAAAGCATAGTCCATCACCGGGTTGACCGCCTCTGTCATAAACCCTTTGCCCCAATGCTTTTTGGCTAACCAAAAACCCCTGTTCTCCGGGCAGCCCTCTCTCCACAAATCCACGATGCCGATCACCTCATCGCGCTTTTCCTTTTCAAAGAGAGCCCAAGCCCAGCGGTTGATCCCCTGTTTTGGCCAGATCACCGCTTCCAGGAAATCCCGCACACCGTTTTCCGGAAAAGGCCAAGGCACTTTGTGGGAAAGATGCTGGATCACTTCATAATCCGCGAAATTTCTTTGATAGGTCGGAATGTCCGAAGCCTCAACCCCTCTTAAAAACAGCCTTTCCGTTTCAAATTCCGGAAGCTTTCTCGCCTTTGTCAGCACTTCTTCGATAAACTCCGATTTTTTCTCTCTATACTTTTCCTGGTCCATACCCGCGGATTCTCTTTTCAGGTCATTATATCTTTCCACAAAATCCGCATTTCTCCTCAAAAAATCTCTGAAGAGCAGAAAAAAGACGTAAATAGAGCTCTTGTCCACCAATTGCACGGCGACATCAAAATCGAAGTCAAAGCACTCAAGCATACAAAGCTCTTCCGTACGCAAGGTCTCTTCCTTGGGAGAGAACCCCATACTCTTTAATGTCTCCAGCGCCGCCGGAAAATCTTTTGTCTCCACACCGACAAACAAATCCAAATCGCCTTTGGAAACCGCGCCCTTTATGGCGGAAGATCCAATATGTTCGATCTGTGCCCGCGGAAGTTTCGCTTTAATTTTCTCTTGAAGGATCCCAAAGACCTCATCGGCCCGCGCTTGATATTGATGCGGCTCTAAAAATATCATGATGATCTGCCCCCCGCTCACCGATAAACAATACTGAAGAACTCCGTAAGAACCCAAGCCTCATCAAGATTTTCCACACCCCAAGTTTTAAGAAAAGGCATGTAAAGTTCCGAATGAACGCGTTTCCAATAAGCCAAGGACAAGTCACCCTCGCCTTCCGCCACTGCAATTTCTTCCGGCACATCTTTAAATTTATTTACCACGATCTTTTCGGTCTTCAAAATGCACCTTGGCGTGCCGGAGCTGTCCAGGTAAATCCAGTGGTCGCCCACTTGAGGAAGCCGCTCCCCACAGGACAGAAAATCCTCCATGAGGCTGCTTCCCGCCGTTTTCCTTCCGCACAGATAAAGACCTAAAAGCTCGTCCGTGATTTGTGGGTTTCCCGCATATCCCGCGGAAACAAAAACTTCATTCATTTTTTCTTTTTGAGAGGCCGAAAGCGCATCCACATACTTTTGCCAATGCGCCTGCTCCAAGGGTTTTAAAATGCTCTCCGGACTCACAAAAGATCCTGCCCTTCCCTCTTCCACACTTTTGCTCGATTCAGTAGATTTTGAATCAGCTCTGACTTTCCTTCCGTGTATTTATCTCGCTGAGATTTGAACCGTTCACTCAGCTCCGCCTTCTTGCCGTCATAAGTTTGAGCTGCGGACGGATGCGCCCGAAGATACTCGCGAAACAAGATGTGTTTTTCAACTTCCGGATTGCCTTCGACAAACATATGGAGATGAACAAAACTTCTATTTTCTGATGGATCATAAAGGACCGAATATCGACGTCCGGGAATACCGTATTCACCTTTCCACGTAAAACCAAGGGATTCTACCGCCGACTTTTCATCATCCAAAATTTCAACGGATGCCCCAACTCCCAGAACGTCTAAAATAGGCTTTGCTCTTATTCCTGAAACCGATGTGCTCCCAATATGATGAAATTGAATTTTGAAAGCACAGGCTTCATTTAATTTTTCTTGAAGGACAGAAAAGGCCTCCGACCAAAGTGAACTATGCACCTTTAATTGAACCTCGTATCGAGACATACCAAGCTCAAATTGCTGCAATTGATCATACATGTGCCCTCCCCCTTGGTTTAAGCTCAATAGTCCCTCCTCTTCGCCGCGTCGCAACTCAAATTTTAACCAGGTACCTGTTCCACCCATTGCTTGCGCCAATCCGGCGCCGCGTAGGGCTCCGCCCAGTACTCTTCCACTTTCAAAATTTTCCCGTCTTGAATTTCAAAGATTGAATTCGCAAAAGTTTTCTGACCGGTGTCCGCCTCAATCCATACCGTGGTAAGCACTTTATTTCCGATCTCAAAGGCATGAATGACTTCAATTTTATGGTTCCCGGGATAATGCCGATTCACATCAATAAAGTTCGCGGCGCCTCTCATCCGCTCTCTGGACTGAGGCCACGTTGCCACGAACTCTCCGTGAAGAAGTCCCGCAGCTTCCTCCCACCTTTGCTCACTAAAGAGATTCCAAAATCTGATGATAAGTTCAGTGCCGGTCATAAAAGATCCCTTGGAAGAATTTCTCTCCACTTCTGAACGTCGATTGGGGCGGGAATGCCTAGGACCAAAGAGTCGGCGGCCTTACGCACGGAAGGAACAAGAAGCGCGACATGACTGGGAACGATCGTGCTCTTCACGCCCTCTCCTCGCGTTTTCCGCGAGCGGACTTGCGTTTTAATTTCAGCGGCTCCCTTTTACTTTTAGGGACTTTTTCTATGGCCGTCGTAAATGCCGTAGGACTCAAATCCAGCAAATGTTTGTTGAGAAACTCCCAATATTCTTCGGGATACGCGCGGGAGAGCTCTCGGAGATTCCAACCAACAGCCTTCTGAAGGTAATAGTGATCTTTCTTCAAGTGGGGCCGCACAAGACCAACAATGTCTTCAAAGGGGAGCAAAACTCTTTTCGGGTTGTAATAATAAAGAAGACTCACGATCGCCATTCTATTTTTCCACGGGGATTTTTCTCTCGACCATTTTTTGAGCTCCGGGTAAACTTCCGAAGGTTTTTCACTGAGGATGTCGCAATAAACCGACGCCAGCATATCTCCATGAGCCCAGTTCTCAATCTTTGGAACCCAAGTTTTTAATTGCGGCCAGTACTGAAACAAAGGATGAGCCTTTTTGCCTTGGAACTTCTTAAAATGCGAAATCGCCAGACCACCGATGCCCATATACTCCGTGTTTTTGAAGATATGGGTCCAAATTTTGGCCTGATCATTATATTCAAGATGTGAGAAAGAGTATCCATCCTTCGTTGCACTTAAAAACTTCTTCTCGTCTAAGTGATATAGCCTATATTTCGTCTTGTATTTATTCTCCCGAAGATACTTTTCACTTTCGGGGTCCAAAGGCTTCCCGGAATTAAGATAAATCCTCGTCACCTCTTCGTGATATTTTTCTAAATTCAGCATCTTGCCAGCCATGCGAACCCCCGACTCTATTGATTCAATAGCCTATAAACCGAAGCTCCGCTGCGCCGCAACTCAAAAAACAAGCTGGTACCTTAGGTGTTATCCCAGCCCCGGTTGCCGGGAGTGCGCTCCATGTAGCGGCTGGGAAGTGCGGGGTCGATAAAGTCAAAACGGGCGTAAAGGCTGGCGGCGTCCTTCGTGCGCAAAATCCATTTCAAGTCTTTGAGGGAGGGTTCGGCCAAAATGGCCTGAAGAAGTTTTTGACCGATTCCTTGGCCGCGCAAATCGGGCGCCACCGCCATGTCGCAAAGATAAGCGGTGGTGGCATAGTCGGTGATCACTCGCCCGAAGCCCACTTGGCGGGAATTCAGAAAAGCCCCGAAGCACAAAGAGGTCTTCAGAGATTTCAAAATCGCCGCGTCACTGCGGTGAGCGGCAAAGTGCGTTTGTCTTAACAACTGAATGATCGAGGAGGGATCAAAGCGCGTTTGGTCCGTCGTGATTTCGATTTCTTCGGGAGGAACACCGGTGGTTGAACTCATTTAAGCATCTCTTTTAATTCCTGTTTTTCTTCAGGACTTAAAATCAACCACTCCGGAGGAAGTTGCTCAACCACAAACTTCCAGGAATCTTTCAACATCGGCTTTGCCAAAGGTTTTGCGTGCAGATCTTTGAGTTTATTCAGATGGGTCAAAAGGATGGTCCGCGTCGGGCGGAAGAAGCCATCCTTGTCTTTTCCCTGGTTGGTGATTTCTTCCGAATTTTCCACTCTTTGTATGAGCTTCTCAAAATATTCGGTCAAACCCATCCGAACCCTCTTATCCAAATTCTCTTAGTTGTTTCTCACGTCCACGGCGATTTTGCCGTTGTCGTCATAGATCGTGACCGTTAAAGATCCATCTTTAGACAAAAAAGTATAGGGCATCAATCTCGCGCCACCAATCCCCGTGTGGCGTCCCGCACGCATTGCCTCTCCCACCTCGGAAAGATCCAATTTCTTGAGAGTTTCAGAAAGCTCCGGGCTTTGTTCGGAAACCTCCAAAATCACTTGGCTGCGGGAAATCGATCCCTCGGCAAAGGCACCACTGGAAACCACGAACAGAAAAATCATCGCTATCTTTTTCATCTTTTGCTCCTTTAGATTCGGACGGCTTGGCGTTTATTTTGACATCCATGAAACTTTTCCTCTGGAAACCTCATGAAACGTCCTTACATCCATTGAGTTCTTTTTAATCGTCGCCTTCCGTTGTCATTCAATATGCGCGCCAGGAGAGCCCCCGCTGCCCGCCGCGCCGCAACTCAAATTTTAACCGGGTACCTAGAAGCGGTCGGGGCGAAAGGGTTGCGGATCGAGGGCGGTGGGGCGGCCCAGGGCCAGGTCGGCGACCAGTTTGCCGGTGCCGGTGGCGGATTGAAGGCCCAGCATTTGATGGCCTGTCGCAAGGATCAAGTTCGGGTAACGCTTGGACGCTCCGATGATGGGCACGCCGTCCGGGGTGCACGGGCGCAAGCCCCGCCAGATTTCATGGCGGACGATTTGCTCCGGAACATTCATAAATTCTCGCGCCCCTTGAATGATCGCCTCCACCCGTCGGGGTGTGTAGGACTCGTCCTGATTGACCAACTCCAGCGTTCCCGCCAAACGCAAAGTCCCGTTTCGCGGAGTGACGGCGACCTTCTTTTCCACCAACATCATCGGACGCCCGGGGTTCGGCACCAAAGGATCCGTAATGATCGCATAGCCCTTTCCCCCCAACACCGGAACACGAAGTTTTAAGCTTTGGCCGATGCGATGAGACCAGGATCCCGTCGCCAGCACGAAAGTGTCGGCCTCAAAAATCCCCCGCGTGGTGCGCGCCGCCTGAATGCCCCGCGCTCCCAACTGAAAATCGATCACTTCCGTTTTCGAAAAAATCTGAACGCCGCGCTTTTTCGCTTCATGCGCCAAGGTTTGAGTCACCTGCAAAGGTTCGGCGTGAGCCTCTTCGTTAAAAAACACGCCTCCCTGAATCCGCTTCGTCAGCGCCGGCTCAAAAGCGCGGGCCTCTTCCTCATTCATCAAGCGCCCGGGAATTCCATTGCGCGCGACCAACTCCATTTCCAAACGCGAAGCCTTTAAGCCCTCTTTGCTTTGCGCCACCATAAACAATCCCTTTTGCTCAAAGGAAAAAGGCTTGTCCGTCGTGCGCGCCAGCTCTTTATAAAGATCCAGACTCTGCTTTGAAAGTTCCGTCAACGCATCCACCGAACGCCGCATTTGCTTTTTGTTCATCGAGCGCAAAAAGCGAAACAACCAACTCACTAAAACGGGACTGAGTTCGGGCTTGATGTAAAGCGGACTTCCCGGATCGCTCAGCCACCGCAGACTTTTAAAAAACATTCCCGGCATGGGAAGCGGCAATGCAAAACAAGGAGTGATCCATCCCGCATTGCCGTACGAACAACCGTATCCCGGCTCCCCTTTATCAATCACCACCACGCGCGTGCCCGCACGGCTGAGTTCATAAGCCGAGGCCAAACCGATCACTCCGCCCCCAACAACAAGGACGTCCGCACGCACGGGGGAAGGAAGATTCAAATCAGCCATTCGAGCATTCTATGCCTTTGCTTTTGAAACGCCAAGGTCCAGATCCGGGCGCCGATGTTTTCCTCATGCCCTTTTTCCTGACACAATAATTTCATGCCTATGCGCTCCTCCAATCCCGCTTTGTCGGATAAAGTGTTCCAAGGATTTTCAACGACGGACTCCGCCATGACCATTCAGGGGACCGTGAACAAAAGTTTCTTTTTGATTCTTTTAGTTTTTCTTTCCGGTGCTTGGACGTGGCAGGCGGCTTTTCCCAACGGCTGGTCGGACAACGCTCTTCCCGTGATTCCCCTTTGGTATTTTCCCGCTCTCTTCGCGACGGTGATCTTGGCCCTCATCATTATCTTTAAAAAGACCACGGCCCCTTACCTCGCTCCCGTCTATGCGCTTTTGGAAGGGGCCAGCCTTGGAGCCGTCTCCGCCCTTTTTGAAGCGCGCTATCCGGGCATTGTCATGCATGCAGTGACGGCCACGGGCGCCACTTTTATGGCCCTTTTGCTGGCTTACCGTTCGGGCCTGGTCAAAGCCACGGAAAATTTCAAGCTGGGGGTCATCGCCGTGACCGGAGGCATCGCCTTCGTTTACCTGATCGACCTGGTCATGATGTTTTTCGGAACGCGCGTGCCCCTGATTCACGAGAGCGGCCCCTTGGGCATTGCCGTCTCCATCGCGATCACTCTCGTCGCGGCGCTGAATCTGGTGCTTGATTTTGATTTCATCGAGCGCGGAGCCGAGCGCGGGGCGCCCAAGTACATGGAGTGGTACGCCGCTTTCGGCCTTCTGGTGACTCTGATCTGGCTTTACATGGAAATTTTGCGTCTGCTCGGAAAATCACGGCGGAAATGACCCAATGACGCCTTAACTTTCGCCCCCAAATGTGGCAAACCCTTCGGAAGAGACAGAACGTCTAACCAAAGGATCAAAGCCCATGAAAACTTCCGAGCCCCGCGCGATTCGCCTGAAAGATTACAAAGTTCCCAATTATCTGATCGAAACGGTCGATCTGAAATTCGAAATTTTTGAAAACTTCACGCGCGTCACCTCCACCGCTCATTTCAAAAGGCATCCTCACGGGGAAAAAGACGCTCCCTTGGTTTTGGACGGAGAAGAATTGAAACTGATCCGCGTGGAGCTGGAGGGAAAAGAGCTCACTTCCGAAAATTATCTGGTGACCGACACCCACTTGACCCTTTCCCATGTGCCCGCGGAATTTGATTTAAAGATCGTCACC
>Ga0182738_1006058_pt1 | contig 12696 bp, 10 predicted proteins | sample eDN5th30CBELigMG_FD_128876 | JGI IMG/M metagenome (GOLD analysis project Ga0182738, IMG submission 128876) | Enriched Miracle-Growth compost microbial communities from Emeryville, California, USA - eDNA 5th pass 30_C BE-Lig MG (version 2)... ...
ATATGAGCAATCCCTCCGTGCCCCAACTGCACCGCCTGGATCGCGGCATACCGGCGTTTGTCCTTCTCAGAGAGTGTTTGATAGACGTTCCTCATCCGCTGCCGGGTCTGCTCATCAAATCGAAAGAATCGCGCCGTCGCCATCTGTGGACTCCTTTCCAAAACAGAAAAGAATCCCTCTACAACAAACCCCCATCCAAATGCGACACCAATTCCCAGGACGGTCCTAAAGGTTTCGCCTGAAGGCGAGGGCTTTAGACCCATCGGTTGGAAAGTAAATGCGCTTCAAATCCCGCCATGTCTTTATAGACCGAGGACATCAGCCATTGTGTACAGGCCGGCAGGATGTGTGGCAGCGAACCTGGCAGCGGCCAGTGCCCCATAGGCATAGCTGTCACGGGTCTGGCCGCGAACAGAGATTTCGAGCGTTTCCCCCAGCATCCCGAAGACGATCTGGTGTTCTCCCACGTTGTCTCCGGTCCGCAAGGCATGATATCCAATTTCATTTTGCGACCGCTGACCGGTCTGTCCGTGACGACCATGCACATGTTCCGACTGCCCCATTTCCTCCGCAACAATCTGCCCGAACTTGAGCGCGGTTCCGCTGGGAGCGTCTTCCTTATACCTGTGATGCCGTTCGACGATTTCCACATCCACCCCGGTGGACAGATTTTTCAAACCTTGAGCGGCTTCACGGACCAGCTTCATCGCCAGATTGACCGCCATGCTCATGCTGGGCGAAAACACCACAGCGGTTTCCTGGGCAGTGCTGAGGATCTGTTCTTTCTGTTCCGGTGTCAGGCCGGTGGTGGCCTCCACCAGTGGAATGCGGCGTCTGGCACACACATCAGCCATCTGTAAAGCCGCTTCCGGGATGGAAAAATCGATGACCACGTCCACTCGGCCATGCAGTTCCGTCGTGATGGGAACGCCAATCGCTCCGAGACCGGCCAGCTCCCCTGCATCCTTCCCGATCACCTGGCTGCCGGGGCGCTCTAATGCTGCCACAACTTTTAACTCGGGGTCCTGTTGAGCCAGGGCGACCAGCCTCTGCCCCATTCGCCCAGCTGCTCCGTGAATGGCAATATGGATGATGTCTGGCATGATGACGTATTTTCGATAATCGTTTTGGAATGAAAGCAAAAGGTCTCAAGCCTTACCGCATGGTTCACTGTTTCGCTGTTATAGCAATCCGCGCGACCTGGCTTGTTCTAATCATGTGCGAAAAAGGGGACCTGAGTCACCTGCATGGTCGACAGGTCGACCACTGCAAATGAATGTGGATTGGCCCGATAAACCGCTCCCGGGTTCAGAACCAGCGTTTTTCCCACGCGGTGATGTTCATAGTGATGTGTGTGACCATAGCAGACAAGGTCATAGAGGCCGGAATCAATCGTCTCCTGAAAACGGCGGGCATCGTCACTATGAATCAGTGCGATGTGCCGGCCATCCAGCTCCAACGTTCCGAATCGTCCATGACAAGTCTGACCCGCTTCAGCAATCGCCAGGCGCAGGTCGGCCAGGTCGATATCGCAGTTGCCGAACACAAAATGAGTGGGCCACTCCGCAAACAGTGGAATGGTTCCCGCGGAAACAATATCCCCGCAATGCAGCACCACCGAAACATTCTGCTGTTCGAGCAGAGAGACGGCCTGCATGATGTTGGGGACGCTGCCATGAGTATCGCTGATCACGCCAATTCGCATGGTGAATTGCCTGACAAGAGCTTGGAAACGGTGTCTCTATTTTATAGCAAATTCTTCAATCGAGACATTCAGGGTCTCTGCCAGTGCAAGCAATTGGCGCCATGTCTCCGCGGGGAGTTCGACGCCGGTCCGCAGGCGTTGTGCGCGTCTGCGCTGTTCGATTTCTCCCGGCATCAGGATTTCGTCCACTCCCGGCAATCGCGGGCATTCTTTGATGGATTTGAGATACGTTTGCATGCACTCATCATAGTTTGCTCGCGGAATGAATCGTTCGATCTGCAACAGATGCAGCCAGACTCCATTGGCTCCCCGGGGGAGATCAGTCCGGCAGATTCCACTCCCGGACAAAATTCCACACAGCACGTCCACCATGACAGACAGGCCAAATCCCTTGTGCCCCATAAGTGCCCCCCCCAGCGGCAGGATTGAGCCCAGCGGGGTATTGTAATACGCATTGGGATCGCAGGAAGGCTTGCCGAAACCGTCAATCACCAGACCTTCCGGAACCATTTCCCCTTTCTGCTTCGAAACTCGCAACTTGCCTTCGGCAGTGGCACTGGTCGTCATGTCCAGCACAAGTGCATCATCTCCGGCCGGGGCGGCAATGCTGATGGGATTGGTTCCCAGTCGCCGTTCCATTCCTCCGAATGGTGCAACGCCACCTGGTCCGGGAGCATTCACCGCCATCATGGCCACCATGCCTGCGAGTGCGGCTTCATGGGTATAGGCTCCCAGCCGGCCAATGTGATTGCAATTACGAATCAGGATGGTGGCCGTCCCTTGCTCTTGTGCTTTCTGCAATCCCATTTGCAATGCGGATCGGGCAATCACCTGTCCAAAATTGAAATGCCCGTCGATCACCGCGAATGTCGGCCCTTCATTGATCACTTCCAGCGACGCACCCGGATGGGCATAACCATCGCGAACGAAGTCGACATACTGGACCAGCCGCATAATCCCGTGGCTGTCATGCCCGACCAGGTTCGCATCCGCAAGTTCATTCGCAATCATGGCCGCTTCCGATTCAGAAACTCCCGCCCCTTGAAGAATCGTCTGGGCAACGGCAAACAGCTGTGGGTGATTCAGAGTCGGCATGGATACTGTGCAATCTCAATGGCCAGAATGGAATGAAAACGGCACCAGTGTAGATGGCAGAGCCCGCTGAAAACAGTCAACAATTTCAAACTTGAGAACTCGACCGGAAGTGATGGAGAAAAGAAAAAAAGAGGAGAGAGAACAGGGAAGAACGGAAAGGCTGATTTTGATGCTTTCCACTCTTCCCGGTTCTCTCTCCATCACTGTGGATCGAGTTCCAAATTTGAACGACCGTCAATACATCTGCACCTGCTTCTCATAAGAGATGTCGTACTTCTTCATCTTCTTATAGAGCGTGGTGCGATTGATGCCGAGGACACGGGCGGTCTCTTGACGGTTCCAGCCATGCTGCTCCAGGGCGTCGATAATGATTTGCCGTTCCGGGTCTGCCAGGGCAGATTTCAATCCGGTCGAACCCAGGAGCCGATTATAGGCCACGATGGGATCCGGTTCTTCACGCCGGAGATGTTCCGGCAGATCCATCACCGTTAAGACCTCGGATTTCGACAGCACAACTGCACGTTCAATCACGTTGACCAGTTCACGAACATTTCCCGGCCAGTTGTAACGCTGTAATGTCTGAAGTGCCTGGTCATCCAGATGGCGTATCCGTTTTCCGGTTTGCTGATTGAATTCTTCCAGATAGTGTTCGACCAGCAGCGGGATGTCACCGAGCCGTTCCCGCAATGGCGGCTGCGTGACGGAAATGACATTGATGCGATAAAACAGATCCTGTCGAAAATCCCCCGAGCGAACGCGGGCTTCCAGGTCTTCGTTGGTGGCCAGAATCAATCGGACGTCCACCTTGTGGGTCGTGTTGCCTCCCACCGGTTCGAACTCGCGATCCTGCAGCACTCGCAGCAGTTTGACCTGCAGGCTTTGTGACGCCGTCCCAATTTCGTCCAGAAACAGTGTTCCGCCATTAGCCTGCAGGAACTTGCCGGGTTTATCGTGTGTGGCCCCGGTAAATGAGCCTTTGACATGTCCAAACAGTTCACTTTCCAGTAATGAATCCGGAAGTGCTCCGCAGGCGACTTCGATAAACGGTTTTTCGCGACGTCCGCTCAACTGATGAATGGTGCGGGCCGTAATCGTTTTTCCGGTGCCGTTCTCGCCCAGGATCAAGACAGTGGTTCGCGTATCGGAAACACTCTCGATCAGGTCGAACATCTTCGACATTTTGTAGTCGCGGCCGATGATGTTGGAGATGCCGTATTTGTCGTTGAGTTGTTTCCTCAAAGATTTGTTCTCTTCGACGATCTTTCTCTGCCCCAGCGCCCGTTGGATGGAGAAGTTCAGTTCATCGTCAATTACCGGTTTGGTGAGGTAATCAAATGCTCCCAGCCGAATTGCTTCGACGGCACTTTCGATCGTGCCATATCCTGTGAGCAGAATCATGGCGGTATCGGGGCAGTGCGAAGTGGCCCAGTCCAGCAGGATGAATCCGTCATGATCCGGCAGGTTGACGTCACAAATGACCACCTGGAAGGCAAATTCCTTCATCCGCTCCATGGCTTCGCGGCAGGAAGTTGCCGTTTCTGTGCGGTGTCCCAGGCTGCGCAGATAGTCAGCCATGGCTTCGCAGATATGACGATCATCGTCGATCACAAGTAACGAACCCTGGTTCGTCATGGCTTTTCTTTCTGTCTACGAGACCATTTTCATGGTTTTTGTACAGGCGCTCATCGGCTTTCAGTTGGACGAAAGCTCATGTTGTTGCCTGCGGAATGCTGAACATCAAATTTGAAACTGCTCAAGACCATCTTCATGATGCTTGTGCAGGCGATTGAACGGGCTTCCAAACGATGGGCGTTCGTCACGGTGAACCAAAATTCACCATGTTGCTTTGCAGATACGCAAAACTACGTCACGGATGCCGGGAGGCAACAAATTTTCGCACAGAATGTGGCAAGAACGATTCGAAGGCATCGCAACCAGAGCATTTAGAGCAAGTTGCTCTGGCCTGGGCCCGCGCAGCGCGCGTTTCGATTGATGAAAAGCAACTCGCCGCGTAGCGGGACGCGGTCGATGCGGGGATGAATGCGCTCTAATCCTTCACAACGGAATTACGCAGCGTGCCGATTCCGCTGATCTCGATCATAATCTCATCCCCATTTTCCAGCGTGAAATCGTCATGGGGAACAATCCCGGTGCCGGTCAGCAGAAATGCTCCATCGGGAAAATTGTCGTCGCGACCCAGCCAATCGGCCAGATCCGGAAACGTACGGTGGAGTTGCCCCAGATCGGTGGTTCCTTCAAATGCCTGGTTCCCGTTGCGAAGGATTTCCATCCGCACACTGGTTTCCGCCAGGGGAAGTGGTTCGTTGGCCAGCAGGATCACCGGTCCCAGAGCACAGCACTGCCGATAGACCTTGGCTTGCGGCAAGTACAACGGATTCTCACCTTCAATGTCCCGGGCGGACATATCATTACCGATGGTATATCCCACAATTTCCATACGGGGCGTCAACACCAGCGTCAATTCCGGTTCTGGAACGGTCCATTGACTGTCTTTTCGAACCCGAACGGCATCGCCCGGATGGACGACACGCTGGGGCGTGGCCTTGAAAAACAGTTCCGGCCGGTCCGCGTCATAGACTTTGTCGTAATGCGAGGCGGCTGATTCGGATTCCTCCATTCTGGCCTGTTGGCTGCGTTTGTATGTGACTCCTGCTGCCCAGACTTCCTGCAAGTCGATTGGTGCAAGAAATCGCACATGTTCCAGGGAGATCGATTGCGCGTTTGCCAGCAATTGGCCCACGTGGTAACTGGGGTCTCCGGAATGCAGAATATCGGCAAGTGTGACCAGCCAGGAGACTTCATCCTTGGGCAGGATGCGGGCAACCTGATCTTCGATCACCGCTACGGCATTCTGGATTCCGTGATACTGAATCTTTGCGAGTTTCATCCTTCGAGCCTTCGATAGGTTTCCAGGGCCAGTAGCGTTCTCTGCATATCATCCGGTAACGGCGCCACAAATTCCATCCATTGTTCGGTAACGGGGTGACGAATCTGTAACCGATATGCATGCAGCGCCTGACGAGTCAGCAGTGGTTCTTCCCCGACCTGGACAGGCAGTCCCTGTAATTCTGAAGCATACAGTCGATCATGGCCGGCATAGAGTCGATCGGCAACGCATGGAGCTTTCAGCGATTGCAGATGGACTCTCAACTGATGCGTCCGTCCGGTTTCCGGCAACAACTGGACCTCCACATATCCGCGAAATCGTCGTAAGACGACGTATTGAGTCACTGCTTCCCGGGTCTTTTCACCGGGCGGACAGACAATCATTTTGGTATGGGCTTTAGGATGAACTTGAATGTGTGTGCGAATGAGATCGGCATTTCTATCCAGCTTCCCCCGGACAATGGCACGATATTCTTTCTTGACTTCACGTTGTTCAAACTGCCGGCTGAGGCGGTGATGGACTTGATTGTCTTTGGCAATCACGATCACCCCGGTGGTATCGCGGTCAAGCCGATGCACGATTCCCGGTCGCAGCTGACCCGCGACATTGCTGAGCTGATCAAAGTGATATTGCACTGCAGCTGCCAGTGTCCCGGTGAAATTGGACTTTCCAGGATGGGTGACCATGTCTGCCGGTTTGTTGATGACGGCGATGGCATCATCTTCGTAGAGAATCTCGATCGGCAGATTTTCGGGCACCAGACTCCCGTCCGGGATCTCCGGCAGCGTCACCGAAATACGGTCATTCACTCTCAGTCGGCGGGATGCTTTGACCGGCAAGCCATTCACCAGCACCAGTTGCTGTTCGATGGCTTTCTGAAACAGAACGCGGCTATGGTTGGCATAAATTCGACTCAGATAATGGTCCACCCGCCAGCCGTGGGCGCGCGCTTCCACCGTGAGATTCTGAAAATCAGGTTCGGACTCCGATTCGACGCTCATCGTACTGACAGAACTGTACTGGGATGATTTTTGCGGGTTTCATCGGTGATGAGAGCACACTCCTCCCGCATCAACCGCGTTCCGCCACGCGGCGAGCGTCTTTTATCAATCGAAACGCACGCTGCGCGAGCCCAGGTCTGAGCAATTTGCTCTATCCGCAGGACAGCCATGTCCATCTGCACGTGAATGCTGGCCGTGAATGGCTTTTGAATGACTTTATTGTCCTTCAGCCGCCGGGGCAGGTTCCGTCTGAGGAGATGTCTCAGCAGTCGGTTCAGCGGGCTTGGTCTCTGGTTCAGCGGGCTGATTTTCCGGGGTGGTCTCTGCGGACGGCTTTGCTTCTTCAGTTGGCTTTGCTTCTTCAGTTGGAGTGGCGGGAACAGGGGGTTCTGTCGATTTGCCATCAGGCTTGTCACCAGAAGTTGGCATAGGGACTGGCACGGGGGCCGGTTTGGCAGGTTCCGTGGCAGCCTTTTCTCCTGGAGCGGGAAGCGCTCCGTCTGCTGGAAATTCACCGGCTGGAGTTGCGGGTTTGTCTGGCATGGCAGCCCCTTCTGGAACGGCAGGAGCCTGTGCACCATCTTTGGGGGTGATTGCTGGAGCATCGTCCGGCAGATCCAGATCCAAATTGAATGCTTCCGATCCGGGAATGTCTCTTGGTCCGGGGCGGTCTGCCGGCTTGGGATTCTGCTTGCGGAACCAGGCATAAAAGGACTGGGCATCGCCGGATTTCAATTGTTCAATTCGAGACTCGGCCCAGAGCTTATGTGGAGAATTGGGAAACTCCTTCAGCAATGATTCGTATGCTTCCAATGCCGATTTGTTGTCTCCATCGGAAAGTGCTTCCAGGGCGGTTGCCAGGCCATATAACGCTTCCTGTCGAGATTCGTCCGGGGATGATTTCTGATTCAACAGAGTTTCAAACGCGAGTTGTGCTTTTTTCAGACTGGCGTCACTGGATTCCCGATTGACGAGCGCCTGGGAGAGTCCTTCGGAGAGATAAAGCTTTCCCGCTTCCAGACGTGCCCAGGAGCCGACATCGGCACTTGGATGCTTGTCTGCAATGGCGATATAATCTTCCGGGGACCGGCTCTCGGAAAAAGCGGTCCAGGCGGCCATGTCACGACTGTGTGAGCTGCGACGCCAGAAGAAGCTCGCCACCAGCAGGATGGCAATCACTGCACAGACAATCAGAATCTGGCTGGAATACTGCCCCATCTGCGACAGCCCTTTATTGAGCTGACGTTCCAATGCGGTCTGATTCGGAGCGTGCTGAAAATGCTCGTGACTACTCGTATCTTGAGTGGTTCCTGCCATTGCTGTGATCAGCCTACTGCCTTGTCAGGCTCTTGAAGGGGTCTGTTGTCGGATTTGTTCGAGATGAGCAAATGGCCTTGGCAACAGCATCCATTATTAAAAAAACGGGTCCATCTTCTCCAGGCGGCCCAGTCGCGAAACATTCTGTCGCATGGAGGGAATTTCATCGAAACGTTCACTTTTGCCATCTGCCATCGTAGATCTGGCGCGGGCAGTATAGGAGTGCAAGCGAAAACCGGTCAAGTTGCCCGTAAAAGTCATCCTGTAAAAGTCATCCTGTAAAAGTCGCATGATTGTCCGGGGGCAGTCACGAACTGTGCATGGCGCCTCAATCCCGGGAGACCCACACACGGTTTATCGTTTTGCTGCCGCTACTGGTCTGCTGTTCGAGGTTCCTTTCGCATCTCAAAAATAAATCGCGAAGGGGCCGATGGTCGTGGCTTGCCCCATTTCCGGCGACTCGTGGCCCGGGTCAGGGTCAACGACTCCTGAGCTCGCGTGACTCCCACATAGGCCAGACGACGTTCTTCCGCGATTTCCGATTCGGTCCCGTCAATGGTGCGTTTGTGCGGCAACAGGCCTTCTTCCATTCCTACCATATAGACCCTGGGGAATTCCAGACCTTTTGCACTATGCAGTGTCATCAGCTTCACCGCATCAGATCGGGACATGGCCTCTTTGTCCGGTTCTTCATCCCGCCGCTCCAGGGCAATGCTCGACAGATAATCATGCAGGCTGGGCGAGTTGCTTCGTTCGGCATATTCTGCAATGGAATTGACATACTCCTCCAGGACCGCTTTCCGCTGAGCCTGTTGTTGTTCATCCTTATACTGTCGTTCGATCTCCCGATCATATCCGATTTCATTAATCAGAGCATGGACCAATTGCGAGAGTTGCTGTGGCTGGTCGTCGAATTGCTGACGCCAGCGAGCGAACTGGGCATATAACTGCTTCAGAGCAGTATGTGCCTTGGCGGTGATTTCTTTTTCCGCGAGTGCTTCATCCGCCACATGCCAGATCGGAACACCGGTCCGGACGGCCCGTTTTAAAAGTCGCTCGCAGGCCACATCGCTGATTCCACGGGCTGGAGTATTGATAATCCGCAGCAGCGATTGTTCATCTTCCTTCCGGGAAATCACTTTCAGATAGCACAGCAGATCTTTGATTTCCTTACGGTCATAAAACGATTGGCTCCCCATTAAAACATAGGGAATCTGCTGGCGCCGCAGTTCAGATTCAAACAGCCGCGGCTGTTCATTTGTGCGAAACAGAATCGCAAATTCCGCCAGTGGAATGAATTTCTTCTGATGCAGAAACCGAATCTCGCCCACTACTTTTTCGGCTTCTAATTGTTCATCGGGGTATTCGATAAAGCGGACTTCTTCCCGGGCCTTTTTATTCGCACGCAAGACCTTCTTATGTCGATCCTTATTATGACTCACCAGTTGATTGGCCAGAGTGATAATACGGTCTGTGCATCGATAATTCTCTTCCAGCCGAATCACTTTCGTACCCGGAAACTGATTGGCGAATCCGAGAATATGTTTCACCTCGGCTCCCCGCCATCCATAAATGGATTGGTCATCATCTCCCACCACGCACAAATTCTGATGGGGCTGGACCAGGGCATCGATAATACGAAACTGGAGTGCATTCGTGTCCTGATATTCATCAATCTGAACGTGTGAAAACCGTTGCTGATTTTTTTTCAGCACGCTGGGATGCTTACGGAAGAGTTCTTCTGTCAGTAACAGCAGATCATCAAAATCGACGGAACCGGACGATTTCAGGGCCTGCTGGTACTTGCGATATCCCATACTTCCCAGAGATTCCTGATCGTCTTCAGCAATCGTGGCAGCACGATCGGGCGACAGACCTGCAGATTTCCACCGGCTGATGAAAGAAAGCAGATCCCCCGGCTTCAGAGATTTTTCAGTCACCCGGATATCACGCAGGACTTTTCGCGCCATGGCCTCCTGATCCCCCCGGTCCAGAATCGTGAATTTCTGCGGATAACCCAGGTGGTTGATGTCTTCACGCAGCAAATTCACACATAGAGCGTGAAACGTCGAAATCCAAGGCCGTTTTTTGGACTTTCCGCCCAGGATGGCGTGTGTACGCTCCGCCATCTCCTTGGCCGCTTTGTTCGTAAACGTGACAGACAGAATCCGTTCCGGTGAAACGCCGGATTGCAGCAACCGGGCCATCCGAAATGTGATGACCCGAGTTTTTCCCGTTCCAGCTCCTGCCAACACCAACACCGGTCCGGTCAGGGTTTCCACAGCCTCCCGCTGTGATGGGTTCAATTTAGAAAGATCCATCTCAACCTGAAAATGCCCGCCTCATCGAATGAGGCTCTCTTCGTTCCGAAAGAAATCAATACGCAATCGCGAATCCTGACATCTCGCCGCTGGAAATTCGAGCGAGCCGTCATCAGAAACGGCGGGGAATTCGCAAATGCTGGAAATCCCCCAGTGAGATCACCGCCAACCTCCAAGAATGACGCATTCTGCAAACAATGCATCGCACTCGCATTATTTTTGCGAGTCCGCCGCCTTTCAAGCCTGAACGGAGGAGAACAAAGGGATCAGCGGAATGGAAAAATAGAAAAAAGGCGGTGACTGGGATGACTTCTCCTGTTGCCGTGTCGCAAAGTTTGCCGTGTCAACAAGTTTGCAGTGCCACGAAATTGCAGTGCTGCAATCGTCACAATCGTTACAAGCCGCATACAAATCACTGTCACTCGCTTGATCGAAAAGATCCTCCCGACAGGTTCAAGCGATTTCGAGAGCGCCGTCGATAGCTTTGGCAAAGCCCTTACAATCGGTTCAATCCTCAGCTCAGACAGGGCTGCTGTTGGAGTTCCGCTTTTCGGCGAGGAGTTTTTCCATGTCGCATCTCATCAAGACGTCGCATCTCACCAAAACTGTTTTGAGCTTACTGGCTCTCCTGGCTCTGCCAATGTCGCTGCAGGCAGGTGCATCCGAACGCAGCCTCATTCGCGATTCCGCAAAGAGCTGTGATTTCAATCCGGAGTTTCAGCCGCAGAGTTGTCGGCCACAGGGACATCATCCCAGCACATTTCGTACATTTATCCGTCATTACGACGGCTCCAAGCCGGAAAGCTGCTATCCGGCAGAGAACAGCCTGGCAGGTTGCTGCCCGATTGTGACCAGCATGGTGATTCACACCAGCGCCAACACGATCCTTGAAAGTCCTGTTGAAAATCCTGCCCGACATACCGTTGAAAGCACCATTGAAAGCCCGGTGAACACCGAGGTTGAACGCAAGAGTTCAAATACTGCTTCACCAAACACTGCTTCACCAAACACTGCTTCACCAAATACTGCTTCACCAAACACTGTCTCGCTAAACACTGTCTCACCAGTCATGGAAGCAGTCTGTCTGCCTGTCGGTTCAGTCGTCAGTTGCGATTCCACCTGCTGTGATGCGACAGGCACTCCACCAGCGCTGGCAGAACTGATTCATCGCAGCCAGACCGCCAGTTATGGATGGGAACGTCGTGACGCCATTCACAAACTCAGCGACAAGTTCGATTGCAAGTGCCATCCGGAAGTGATGACAGCACTCCTGTTCGCACTGAATGATTCCGATGAGCGTGTCCGGTCGAAAACCGCTGATGAAATTGGAGATCAGCTGCGTGTGAACCCCGGGTGCTGTTCTCCCACGGTTCTGAATGCACTGCAATATGCCATGGGAGACTGCGACCGATTTGTGCGCAGACAGGCAGAAGAAGCATTGCGGGCAGCAGGCTATGATCTCGTCGATGGCTGCTGTCAATTACGCCGGGTGAATGTCGAAGTCACCTGCGCCCCGGTACAAGTCCCGCTTTCGGTCAATCTGCCAGCCATTCGAACAACCCATACGCCCGCCAATTTCCCCATTCGCTCCGAGCCTGTTCTTCCCGAAGCGACCATCGTCCCCCCGGCAGCCAGTCCGGCGATAACACCTGCCCGTTCTCCAGCCCTCTTTCCCGTCAGCGTGCCAGTGAATGATGCCACACCCACACGACCGGCTGCTGCAGAAAGTGTGGCTCCGCCGCCAGTGGAAAAGCCGGTTCCGTTTTCATTTCCCTCCACCACGCCGGATGTTGGCCAATCGGGCCATTCTGCCGGGAGAGATGCGCCGGTCCCTTTGGCAACGGGACTGGCTGGCCATCCGGATGTCGACAACAATTCCGGAAATTCCGCTCGTCTTCCATCGTCGCCAGCAAGGAATCGCCCGCTGCGGCAAGGTTTGAGCAACCTGTTCAACCAAGGAAGATTTTCCACGCGCAGCGAGAATTGATCAGCCGGTAAGCAGTGCCGCTGGTGGGACTCGAACCCACACGCCCGTTGCCAGGCAGGAAATTTTAAGTCTCCAGTGTCTGCCAATTCCACCACAGCGGCATGATTCAGTAGGAAGACCGATGCCCAGTCAATCCTGCCATTCTTGCCTGCTTCAGGCGGGCAAGTGCGTCAGGGTATTCGTCCGTCAGGGTGGCGTCAATTGGTTCTCTCTGAAAATTCTGTCTGAGAGTCTGTCCAGAAAGGTCAATTTGGGCTGCGATCGGCTCTTTTGCGTTCTGAACTTCGTCAGCCTGCATCGACGAATTCCAGGAATTCGCCTGCTTCGGCTTTCTTGTCAGAACACAAATCGCTCGATCTCGC
>Ga0182738_1006059_pt1 | contig 12694 bp, 13 predicted proteins | sample eDN5th30CBELigMG_FD_128876 | JGI IMG/M metagenome (GOLD analysis project Ga0182738, IMG submission 128876) | Enriched Miracle-Growth compost microbial communities from Emeryville, California, USA - eDNA 5th pass 30_C BE-Lig MG (version 2)... ...
GGCAAGGATGACTTCGCGTTGGCGATCAGCCTCGGCGCGGATCTTTTCGCTTTCGGCCGCACCGATGGAGCGCAACTCATTGGCAACACGGGTCCGTTCGGCTTCCATCCGGCGATAGACGGATTCGGAAATTTCCGGCGCGAACTCAATACGGCGCAACCGCACATCAACGACCTCGACCCCCAACGGCTCGGCACGCTTGGCCACGGTCGTCAGGATTTCGTTCATGATTTTGTCGCGCTCGGCCGAAACGACCTCCTTGACGGTACGAACGTTCACCGATGCGTTCAAAGCATCGCGAATCTGGGCTTGCAGGCGCTCCTGGGCAGCTCGCTCGTTACCGCCGAACGTCACGTAGTACAGGCGCGGGTCAGCGATACGCCATTTCACGTACGAGTCGATGAGCAGGTTTTTCTTTTCCGATGTCTGGATACGCTCGGCATCGCTGGACTCAATGGTCAGGATGCGCTTATCCAGGCGCACGACGTTCTGGAACGGCGGCGGCGCCTTGAAATACAAACCGGGTTCGTTGATGACTTTACGCACCTCACCTAGCGAGAAGACCAAGGCGTAGTCGCGCTCGCGCACGACAAAGACAGTCGAAGACAGGGCTGCCACCACGATGAGGAGGCCAACCAGGATAGGCATTAAACGTTGCATGATCTTGGGCTCCTCCGGATTAGCGCGCCGCACGGTCGCGCGACAGCGTATTGTTTACGCTGTTGTTGCTGCTACCGGAATTGCCCGACGTGCTGGTCGTACCTGTGGAGCGCGCCGGCGGCTGGGGTACCGCAGGCTGGCTGGCACCAGGCAAGGACGTGGGTTGCGGCGGATTCGACGCGTCGCGCGCGGCTTGTTGCATGATCTTGTCAAGCGGCAAATACATCAGGTTGTTGCCGTTTTTGGTATCGACCATGACCTTGCTGGCGCGCGAGAAGATTTCTTGCATCGTTTCCAGATAGAGACGCTCACGCATGATCGTCGGCGCCTTTTGGTATTCGGCCAAAATGCTGGTAAAGCGTGCGGCATCCCCCTTTGCATCCCCGAGGACCTTGGCGCGGTAGCCTTCGGCCTGCTCAAGCATGCGAGACGCCTGACCGCCGGCCAATGGGATCACTTGATTGGCGTAGGCCTGGCCCTCGTTGATTTGACGCTCACGATCCTGCCCAGCCTTGACCGCATCATCGAAGGCGGCCTGAACCTGTTCGGGCGGCTGTACGTTCTGGATGGCCACGGTGCTGATCTGGATGCCCGATTTATAACGATCGAGGATCTGCTGCATCAGATTTTGCACCTCGACCGACACCTCGGTACGCCCCTCGTAGAGGACGAAGTCCATGGGCTTTTTACCCACGATTTCCCGCATCGCGGTTTCAGCGGCCTGGCGCACGGAATCATCCGGATCGCGCATGTTGAACAAATAGTTCGGCGCCCCGTCTGCCCGTAAGCGATATTGCACAACGAATTGCATGTCGACGATATTTTCGTCAGTGGTCAGCATCAGCGCCTCAGGCAATACCTTGTTGCGCGAACTGCCTCGAAACCCTACTTCGAACGTACGCAACTGAGAGATATTGACCGTTTCGGCGTTTTGGATCGGATACGGCAAACGCCACTGGAAGCCTGCAGGCGCGGTGCTCTTGTATTTGCCAAACTGAGTGACAACGGCGACTTGGCCTTCCTGAACGATATAGAACCCACTAGCCAACCACACCAGTACGGCCACCCCGGCAACAATGGCCAAGCCGACTTTGGCCCCACGGGGCGACGGCGGCGTCATGCCGCCACGGCCGCCACCGGGCCGGTTGCCGCCCCCGCCCTTGCGCCCGAATAAGGAGCCGACACGGTTATTGAAGTCGCGCCAGACCTCATCGAGGTCCGGAGGACTGTCTCCGTTGCCCTTTGGCTTTTTAGGCGGCTCAGAGCCGTTGTTGTTACCACGACCCCAGCCCGGGTCATTCAGATTGAAGAGTTTGGTAATTCGAGGCATTGTTTCCCACGATCTGACCGATCTCCGCAATTGCCCCGCGCAACGCATCCAGACCGGCGCGCTCGGTAGCGCTTACGAATACTCGCGCAATCGTACCACGCGCATCACGCTCGATCCTTGGCTCGAGGCCGGCGCGGTCGATCTTGTTGTGCACCAAAATGGTGGGAATCGCCCCCGCACCGATTTCGGTCAGGACTTTATTGACCTCGGCGATCTGCTCGTCGCGCTGCGGACTGGCCGCATCAACCACATGCAACAACACGTCAGCATGGATGGTTTCCTCGAGCGTCGCGCGGAACGCGGCGATCAGATTCGGTGGCAGATCCCGGATAAAACCCACGGTATCGGATAGCACCACTGACCCGGTGCCCTCGATCCAGATACGGCGGGTGGTTGTATCCAGCGTCGCGAACAATTGGTCCGCTGCATAGGCCCCTGCCCGGGTCAACGCATTGAACAGCGTGGATTTTCCAGCGTTGGTGTAGCCCACTAGCGAGACAGACAACGCCCCGCCACGCGCACGGGCCCGCCGTTGCGTGACACGCTGGCGCTCGACGCGATCGAGCCGCTCGCGCAGCATTTTGACCTTGGCCCCGATCATGCGGCGATCCATTTCGAGCTGAGACTCACCCGGCCCACGCATCCCGATCCCCCCGCGCTGGCGCTCCAAGTGGGTCCACATACGTGTCAGCCGCGTGACCAGATGCTGCAATTGCGCCAACTCGACCTGCAGCTTGCCTTCGTGGCTTTTGGCTCGCAGAGCAAAAATATCCAGGATGAGCGCTACCCGATCGACGACACGCAAGTTGAATTCGCGTTCGAGGTTACGTTGCTGTGCCGGGGATAACGGCTGATCGAACAAGACGATGTCAGCCAATAGTGCGCCAGCCGTAGCAACCGCCTCTTGGACCTTGCCGGAACCGATAAAGAACTTTGCATCGGGACGGTCACGCCGGGCCGTTACAGTGCCGACGATCTCGGCTCCCGCGCCTCGCGCCAACATGGCGAACTCTTCGGCATGGGCAACAAAGTCGGGGTTGCCCAAATCAACACTGATTATCAGCGCGCGCATAAATATTCCTTGACGCTGCGCCTATGGCTTGCGGCGGTTACTTGAGGGCCGTCCAGCGACGGAAAGCCCCCCACGCTATGCCTACGGCTTGCTGCCCCCAAAGGGGACGCTTTTACCTTGAGGCGGCTCGGCGGTAAAGAAACCCGCCCACCACAGCGAAAATGCCCGCCGGCACGATGATCCGTGCGGCGGGCAGAAAAAGGTACAGCTGGAGCTTGACGATTACTCAGCAGGAACATCCACCTGAAAGTTGACAGCGCGTGCGGGAACCACCGTGGAAATGGCGTGCTTGTACACCATTTGCGTCACGGTATTGCGCAGCAGGACGACGTATTGATCAAAAGACTCGATTTGCCCTTGAAGCTTGATGCCGTTTACCAGATAGATGGACACAGGCACGTGTTCTTTACGCAGCGTGTTTAAAAACGGATCTTGCAGAGTTTGCCCTTTATTGCTCATTGGCCAGGCTCCATTTGTTTGTTTTGAGTGGTGGCAGACGCCGAAATGTGTACTCTACAAGGTTTTCCCGGGGTATGCCACTTGCCATGCAGAGCAAATTTTTTCATAAGGTGTCTGTTTTTTGATGACAGGGCAGGTTACCCCGCCCTACCCTCATGCGGCCAAAATGGCCTTGAGGGTTTCTATCAGACGCGCACATTGCGATTCAGTTCCGACGGTGATACGTAAAAACTGATCGATACGGGCCTGTTTAAAGTGACGCACGATGACGCTACGTTCGCGTAATGCCGCTGCCAGCGCCGCCCCATCGCGCCCCGGATGACGCGCAAATACAAAATTGGCCGCGGACGGCAAGACATCGAACCCTAGTGCCTGCAACTGACTGACCAGCGAGGCCCGCGTGTTGATGACGTACTGGCAAGCTCGTTCGAAATAGGCGGTATCCTCAATCGCAGCCGCCGCACCGACTTCGGCCAGGCGATCAATGGGATAGGAATTGAAGCTATTTTTGACGCGCTCAAGCGCCTCGATCAAGACTCGGCTGCCAATGGCATACCCGACGCGCAAACCCGCTAAAGAACGCGATTTGGACAGCGTTTGAATCACCAAGAGGTTTTCATAACGAGAAATCAGGCTTGTAGCCGACTCTGCCCCAAAATCGACATAAGCCTCGTCGATGACGACAACGATATCCGGGTTTGCGGCGACGACTCGCTCGATATCCGACAACGGTAACGCACGGCCGGTTGGCGCATTCGGGTTCGGGAAAATGATCGCGCCCGCTTGCCGGCTATCGCTCGGCAAGTAGTCTTGTACATCCATGCTGAAATCGTCTTTCAGCGGCACTACCTGATAATCGATCCCGTACAGCCCGCAGTAGACAGGGTAAAAACTGTACGTGATATCGGGAAACAGTAATGGCCCATCATGCTTGAGCAACGCCTGAAAGGTATGAGCCAAAATCTCATCAGACCCGTTACCGATAAACACTTGATCGGGCTGAACCCGATAATGCGCCGCAATGACCGTACGCAGGTGCTCGGAACTGGGATCTGGATAGAGTTTCAGCGTGTCATTACACACGGCCTGCATGGCCTGCAGAGCCTTAGGCGACGGCCCGAGCGGATGCTCGTTTGTGTTGAGTTTGACCAAATCATGCAGCTTGGGTTGCTCGCCCGGCACATACGGACTGAGTTCACCAACGACAGCGCTCCAGAAGCGGCTCATGCTCAATTTTCCTGTTTGTACGGATTATGCGATGACTTGAACTCGATGCGCAGCGGGGTACCCGCCAGCTTGAATGCCTGGCGAAACCGCGTTTCCAGATAACGGCGATAGGAATCCGGAATCGCGTCAAGCGCATTGCCATGAATCACGACCAAAGGCGGATTTTGGCCGCCTTGGTGCGCATAACGCATTTTGGGGCGAAAGATGCCTTTGCGGGGAGGCGGTTGCTGCTCGACTGCGGCCTGCAATTCGCGAGTGAGCTTGGGGGTAGAGAGCTTGGCAAACGCGGCCGCATGCGCTCCGACGACTGACTTGAGAAGCGGCTTGATCCCCTGACCTTTCAGAGCCGAAATCGTGTGTGTGGGAGCAAAAGACAAGAAGCGCAATTTGCGATTGAATTCGCGCTCGATACGCTCGCGTTGATCGATATCGAGCCCGTCCCATTTGTTGATACCCACCACCACGGCTCGGCCGGTTTCGAGAACAAAGCCCGCGATGTGCGCGTCTTGCTCGGATACCTCAGTCTGGGCGTCGAGCATTAACAGCACCACGTTGCTGGCCTCGATCGCTTGCAGTGTCTTGATCACCGAAAATTTTTCAACGGCCTCAAAGACCTTGCCGCGCTTACGCAAGCCGGCGGTATCGATCAATGTGAATTTGCGACCGTCGCGTTCAAAATCGATTTCGATGGCATCCCGGGTCGTGCCGGGCATATCGAACGCGATTACGCGGTCTTCGCCCAGCAGCGTATTGATCAAAGTAGACTTACCGACGTTTGGCCGACCCACGATGGCGAGCTTGATGCGATGATCGGGTGCCAATTCTTCGGCCGGATCGACCGCCTCGGGCTCAGGCTCGACCAGGTCCCGTAGTGCCAGTTCGATCAGATCGACAATGCCATCACCGTGCGCCGCGGAGATGGGGTATGGCGTGCCCAAACCCAGCTCGTGAAACTCGCTGGTGGCATTGCCCACCCCCATACCCTCGGCCTTATTGACGGCCAGCACCACGCGCTGCTGGCCTGATTTGCGCAGCAATTGAGCGATCTCATGATCATGCGCATTGACACCCGCGCGCGCATCCACAAGGAACACCACCACATCGGCTTCGGCAATAGCCTGGCTTGTCTGGCGCGCCATTTCGCGCAAGATGCCGGTCTTTGCGACCGGCTCGAATCCACCCGTATCGATAACGATAAAGGGGATGTCTCCCACCCTGCCCTCGCCATAATGACGATCGCGCGTCAGGCCGGAATAATCGGCAACCAGCGCCGCGCGAGAACGCGTCAGGCGGTTAAAGAGAGTCGATTTACCCACATTCGGGCGGCCGACCAGAGCGACGACAGGCTTGAAAGACACGGTTGAGCCAGAGAAATAAAAAATCAGTTAGTGCCAATCAGCACAAGGTTGCCATTACCGGTTTGCACCAGCACGCCAGATGATGTGACTTGCAAGGGCGAGACGATGGCTCCCCCCCCGACCGACAGACGCGCCAACAGGCTGCCATCGCTACTGGACAGGAAGTGTACATAGCCGTCCAGATCACCGACAGCGATAGCGCCACCCAGTGCAGCAGGCGCAGTCAGTTTGCGGTTTTTCAGTGCCGTTTGTTTCCAGATATTGTTGCCGTTATCCAGGGCAAAGGCGTTCAACACGCTATTTTGATCGGCCGCGTACGCAAAACGTCCATCCAACGCCATGCCGCTGGCGCTGGAGAAGTCTTTCGCCCACATCGGCCGCCCACCTTGGGTGACGTCAAAACACACGATACGCCCTTGGTAGGCCACGGCGCACAGTAAGCTGCCAGCGATGCGAGGTGCCCCGACGACATCGGTCAGGCGCTCGAGATCGCTGGCACCTTTCGGTGTCGCCACCGTACCTTCCCATTGAACGCTGCCACTGCCGACATTGATAGCCAGCAATTTACCACCCGGCAGGCCAGTGATGACGAGCCCCTCGGCCATGATCATTTGCGCGGTACTGCGTAGCGCCAACGCGGGACCAGGGCGTTGCAAGCTCCAGAGACGTTCACCGGTTTCGATATTGAAGGCCTGAATGCGATAGTCGCCGCTGCGCACGACAACAGCGCCATATCCCACCACGGGGGGGATATCGACGTCACTGGTGGCCTGAGCCTTCCATTTGACCTTACCCGTATCGTCAAACGCGATGATTTCGCCTACCGGCGATGCCACGACTGTCGTTGTGCCATCGCTGCCGGGGCCTGCCGATAATTCGGTATCGGCGTCGGCCTTCCAGAGGATATTCCCACTAGACAACGCGACCTTGGCGACAGAGCCGTCTGGCGTTGCGGTATAGACCGCATCACCCACCACGGCTGGCACGAATCCCAGGCCAGACCCACTGCCGATCGACGTCGACCACACCGAGTGTACGGACATACCGGCAGCGTACTCGGTCAACGGAGCAGGCTCGTAGCGAGCGTCATTACTGGCACAACCGGCCAGAGCCAATAGACTGACGGCCAATGCGGCACTACGCACAGCACGGTTCAAGCGAAAAATAGTCATACGGTCATGCTCCGCTGAGGGCGTCCAATTTCAGTTGCACGGCTTGACGCAGGGGATCCGCAGCGGTCAACCCGTCCAGAGCGGTTTGCCAAGCTTTGCGGGCGTCCTCCGGCTTGCCTTGCGCGGCGAGGATGTCGCCACGGCGGTCGGCATAGAGGGTGGCAAAGGCTGCGGGCGGATTATTGAGTTGTGCCAATGCGGCATCGTATTGCTTTTGATCCAAGAGCAGTCCAGCCAGACGCTCGCGCGCCACGTGCTGCAGGGCGGGATGCTTGGCCTGCCCTGCCAGCCACTCGAGTTGTTGACGGGCGCCGTCCGGGTCTTTTTGCTGGGCCAGCGCCTGGGCGGCCACCAATGCGCCGCGAGCGGCATAGCCTGTCGTCCCGTAGTCATCCCGCAAGGTTTCAATGGCGGCCTTGATCCGTACAGCGGAGTCCGATCCACCCAATCGGGCGGCGTCTTCGAGTGCCTCGAAATAGCCCATGGCCTGATTGGCGCGATGGTTTTGATAGGCTTTCCAGCCCCACCACCCGCCCCATGCCAATACGGCGACGGTCAAAAGCGTCATGATCAGTGTGCCATAACGGCCCCACCATGCCTTGAGTGCGTCGAGTTGTTCCTGTTCGTCGAGATCGTATGCCATGCTTACCTTAGGATTTCAAAACATCTGCCAAACGGTCTAGGGCGACCTGTTGCTGTGCCACCTCGCCGGCGGCGTCAGCACGCAGGAACTTGACGCTAGCCGTTTGAGAGGTGACTTCGTCGGAGCCAAGAATAACCGCAACTCGGGCGCCACTGGCGTCGGCACGCTTGAATTGCGACTTGAAACTAGCAGATCCGGCATGCACGATGACCGAAAAACCCGCATCACGCAATTGCTCGCCTACACGGGCAGCCAGGCGCTGGGCCTGATCACCCTGATGAACGACATAAATATCACATTCTGTAGAGGCAGCTGCCGGCGCGCTTTGTTCCCAGAGATCCAGCAGGCGTTCCATGCCGATTGCAAACCCGACGGCAGGTGCCGGCTTGCCACCCAACAATTCGATCAAGCCATCATAGCGGCCACCACCGCAAACCGTACCTTGCGATCCCAGACGGTCGGTCACCCACTCGAACACCGTCGAGTTGTAGTAATCCAAACCTCGCACGAGACGAGGGTTGAGGCGGTATTCGATACCGGCGTCCGCCAGCAACTGGCACAGCCCGTCGAAATGGGCACGTGACTCATCGCCCAGAAAATCAAACAGGCGCGGCGCACTATCCGCCATGGCCTGCATAGCGGGATTTTTGGTATCCAGAACACGTAACGGATTCGTGTAGAGGCGGCGTTGGCCGTCCTCGTCGAGTACATCGCGGTGTTTTTCCAAATGCTCGATCAATGCCGCGCGGTGTGCCGCACGCTCGGCGGGCTGACCCAATGAATTCAGTTCCAGGCGGACGTCGGTCAGGCCGAGTTGCTTCCACAGGCGTGCCAGCATGATGATGAGTTCAGCATCCACGTCCGGGCCCGCAAACCCCAGCGCCTCGACGTCGATCTGATGAAACTGGCGATAACGGCCGCGTTGCGGACGCTCATGGCGAAAAACCGGACCAATGCTGTAGACGCGATGGGGCCGGTCATACAGCAAATTGTGCTCAATGGCCGCGCGCACGACGCCTGCGGTCATCTCCGGGCGCATCGTCAACGAGTCACCATTCAACGCGTCGGTGAAGGTGTACATTTCTTTTTCAACGATGTCGGTCACCTCGCCGATACCACGCGTAAACAAGCGCGTATGCTCAAGTATGGGCGTGCGCACATTGCGATAGCCATAGCTGCGCAGCCAACCGCGCACGATGTCTTCGAATTGCTCCCACCGTGCACCGTCGGCCGGCAGGACATCATTCATGCCGCGAATCGCGGCGACTTTTTGAAACGCTTGCGTCATCTTCATCATGCCGCTGGGCGAACCGCGATGCGATCCGCCCAGCGGTTCCGCCCTTATTTTTAATGAGTGGCCTGCGCACCGTAACGGCGCGCGACGTAGTCTTCGACAATGGTCTGGAAGTCTTCGGCTATACGGTCGCCTTTCAGCGTGACCGTACGCTCGCCGTCGATGAACACCGGCGCAGCGGGCACCTCGCCCGTGCCCGGCAAACTGATTCCGATATCGGCATGCCGGCTTTCACCGGGGCCGTTGACCACACAGCCCATCACCGCAACGTTCATGGTTTCGACGCCCGGGTAGCGCGCACGCCACACCGGCATCTGGCGACGTAAATACGATTGAATACTGTCGGCCAATTCTTGGAAAAACGTACTGCTGGTCCGCCCACAACCCGGGCACGCCACGACCATGGGGGTAAAGGCGCGCAGATTCATGGTTTGCAGGATTTCCTGCGCCACGACGACCTCGCGCGTACGATCACCACCCGGCTCGGGGGTCAGCGAGATACGGATGGTGTCACCGATGCCTTGCTGCAGCAACACAGCCAATGCGGCGGTCGATGCCACGATACCCTTGCTGCCCATGCCGGCCTCAGTCAGCCCGAGGTGCAACGGATAATCGCAACGTGCGGATAGATCCCGATAGACGGCGATCAGGTCTTGCACGTGGCTGACCTTGCAGGACAGAATGATCGCGTCGCCGCGCAGTCCGAGCTCTTCGGCGCGCTGGGCGTTGGTGATCGCCGATACGACCAGCGCGTCACGCATCACGGCTTGGGCCTCCCAGGGATGGGGGCGCTGGCTGTTTTCGTCCATTTTGCGCGCCATCAGCTCGTGATCCAGGCTACCCCAGTTCACGCCGATACGCACGGGTTTGTCATAGCGGCAGGCGACCTCGATCATCTGCGCGAAATTGTCGTCACGGCGCTTGCCGCCCCCCATGTTGCCGGGGTTGATCCGGTATTTGGAGAGTGCCTGCGCGCAATCGGGAAATTGGGTCAACAGCTTGTGACCGTTGTAGTGAAAATCGCCCACCAACGGCACAGAGACGCCCATGCGGTCCAATTGTTCGCGGATCGCGATGACCTCGCGCGCCGCCTCAGGGGTATTGACGGTGATACGCACCAGCTCGGATCCCGCGAGCGCCAATTCCTTGACCTGAATGGCGGTCGATGGGATCTGCCGTATCGGTATTGGTCATGGACTGCACCACGACCGGCGCCTGGCCGCCGATATGGACGATACGCTCTCCCCATTTGACCGCCACCGAACGAGTCGCGCGGCGTGGAGCAGCCCCCACGTCTGGCGGAGGAGAATCTTGGCAGGGCAACGACAACTCTTGCATGCGTGTATTGAATTACGGTTTTCCGCCGGACAACCAGGATGGCAACCAGTCAGCGGGTAACCAGTGTTGCCACAAGGCGTAAGCCGCCAATGCAATCAGCAGCACCGCGATCACCACCCACCACCCCCAAGGCGCGGCTCGATCATCACCACGAGCGGTGACGGCCACGGGGACGGTACGTGACGGGCGGTGCACGATGCCCGGCGACGTCAATGTGCCCACCTGACTTTCGACGGATGAAACGATGGCAGCCGAGTCGGTCTCGAGCAGACGCGCATAGCTGCGAACCAAACCGCGCAGCGAAACGCCTTTGGGTAATTTTTCCCATTGCTCTTCTTCCAGGGCCTGAATCTGGCGAGGAGAAAACTTAATGCGGGTAGAGACTTCGTCTAGAGACCAGCCTTTAGCCTGGCGCAGGCCTTTCAAGGCATGGCCGACACTCGTCGTACTGGCAGCTGCCGTCTGGCTTGAGGCTGTCGACTCTGTGGAAGTCGCTGTCGCGTTAAGCTCCTGCGTCATGCCTACCCCTGTGCAATGGGAATGGTTCGCCCGGCGTTACGCTGGGCGACCCGGGTACGATCCCGAACCTCGCCCGCCAATTGACCACAAGCTGCATCGATGTCGTCGCCGCGCGTTTTGCGCACCGTCGTCACAATGCCGGCGTCCATCAGGCGCTGCGCGAAGAGCTTGACCCGCGCAGACGATGAACGCTTCAGACCAGAGGCCGGGAATGGATTAAAAGGTATCAGGTTGAGCTTGCAGCGTACCTGCCGGGCCACCTGAATCAGTGCCTTGGCGTGCTGGTCGGTATCGTTCACCCCGTCCAGCATGCAATATTCGAAAGTAATGAAATCCCGTGGCGCGCTGACGAGATAGCGTTCGCACGCCGCCAACAACTCGGCCAAGGGGTATTTTTTGTTCAACGGCACCAGCTCGTCGCGCAATGCATCCGTAGGTGCATGCAGCGACACCGCCAATGCAACGGGACAGTCTTTTGCCAAGCGGTCCATCATGGGCACCACACCCGAGGTGGACACTGTCACGCGGCGGCGCGACAGCCCATAGGCATTGTCGTCCAGCATCAAACGCAGCGCGGGCAGTAATTGATCGTAGTTGAGCAGAGGCTCACCCATGCCCATCATGACTACGTTGCTGATCACTCGGGAGTCTTCACCCTGCTTTGCCCCCAAGCGCGCCGTACCGGCATCGGCCTCGAGGATACGTTTTGCCCACCAAAGCTGCCCGATGATCTCGCTGGCCTGCAGGTTACGGTTGAACCCCTGGTGGCCTGTAGAACAGAAACGGCAATTGACCGCACATCCCGCCTGACTGGACACGCATAATGTGCCACGGTCGTCTTCGGGGATGAACACCGTTTCGATGGCATTGCCTTGCCCCACATCGAATAGCCACTTGCGTGTGCCATCCGACGAGCGCTGCTCGGTATTGACCGGCGGCGCCTGGATACGGCAGTGCTCTGCCAGTTGTCCACGAAACTCGCGGGCGAGATCGGTCATGGCATCGAACGAGTCCGCCCCGCGCTGGTGCACCCAACGCTGCAATTGGCGGGCACGAAAAGGCTTGCCCCCCCACTGCCCGACCAGATCGGACAGTTTGGCGGCATCGAGGCCCAGGAGGTTGACGCGTTCGGCGGTTTCCATGACGTACTCAGGCAATGCTAACCCAGGATCAACGGCTGTGGATGTTGATTTCGGGGAAGAAGAAAGCGACTTCGACGGCGGCGGTCTCGGGAGCGTCCGAACCGTGTACGGCGTTGGCGTCGATGCTGTCAGCGAAATCGGCGCGGATGGTGCCGGCTTCGGCTTTCTTGGGGTCGGTCGCGCCCATCAGGTCGCGGTTTTTCTGGATGGCGTCTTCGCCTTCCAGAACCTGGACGAATACAGGGCCCGAGACCATGAAGTCAACCAGATCCTTGAAGAAGGGGCGTTCTTTGTGCACGGCGTAAAAGCGCTCGGCGTCAGCGCGCGACAGTTGTTGCAAGCGTGCGGCGATGACTTTCAGGCCAGCGCTTTCGAAACGGGCGACGATCTGGCCGATGACGTTCTTGGCCACGGCGTCGGGCTTGATGATCGAGAGAGTACGTTGGACGGACATGGAGACTCCAAATTCCTAATAAAAAC
>Ga0182738_1006060_pt1 | contig 12686 bp, 10 predicted proteins | sample eDN5th30CBELigMG_FD_128876 | JGI IMG/M metagenome (GOLD analysis project Ga0182738, IMG submission 128876) | Enriched Miracle-Growth compost microbial communities from Emeryville, California, USA - eDNA 5th pass 30_C BE-Lig MG (version 2)... ...
GATCGATTGTGCCCTCATCCGAGGGACCGTCGCCGATACTGCGGGAAACTTAGTGATGGAGGAGGAGCCCGCTATCTGCGGCCCGCTGTTGCTGGCTCAAGCGGCCCGCGGTAATGGAGGCAAGGTAATCGCGCAGGTCAAGCGCGTGGTGCCATTCGGCACGCTGGATCCGCGCATGGTGAGAGTGCCCGGTATCTATGTCGACGCTATTGTCGAGCATCCCGAACAATGGCAGACGACGCGCATTCAATTTGATCCGACATTGGTGGGGCTGGCTCGACGCGGTACCGCCAACCTCGCTGCCATTGTCGAGTCAGACCGACGCCTGTTGCGGCGCGCGCTTGCAGAAGCACGGGACGGCGATGCATTGGCCATTGGCTTCGGATTACCGGGGTTTTTACCTGCCGTGGCGGTGGAGGTCGGCCGATTTGACCGGCTGACCTTTACCGTGGAGCACGGCGTTGTCGGCGGGATGAACGGCTATGCCGCAGGGGGGAGCACTTTCCCCATGGCACATGACCCAGAGGCCATCATCGATTCGGCGGATCAGTTGCGTGCCTATGCCGGCGGGGGCGTCGATTGCGCCTTTTTAGGAGTAGGCGAGATCGATAGCGCGGGGAATGTGAATGTCAGCAAATTCGGAGATCGCATTCCGGGTTCCGGTGGTTTTATTGAGATCACGCAGGGCATACGAAAAATCGTCTTTTGCGCGCGTATCGGTGAACATGGGGTGCGAAAAATTGTGCCTCGGGTGCAGCAGATCACGTTCTCGGCTGAGCAAGCGCGCAAGAGGAGACAAGAAATTGTCTATATCACGGAACTTGGCGTGTTCCGGCTGGCCGAGCAGGGCCTGACGTTAACCGAAGTGGCGTCAGGGCTGGATGTGCAGCGCGACATCCGCGCAAAGGTAGGGGGTGCATTTCATGTGTCGGATGCACTGGTTGAAATGCGAACGTCTTGACGTTCTTTCATAAAGGAAGCGAGATGAAAACGGGATTGAAGACCAGGCTGCGTAACGGGGAGACTCTGGTCGGCATGTTTATCATGCTGCCCTCGGCGGCTGTGGTGGAAATGGTGGGGTATGCCGGGTTTGACTATGTCATTCTGGACGGCGAGCATGGCGCCGCTGGCACCGAAACCCTGGAAAACCAATTAAGAGCGGCGGATGCGGCCGGCATTCCTGCACTTGTGCGAATCTGTGGCCAGACTCCCGCCGAGATTCTGCATGCGTTAGATGCCGGTGCATGCGGCATTGTGGTGCCCCATGTTCTGAACGCCGATCAGGCGCGTGCATTGGTCGAAGCCGCACATTATCCACCTAAAGGTCGGCGCGGCATTGCTACGACCACGCGTGCGGGACGTCATGGCATGGTGACACTTAATGAGCACTTATCCATTGCGGAAAACGAGGTGTTGGTGATTCCACAAATCGAAGATGCCGACGCCGTGCCGCATGCTGCGGCGATTGCGGGCGTTGATGGGGTAGATGGCGTTTTTGTCGGCCCTGCGGACTTGTCACTGTCTCTTGGGTATCCCGGTAACCCCGCTCATCCGGAGGTCGCGGCAATCATCGATCAACTCGCACGCGATGTACGTGCTGCAGGCAAAGGGACTGCGACCTTCACGAAAACAGTCGATGAAACACGGGCCCTCGAACAGCGCGGCTATCAGATGATGTGTTTCTCTACGACCTCTGTATTTTCCATGCGTCTACAGGAAATGGCCAAGGAATTGCAAGTATGACGTCAAAGTTGATGAATGTCGACGAGGCGGTCGCACTGATTCCATCGGGAGCGACCGTCGCCGTGGGAGGGACGGGCCCGGTACTGGAAGCCGATTTGATGCTGGACGCGTTGGAGCGGCGCTTTCTAACGCACAACGTGCCACGCGATCTCACTGTCCTGTCGCCGATGTTGCCGGGTGCCAGGGCGGGCAAGGGCGGGTTGAATACCTTTGCCCACGAGGGCCTGCTTAAACGTATTATTGGTGCCTCATTCAGTCAGAGCCGCCATCCGGGGCTGTTGGATCTGATTCGAGCCGAGGCATGCGAGGGCTACATCATCGGCATGGGCACCATGGTGCAGTTGATGAGTGCGGCTGCCGCGCGTAAACCCGGCACTTGGACCACGGTAGGTATCGGGTCTTTTCTGGATCCGCGCGTGGAAGGCGGGCGGATGAACGCCCGATCTACGGCGCAGATTGCCGAGGTCACGGAGGTCAATGGGCAGGAACAGCTGTTTTATCCAGCATTCAAGCCTGATGTGGCCATTATTCGTGGAACGACCGCTGACGAGAACGGCTATATCAGTTTCGAAGAAGAACCCAACACCCTAGGCATGCTGGAGATCGCGGCAGCGACCAAAGCAGCGGGGGGCAAAGTGATGGTGCAGGTCAAGCGATTGGCGCGTGCCAATAGCTTGGATCCTCGGTTGGTCAAAATCCCTGGCCCACTGGTGGACGTGATCGTGGTGCACCCTGCACAGAAACAGTTATGCGACACCATGGCGGATCCGTTGTTGGGCTACAACCCGTTTCTGACCGGTGCACTCAAGGCGGATCTAAGTCAAGTCCAGCCGCTGACGAGTCTGACACAACGCATCATGATGCGGCGCGCAGCGCTGGCGCTGCATGATGGCTGTGTCGTAAATCTCGGCGCAGGAGTGGCCACACAATTGCCGCGAATCGCGCTGGAGGAGGGTGTGCTCGAGCGGGTAGTCTTTACTAACGAGCACGGAATATTCGGTGGTTTGATGGCCACGGCATTGGGCGGTTCGTTTGTTCCTGCATTGAATGCCGACGCGATTATGGATTCAGCTTTTCAGTTCAATTTCTACGAAGGTGGAGGGCTGGATGTGACGTTTCTAGGGATCGGGGAGGTCGATCAGCAGGGCAATATCAATGTCAGTCGCTTTGGCGAACAAATAAACGGGCCCGGCGGTTTCAACAGTATTACCGAGGTCACCCCCAATCTCGTGTTCTGCGGGTCGATGACATCTGGAGGCCTGAAAGTCGCTGTAGAAGACGGGAAACTGCATATTGTGCAAGAAGGCCGCCACGCCAAATTCGTGGATCGCGTGGAGCAGATCACGTTGAATGCCGCGCGTGCCTATCACAAGGGGCAGACCATCACCTACATCACCGAACGGGCTGTCTTCCAGCGCGATGCAGAAGGCATTGTGTTGGTCGAGGTGGCGCCGGGTATTGACCCCGAGCGGCACATTGCACCTCATCTAGGTTTTCCATTACGGGTCGCAAGCACGGTCCGCGATATGGATGCTCGCATTTTTTCCACCGCTGCCATGGGGTTGGCGCAGGATTTTAACCAGGAGAAGACAGTATGAACGGCAAACCGGAACCCGTCGTGTTGGGGCTATGGTTCGAGGATTTCAACGAAGGAGAAGAGCGCCTCTCTCCTGGGAGAACCATCACAGAAAGTGACTTGGTAAATTTTGCCGGACTGACTGGAGACTACAGTCAGGTTCACACGGACGAAGCATTCTGCCAAAAAACCGAGTTCGGCACGCGCATCGCGCACGGGCTATTGGGTCTATCGATTGCGCAGGGTCTGTGCTGGCGCACGAACTATACCCAGGGAACCGGCGTGGCCTCGCTGGGTTGGGATAAATGGACATTCAAACGTCCCATTTTTATCGGCGATACCGTGCGAGTGCGCTGGAGTCTGATCAGTAAACGGGAAAGCCAGAGCAAGGCAGGCATGGGAATCATCACGGAGCGTGTATGCCTGGTCAATCAGCATGGTCAGGTTGTCCAGGAGGGGGAGCATATTACATTGATACGCAGGCGCCCCAATGAGTAACGCAACGAGTTATCAATTCCTTAAGTATGACGTCGCAGATGGCATTGTCTGGATTACCCTGAATCGCCCGGAGGTGCTCAATGCGTGCCATTCAGCGTTGCACAAGGAAATCCAGCAAGCTATTGACGACGCGGAAAATGATGCGCGTGTCCACGTAGTGCTGTTGCGTGGGGCAGGGCGTGCGTTTTGTTCCGGGTCAGACTTGAGAGAGGTGGGCGCGTTCAAAGGCGAGGCGTCCCGTCATTACATTCGCCTGGATTTTGCAACCAAGAACCGGGTCGCCGGCTGCCTGAAACCCGTCGTGGCCGTGCTGCATGGGCATGTCGCAGGGGGTGGTTTCGAGTTGGCACTGGCGTGCGACATACGGATTGCTGCGGATAACACGCTGTTTTCGCTTCCAGAAATACAGTTGGGCACCATCGCGGGCTCAGGGGGGCTGCAGCGGCTTCCGCAGATTGTCGGCTTGGGTATCGCAAAGGAATGGGCATTTACCGGGCGGCGCATTGATGCGGCAGAGGCGCTTCGCACAGGCTTGGTGAATCACGTATACGCATTGGATGTACTGGAAGCAGAAGCCCGGAAGTTTGCGCGAGTATTGACGCAACGCAGTGCCGTCGCGTTGGGGCTGACTAAGCGCGCGCTGGATCCCGTACAGCCATCTCAGGACGGCATGGTTGGGATGTATCACATGCTGGCCTCACAGGTGTGCCACGACGGTTCGGATTACGGAACCAACACGACATCATACGTTTCGAAGCCGAAAACAGAATGATGCGCTTGACCGATAGATGCCGTGTCATTGACGGATAAGGAGACAACAGCAATGAAGATGAGAAGCTATTTCCGATTAAGCACTGTTGCGATATGGTGTGCGCTGCTTGCACCCCTATCCGTACAAGCAGCTTGGCCGGAGCGGCCTATCACTATCGTAGTGCCTCAAGAAGCAGGAGGGGGGGCCGATGTCCTGGGTCGTGAGGTTGCCATGAGGCTGAAAAGTGTTCTGGGGCAGTCGGTGGTGATTGAAAACAAGCCCGGCGCTGCAGGCATTATCGGCGTCGACTATGTGGCGCGAGCCAGGCCCGACGGGTACACCTTTGTGCTGGGCTCCAATAGTACGCATGGCATCAATCAAAGTTTGTATAAAAAGCTTCCCTATCAGGTGCTAAAGGATTTCGTGCCCGTGGTGAAAATTGCGGAGGCGCCGTTATTGGTCGTGTTGAACCCGGAAGTACCGATTAACTCTATTGCCGAGTTGATTCAAAAAGCGAAAGAAGAACCGGGCAAGCTTACCTACGGTTCGGCGGGTACAGGCAATTCCACGCACTTGGCGGGCGAACTCTTCCAGCGCATGACGGGTACGACACTCATGCATGTGCCTTTCAAGGGAGCGACTCAATCCGAGGTGAGCGTTATCGGACATCAAGTCGATATGATGTTCAGCAGCATCATGACTGCTATGCCGCACGTGAAAGAAGGCAATATGAAGGCTTTGGCCGTTACCAGCGGGAAGCGCTCAAGCCTCGCTCCAGAATTGCCCACCGTGGATGAGGCGGCAGGTATATCCGGTTTCGAAGTGAGCCCTTGGTATGCCTTGTTTGCCCCGGCGGAGACTTCTCCAGACGTTGTGGTAGGTATGCATGACGCCGTTGTGAAAGTGCTGAAGGACCCTGAGCTGAAGAAAAAATTCATCAGCCTGGGGGCAGAAGTTGGCGACATGTCTCAGCCTGAGTTTGCCGAGTTTGTGCAGGCAGAAGTCAAAAAATGGGCGAAGGTGGTAAAGGACGCTGATATTAATATTGATTAACGAGTATGCGGGTTGGAGTGAACCGCTAAATGCCAGTCATGTCTAGCCTGATTGAAGCATTGGTAAAACCAGCCCGCATTTCTATCAGCACGCATTTATTGCGTTGAAATCTGCTCTCAATGTAGAAAGTTTTCTTTCAACCGTATCGCGCAACGCTAACAGCATGGGAGAAAATTCTGATGCAACGTCAGCGGGCAGCGTTTTTGTCGATAGGCTGATATTCAAAACGTAAGTCGCTTCTTCGAACAAAAATGGCGTGGCCAGCGCTACCACCTCGGGCTGCCACGATGCTATGCAAAATCCTTTGTCATGAACATCTGAGAAAGCAAGCTCGAGGATGTCGCGCAGTGATGCCCATTGTGCTTTTCTACGTTCGCTGAATAGTTTCATGAGCGCATGCCGGTGACGCTCGGGGGCTACTGCTAAATACGCGCGACCTAGCGAGGTCAACTCCATGGGCACGCGTTGCCCTGAGACAACATGCCGAAGCGCGGCGCGGCGAGCATACCGTATGGATTCGAGATAAACCATTTCGTCTCTATCAGGCGCAGCCAGCCCTACGTTGATTTGTCGACGTTGCGCTAGCAATTGCATGTGTGGAGCGGCCGCCGCGAGGACTCGCGAACCTGACCGCATCGCGTGCGCCAGACTCAATGTTGCGGGAGCCAGGCGATAGGCGCGTTGCACGGAGTCCAGTTGCAGCATGCCGCACCCGACTAGGGTTTGAGTCAGCCGACTCACTGTCGATTTTGATAATCCCGTGCGTTCGGCGAGTTCGCCGTTGCCGAGCAACTCTGATCCTGGACGAAACGCGCGCAGAATCTCGACGCCACGTTCCAGTGAGCGATTTGAAGGAGAGCTTCCTGGCTTTTCGTTTATTACTCCGAGGAAAGCATTGGGCATATCAACCTCTGTGATGGATAGATATCGGTTTGCCGGCGTCAACAAGACAATTCAGATCTCATCATAGTGCAATTCCATACAGTGGAATTGAATGGTCCCGCAACGAGACTATCGGAATTACAGTTTCTGCAGGCATTTAGACCACACAGCGTGGTCTTGGTGATGATCATCACACCACGCTCGAATCGGAGACATGAGAATGAAACTAAATTTGCAGAGCTTTCTGCGTGCATGTGTAGGCGTCATTGGCAGCACGGTCGCTATTACGGCGTCAGTCGCTGCTTATCCTGATAAACCCATCCGATTCGTTGTGCCGTTTTCTCCGGGAGGAGGAACAGACATGATTGCCCGTGCTCTGGCCGCAGGGATGGCGGAGGATCTAGGACAACCGATAGTCGTTGAGAACAAGCCAGGGGCAGGCACGATGATCGGCACCGATGATGTTGCGAGAAGCGCCCCCGACGGATATAGCGTCGTAGTGGCCTCTTTTGCCTATGCGGTCAATCCATCCTTGCAACCGAAGCTGCCTTATGGCGATAACAAGGCCTTCGCGCCAGTGATGCTCGTCGGTCGTGGCCCAAACGTGTTGTTGGTGCGGCCTGATGGTCCTTATCACTCGATTAAGGACATTTTGAGCGCTGCCAAGGCTGATCCAGGCAAGTTGACCTACGCTTCGCAAGGCATCGGAACGTCCGCCCATTTAGCCGGAGAGATGTTCGCCAACTTGGGCAAAGTGAAGCTTACGCACGTACCATACCGCGGCGCTGGTCCAGCGCTTACCGATTTATTGGGCGGTCAGGTCGATATGATGTTCGCCACGGCTGCCGCCGCTTCTCCTCTCGTTGATAGCGGCAAATTGAAGGCGGTCGGTGTCACTACGCCAGAACCCTCTGCGGCATTTAAAGGTGTGCCGACGATCTCATCGGTTGTGCCCGGCTATAAGGTAGAGAGTTGGTATGGCTTATATGTGCCTGCTGGAACACCTGCCGCGGTCATCGATCGCTTGAATGCCGCAGGTCGCAAAGCTGCGTCATCGCCCGACTTTGTGAGCAAGATAGAGGGCGAGGGACTCGTTGTGAGCGCTGGCAAACCCGCCGAACTCGATACCTATGTGCACGCCGAAGAGGAAAGATGGGCACGCATTGTCAACGAAAACGGTATCAAACCCGAATAGATATAGGAATTGATCGTGTCGGAAGAAAAGATGAACGACGAGCTTGTCCAACTGGTGGTGGCGGACGCCGTGGCGACAGTGACACTAAATCGTCCCGATAAGCGTAATGCGATGAGCGACGATATGCGTACGGCTTTTATTGACGTGTTGGAGCGTGTGGCCGCAGACAAAAACATTAAGGCGCTGGTTCTGACTGGTGCAGGAAAGGGGTTTTGCGCCGGGGGTGATATCAACGGGATGAAAAAGCGTATGAATGCACCAGCAGGCGAGATCGGGTTCAACGGTTGGCACCGTCAGCAGAGAGTCCATCGTACGCAGGCGTTGCTCCATACCATGCCAAAGCCTGTTATCGCTGCTGTTAACGGCGCGGCATCTGGATTGGGAGCAGACACGGCTTTAGCGTGCGACTTCATTATTGCCAGTGAATGGGCCAGTTTTTCCTGGAGCTATATGCTGCGAGGCATTATTCCGGACGGCGGTGGTATGTACTTCCTGCCTAGACGAGTGGGTTTGTCCAAAGCCAAGGAGCTTATTTTCACAGGCAGGCAGATTAAGGTAGACGAAGCGCTCGAGTTGGGGATCGTGGACCGGAAGACTAGTGCAGAGCATCTTGTCCGAGACGCGCAGAGCTGGGCCAAATCGCTTAGCCAAGCGTCTGCGACGGCTATGGCGTTAACCAAAACTATTCTTAACCAAAGTTTCGAACTGTCTGTTCACGACGTTTTTTCCCAAGGCAGCCAGGCACAAGGCATCTGCTATACCAGTAGTGAACATCGGGCGAGTGTCGAGGCCTTTTTAGCAAAAGCGGCATCTAAGGAGGCCTGAGTGAGTAACGCGATCTTCAAACTGCTGCGTCCAAGCAGTGTGGCTGTCATAGGCGCCTCCGCAGATGCGAAAAAAACCAGCGGCCGGCCGGTCGCCTATCTGCGAAAACACGGTTTCAGTGGTCATATCATGCCCGTGAATCCCAAGGTCGAACAGATCGACGGTCTGCCGTGCTATCCAGACATCGCCTCATTGCCTGAAGTCCCCGATGTCGCAGTGGTGCTGCTGGGCGCTGAGAAAGCCCATCTTGCAGTCAAAGAGCTGTCCGATCGCGGCTGTGCGGCGGCCATTGTGTTGGCCAGCGGATATACGGAAACAGGAGAAACAGGAGCACAGCGGCAACAGCAACTGATTGACGCTGCGGGCTCAATGCGTCTCTTGGGCCCGAATACCATTGGATTGGTCAACTTGCCTGACAAGATCGTCTTGTCGCCGTCTGGCGCTTTGGAGATGGATGACTTTCCCGTCGGCAGTATCGGCGTTGTATCGCAAAGCGGTGGCATTCTGGGTTCGTTGCTTTCACGGGCTGCGGCACGAGGAGTCGGTCTATCCGCTCTAGTTTCCACTAGTAACGAGGTAGATCTGGAGTTGGCCGATTTCATTGATTACTTCGCCGATGATCCGACGACCAAGGTCATCGCCTTATATATGGAAACAGTGAGAGATGCGGCAAAGTTTCGCGCCGCTTGCCTGAAAGCCGCACGAAATGGGAAGCCTGTTGTCGCTTTTAAGGTCGGCCGTTCTGAAGCAGGGGCTCAAGCGGCGGTCTCTCATACTGGGGCAATGGCGGGCGCAGACAAGATGTACGACGCGTTATTTCAGCAAGTCGGAGTCATCCGGGCAAGTACGTTGGACGACTTATTGGCGATACCCGCAGCACTGTCAACGGGGCGCAGATTGCACGGTCGCCGCGTTGCGATTCTGACGTCTACGGGCGGCGCGGGTACGTTGGTGTCTGATGATTTGGGAGTGGCCGATTTCGAAACTCCCGCACCAGACGAAGCGACAGCGAGCGCGTTAAGAGCGCTACAGACTGGCAGTGAAGCTGTATTGGATCGGAATCCCATTGATGTTACGCTGGCAGGCTTGCGTCCCGATCTGTTGCGGGGAGCCATTACCGCATTACTGTCGAGCCCAAATTACGATGCTCTCGTGATTATTGTGGGGTCATCGAGCTTGGCGATGCCAGAGTTGATGGTTGACGCAGTTCAGGCATGTTTACCCTACTCTGATAAACCGATTCTGGCTTATGTGAGTCCCCATGCTCCCGGAATTGCTGCGTTATTGACCCGCCACGGTGTGCCCGCATACTCCAGCGCAGAGGGTTGTACCGCTGCGCTTTCAGGAATGTATCGGATCAGCACATTCAGGCCACATGTCGGTACGGTTGTTGAGTCTGTCGCCGACGCCTCTATCGGATCTATTTCTGCGGGGACATTGGATGAGGCGCAGTCCAAAGCGTTGTTTAGTCGATTCGGCATACCTTGTGCACCTGAGCGTGTTGTTGAGTCACCAGAGGCAGCTGAGGCCGCGGCTGTCGAGCTTGGCGGTAAGGTCGCACTCAAAATTCTATCTACGGAAATTACACACAAGAGTGATGTCGGTGGTGTGGCGGTGGGGCTGACGCCTGAGACGATTGCATCTCACTACCATCAGATCGTGGAAAAAGTCGAAGCCAGTACTGGCATTGCACCGAAGCGATTCTTGGTTCAAAAAATGATCAGTGGTGCCATTGAATTGATTTTGGGCACTCATCGTGATTCATTAGGTATCGCCGTTCTACTCGGAATGGGAGGGGAGGCAGCCGAACTCTTCAAAGATACGACGATGAGACTATTACCCCATGATGGGGTTCGCTTTGGTGTGTTGAGCGAGGACGACGCAGTCTCGATGGCTCGGGAATTGAACATCTGGCCGCTGTTGGATGGGTTCCGTGGAAAGTCGAAAGCCGATGTCGCGGCATTGGTCGCGGCCATTGTTAATTTTTCGCGCATGGCTGCTCAGCTTGGAGATCGCCTTGTGGAGGCAGAGATCAATCCGATATTCGTGTCGCCTCAGGGACAAGGGGTATGCGCTGCCGATGGCGTGGTGGTGCTCACGTGAGCGGTGAGCTCGATAGTTGAATTGGAAATCACTTATGTACGCCACCGAAGTATTTGGCCAATACGCGAGCCAATTTCGTCAAACCGCGTTAGACCAAGATGTGTTGCATTACACTAAACGAGCAGTTATCGACTGGTTTGCCTCCCTTTTTCCTGGCCTCGCGGTGGCGCCAGTCCCGATGATCAAACAGCTACTTAGCGAAGATCTAGGTCGAGGTAGAGCTAGATTGCCAGACGGACAATACGCGCTCGCCCGGGCTGCTGCGCTGTTTAACGGTGCGGCTTCTCATGCCGCAGAGGTCGATGATAGCTTTCGTGATGCCATGTACCATCCGGGTTCGGCCACCGTCGCCGCGGCACTGGCCATCGCTCAAGACAGAAACGCGAGTGGCCTTGAGTTTTTGCACGGCGTGGTGCTCGGCTATGAGGTATCAACGCGCATTGGTGTTGTCATGGGCAGGTCTCACTATCGCTATTGGCACAATGCGGGTACTGTTGGCACCTTGGGCGCCGCTGCGGCTGCTGCAGGGATATTAGATCTGCACGGTCTGCCGTTTGCACATGCACTCGCGACTGCCGCGACTTTCGCAGCGGGGTTGCAACAGGCATTTCGAATGGATTCAATGTCCAAACCACTGCATACCGGAAGGGCCGCTGAGGGAGGCGTACTGGCAGCACAGCTGGCGGCGAAAGGCGTTGTAGGATCATTAGACGTGCTGGATGGCGACGCTGGCTTTGGGCAGGCAATGAGTAACGGTCCGGATTGGGGACGCGTGGGTGCGACGTTGGGGGTCGATTTCCATATTACGCGCCTGACACATAAAAACCACGTCGGCTGCGGCCATGCTTTCGCCGCCATCGACGGTGCGCTGGCATTGATGCATAGGCATGAATTGCGTGCCGAAGCAATCCGCCACGTTCGTATTGGTACTTACGGTCCGGCCTTGGATATTGCTTGTTATGAGGATCCAAAAACCGAGCATGAATGCCGGTTTAGCCTGCGATTTATGGTGGCGACCGCTTTGGTGCATGGGAGTGTCCGGCTTGCCGCATATTTGCCTGAGCGTTTGGAAGATACTGACATTCGTGCATTGTTGAAACGAATTACCGCTGTCGTCGACCCGGACATTGACGCGGCATTTCCCGGACGGCGCGCTGCACGTGTCGAAATCGATACGGCTGATGGCCAGACCTACTCATGGCTGCAATCAGATCGCAAGGGTGATCCCGAATTGCCGTTGTCTGATGCCGAATTGGAAGAAAAATTCAGGGAGCTCGCTTCTCCTGTTATCGGTGAAGAAAAGGCGCGAGTGCTTCTTGAACGCATCTGGATGTTGGATCAAGCAAAGGATTTGTCGGGAGTGTCGCAGTGGTAGGGGTAAGCGTTAGTTAGCGCCTGGCCCGATCGCTGGATGCATTAGCAATCCACTGGTGCAATCGGAACTTACCTCACCGCAGGCGCTTCGGGCTTGAACCCATGTCGCATCAGGGACTAAGCTAAACCCTGGCTATCGAGAGCGGAACCCGCGGATACCCAAGGCACCGCTCTGGGGACCGCCCACCGCGAGGAGAGCACGATGCGGCATGCGATGGATTTGTCCGGACAAGTGGCTATTGTCACTGGCGCCAACTCAGGGATCGGGCGTGGTATCGCACTTGAATTGGCGGCGACAGGGGCGCGGGTGGTGGTCAACCACCGCCCCAACGACGACTCCGAGCGGCGCGGCGTCGAGGTCGTTCAGGAAATCGTTCGCGCGGGTGGCCAGGCCGTTCCCGTCGCCGCCGACATCAGTCGCGAAGAAGACGTCGAGCATTTGTTTCAAGTGGCACTGGATCATTACCAGGGCGTTGATATCTTGATCAACAACGCCGGCATTGAACGGCCAGCCGCCATTCAGGACATGACGCTGACTCAGTGGCAGCAGGTCATCGACACCAACCTCACTGGCCAATTCCTGTGTGCCCGCGCTGCGGCGCGGGCCTTTCTGAATCGCGTACCGCCGTCGCCGGCCAATGTGACCGCGGGCAAGATCATCTTCATCAGTTCAGTCCATGAAGTCA